>Ga0207976_100238_pt1 | contig 30263 bp, 32 predicted proteins | sample LakWasMe94_HOW11_2_FD_183916 | JGI IMG/M metagenome (GOLD analysis project Ga0207976, IMG submission 183916) | Freshwater sediment methanotrophic microbial communities from Lake Washington under simulated oxygen tension - Sediment Metagenome... | ecosystem: Environmental > Aquatic > Freshwater >... | reverse complement strand
TCCGGTGTCCACAGCCCGCATGGTGCTCGATGGCATCGTGAAGGACGGCCAGGTCACGCGCGGCTGGATTGGCGTGGAGCCCAACGAGCTGTCGCCCGAACTGGCAGAAACCTTTGGCGTCAAAAAGGCCACCGAGGGCGTGATCATCACCGGCGTGCTGCAGGACGGCCCCGCCGCCCAGGCTGGCATGCGCCCGGGAGATGTGATCGTGAGCGTGGACGGCAAGAGCGTGGGCAATGTGTCGCAGCTGCTGACCGCCGTGGCGGCACTCAAGCCGGGCCAGGCTGCGGCGTTTGATGTGCAACGGGCCGATAAGCACGTGGAGCTGAGCATCAACCCAGGCGTGCGCCCCCGGCCACAGCGCAATGTGAGGCGCTGAGCCCCTTCAGCGAGCCCGGCTCTGCGCGGTCATCGCCGGGCGGGTACAAGCCATCACCACTGCCGATTGGGGGCGAAGCAGGCGAAGGTCGTCGGCTTTGGGGCCCCTCTGCAGGGCCAAGCCGGGGTGAAGAACAGGCCAACCGGAAGGGGCCAGATGCAGGTGAGGAGTGTCCCTTCCTCTGAAGGGCTGCAGCCCTCACAACACTATAAAAAACATAGCTGCCAGCGCATATCTCACTAGCGCTTGCAGCTATTTTTATTGTTTTTTCTCTCTCGTCGCCCAGGCAGAGTCTCACGGACGCGATCTGCGCATCACCCCCCAGGCAACCCCGCCAGCCTGCGGGGCTGGTAGGTCAGGATGCGGAAGCGGATTCCCCGGGCTCTTCGGGCGCCTGGGTGTGCTTGATGAAGATCTGCGCGGCCCAGATGCCCACCTCGTACAGCAGGCACATGGGCACGGCCAGCGACAGCTGCGACACCACATCGGGCGGTGTCACGACGGCGGCCACCACAAAGGCCAGCACGATGAAATAGCCGCGAAACTCGCGCAGCTTTTGTACGCTCACGATGCCCATGCGGGCCAGCACCACCACCGCAATCGGCACTTCAAACGCCATGCCGAACGCCAGGAACATGGACAGCACAAAACTCAGGTAGGCCTCGATGTCAGGCGCGGCCGTGATGCTCTTGGGGGCAAAGCTCTGAATGAACGCGAACACCTGGCCAAACACCAGGTAGTAGCAAAACGCCACCCCGATGAAGAACAGCAGCGTGCTGGACACCACCAGCGGCAGCACCAGCTTTTTCTCGTGCGAATACAGGCCGGGCGCCACAAAAGCCCAGATCTGCCACAGCACAAAAGGCAGCGCGAGCAGGAACGCCGACATCAGCAAGATCTTGAGCGGCACCATGAACGGCGAAATCACCGAAGTGGCGATCAGCGTGGCCCCCTTGGGCAGGTGGGCTACCAGAGGGGCGGCCAGAAAGTCGTACAACGCGCCGGGACCCGGGAAGAAGAACAGGATCGCTGCCGCAATGGCGATGGCGATCATGGCCTTGACCAGCCGGTCGCGCAGCTCCATGAGGTGCTGTACGAACGGCTGCTCGGTGCCGGCCAGTTCGTCTTCTTTGGTGGGGGTTTCGGACATGGTGGGTTTTCGTGGGCGTCAGGGCCGCCCATGCAGCGCACGAGGCGCCGCAGGCTGCGTCAGTGGAATTTTTGGGGGCGGTAACGTGCTACGCGGGCTGCGCCGGACTGTGCCTTGGTGCGCACACCACTGCGGGCCTTGTACCACTGGGGCACCGCACCACGCTTGAGGCGCCAGTTCTTGCCGGGGTGCTTGTAGGCAGGCACCACGGCCGCCTGCTCCCGCAGGTCGGCGTTGTTGCTGGAATCGATGGCATCGGTCCAGTCTTTCTCGAACTCGCTGGCGCTGGTCTGGATGGTGTTGTGCACGTCGCGCGCGGCGTTCTCCACCGAGTCCTTCATCTTCTTGAGCTCATCGAGCTCCATGGACCGGTTGACCTCCGCTTTCACGTCGGACACATAACGCTGCGCCTTGCCGAGCAAGGTGCCGACGGTACGGGCCACACGGGGCAGCTTCTCGGGGCCGATGACGATCAACGCCACGGCGCCGATCAGCGCCATTTTGGACAGGCCAATATCAATCATGGATCAGGCGCCAGCGCAATGCAGGCCAAGGCAGCGGGTCAGCAGCACCAGCTCAGCTCTTTTGCTTGGCTTCGACATCGATGGTGGTCTTGTCGGCGGCCTGGCTGTTGGCCACCTGGCCAGCGGGGGGCGTGGCAGCAGCAGGTGCATCAGACGAGCCATCCTTCATGCCGTCCTTGAAGCCCTTGACGGCGCCGCCCAGGTCAGAGCCCATGTTCTTGAGCTTCTTGGTACCGAACACCATCACAACGATCAACAGCACGATCAGCCAGTGCCAGATGGAAAAAGAGCCCATGAAATATCTCCTAACGAATTGCAATCATTTTAGACGGGGGGCGTGACAGGAGTTCAGTGCCGGGGCAAGCCGACACCTCTCAACATGGCACGATCGTCAGCCTGGTTCAGCCTTTGAGCCACGGACGGGGGCCGCCCATGACATGGATATGCAGGTGGTGGATTTCCTGCCCACCTTCAAGCCCCGTGTTTACCACGACGCGAAAGCCACCATCCGGGTACGGGTTGCAGCCCTGCTCCAGTGCCAGCTTTGGCGCCAGCGCCATCATGCGCCCCAACACCCCGGCATGCTCCGGGGTGACCTGTGCCATGGAAGGGATATGCAGCTTGGGCACCATCAAAAAATGCACTGGCGCCCACGGGTGAATGTCGTGGAAAGCGAAGATTTCTTCGTCCTCATAAACCTTCTTGGAGGGGATCTGGCCCGCGATGATTTTGCAGAAAAGGCAGTTCGGATCGTGCATGGGAGGGATCGGAGCAAAGGGAATCAGGGGTACAGGCGCGGATCAACCCTGAGGGTGCCTCGCGCGCAAGCGAGGGATGTCCTGCATAACCCTCGCGAGTCGGTGGTAGGCGGATCGGGATGGGCCACAAGGCATCTTTTTGCAGCCAATAGCTGTGCTATTGGCCAAAAAAGCAACGCAGCGGACCGCCCGAGACCGCGCTATCACAGACCGCAGGGAGTTATGCAGGACATCCCTAGGCATTGTCAGCGATCTTGATGCTGGGGCGCACGCCCACGTCCTTGCGGTGCGCGTGCAGCCACTCCTGCCCCGCTGTGCGGCCCAGCGCAAACAGCTTGCGCACAAAGGCCAGGTCCGCACGCAGCTTGCTGTCGGCCCCGAAGGGCGCCAGCACCGAGCCACCATCGATGCGGTGCATGCGCACGCTCTTGTAGCGGCGGGCGTCGAGCTTGCCCTCGGCGAGCAGGCGGCGAACGAACTCGATGGCGCGCAGCTCGGCCAGCAGGCTGGCGTTGAAGGTGACTTCGTTCATGCGCTCCATGATCTCGGAGGCGCTGCTGGGCACGTCCAGATGCTCCACGGGGTTTATCTGCACCAGCAGGATGTCCGAGGTATCAGTCTGGTAGATCAGCGGGTGCAGCGCGGGGTTGCCGGAATAGCCGCCGTCCCAGTACGCCTCACCCTCGATCTCGACCGCCTTGAACAGCATGGGCAGGCAGGCCGACGCCATCACCGCATCCGCGCTGAGCCGGGGCCCAAAAAAAATCTCGCCCCGGCCGGTGCGCACGTTGGTGGCACACACAAAAACCTTGGGGCCGACGACGCCGGTGCGGGCGGAGCACAGCAGGCTGAAATCCACTTCGCGCTCCAGCAGCTTGCGCAGGGGGTTGATCCCCAGCGGATTGGTCTGGTAGGGCGAGAACCACTGCGACATCATGCCCACGAGCGGATTGGCGGCAGACAACGGCGTTCCCCAGGTCAGGCTGCCCAGCGCGCCCACCCCTTCCCACAGGCGGGTGAGCGATTCGCGGGCCAGGGCGCAGCCAGCAAGATGTGCGTCCTCGGGGTCCTTGTGCTGCAGCGCTGCCTGCGCAAACCCGTGCGCCAGGGCCACCGCGTTCATGGCGCCTGCGCTGGTGCCACTGACACCGTCGAACTGCCACTGGCCGTCCTCCAGCAGCGCATCCAGCACGCCCCAGGTGAGCGCGCCGTGCGAGCCGCCGCCCTGCAGCGCCAGGTTCAGACGCGGGCGGGGACGGGCTGCTTCATGCATCCACGGCCTGGCTCTTGTTCATGGCGACCATGCCACGCACGATGCGGTACAGGAACCAGATGGAGATCAGGCCCCAGGCGATCCAGCCGGGCAAGAAGAACAGCAGCCACAGCGGCGCTGTGACGATGTAGAGCACGCCGGCCCAGATCACGGTGCGAATGCGCCACGAAAAATGGGTGGCCTGCCAGGTGCCCTCGGCGTCGCCTTTTTTCACAAGGTCAAGCACCAGGGCAACGATCAAAAGCGCAGCACCCGGTTGTGCGCCGGGGATGACCGCCCCCACGGCCACGATCAGGTGCAGGATGTAGCTGACCCAGCCAATGGCCTTGAGGCTCTCGGCTTTCTCGTCATTGGTCTGAACATCAACGATGTCGCTCATGGAGAACCCTCTTGGGCTGCGCGCGCAGCCACCTTGCGCAAGGCTTTTTCCTCGATGCCGCTGGTGCCCTCGCGGCGTTCCAGCTCCGCCACCACGTCGGCGGGGCTCAGGCCATAGTGGGCCAATGCCACCATGGAGTGAAACCACAGATCCGCCACCTCATAAACGAGCTTGGACTTGTCAGCACCATGGTCCACATCCTTCGCCGCCATCACGACCTCGGTGGCCTCTTCGCCAATCTTCTTGAGGAAGGCATCGGGCCCCTTGTGCAGCAGGCGCGACACATAACTCGTCTCGGGATCGCCACCGTTGATGGGCTTGCGGCTTTCAATCACATCGGCGAGGCGGGCGAGGGAATCGTTGGAGCTCATGGTCTTTCTTACTTGTAGATGGATTCGGGGTCTTTCAAGACCGGATCGACCGGATGCCAGGCGCCGTCCTTGAGTAGGCTGAAAAAACAGCTGTGGCGGCCCGTGTGGCAGGCGATGCCGGGCTCGTGGCCCTGCTGGGTGACCTTGAGCAGCACCACGTCGTTGTCGCAGTCCAGGCGGATCTCGTGCACCGTCTGCACGTGGCCGGACTCTTCGCCCTTGAACCACAGCTTTTTGCGCGAGCGGCTGAAGTACACGGCACGGCCCAGTTCAGCGGTTTTCGCCAGGGCCTCGCGGTTCATCCACGCAAACATCAGCACGTCGCCCGTGCCCTGCTCTTGCGCAATCACGGGCACCAGGCCCTGCGCATCCCATTTCACTTCGTTGAGCCAGTTCATGGGGCCATTGTCGGCGATCCGTGTGGCGCGCCAGTACCAACCAGGGCGCGCACCTGCACTTTTCAAGTGTTTTTGACTACAAGCGCATGTTTTACATGCGCTTGTAGCTATCAAATCAGGAGCAAATGCCGATCACATCCGCACGGGAATACCGCGCTCTGCCATGCGCTGCTTGGCCTGGCCCACGGTGTATTCGCCGTAGTGGAAGATGCTGGCGGCCAGCACCGCGTCGGCGCCACCGGTCTGGATGCCGTCGGCCAAGTGGTCAAGGTTGCCCACACCGCCCGAGGCGATCACGGGCACGCTGACCGCGTCACTCACCGCGCGGGTCAGTTCCAGGTCAAAACCCGCCTTGGTGCCGTCGCGGTCCATGCTGGTCAGCAGGATCTCGCCCGCACCGCGCTGCGCCATCTCGGTGGCCCAGGCAATGGCGTCCAGGCCGGTGTTCTTGCGCCCACCGTGGCTGTACACGTCCCAGCCCGCACCCACGGGCTGGCCGTTGGCGGCCAGGCGCAAGGCGTCCTCGGCCGAGCGGCGCTTGGCGTCGATGGCCACCACGATGCACTGAGCACCGTACTTGGCAGACACGGCGTTGATGACGTCAGGGTTGGCAATGGCGGCCGAGTTGAAGCTGGTCTTGTCCGCGCCGGCATTGAGCAGGCGGCGCACATCGTCCACGGTGCGCACGCCACCACCCACGGTGAGCGGAATGAACACCTGGCTGGCCACGGCCTCGATGATGTGCAGGATGAGGTCACGGCCATCGCTGGTGGCGGTGATATCGAGGAAGGTGAGCTCGTCAGCGCCCTGCGCGTTGTAGCGCGCAGCAATTTCGACCGGGTCGCCTGCGTCGCGCAGTTCGACAAAATTGACGCCCTTGACCACGCGGCCTCCGGTGACGTCCAGGCAAGGGATGATGCGTTTGGCGAGCATGCGGTCCTTAGCCGTTCAGTTCGTCGGCACGTGCTTGTGCCGCCGCAAAGTCCAGATCGCCGCTGTAGATGGCGCGGCCGCAGATCACACCCTCCACGCCCTCGTCTTCGACGGCGCACAGCTGCTCGATGTCGGCCATGTTGGACAGGCCGCCCGAGGCGATCACAGGGATGCTCAAAGCCTGGGCCAGCTTCACCGTGGCGTCGATGTTGATGCCCGACAGCATGCCGTCGCGGCCGATGTCGGTGTAGATGATGGATTCGACGCCCCAGTCCTCGAACTTCTTGGCCAGGTCCACGACCTCGTGGCCGGTGAGCTTGCTCCAGCCGTCGGTAGCCACCTTGCCGTCCTTGGCGTCGAGCCCCACGATGATGTGGCCGCCGAACGCGCTGCAGGCGTCTTTGAGGAAGCCGGGGTTCTTCACGGCCGCCGTACCGATGATCACGTAGCGCAGGCCGCCGTCGATGTATTTCTCGATGGTGTCCAGGTCGCGGATGCCGCCGCCCAGCTGCACGGGGATGTCGTCACCCACCTCTTTCAGGATGGACTTGATGGCGCTGTAGTTCTTGGGCACGCCCGCAAACGCACCGTTCAGGTCCACCAGGTGCAGGCGGCGTGCGCCGGCATCCACCCATTTGCGCGCCATGGCGGCGGGGTCTTCACCAAAGGTGGTGGATTGGTCCATATCGCCTTGCTTGAGGCGTACGCAGTGGCCGTCTTTGAGGTCGATGGCGGGGATGAGCAGCATGGTGGTGAAGTTCGGGTGAAAAAGGGCGAGACGCAGCTCGGCCCGAACGGGTGGGGGTTAAGGGATCAGGGATTCCAGTGCAGAAAATTGCGGTACAGGGCCAGGCCGTGCTCCGCGCTCTTCTCCGGGTGAAACTGGGTGGCAAAAATATTATCGCGTGCAACCGCGGCAGCAAACAAACCGCCGTAGTCGGCCTGCCCGGCGCAATGGGCAGGATTTTGCGGCACAGCGTAGAAACTGTGCACGAAGTAGAAGTAACTGTTGTCGGGCACACCAGCCCACACCGGGTGCACGCCGCCGCCGTGGTGGGCGTGGGGCATCTGCCGCACCTGGTTCCAGCCCATCTGGGGCACCTTGAAGCGGCTGCCATCGGGCTGGGTGCGGCCTGCCAGGTCAAACTTGAGCACATCGCCAGGGATCAGGCCCAGGCCGGGCGTGTTGCCTTCAGCGCTGTGGTCCAGCAGCATCTGCATGCCCACGCACACGCCAAACATCGGCTTGGTGGCAGCGGCTTCGAGCACCGACTCCTGCAGGCCGGACTCGCGCAGCTCGCGCATGCAATCGGGCATGGCGCCCTGCCCTGGCAGCACTATGCGCTGGGCGGCGCGCACGTCTTCGGGGCGTTGGGTGACGACCACGGTCCAGCCCGTGCCCTCGGCGGCGGCCTGCACGGCCTGCGACACCGAGCGCAGATTGCCCATGCCGTAGTCCACGACCGCCACTGTATTTGCTTCCATATTCATAGCTGCTAGCGCATACAAATCAAGCGCTTGCGCCTGATTTGACTGAAAAATTCACAGAGAACCCTTGGTGGAGGGGATGACACCGACCGAGCGCGGATCACGCTCCAGCGCCGCACGCAGCGTGCGTCCGAACGCCTTGAAAATGGTCTCGCACTGGTGGTGTGCGTTGACGCCCTTGAGGTTGTCGATGTGCAGCGTCACGCCCGCGTGGTTCACAAAGCCCTGGAAGAACTCGAACACCAGTTGCGTGTCGAGCTGGCCGATGCTCCCGGCCGTGAACTTCACGTCCATGTGCAGCCCGGGGCGGCCCGAAAAATCGACCACCACGCGCGACAGCGCTTCGTCCAGCGGCACGTAGGCGTGGCCGTAGCGGCGGATGCCTTTCTTGTCGCCCACGGCGCGTGCAAAGGCCTGGCCCAGGGTGATGCCCACGTCTTCCACCGTGTGGTGGCCGTCGATGTGCAGGTCGCCTTCGCAGTCGATGTCGAGGTCAATCAGCCCGTGGCGGGCGATCTGGTCGAGCATGTGGTCAAAGAAGCCGATGCCGGTGTGCAGCTTGGCCTGGCCGGTGCCGTCGAGGTTGATGCGCACACTGATGCGCGTCTCGGCGGTGTTGCGGCTGACCTCGGCAATGCGGTCGGCCATCGGGTCGGCCGATGGGGCGGAAGGTACGAGTGCGGAGGAAGTCATAGGGAGGCTTGGAGTGCGGCCAGCATCTGCGCGTTGTCTTCGGCATTGCCTACCGTCAGGCGCAGGCAGTTGGCCAGCAATGGGTGCATTGTAGAAACGTTCTTGACGAGCACCTTGCGGTTTTTCATGCCCTCGTAGGCCTTGGCGGAATCCGCCACACGGATCAGCACCATGTTGGCCTCGCTGTCCCAGCACTTTTCGACTCCCGGCATCTGGCGCAGCGCGGCGATGAGCGTGGTGCGTTCGACACGGATCTCGGCGGCCTGGGCGGCAAAAACCTCGGCATGTTCCAGCGCAAACAGGGCGGCTTCGCAGTTGAGCACGCTCACGTTGTAGGGCGGGCGCACCTTGTCGATCTCGCTCACGAACGCCGAGGGCCCGATGAGGTAGCCCAGGCGCACGCCCGCGAGGCCAAACTTGCTGAGCGTGCGCATGAGCAGCACGTGCGCATTGCGCGCAGGCTCGGCACGCATGCGGTCGATCCAGGTGCGGCTGGCAAAGGGCTGGTAGGCCTCGTCCATGACCACGATGCCGCCCTGCGCGCCCGCAGCGTCGATGATGCGCTGCACCGCGCCCTCGTCCCACAGCGTGGCCGTGGGGTTGTTGGGGTAGGCGATGTAGGTGATGGCCGGGCGGTGCTGTTCGATGGCAGCCAGCATGGCAGGCTCGTCCAGCTCGAAGTCGGGCGTGAGCGGCACGCCGACAAAGTCCAGGCCCTGCAGCTGCGCCGACAGCGGGTACATCACAAAACCGGGCATGGGTGCCAGCATGGTGGCGCGCTGGCCCGTGCCCGGCTGTGCGCAGGCCAGGGCCAGCAGGGTGATGAGTTCGTCCGACCCATTGCCCAGCACGATGCCATAGCCCTCGGGCATGCCCGCGTACTGCGCCAGGGCCGCCTTCAGGTCGGCAATGCGGTCGCCGGGGTAGCGGTTGAGTGCCACCGAACCCAGGCGCTGGCCCAGCGCGGCCTGCAAATGCGCGGGCAGGCGGAAGGGGTTCTCCATCGCGTCCATCTTGAGCATGCCGGTGGACGGCTGCACGACATAGGAATGCATCGCGCGCACGTCAGGGCGGATGCGGGCCAGGGCCTGGAGGGGGGACGACGCGGGAGTAGTCATTCGGTGGTGTCCAGTTCGTTGGGGGTGACAAGGAAAGGGTTGATGGGGCGCACGGCGTCCATCGGCTGATCGTGCGGCAGTGCCTCGGTCAACAGGTAGCGGCAGCCTTGCTGGTGGGCGGACGAGAGGATGAGTGCATCCCAGTAGCCCAGGCGGTAGCGGTCCTGCAGGTCCCAGGCGCCGTCCACGGTGTAGGAGTCCAGGTGCGGCGGCAGCCACACGCGCAGGCGGCGCACCTGGGCGCGCACCTGCTGTAGCACCTGCGGGCCATCAAAACGCTGGATGGCCTGGTTGTACAGCTCGTTGAGCACCTGCGAGCTGATGCGGCCGCTGCGCGTCTGCCAGCAAAAGCTGATCCATTCGCGCGCCCGCGCCTGGCGCTCAGCATCGCGGTCGTCCACGCTGGCGAGCAGGATTTCGGTATCGACAAAGATGGGGACGGTGGCCATGTGTTCTGCCCCGTTCAGCGCAGAAACAGGGTCTCGCGGGGCACGTACGGTCCGCTGGACGCGCCCCAGGATTCAAACCCCAGTGCCTCGCGCATGGCCTGGGCGTAGGCGTCTTCCTGGCGCATCTTTTCGGCAAGCCATTCACCGAGCAGGCGGGACACGCTGCTGCCGCGCTTGGCGGCTTCCACGCGCACCCATTCGGCAACGGTGTCGTCCATGGTCACGGTGATGTTTTTCATGGGTTAAATATTACACGAACTTCGTGCGCCACGAACTTCGTGTTGATTAAAACACCACATTCAAGCTGCTTTGCGGGGCGCCCCGCTTTGCAGCATCTGGCACGCCATGTCCCCCACGGTGCGCAGCGCCTCCAGGTGGGCGGGCGTCCAGTCGCCCCCCACGCCGATGCGCAGGCAGTTGCGGAACCGTCCGCTGGCGCTGAACACCGTGCCGGGTGCGATCAGGATCTGCCGGGCCAGGCAGGCCTCGTGCAGTTGCACCGAATCAAGCGCGCGCGGCAGCTCCAGCCACAGCAGCAGGCCGCCGGGCGGGTCACTCACGCGGGTACCCTGCGGGAAGTGCGCGGCAATCACATGGCGCACCTCGTCCATGCGCGCCGCCACGGCCGCGCGCAGCTGGCGCATGGCGGCGGCGTGGCCCGCCTGGGTGATGAGATCGGCCAGGGCCAGTTCCAGCACGGCGGACTGGCCGCCCGCCTGCAGGTCCTTGATGGCGCGCAGCTTGTCGGCCCAGCGGCCAGCCTCCAGCCAGCCCAGGCGCAGGCCTGGCGCCAGCGTCTTGGAGAACGAGTCGCACAGCATCACATGGCCGGTGGTGTCGTACGACTTGACGGTGCGCCGCATCTCGTCCACCTCGACCAGGTCGTTGTAGATCGCGTCCTCGATGACCGCCATGTCGTACCGCGCCGCCATCTGCACCAGGCGCTTGCGCTCGGCCTGGGGCATGCAGCTGCCCAGCGGGTTGCTGAGCGTGGGCACCACCATCACCGCCTTGACGGGCTGGGTGTCCAACGCCAGTTGCAGCGCATCCAGCGAGAGGCCGTTGCGCGGGTGGGTGGGAATCTCCAGCGCCTTGAGGTGCAGGCCCTGCAGCACCTCCAGAAACGAAAAATGCGTGGGCGACTCCAGCGCCACCACGTCGCCCGGCTGCGTCACCGCGCGCAGGCACAACGCAATGCTGTCCATGCAGCCCCCGGTGATCACGATGTTCTCGGGGTCCAGGCTGCAGCCCAGGCTGACGGCATAGCGCGCCAGCGCGCGGCGCGCGTCCTCATGGCCCGACGAACCGGGGTAGGTGCACAGCAGGTTGCGGTGGCGCTGCGCGGCGCGCACCACGGCGCGGCGCACGCGGTCAGGGTTGAACAGCTCGGGGCCAGGCGTCCCGCTGCTGTACGAAATGATGTCCACCGGCTGGTTGCGCCCCAGGATGCGCTGGCCCAGCCAATCCACCGACACCTCGCGGGGGCGGCGCATCGGGCGCGGCGTGCTGGGCTCGGGCAGGCTCACCGGCCGCGCCGCCACAAAAAAGCCGGAACGCGGGCGCGCGGTGATCAGGCGCGCATCTTCGAGCCAGTGGTAGGCCTGCACCACCGTGGTCTGCGCCACGCCGTGCTGGCGCGCCAGCTCACGCACCGAGGGCAGCTTTTCGCCGCGCGCCAGGGTGCCGTTGCGGATCAGCTGAGCAAACTGTTCGGCGATTTGAAGGTACAGCGGGGGTGCGTCATCGGTGGCCATGCTGCATTCTGTACTGGCACCTTGGCCGGCAGACAGTACAGAGACTGCCCAGTGCGTACAGTACAGATGGGCCGGTTCGCTGTTCTGTACTGGGCCAGATCGTACGCGCCTGTGGCTGGTGGCCCACGGCAGCTGGCCGCACAGTGAAGGCATGAACACGCTGCACACCCCCACCCCACCGTCGCCCACGCTGCCCACCCAGCCTGCGGTGCCCCTCACCCTGCAATGGAAGCGCCAGCCCCTGCCGCCGCTGCAGGCCGTCCAGGTGCTGGACTTCCGCGCGGGCGAGATCGCCCTGCTCGAAGTCGAACAGGGCCGCGTCTGGGTGACCTGTGATGGTCTGCTGGAGGATTATTTTCTGGAGGCTGGACAGCGCCTGTCGTTCGCCGGACCGGTGCGGCTGCGCGTCAGCGCCGAAGGCCACCGGCCTGCACGGCTGAACTGGGCGCAGCACCGGGCCATGGAAGGTGCCGCGTATCCGCCAGCGCCCTCCACAACCGCAGCGCCGGCCGCAACCCCTCAGCCCAGGACAGCAGCCCCCACGCAGGGCGCCCTGCCCCGGGGTGCCATCAGCGCGGCTTGACGGGCGTGGTCAGCCGCATCTCTGCGGCTTGCGCGTGGGCCTGCAGGCCCTCGCCATAGGCCAGCTCGGCGGCGATGGTGCCCAGCACCTGGGCCCCGGCCTCGCTCACCTCGATGAGGCTGCTGCGTTTCTGGAAGTCGTACACGCCCAGCGGCGACGAGAAGCGCGCCGTGCCACTGGTGGGCAGCACGTGGTTGGGGCCTGCGCAGTAGTCGCCCAGGCTTTCGGAGGTGTAGGCCCCCAGGAAGATCGCGCCCGCATGGCGCAGCAGCGGCTCCCAGCGGTGTGGGTCGGTGCTGCTCACCTCCAGGTGTTCCGGTGCGATGCGGTTGCTGATCGCGCAGGCTTCTTCCATATCCTTGGTGAGGATCAGCGCGCCCCGGCCGGTGAGGCTCTTGGCGATGATCTCGGCGCGCGGCATGGTAGGCAACAGGCGGTCGATCTCGCGCTGCACGGCGTCGAGGTAGGCGGCGTCAGGGCACAGCAGGATGCTCTGCGCCAGCTCGTCATGTTCGGCCTGGCTGAAGAGATCCATCGCCACCCAGTCGGGCGGCGTGGTGCCATCGGCCAGCACCAGGATTTCGCTCGGGCCCGCGATCATGTCGATGCCCACGGTGCCGAACACGCGCTTCTTGGCGCTGGCCACGTAGGCGTTGCCGGGGCCGGTGATCTTGTCCACCTTGGGTACGGTGGCCGTACCGTAGGCCAGCGCCGCCACAGCTTGCGCGCCGCCGATGGTGAAGGCGCGGGTCACACCGGCCACGTAGGCGGCGGCCAGCACCAGCTCGTTGCGCTCGCCCTTCGTCGAGGTGCCCTCGCCAGTTCCGCCGGTTGCCACGCTGCCGCGCACGGGCGTGGGCACAACCATGATGATTTCCTGCACGCCCGCCACATGGGCCGGGATGGCGTTCATCAGCAGGCTCGACGGGTAGGCGGCCTTGCCGCCGGGCACGTAGATGCCCACACGGTCCAGCGACGTGACCTTCTGGCCCAGCAGCGTGCCGTCTTCGTCGCGGTAGCTCCAGCTCTCGCCCGAGGCCTTCTTCTGCGCTTCGTGGTAGCTGCGCACGCGCTTCGCTGCAGCCTGCAGGGCGTCGCGCTGAGCCTGTGGAATGGCGTCGAACGCGGCCTTGAAGTCGGCCTGGGTCAGCTCCAGCGCGGCCATGTCGGGCGCAGAGAGGCCGTCGAAGCGGGCGGTGTACTCCAGCACCGCCGCGTCGCCGCGCTTTTGCACGTCGGCCAGGATGTCGGCCACGCGCTGCTCAATGGCCGCGTCGGTGTCGGCAGACCAATGCAGGCGGGCTGCAAAATCAGCCTCAAAAGTGGCCGCAGCGGTGGACAGACGGGCGGGAGCAGCTACCAAAGTCATAGTGTCAGTCGTTGGGTGGAGGTCAGTTCTTTTCGGCCGGTATGGCCGAGGCAAACGCATCGATGATGCGGCGCAGCGGCGCCTGCTTGAGCTTGAGCGCGGCCTGGTTCACGACCAGGTAGGAGCTGATGTCCATGATGCGCTCCACTTCGATGAGGTTGTTGGCCTTGAGGGTGTTGCCGGTGGAGACCAGGTCCACGATCGCATCGGCCAGGCCCGTGAGCGGCGCCAGTTCCATGCTGCCGTAGAGCTTGACCATGTCCACGTGCACGCCCTTGCTGGCAAAAAAGTCGCGCGCAATGCCGGTGTACTTGGTGGCGACCTTGAGGCGCGAGCCCTGCTTGACGGCCTGGGCGTAGTCGAAGTCGTTGCGCACGGCCACGCTCACGCGGCACTTGGCAATGCGCAGGTCCAGCGGCTGGTACAGGCCCTGGCCGCCGTGCTCGATGAGCGTGTCCTTGCCAGTCACGCCGATGTCGGCGCCGCCGTATTCCACATAGGTGGGAACGTCGGTGGCGCGCACCAGCACCACGCGCACATTGGGCTGGTTGGTGGGGAGGATGAGCTTGCGCGATTTTTCGGGGTCTTCGAGCACCTCGATGCCTGCAGCGGCCAGCAGCGGCAGGGTTTCGTCAAAGATGCGGCCCTTCGAAAGCGCCAGGGTGATCATGTTGCTGCTCATGCTTTTACTCGTTCGATGTCGGCGCCAATGCCGCGCAGTTTGGCTTCCATGCAGTCGTAGCCGCGGTCCAGGTGGTAGATGCGGTCCACCACGGTCTCGCCATCGGCCACCAGGCCGGCAATGACGAGGCTGGCGGAGGCGCGCAGGTCGGTGGCCATCACGGTGGCGCCGGACAGGCGGGGCACTCCTTCGATCACAGCCACCTTGCCATCCACCTGGATTTTGGCGCCCAGGCGAACCAGCTCGTTGACGTGCATGAAACGGTTTTCAAAAATCGTCTCGGTCACCGTGGCCGTGCCCTGGGCGATGCAGTTCAGCGCCATGAACTGGGCCTGCATGTCGGTGGGAAAACCGGGGTACTCCGTGGTGCGAAAGCCCTGGGCCTTGAGCGTGGCGCCGCCGGCGCTTTGCACACGGATGCCGCCCTCGACCGCTTGCACGGTAGCACCGGCCTCGCGCAGCTTTTCAATGACAGCGTCAAGGTGGTCGGCGCGGCCATGGCGCAGCACCACATCACCGCCCGTGGCGGCCACAGCGCACAGGAAGGTGCCGGCCTCGATGCGGTCGGCCACCACGAGGTGGGTGCAGCCGTGCAGTTGGTCCACGCCCTGGATGCGGATGCGGCTGGTGCCGTGGCCTTCGATCTTCGCGCCCATGGCGATCAGCATCTCGGCCAGGTCCGAAATCTCGGGCTCTTGCGCGGCGTTTTCCAGCACCGTCTCGCCCTCAGCCAGCGCGGCGGCCATGAGGAAGTTCTCGGTGCCCGTCACCGTGACCATGTCGGTGGTGATGCGCGCGCCCTTCAGGCGCTTCCAGCCGGCGGGCAGCTTGGCGATCATGTAGCCGTGTTCGACCACGATCTCGGCGCCCATGGCGGCCAGGCCCTTGATGTGCTGGTCCACCGGGCGCGAACCGATGGCGCATCCACCGGGCAGCGACACCGTGGCCTCGCCAAAGCGCGCCAGCAGCGGGCCCAGGGCCAGCACAGAGGCGCGCATGGTCTTGACCAGTTCGTACGGGGCTTCGGGCGTGCTCAGCGCGCTGGCGTTGATATGCACGGTGCCGTCGTCGGCCCGCTCCGCCGCCACGCCCATGTTGCGGATGAGCTTGAGCATGGTGCTCACATCCTGCAGCTGGGGCACGTTGAGCAGGGTCACAGGCTCGGCCGTGAGCAGGGCGGCACACAACTCCGGCAAGGCGGCGTTCTTGGCGCCGGAGACCAGCACCTCGCCTTGCAAGCTGCGTCCGCCGCGAATCAGGAGTTTGTCCATCTCAAATCACCAAAATAGGGGTCAAAAGTGCCACTTGCGCTAGTGAAACATGCGCCAGCAGCTATCAAAAAGTGAGTATTCCGAGGCTACTGCGCCTGGGCGGCCCATTCGGCCGGGGTGAAGGTTTTCATCGACAGCGCGTGCACCTCGTCGGTGTGCATTTTCGTGCCCAGCGTGGCGTACACGCGCTGGTGGCGCTGGATGGCGCGCTTGCCCTCGAACTCGGCAGAGACGATGGTGGCATACCAGTGGCGGCCATCGCCTTCGAGCGTGATGTGTTCGCAGGCCAGGCCAGCGGTGATGAGGTCTTTGAGTTGGTCAGCGGTCATGGTGGGGCGCTCTGGATCAATGAGGACTGACGCAAATCGGGATGCAACATCCGCCTCGCCCGGGAGGGGAGCGCTTGCCTGAACCTTGTTTTGCGTAAGTCATGTCAGTTACGGATTTTGTAGCCCGTGCGCAGCAGGTGCACGGCCAGGGCGCTGACGGCCAGCCAGGCGATGCCTACGATGCCCAGGCTGAGCCAGGGCGAGGTGTCGCTCTGGCCGAAGAAGCCGTAGCGGAAGCCATCGATCATGTAGAAAAACGGGTTGAGGTGGCTCACAGCCTGCCAGAACGGCGGCAGCGACTGGATCGAATAGAACACGCCCGACAGGAAGGTCATGGGCACGATGATGAAGTTCTGGAACGCGGCCATCTGGTCGAACTTGTCGGCCCAGAGCCCCGCAATCAGCCCCAGCGTGGCCAGCAATGCCGCGCCCAGCAGGGCGAACGCCAGAATCCACAGTGGCGCAGCAAATTCGGGCCGCGCAAACGCCAGCGTGACGATGAACACACCCAGGCCCACCACCAGCCCGCGCACGATGGACGAGCCCACGTAGGCGCAGAACCAAGCCCAGTGCGACAGCGGCGTGAGCAGCACAAACACCAGGCTGCCCATGATCTTGCTCTGGATGATGCTGGACGAGCTGTTGGCAAAGGCGTTCTGCAGCACGCTCATCATCACGAGGCCCGGCACAAGGAAGGCCGTGTAGCTGATGCGATCGTAGACCTTCACATGGTCTTCGAGCACATGGCCGAAGATCAACAGGTACAGCACGGCTGTGAGCACGGGAGCCGCGACGGTCTGGAAGCTGACCTTCCAGAAGCGCAACACCTCTTTGTAGAACAGAGTCTGCCAGCCGGTCATCGTTGTGCCCCCACGCTCGGCACTGCCGTGTCCTCGCTGCCCCCCAAGGGGGCCGCGCCTTGCTTGGGGCGGCCCGGCGCGACGGCGGACGCCACCCCTTCCTGCGGGATGTTGGACGCCGATGTACCGGACATCACCTGCAGGAACACATCCTCCAAATCGGGCCGGCGAATCTCCATGTCCTGCACCTCGACCCCAGCCACGCGCAACGCAGCCAAGTGGTTTTCGATCTCTGCCGCGTCGTGCGCGGGTAATTGCACGATGCGACCGGTGACCCGCGCCACGGCAGCCAGCGCGGGCGGCAGGGCCGTGTCGGTCTTGAACTGCAGCACGCTGCCCGAGGCGGCCTTGAGCAACTCGCTGGTGCGGTTGAGCGCCACCACCTGCCCCGCCTTGAGCATGGCGATGCGGCCGCACAGGGCCTCGGCTTCTTCGAGGTAGTGGGTGGTGAGCAGCACGGTGTGCCCCTCCTTGTTCAGGCGGGCGATGAAGTGCCACAGGGTCTGGCGCAGTTCCACATCGACACCGGCCGTGGGCTCATCCAAAACGATGATGGGCGGCTTGTGCACCAGGGCTTGTGCCACCAGCACACGGCGCTTCATGCCGCCCGACAGCTGGCGCATGTTGGCGTTGGCCTTGTCGGCCAGGCCCAGGTTTTCGAGCAGCTCGTCGATCCAGGCATCGTTGTTCTTCACGCCGAAGTAGCCGGACTGGATGCGCAGCGCCTCGCGCACGTTGAAAAAGGGGTCGAACACCAGCTCTTGCGGCACGATGCCCAGCTTGCGGCGGGCATCGGCGTACTGAGCCTGCACATCGCTGCCCTGCACCAGCACGCGGCCGCTGGTGGCACGCGCCAGGCCTGCGAGGATGCTGATCAGGGTGGTCTTGCCGGCACCATTGGGGCCCAGGAGCCCGAAGAACTCGCCCTCCTCAATGTCCAGATTGACCTGGTTCAGTGCCTGAAAAGGGCCTTTGGGCGTGGCAAAGGTCTTGGAGATGGCTTGGAAGGAGACTGCGGGCATGAAGCCTTCGATTTTAAGGCCTCAGCCCTCTGCGGGCGGGGCGGCCGCTTCAATGGCCCCTGGCGGGCGCTGTGGGCCCTCAGTTTCATGGCTTGGGGGCAGAGCCACCCGGGACCATGAAAGCTATTTCATATCAAGGTGCGGCGACTAGCAGCGCATCCACCCCATACAACCCTGCCATGCCCGCCAGACCAGCGGACATGCCTTGCACGGCAAACTGCTTGCCTTCGGACAGGGCTTCACGCCGGCATTCGAGCAGCACGGCCAAGGCCGAGGTGTCGAACACCGTCAGCCCATGGGCATCCACCACCACCGCGCTGTCGCGGTGCACCCGCAACCCCTGCTTGAGCATGTGCAGGCAGGCAGTAGCCTGGCGGTGGGTGAGTTCGGGGGGCAGGACCAGCATGGCGAGGGGGCTGTCAGCCCTTGGCAGTGCCCGCATTGGTCTTGTTGCGCGCGGCCAGTGTCTCGATCAGGCCGTCGATGCCCTTGGCATTGATCTCCTGCGCGAACTGGCCCCGGTAGGTTTCCACCAGCCAGACGCCCAGCACATTCAGGTTGTAGATCTTCCAGCCTGCGCCATCACCAGGAGTCTTTTCGAGGCGGTAGTCGAGCTGGATGGGGTCGCCCCGGCCCACGATTTCGGTGCGCACCAGCACGTCCTTGTCTTCGGCCGCCGCGCGCAGGGGCTTGACCTGGATGCTCTGGTCATTGACCTGGGCCAGCGCGCCAGCATAGGTGCGCACCAGCAGGATTTTGAACTCGTCCTGCAGGCGTTTTTGCTGCTCGGGCGTGGCCTGGCGCCAGCCGGGGCCCACGGCTGCGGCGGTCATGCGGCGGAAGTTGACGTTGGGCATCACCGTTTTATCGACCAGGGCGATCACCTTGCTCAGGTCCCCGGCCTGGATGGCCTTGTCGGACTTCACCGTGTTGAGCACATCGGCGGACAGCCGCTTGATCAGCGCGTCGGGCGCCTCGTCGGCTGCGAGGGCAGACAATGGCAGGCTCAGCATGGCACTGGCTGCAATGCAAAGGGCGGCACGGCCCAGGGAACGTCGGTTCATCATCTTCTCGGCTTTCATCGGTGCGGGCTTGTGCCCGTCAAATCATTGTGGAGGTGCGGGCCCACTGGCATGCGTCGCAGCGGTTGCGGATTGCAAGCAAGTGCAACAGGGCCAGACCCAGGGCGGCGCATCGGAGCATGTGCCCCGCCCGGCATGCCATCAGCGCGCAGGAGGTTCCTCGGGCAGCACGCCATTGCTGGCGCCGCCGTCGTCCTTGCCGTCCGCATTCGGTGCCTCACCGGCGTGGCTGCGCACCTGCAGGTACACGTCACGCGTAAAGCTGTACTTGTCCAGGGCCGCACTGTCGAGCACAGAGCCCGCGCGCAGCAGGTTGGAGCGCACCTCGACGGCGCGCAGCGCATACAGCGAGTTGCGGGCCGAGACCGGGTCCACATAGCTCACCACGTTGCCTTTCATGTCCACAGGCAGAGCAAACGTGTCGCGCACCGTAGAGGGCCCCAGGATGGGCAGCACCAGATAGGGGCCAGTACCCACGCCCCAGCGCCCCAGGGTCAGGCCGAAGTCCTGCTTGTAGCGGTCGATGCCCAGCTCGCTGGCGATGTCCAGCAAACCACCCAGGCCCATGAACGTGTTCACATTGACCCGCATGAAGCTGGACGCAGCGGCTTCGCCGCGCAGCTGCAGCACGTTGTTCACAAACGACCAGACATCGCCCAGGTTCCCGAAGAAATTGCTGACCCCCGTGCGTACTGGTGCGGGCGTGACCTCCTTGTAGGCCGTCGCCACGGGCTTGAGCACCATGGCATCGACCTGTTCATTGAAGTTGGTCATGCTGCGGTTGTAAGACTCCAGCGGGTCGCGGGGATCAGGGTTGGCCACCGTGGCGCACCCGGTGAGCAGCACAGCACCCAGCAACAAGGCCAGGCTGGCTGCCAGGCGGGACATCGACAACCTGCCGCCATCAATGCGGGCACGGAGTGTATGGAGTGAATGCATCATTTTTTCCCACCTGTCCCTGCAGGTTTTGCGCCGTCTTCGGCTTTGCTGTAAAGAAATTGTCCGATAAGGTTCTCAAGCACCACCGCCGACTGGGTGGACGTGATCGTGTCGCCCGCCGCCAGATTTTTTTCGTCGGCACCTGCCTCGATCCCGATGTACTGCTCACCCAGCAGGCCGCTGGTCAGGATCTTGAGAGAGCTGTCCTTGGGAAAGGCATAGCGGTCTTCCATGGCCAGCGTGACCCGCGCCTGGAAGGTCTTGTCGTCAAAGGTGATGGACTCCACACGCCCCACCACCACACCCGCGCTGCGCACCGCCGCCTGGGGCTTGAGACCGCCGATGTTGTCGAACTTGGCAGTGACACGGTAGCCCGAGTGGAATTGAAGGCTCAGCAGGTTGGCCGACTGCAGCGCCAGAAACACCAGTGCCACCGCGCCCAGCATCACGAAGAGCCCTACCCACAGATCGTTTTTGGAGCGTTGCATATGTTTGATTCCTAGAACTGCCAGCACCGCCAGCGTCAGATACTGAACATCAGTGCGGTGAGCACGAAGTCCAGTGCCAGCACCGCCAAAGACGCCATGACCACGGTGCGCGTGGTGGCGCGCGACACACCCTCAGGGGTGGGTTTGGCTGCATAGCCCTGCAGCAACGCCACAAAAGTTACCGTGAAGCCAAAGACCACACTCTTGAGCACGCCGTTGCCCAGGTCCTTCCAGACATCCACCCCGCCCTGCATCTGGCTCCAGAACGCCCCGGGGTCAATGCCGATCATGAGCACCCCGACAATCCAGCCGCCGATGATGCCCACCGCACTGAACACCGCTGCCAGCAGCGGCATGGTGATCACCCCTGCCCAGAAGCGAGGCGCCAGGATGCGCTGCACCGGGTCCACCGCCATCATCTCCATGGCGCTGAGCTGCTCCCCCGCGCGCATGAGGCCAATTTCTGCTGTGAGCGACGTGCCTGCGCGGCCCGCAAACAGCAGCGCCGTGACCACCGGGCCCAGCTCGCGCACAAGACTCAATGCCACCAGCAGGCCCAAGGCCTCTGACGAGCCATAGCGCTGCAGCGTGTAGTAGCCCTGCAAGCCCAGCACAAACCCTACGAACAGGCCCGACACGGCAATGATGGCCAGCGAATAGTTGCCCAGGAAATGCACCTGGTCGCGCACCAGCGAGGGCCGCATCAAGGTCGCACCCAGGAGCCGCACCAGCCGGCCAAACAACCGCGCGCCCATGCCGATGTCAGCCAGCTTGTGGCGCACAGCAAAGCCTACGTCGGAGGGCTTGTACCAACTCACAGCGCACGTCCTCCTGCAGGTCCGAAATCCTCGGCAACGGCCGGGCCGGGGTAATGGAACGGCACCGGGCCAGTCGGTAAAGCGTTGACAAACTGGTGCACCAGCGGGTCACGGCTGGCGAGGACCTCCTCAGGCGTGCCCTGCGCCGCCACAACGCCTTCGCCCAGGATGATCACATGGTCCGCCAGGCGGAAAGTCTCCTCCAGGTCATGCGACACCACGATGCTGGTGAGGCCCATGGCGTCGTTGAGCTGACGGATCAACTGCGCAGCTGTGCCCAACGAGATGGGGTCCAGGCCTGCAAAGGGTTCGTCGTACATGACCAGTTCCGGGTCCAGCACGATCGCTCGGGCCAGCGCCACGCGGCGCGCCATGCCACCCGATATCTGGCTGGGCATCAGGTCGCGTGCACCACGCAGGCCCACCGCATGCAGCTTCATCAGCACCACATCGCGGATCAGCTCCTCGGACAAATCGGTGTGCTCACGCAGTGGAAAGGCCACGTTCTCAAACACGCTCAGGTCGGTGAACAGCGCGCCGAACTGGAACAACATGCCCATGCGCCGGCGCGCAGCGTACAAAGCCTGTACGTCCATGCACCCCACGTCCTGACCGTTGACCAACACCTGGCCACTCTGGGCCCTGTGCTGCCCCCCAAGCAGGCGCAGCACCGTCGTCTTGCCCCCGCCCGATGCCCCCATCAGCGCCGTGACCTTGCCGCGCGGCACCGCCAGGGTCACGTCGCGCAGGATCACGCGGTCACCGTACGAAAACGTGACGTTGCGCAACTCGGCAAGAAATGTGGACTCGGCCATGCAAGAAATGGATGTCTGATCTGAGGCCTGCCAAAACGGCATCCGCCCCCGGAAAATGGAGCGCAGATGGTAGCCGAAGACACAAACATACATTCATGCATGTTTGTAAAGAAAAAGCACAACCGCCAGCGATCCCGACCGAGCGAGACCGAGGCAAGCCCGGATTGACAGAACCCCTGATTGTGCCAACAAAGCGTCCAGAAGGCTGACGCCCGGCCATTGCCCCACCGTCAAAGGCCCCATCAACACAAACGGCGCCCGAAGGCGCCGTTGCTTGGAGGGTGCGAGAAACCGCAGACTCAGCGCGGCAGGTCCGAATATCCCATCAGGAACTCGTCCACAGCACGCGCGGCCTGGCGGCCTTCACGGATGGCCCAAACCACCAGTGACTGACCCCGGCGGATATCGCCCGCCGCAAACACCTTGGGCACGTTGGTGGCATAACCGCCGTCAAAGTCCGTGGTGGCGCGGGCATTGCCTCGGGCATCCTTCTCGACGCCGAAGGCCTCCAGCACCGGCGCGACCGGGCTCACAAAACCCATGGCCAGCAACACCAGATCGGCCTGGTAGTGTTTTTCGGTGCCAGGAATCTCGACCAGCTTGCCGTCCTTGAACTCGACCTGCACCGTAGTCAGGCTCTTGACCTTGCCCTTTTCGCCCGTGAACTCCTTGGTGGAGATCGCGAACTCGCGCACGCAACCTTCTTCGTGGCTGGAGCTGGTGCGCAGCTTGAGTGGCCAGTAAGGCCACGTCAGAGGGCGGTTTTCCACTTCAGGGGGCTGGGGCATCACCTCGAACTGGGTGACGCTGGCTGCACCATGGCGATTGCTGGTACCCACGCAGTCGCTGCCGGTGTCGCCGCCGCCGATCACGATGACATGCTTGCCCGTCGCCATGATCTGGCCCTTGAGCTTGTCGCCCGCGTTGACCTTGTTCTGCTGGGGCAGGAATTCCATGGCGAAGTGAATGCCGTCGAGCTCACGGCCTGGCACAGGCAGGTCGCGCGACTGCTCGGCGCCACCGGTGAGCAACACGGCGTCAAACTCCTTGTTCAGCTGTTCGGGCGTGACAGTTTCCTTGGCCCAGTTGGTGACTTTGGAATCCTTGCCCAGGCCGTCCTTCGCGGCGCCCACGAATACGCCGGTGCGAATCACCACACCTTCGGCTTCGAGCTGCTTCACGCGGCGGTCGATGTGCGACTTCTCCATCTTGAAGTCGGGGATGCCGTAGCGCAGCAGGCCGCCCACGCGGTCGTTTTTCTCGAACAGCGTGACACTGTGGCCAGCGCGCGCCAGTTGCTGCGCAGCCGCCAGACCTGCGGGGCCGGAGCCCACCACAGCCACCTTCTTGCCCGTCTGGTGCTTGGCGGGGCGCGGCTGCACCCAGCCTTCGGCCCAGGCACGGTCGATGATCGCGTGCTCAATGCTCTTGATGCCCACAGCGTCGTCGTTCACGTTGAGCACACAGGCAGCCTCGCAAGGCGCGGGGCAGATACGGCCGGTGAACTCAGGGAAGTTGTTGGTGCTGTGCAGCACCTCGATCGCGCTCTTCCAGTCCGCGTGGTACACGAGGTCGTTGAAGTCGGGAATGATGTTGTTCACCGGGCAGCCGTTGTTGCAGAACGGTGTGCCGCAGTCCATGCAGCGCGCGCCTTGCACCTTGGCCTGGCTCTCATCGAGCCCGACGACAAATTCCTTGTAATGCTTCAGGCGCTCGGGCACGGGCTTGTAGCCCTCTTCGATGCGCTCGTATTCCATGAAGCCAGTAGTTTTTCCCATGACGATGTCCTTGTCTATGAATGCTGTGCGAAGGGTGTGGCGACGCCTTACTTGGCGGGAGCCACTTCTTTTTTGGTAGCAGCTACCGCTGGTGTAGCGGACTCCTCCAGCACTTTTCGTTCATAAATTTCAGCCAACGCACGCTTGTACTCGGTCGGGAAGACCTTGACGAACTTGCTGCGCGATGCGGCCCAGTTGTCCAGCAGCTCGCGCGCGCGCTTGCTGCCAGTCCAGCGGTTGTGGTCTTCCAGCAGCTTCTTGAGCTGGGCCTCGTCCGTCTGGCCGTTGTGCCAGATCGAGCGGGGGACCGTGGCTTCCTGCTCGGTGGCGGGCAGGATGCGCTCCAGCGTCACCATCGACAGGTTGCAGCGTGTGTCGAACTGTCCGTCTTCGTCGTACACATACGCTACGCCGCCGCTCATGCCTGCTGCAAAGTTGCGGCCGGTCTTGCCGAGCACCACCACCGTACCGCCAGTCATGTACTCGCAGCCATGGTCGCCCGTACCTTCGACGACGGCCGTGGCACCCGACAGACGCACCGCAAAGCGTTCACCGGCCACGCCGCTGAAGAAAGCCTCACCGGTAGTAGCGCCATACATCACGGTGTTACCCACAATGGTGTTGCGCACCGCCTCGCCCCGGAAGTCGATGCTGGGGCGCACGATGACACGGCCACCCGACAGGCCCTTGCCCGTGTAGTCGTTGGCGTCGCCAATCAGGTACAGCGTGATGCCGCGCGTCAGGAACGCACCGAACGACTGGCCGCCCGTGCCTTCCAGCTGGATGCGGATGGTGTCGTCCGGCAGGCCCTCGGGGTGCACACGGGTGACCGCGCCGGACAGCATCGCGCCGACCGAGCGGTTCACGTTGCGTGCCACTTCAATGAACTGCACGCGCTCACCCTTTTCGATGGCAGGCTTGCTGCGCTCGATGAGCTTGCGGTCCAGTGTGTGCTCGATGTTGTGATCCTGCACGTCCACGTGGAAGCGGGGCACATCGGCGGGCACGTTCGGCTGGGCAAACAGGCGGCTGAAATCCAGTCCGCGTGCCTTCCAGTGTTCCAGGCCCTGGCGCATGTCGAGCAGGTCGGTGCGGCCGATCAGGTCGTCAAACTTGCGAATGCCCAGCTGGGCCATGATCTGACGCACTTCTTCCGCGATGAAGAAGAAGTAGTTCACCACATGCTCTGGCTTGCCAGAGAACTTCTTGCGCAGCTCGGGGTCCTGCGTGGCCACGCCCACGGGGCAGGTGTTCAGGTGGCACTTGCGCATCATGATGCAGCCTTCCACCACCAGCGGCGCCGTGGCAAAGCCGAACTCGTCAGCACCCAGCAGTGCGCCGATGGCGACATCGCGGCCGGTCTTCATCTGGCCGTCGGCCTGCACACGGATGCGGCCGCGCAGGCGGTTCAGCACCAGCGTCTGCTGGGTTTCGGCCAAGCCGATTTCCCACGGACCGCCCGCGTGCTTGATGGACGACCAGGGCGAAGCGCCCGTGCCGCCGTCATGCCCTGCGATCACCACGTGGTCGCTCTTGCACTTGGCCACGCCTGCGGCGATGGTGCCCACACCCACTTCGGAGACCAGCTTGACGCTGATGCCTGCGTGCGGTGCGACATTCTTCAGATCGTGGATCAGCTGGGCCAAGTCCTCGATGGAGTAGATGTCGTGGTGCGGCGGTGGCGAAATCAGGCCCACACCCGGCACGCTGTGGCGCAGCTTGCCGATGTAGTTGGACACCTTTCCGCCAGGCAGCTGACCGCCCTCGCCGGGCTTGGCCCCCTGGGCCATCTTGATCTGGATCTGATCGGCGGACGACAGGTACTCCGCCGTCACGCCGAAGCGGCCCGACGCCACCTGCTTGATGCGGCTGCGCAGAGAATCGCCGTCCTGCAGGGGCAGATCGACCTCGACGTTCTCGGCGCCGATCACGCTCTTCAGGGTGTCGCCCTTCTTGATCGGGATGCCCTTGAGCTCGTTGCGGTAGCGTGCCGCGTCCTCGCCACCTTCACCGGTGTTGCTCTTACCGCCAATGCGGTTCATGGCCACGGCCAGTGTGGCGTGCGCCTCGGTGGAGATGGAGCCCAGCGACATGGCGCCCGTGGCGAAGCGCTTGACGATTTCCTTGGCAGGTTCGACCTCATCAATCGAGATCGCCTTGGACGGATCGATCTTGAACTCGAACAGACCGCGCAGCGTCATATGGCGCTTGCTCTGGTCGTTGATGATCTGGGCGTATTCCTTGTACGTGTTCCAGTTGTTGGCGCGCGTGCTGTGCTGCAGCTTGGCAATCGCGTCAGGTGTCCACATGTGGTCTTCACCACGGGCGCGCCAAGCGTACTCGCCACCGGCGTCCAGCATGGTTTCGAGCACGGGGTCGTCGCCAAACGCGGCCTTGTGCATGCGGATGGCTTCTTCGGCGATCTCGAACACGCCGATGCCTTCCACACGGCTGGCGGTGCCGGTGAAGTACTTGCCCACGGTTTCCGTGTTCAGGCCGATGGCCTCGAACAGCTGGGCGCCGCAGTAGCTCATGTAGGTGCTCACGCCCATCTTGGACATGATCTTGGACAGACCCTTGCCGATGGCCTTGACGTAGTTGTAGATGGCCTTGTCGGCCGACAAGTCGCCGCCCAGGTCCTTGTGCATTTCGGCCAGGGTTTCCATGGCCAAGTAGGGGTGCACCGCCTCGGCGCCGTAGCCAGCCAGCACGGCGAAGTGGTGCACTTCGCGTGCAGTGCCGGTTTCGACCACCAGGCCGGCCGTGGTGCGCAGGCCTGCGCCCACCAGGTGCTGATGGATGGCCGACAGCGCCAGCAGCGCGGGAATGGCCACTTGCGTCGCGCTAACGGCACGGTCGCTGATAATGAGAATGTTGGCACCGCCCTTGATGGCGTCCACGGCCTGCGCGCACAGCGAGGCCAGCTTGGCTTCCACGCCTTCACGGCCCCAGCTCAGCGGGTAGGTGATGTCGATGGTGGCGCTCTTGAACTTGCCTTGCGTGTACTTCTCGATGTCGCGCAGCTTGGCCATGTCGGCAAAGTCGAGCACGGGCTGGCTCACTTCGAGCCGCATCGGTGGGTTGACCTGGTTGATGTCCAGCAGGTTGGGCTTGGGGCCGATGAAGCTGTTCAGCGACATCACGATGGCCTCGCGGATCGGGTCGATCGGCGGGTTGGTCACCTGGGCGAACAGCTGCTTGAAGTAGTTGTACAGCGGCTTGTTCTTGCCCGACAGCACGGCCAGCGGACTGTCGTTGCCCATGGAGCCGATGCCTTCTTCGCCGTTTTTGGCCATGGGCGCCATCAGGAACTTGATGTCTTCCTGGGTGTAGCCAAAGGCCTGCTGGCGATCCAGCAACGGCAGGCCGGCAGCTGCAGGGACCGCGGCGGCTTCACCCGTCTCGATGCTGTCCAGCTTGATCCGCAGGTTTTCAATCCACTGCTTGTAGGGCTTGGTGTTGACGATGTTGGCTTTCAGCTCGTCGTCGTCGATCATGCGGCCTTGTTCCAGGTCGATCAGGAACATCTTGCCGGGCTGCAGGCGCCACTTGCGCACGATCTTGTTCTCGGGCACGGGCAGCACGCCCGACTCGGAGCCCATGATGACCAGATCGTCGTCGGTGATGCAGTAGCGCGAGGGGCGCAGGCCGTTGCGGTCCAGCGTGGCGCCGATCTGGCGGCCGTCGGTGAACACGATGGAGGCCGGGCCGTCCCAAGGCTCCAGCATGGCGGCGTGGTATTCATAGAAGGCGCGGCGGCGCTCGTCCATGGTCGTGTGCTGCTCCCAGGGCTCTGGGATCATCATCATCACGGCCTGGCTGATGGGGTAGCCGGCCATGGTCAGCAGTTCGAGGCAGTTGTCGAACGTGGCGGTATCGGACTGGTCGGCAAAGCTGATGGGGTAGAGCTTTTGCAGGTCAGCAGCCAGCACGGGCGATGCCATCACGCCTTCGCGGGCCTTCATCCAGTTGTAGTTGCCCTTGACGGTGTTGATTTCGCCGTTGTGCGCCACATAGCGGTACGGGTGGGCCAGCGGCCACTCGGGGAAGGTGTTGGTGGAGAAGCGCTGGTGCACCAAACCAATGGCCGAGACGCAGCGCTCGTCGGACAGGTCCTTGTAGTACACACCCACCTGGTCGGCCAGCAGCAGGCCCTTGTAGACCACGGTGCGGCTGGACATGGACGGAACGTAGTATTCCTTGCTGTGCTTGAGCTTGAGCGCCTGAATGTTGGCGCTGGCCGTCTTGCGGATCACGTACAGCTTGCGCTCCAGCGCGTCCTGCACGATCACGTCATTGCCACGGCCAATGAACACCTGGCGCAGGATGGGCTCCTTCTTGCGCACTGTGGGGGACATGGGCATATCCACATTCACCGGAACATCGCGCCAGCCCAGCAGTACCTGGCCTTCGGCCTTGATGGCGCGCTCCATCTCCTGCTCGCAAGCCAGGCGCGAGGCATGCTCCTTGGGCAGGAAGATCATGCCCACGCCGTATTCGCCGGCCGCAGGCAAGGTCACGCCTTGCTTGGCCATCTCTTCGCGGTACAGCGCGTCAGGGATCTGGATCAGGATGCCGGCGCCGTCGCCCATCAGCGGGTCGGCACCCACCGCGCCACGGTGGTCGATGTTTTCCAGAATCTTCAGAGCCTGCGTCACGATGTCGTGGCGCTTGATGCCCTTGATGTGGGCCACAAAACCGAGGCCGCAGGCGTCGTGTTCGTTACCCGATGAATACAAACCGTGTTGTTGCAGATGCTGGATCTCGGCAGCCGTGGTCATGGCGCACTCCTATATTTTTCGCAGGGGAGCCGAGGTTAGTGCATTGCAGCATATTTTGGCAAGCAGTTTAATTGGGGTCAGATTCCTATTAAGCAAACTACAACTCAGATATGCATATTATTGGGGACATATTAAAATCAATAGCAATGAGGCCAATTATTTCAAGCGCCCTTGTCGGTTTTTGCATGATTTTTTGCCATTCGAGGCCTGCCAGGCATTCCCCGAGTCACGCGGCGCGGGGTCTGCTGTTGCAGGCCCGCAAGAAACTCGGTGTCCCCCAAAGCCCACCCGCTGAGTGCCGAGTCGGTCAAAGCCGTTTGCACCGACGCCCCCAGGCCCGCCTGCACCAGTGCGGCATAGGCGGCCTCGCGCGCAAACGGGGTGTTGCCCAAAGCCCAATACAAGGCATGGGGCGTCAACCACCGGTCGTTGCGCAAGCCCAACCAATGTGCATGGCTGGACCAGGCGTAGTCAGCGGGCTGCTGCACCAATCCGGCCCGCACAGGGTTGAGGTCCAGGTACACCATGCACGCCAGCAAATACCGTTCCGGCTGCAATACCGTGGAACGGTAGCGCCCCTCCCACAAAGTACCAGTGCGGGCATGTCGGCGGTTGAAGTACTGCACATACCGGCGCCCCACCGCCTGCATCATCTGGGGCAGTCCGTCTTGTGAGGCTGGCGTAACCAGCAGGTGAAAGTGGTTGTCCATCAGCACATAGGCATGGACGGCCACGGCATATTTCTGCGCGTTGTCCATCAACAGCGCCAGCAGCGCGTCGAAATCTTCCACTCCGTGGAAGATCGGCTGGCGGTTGTTGCCCCGCAGGATGACGTGGTGCAAATGACCCGGCAGGGTCAGGCGTGGCAAACGGGCCATGGGTCTTGATCAGGAATATGGGAGTCACGATCATAGACCTGTCCCCCATTTCTCATCGATGCAAGCTGGCAACGCCCATCATCCGCCACGAAGATAGCGAGGCGCGTGCTTGATTCTGGCCTGCCCTTGCGCGCCTTTTGGGCACGCGTCAATGCGTAGCCTAGTTCTCCACTTGGTCTGCCACCACACCGATGCCAAACCGCGCCCCCATGGCGTGCTCCAGGCCGAATTCGCCGAGAAGCGCCCGCAACCGCTCGGCCGCGCTGCGTTTTTTCTGTCCGGTGTAGCGCGCGATGATGAGTTCATTCTTCATGCTGTGCTCCCATCCCACCAGCTCGGTCACAGTGACCTGGTAGCCATTGGCCTCTAGGTACAGGCAGCGCAGCACATTGGTCACCTGGCTGCCGAGTTCGCGGGTGTGCAAGGGGTGACGCCACAGTTCCGCCAGGGGCGTGCGCGCCAACTGCAACGCCTTGCCTTGGCGCAGGCAGGCTGCCATCTCCGCTTGGCAACAGGGCACCAGAACCATGGCCCGGGCCTTTTTTTGCAGCCCGAAGGCAATCGCGTCGTCAGTGGCGGTGTCGCAAGCATGCAAGGCGGTGACCACATCGATCTGGTCGGGCAACTCACGGGCATCCGCAGACTCGGCCACGGATAGATTGAGAAACGACATCCGCTCAAAATGAAGCCGCTGCGCGAGCGCCCGCGACTTCTCTACCAGTTCCGCCCGGGTCTCCACCCCGTAGATATGCCCGTGGCCCAGCGCCTTGAAATGCAGGTCGTACAGGATGAAACCCAGATAGGACTTGCCCGCGCCGTGGTCCGCCAACGTGGGCCCACTGCCCTGGACGGACAGCTCCGTGAGCAGGGGCTCGATGAAGTTGAACAGGTGGTACACCTG
>Ga0207976_100237_pt1 | contig 30530 bp, 27 predicted proteins | sample LakWasMe94_HOW11_2_FD_183916 | JGI IMG/M metagenome (GOLD analysis project Ga0207976, IMG submission 183916) | Freshwater sediment methanotrophic microbial communities from Lake Washington under simulated oxygen tension - Sediment Metagenome... | ecosystem: Environmental > Aquatic > Freshwater >... | reverse complement strand
TGCGCCGATCACATCTTGTCCCTGCAGGAACATGCTCTGGTGCCGGTCGGACAGCACAAACTGCGCGCTGTGCCCCGCGCTGCGCACCATGCGCTGCTGTACATCGATGGTGATTGCCAGGGGGCCTCGCAGCTGCGCAGCCTGCGCCTTGAAGGCCTGCACATCCGCCTCGGAAACCATGGCGAGCAGCAGGCGGTTGTTGAGCGCATTGGAGTAGAAGATTTCTCCAAAGCTCGACGCCACCACGGCCCTGAAGCCGTACTGCTGCATGCCCCACACCGCGTGCTCGCGGCTGGAGCCGCAGCCATAGTTGGAGCCCGCGATGAGCACGTCCACCCCCTGGAAAGCCGCCTGGTTGAGGACGAAATCCGGGCGCGGCAATCCTTCCCTGTCAAACCGCAGGTCGTAAAACAGACCGGGAGCCAGACCCGACTTGTCGATGCCGCGCAGGAACTGCTTGGGCATGATCTGGTCGGTGTCGAGGTTGGCAATGTCGAGCAGGGCCGCCTGGCCGTGCACGATGGTGTGGTGATCGGCGCTCATGCTGGCACCTCCAGGGTACGGACGTCGGTGATGCAACCGGTGACGGCGGCTGCTGCAGCCATGGCCGGGCTCACAAGGTGGGTGATGGCGCCCCGGCCCTGGCGGCCTTCGAAATTGCGGTTGGTGGTGGATGCGCAGCGCCGGCCGGGGGCCAGCACGTCGTCGTTCATGGCCAGGCACATGGAGCAGCCGGGCTGGCGCCACTCAAAGCCTGCAGCCACCAGGCGCTCGGCAATGCCCTCCGCCTCGGCCTGGGCCTTCACTGCGCCGGAGCCGGGCACCACCATGGCGCGCACGCCGTAGGCCACGTGGCGACTGCCCACAATGCGGTCTACCTCGCGCAGGTCTTCGATGCGCGCATTAGTGCAGGAGCCGATGAAAACATGCTGCACAGGCACACCCTGCAGGGACTGGCCGGCGACGAGCCCGGTGTAGCGCAGCGCTTGCTCGGCGCTGCTGCGCTGCACGGCATTGGCCATTTCTTCGGGACGGGGAACCGTGGCGTTGATGGCCATGGCCTGGTCAGGGCTGGTGCCCCAGGTGACGAACGGGGCGACGTCAGCCGCGTCAAACACATGTTCCGCATCGAATGCCGCGCCCTCGTCACTGTGCAGGGTGGCCCAGTGCGCCAGTGCCTGCGCGCGCACGTCGCCCGCAATGTCGGGGGCCTTGGCCAGCACGTAGTCAATAGCGGTGGCGTCGGGTGCGATCAGTGCGCCGCGCGCTCCCGCCTCCACGGCCATGTTGCACAGCGTGAAGCGCGCCTCCACCGACAGCGCGCCAATGGCGCTGCCGCAGAACTCCACCACGTAGCCGCGTGCGCCCTGCGCACCGATGCGGCTGATGACCATGAGGATCAGGTCCTTGGCCGTGGTGCCGCTGGGCAGCGCGCCGTCCACGCGGATGCGCATGTCTTTGGCCAGGCGGTAGACCAGCGTCTGGGTGGCCAGCACATGCTCGACCTCCGAGGTTCCGATGCCAAAACCCAAGGCGCCCAGTGCCCCGTAGGTGGTGGTGTGGCTGTCGCCGCAGATGATGACCATGCCCGGGCGCACCATGCCGTGTTCGGGCGCGATCACGTGCTCGATGCCCTGCAAAGGGTCGTTGGTGTCGAACAGTGGGATGCCGTGGCGGTCGCAGTTGGCCTTGAGGTTGGTGGCCTGCAGGGCCGAGGGCGGGTCCTGGATGGTGCGCCAGCGCACCGGGTGCGTGGGGATGATGTGACTCACCACCGCCACGTTCTGCCCCGGCACGGGCACGCCGCGCCCGGCCTCGTGCAGGCCGGCGAAGGCCTGGGGGCTGGTGTATTCGTTCATCAGGTGCAGGTCGCAAAACAGCAGCACGTTCTGTTCGTCCAGAACGGCCACGGTGTGCGATGCCACCAGCTTCTGGTAGAGCGTTGAGGGAGTGGTCATGGTCAGCGTCGGGGGTTGTCGTTGGGTGCGGCCTTACCGGTCGGCCAGCAGGAAGGGCAGCGCCGCGTCGAGCAGCGCATCAGGGGCCTCCTCGGCGATGTAGTGGCCGCAAGGCAGTGCATGGCCGCGCACGTCGGCCGCCACGCGCTGCCACTCGGCCAGGGGCTGGAAGCACTGGTGCACCACGCCCTGCTCGCCCCACAGCGCCAGCAAGGGCATGGGCAACTGGCGGCCCGCATCGCGGTCGGCACGGTCGTGCACCAGGTCGATGCCCGCAGCGGCACGGTAGTCCTCGCAGATGCCATGGGCCGTGCCGGGCAATGCCAGGCAGCGCACGTACTCGGCCAATGCCCGCGCATCGAACGGGGCCAGGCCCGCGCTGCGCCGGCCCATCACGTCGCGCACATAGGCGGCGGGGTCGGCCTCGATCAGGCGCTCGGGCAGCGGCGCGGGCTGGATCAGGAAGAACCAGTGCCAGTAGGCACGGGCAAAGGCGTTGCTGGCCTGTTCGTACATGGCCAAGGTGGGCGCTATGTCCAGCAGCACCATCCGATGCACGGCCGCCGGGTGGTCGACCGCCAGGCGGTGCGCCACGCGGGCGCCCCGGTCATGGGCCAACACGGTGAAGCGCGGGTGGCCCAGGTGCTGCATCACAGCCAGCATGTCGGCGGCCATGGTGCGTTTGCTGTAGAGCGCATGCTCCGCGTCGCCCTCGGGCTTCGCCGAATCGCCATACCCGCGCAGGTCCGCCAGCACCAGCGTGAAGTGCTGCGCCAGCTTTGGCGCCACCTTGTGCCAGATGGCGGAGGTCTGCGGGTGCCCGTGCAGCAGCAGCAAGGCCGGGCCTGTGCCGCCCACCAGCGTGTGGATGTGCTGGCCGTCGGGCGTAGGCACGCGGCGGGCGGTGAAGCCGGGGAAAAGCGGGGTCGTCTTGGTCTTGGTCTTGGTCATGGGTGTCGGTGGGTAGTGCAGCGCAGGCGTGTTCACTCTGCCGTGATGCCCCGCTCCTTGATGAGCTTGGCCCATTGCGGCATTTCCTGCTCCAGCCGGGCGCGGGCCTGCTCTGGCGTCGAAGGCGTCGGGTCGAAGCCATCCCTGGCCATGCGTTCTCTCAGGGCGGGGGCGTTGAGTGCCTGGTTCAGGCTGGTGTTGAGCTTATCGATGACTGGCTTGGGTGTGCCGGCCGGCGCAAACACGATGAACCAGGTTTCAAACGTGTAGCCCGGCAGGCCAGCCTCGGCAATGGTGGGCACATCGGGCATCAGTGGTGAACGCTTCGTGCCCGTGACGCCCAATGCGCGCAGCTTGCCCGCCTGCACATGCGGCTGCGCTGCAGACAGCACCGGGAAGCTCATGGCCACCTGGCCGGACATGGTGTCGATCATGGCCGGGCCGCCACCACGGTAGGGGATGTGCACGATGGGCGTGCCTGCCACGGCCTTGAACAGCTCGGCCGACATGTGGAAGGTGCTGCCCGCCCCCGCTGAACCATAGGAGTATTGCCCCGGCTTGGCCTTGAGCAGGGCCACCAGTTCCTTGACGTTCTTGGCTGGCAACGCGTTGTTGACCACCAGCACATGCTGCGAACTGGCCACCATGCCGATGGGGGCCAGGTCCTTCAGGGTGTCGTAGGGCATCTTGGCCGTCAGGCTGGGGTTGATGGCCAGGGACACGGTCTGCAGGCCGATGGTGTAACCGTCCGGTGCGGACTTGGCCACCATGTCCACGCCGATGTTGCCGCCCGCGCCGCCCTTGTTCTCGATGAACAGCGAGCCGCCCAGGGCCTTGCCCCATTCGTCGGTGATCAGGCGGGCCGCAATGTCCGCGCTACCGCCGGGTGCATAGGGCACCACGAGCTTGATGGCCTTGGCGGGGTATGCCTGGGCCCATGCGCCAGCGGCGGCAGACAAGGCCAGTGCGGCCGTGGCCACGGCGCGCCATGTTCGTGCCCGCCAGGGATGGGATGTGTTCATGGGTTTGTCTCCTGCAAGGTTCTTGTGTTGTGTTGCAGTGGCATCTTATGAGTGAGTAGGATTCACATAAAGTCATTCAAAATAACTTCATTCGTAAATCAAACACACTAATCACCCACAAGCCCATGGACGCTTTTTCCGACTTGCGGTTTTTTGCACTGCTGATGAAGGAAGGCAGCCTCGCGGCTGCCGCCCAGCAGATGGGCATCACTCCGCCGGCCGCCAGCAGGCGCCTGGCGCACCTGGAACGGCGGCTGGGCGTGCGGCTGCTGCGCCGCACCACCAGACGCATGAGCCTGACGCCCGAGGGTGAGACCTACCTGCTCGACGGCGCGCGCATCCTCGGCGACCTGGATGCGCTGGAGCGCACCGTGGCTGGCGCGCGCAGTTCGCCACGCGGGCTCATCAAGCTGGCAGCCACGCTGGGTTTTGGCCGAATGCACATTGCCCCCGCCCTGTCGGCGTTTGCACGCGCCTACCCCGAGGTGGAGGTGCAGCTGCACCTGACAGACCGGCCCGTGAATCTGGTGGAACAAGGCTTTGACGCCGCCGTGCGATTTGGTGACCTGCCGGACTCACGCCTCACGGCCCGCAAACTGCTCGCCAACCGGCGTGTGCTGTGCGCATCGCCCACCTACCTTGCCCAGGCAGGCGAGCCCGTGCAACCAGCAGACCTGCTGGCCCACCAGTGCATCGTGATCCGCGAAAGCGACGAGACCTACGGCACCTGGCATCTGCGCCAGGGCGAGCGCCAGGAGACGGTGAAGGTGCGCGGCATGCTGAGCACCAACGATGGCGCAGCTGCCACCACCTGGGCGCTGGAGGGCCACGGCGTGCTGATGCGATCCGAATGGGACGTGGCGGTCCACCTTTCTGCAGGCCGCTTGCTGCGCGTGCTGCCAACATGGTCGCTGCCGGCGGCCGATGTGACGCTGGTCTACCCCACACGCAGCGATCTGTCGGCCAAGATGCGCGCGCTGACCGACTTCCTGCGGGAGTGGTTCTCGGCACCGCCGCACGCATGAAGGCCCGCAGGCTGAAGTCATCGCGCGGGCCAGGGCCACGGCTTGAGATTTCTGCGGATGTGCCGATAACACAGCATGCAGATCTCAAGTGCAACCCCTTCGACGGGCACAGCGTCCAGCGCCAGTGCAGCCAGCAACATCAACAAGCTGCAAAAACGGATGCGCGAACTGACCGACGAACTGCGCAACGTGGCCGGACAGGACATGGAGCCCAAGGCCAAGCAGGAGAAGGTCAAACTGCTGCAGGCCCAGATCCAGATGGTGCAGCAACAGATAGCAGCCATCCAGCGCCAGATGCAGCAAGAGCAGATGGACCGAGCCCAGGCACAGCAACAGGCCAAGGCCAGCCAGCAGCCACGATCCACCCCGGTGAACAAGCCGCAGAGCCTGCCGGGGTTGGGAGAGTCGGTCGATACCTTTGCTTAGTGCTCTGGCACTGCGCGAGGACATGCTGCGGAGCGTGCAGTCTCACGCAGTTTTGAATAACGGCTAGGGCCTGTTCACCAGGGTCAGCGTGGCAAACGGCAGGTGGTGCATCAGCTCGCGCAACACCAGCAGCGTGCCCGCAAAGACAGGATCCTCCGGCAGGCCTTCGTGTGCGGCGGGCCGCCCTTCGGCCACAGCGGCCAGGCGGTTGAAGAGACGCTCCATGGTCTCCAGCGTCAGCACGCGCTGGGCCCCCGGCGGCACGCCCGCCAAGGTGGCTAGGTCATGCAACGCCGCATCTGCAGACCACGGGGCCCACACCTGCCCGCCGGGCAACAGGCCTTGCAGTTGCTGGTGGCCCACATGGACCTCATCCTCCACTGCGGCAATGGCGTTCTCCAGTTCCAGAGGTGTGGGCACGGCATGGCGGAAAAACTGGCGCGCCGTGCGCTCGCCACCCAGCGGCAGACTCAGCCGCACGGACGGCATGGGGGTATCTGCCCCCGCAGCCCAGAGCACCTGGTGAGGCCCCAGGTGCAAGCCACAGCTCCATGCACCCGGCAGGCCGTTGCGCCGCGCCTGCTGGTAGCTGCGTGTGGCCGGGTCGTCGGCAGCAAGACTGTGTTGCTGCGCCTGTGCCGAGGCGGCAGGGAGCGCAGAAAGGGATGGAGAGCTGGGATGGTTCACGGGACCTCCTTGACAACATAACGGCCGAACGCGGGAGGGGTGGAGAGGCCCCACTGCCGTTGCCCTGCAGCACTCTAACCCCGCACGGGGCAGGCTGCATGCATACATCGATGACAACGCACAGGACATGCCACACGCGGGCTGCTCAATGCCCACGCTACGGCGACAACGACCGGACAGGGACACCAGACCCGCCACACCGCCGACACCGGGCGCCAGCGCCTTCCTACACCGGGCGCATTCCACGGTCCCTACAGTCGGTTGCGAGGAGAAGGGCACAGCCAGCGCGCTGGCCCCACCACCAGAACCCACCCACAGGAGAACCCGCCATGCAAGCCATCCGCACCGCACCTCGCCGCTCCCCCTGGCCGCTCATCATGGGCGCGGCTGCGTTGATGGGCGTGCTGGTGCTGTCAGCGTGCTCGACGCCACGCACACCGGATGGCGTGCAACCCGTCACGGGCTTTGACGTGGACCGGTATGCAGGGCACTGGCACGAGCTGGCGCGCATTGAAAACTCGTTTGAGCGGGGGCTGACCCAGGCCAGCGCCACGTACAGCCGCAACGCGGACAACACCATCAAGGTGGTGAACCGAGGGTACGACCCGGTGCGCATGCAGTGGAGAGAGGCTGAAGGCCGGGCAGAGTTTGTGGACAGCCCAGACCGGGCCGCACTCAAGGTGTCGTTCTTCGGACCGTTCTATGGCGGCTACAACGTGGTGGCGCTGGACGAAAACTACCAGTGGGCGATGGTAGTGGGCTCCAGCACCGACTACCTGTGGGTACTGTCACGCACACCCACCCTGCCCTGGCATGTGCGCGAACACCTCATGGAGCGCGCGAAGGCCCTGGGAGTGGACGTGAGCAAGATCGTCTGGGCGCAACCCGGTGCAGAGCAACATGCGCGCCGGGTGGCGGTCAGGACCTGATGACAGCGCAGCGGGGCCTGAAGGCTTGCGGCGCCCAGTGAACAGCTCGGCGCCGACGACACCAGATAATCAAAATTGATAGCAACCGGCGCATGTTGCACTAGCGCCTGCGGCAGATTTGGCCTGAAACTCACCCACCAGGCACTGTGGCGGCAGCTACCAGCCGCTGGGTGTACGGGTGCTGGGGGGCATCCAGCACATCGGCCACGCTGCCACTTTCTAGCACCGCGCCGTCCTTCATCACCACCACATCGTGCGCCATGGCGCGGATCACGTCCACGTCGTGGGTGATGAGCAGGTAGCTCAGGCCCTTTTCTTTTTGCAGGCGCTGCAGCAGGCCCAGCACCTGCTGCTGGATGGTCACATCGAGCGCGCTGGTGGGCTCGTCCAGCACCAGCACCTGGGGCTGCACGATCAGGGCACGCGCAATGGCCAGCCGCTGGCGCTGGCCGCCGGAGAATTCGTGCGGGTAACGCTCGAGCAAACGCGGGTACTGAGTCTCGGCCAGGCCCACCTCGTCCAGCGCGGCCTCGACGCGCACGCGGCGCTGGGCCACGGTCAGTGTGGGCTCGTGCACCTTCAGGCCCTCGCCCACGATCTCTTCGACTGTGAGACGCGGTGACAGCGATGAGAACGGGTCCTGGAACACCACCTGCACCCGGCAGCGCAGCTGCTGGTTGGCAGGGGTGTTGCGCGTGGCGGGCTGTTGCCACGCCTTCCCTCCCACCTGCAACTCACCTGCGTATGGCAGCAGCCCCAGGATGGCCTGTGCCAGCGTGGACTTGCCCGAGCCGGATTCGCCCACTACGCCCAGCGTCTGGCCGGGCAGCAGTTGCAGCGTGGCGCCTTGCACGGCCACAAACTCACCTTTTTTGAACCAGCCCCTGATGCCGGGCAATGGCGTGGGGTAAACCACGCGCAGATCCTGCGTCTGCACCACCAGCGCAGTGCCTGCGGGTGGGTCGGCCTCGACCACATCGCGGCGCGGCTGGCTGGCGATCAGACGGCGGGTGTAGGCATGCTGGGGCGCGCCGAACACGTCGGCCACAGGGCCCTGCTCTACCAGCACCCCCTGCTCCATCACGGCCACACGGTCGGCAAAGCGGCGCACCAGGTTCAGGTCGTGCGTGATCAGCAGCACCGCCATGCCGGTCTGGCGCTGCAAGTCGCTCAGCAGGTCCAGGATCTGGCCCCGCAAGGTCACGTCCAGTGCGGTGGTGGGCTCGTCGGCCAGCAAGAGCTTCGGCGCGCTGGCCAGGGCCATGGCGATCATGGCGCGCTGGCGCTGGCCGCCCGAGAGCTGGTGTGGAAAGCTGTTGGCGCGGCGCGCGGGCTCGGGGATGCCGGTTTGCGCCAGCAGCTCGATGGCGGCTTGCGCGCACTGGGCGCCGGTGAGCCCCTTCTTGAGCAACAGGATTTCGGCGATCTGCTGGCCTATCGTCATCAGCGGGTTGAGCGCGGTCATGGGCTCCTGGAACACCATGGCGATGTCGCCGCCGCGCACGCCGCGCATCTCGCGCTCGGTCATCGCCAGAAGGTCGCCCCGCCCTTGCAGCAGGGCCTGGCCGGTGATGGCGGCATTGCCCGCCAACCGCAGCAGGCTCAACGCCGTGATGGTCTTGCCCGAGCCGGACTCGCCCACCAGTGCCAGCTTTTCGCCCGCAGCCAACGTGAAGTTGACGCCGCGCACCACCTCTTTGGATCCAAAGCGCACATGCAGGTCGTGGACTTCGAGCAGCGCGGGTTTCATGCTGGATGCCGTCATGGTTACAGATCCGCCTTTCTGGGGTCCAGCGCATCGCGCAGCGCGTCTCCCATGAAGGTCAGCAACAACAAGGTGACCACCAGCACGCCGAAGGTGGACAACGATATCCACCACGCATCAATGCTGTTCTTGCCCTGGCTGAGCAACTCGCCCAGCGAGGGCGTGCCGGGCGGCACGCCCAGGCCCAGAAAATCCAGCGATGTGAGCGCCAGGATGGCCCCGCTCATGCGGAAGGGCAAGAACGTGACCACGGGCGTCAAGCTGTTGGGCAGGATGTGGCGCCAGATGATCTGGGCATTGCTCACCCCCAGGGCGCGCGCCGCCTTCACATAGTCGAGCTGGCGGTTGCGCAAGAACTCGGCCCGCACATAGTCCGACAGCCCCATCCAGCCAAACAGGCTCAGCAAGATGAGCAGCAGCGCGATGCTGGGCGCGAATACCGCGCTGAAGATGATGAGCAGATACAGCTCGGGCATGGAGCCCCAGATTTCGATGAAGCGCTGAAACGCCAGGTCGGTCTTGCCGCCAAAAAATCCCTGGATGGCGCCGGTGAGCATGCCCAGCAACACGCCTGTGATGGTGAGCGCCAGACCAAACAGCACACTCACACGGAATCCGTACAGCAGCTGCGCCAGCAGGTCACGTCCGCGGTCGTCCGTACCCAGCCAGTTGTCTGACGTGGGCGCCGAGGGGTTGGGTGCCTTGGCGAAGTAATTGAGCGTGTTGGGGCCGTAGGGGTTCAAGGTGTAAAGCGCCCAGTTGCTGCCAGCGGAGAGGCGCTCCTTGATGAAGGGATCCAGGTAATCGGTTGGTGTCTCGAAGTCTCCGCCGAAGGTCTTTTCGGGGTAGTCCTTGAGCATGGGGAAGTAGGTTTGCCCCTCGTAGCGCACGATAAGAGGCTTGTCGTTGCTAACCAGCTCGGCGCACAGGCTCACCAGCACCAGGGCGCAGAAGATCAGCAGGCTCCAGTACCCCAGGCGATTGCGCTTGAAGCGCAGCCACGCGCGGCGGGAGGGCGAGAGCGAAGGCGATGCGGGAGCAGAACTCATCAGGGCCATGGGTTCGTTCGGGCTAGTCAAACTTCACGCGCGGGTCCACCCACACATAACAAAGGTCGCTGACGAGCTTGGTGACCAGCCCGATCAGCGTGAACAAATACAGCGTGCCCAGCACCACGGGGTAGTCGCGGCGGATCACGCTCTCGTAGCTGAGCAGGCCCAGGCCGTCGAGCGAGAACAGGGTTTCGATGAGCAGCGAGCCCGCAAAGAAGGCTCCGATGAAGGCAGCCGGAAAGCCAGTGATGATGGGAATGAGCGCGTTGCGGAACACATGCTTCCACAGCACCTGCCTCTCGCTCAGGCCCTTGGCACGGGCCGTCAGCACATACTGCTTGCGGATCTCTTCGAGGAACGCGTTCTTGGTCAGCATGGCCGTCACGGCAAAGCTACCCAGCACCATGGCGATCACCGGCAGCGTGATGTGCCACAGATAGTCCACGATGCGCGCCCCCCAGGACAGCTCGTCCCAGTTGGCCGACGTGAGCCCCCGCAGCGGAAACCACTGCAGCTGCCCGCCAAAGATGACCAGCAACGCCACACCCAGCACAAAGCCCGGAATGGCGTAGCCCAGCAGGATGAGCAGCGTGGTCACCAGGTCAAACCGCGACCCGGCCCGCACCGCCTTTGCCACGCCCAACGGCACGGCGACGAGGTAGCTGATGAAGAAGGTCCAGAGGCCCAGGCTGATGGAGACGGGGAGCTTTTCACGGACAAGGTCCCAGACGGCTTTTCGTTGATAGAAACTCTGCCCCAGGTCAAACCGTGCAAACGACCACAGCATTTGCGCGAAGCGCTCATGCGCGGGCTTGTCGAACCCGTACAGCGCCTTAATTTCCTCAAGTTGCTTAGGGCTCAACCCTTGGCGGCCACGGTAATCCCCTCCCGCCCCTGAACTCGGCGAAGCGCCCTCCCCACCAGAAGAGCGCCCCTGCAACTGCGACACCAGTTGCTCCACCGGCCCGCCTGGCACAAACTGGATGACCACAAACGTCAGCAGCAGCACCCCCAGCAACGTGGGCACCATCAACAAGATGCGTTTGAGTATGTAGCTGAACATGCTGTGAGACCCTAGCGGTTGGTTGGCGAAGCCCACCACGTGGCGGCAGCCCAAGAGTCCGGCTGGTAATAGGGGGGAGTTGTCGGGGGCAGTACAAAACCTGCAGGCCGATAGCCTACAAAAAACTCATCGCTATACCACTGCGGGATCGAGTAGTAGCCGTGCGACAAAACGCGATCAAGCGCGCGCATCGCGGCAGACACTTCAGCTTTGGTCTTGGCTGAGAGCACTGAGCGAATCAGGCTGTCCACCGCAGGATCTGCAATCCCCCACATATTGGCTGAGCCAGGCGTCACGGCGGCTTTGGAGCCAAAGTACTCAAAAAGATCGCTGCCTGGAGAATTTCGCCCAGGAATGCGAAGGCTGCCCAGCTCGAATTCAAACTCATCCATTCGCTGCTGATAGAGAGCCCCATCGACATTGCGTATCTTTAGATTGATACCCAGCTTTTTCAATGCAATCTGCATGGGACTGACCAGCCGCACCGAGGATGGCTGTGCGTTCAGGTACTCCATCTCGAACGCCTCACCTTGCGCGTTTCTCAAGGCTCCATCACGGTAGACCCACCCGACCTCCGCAAGCAACTGTTGGGCTTGGCGCAGGTTGTCCCGCAAGCTAGATGGAGGCAGAGTGCTGGGTGATCGCAAAGCTGGGCCAAAAACATCGGGGGTTAACTTGTCGCGCAGCGGCTCTAGCAAAGCCATTTCCGCAGGCCCCGGCAATCCAGACGCGTGGAAGTCACTGTTCGGAAAATACCCCTCCACCCGCTTGTACAAGCCATAAAACATCTGTCGATTGAGCCATTCGAAATCCATGGTTAAAGCAATGGCCTTGCGAACTCGAATGTCCTTGAACTTGGGATCTCGCAGGTTGAATGTGTAGCCCTGAAAGTCACCAGGGTTGCGGTGCTCGAAAACCTGCTTCTTGACTGCTCCAGAGTCGAACGCTTTGCCTTTGTATTGACGCGCCCAGTTTTTAGAAATGAATTCCCGCTTCAAGTCATATTCGCCCGCTTTGAGCCCTTCAAAGCGGCTGGTGTCATCGAGGTAAAGCTTGTAGGTAATTCGGTCGAAGTTGTATTGCCCTTTACGCACCGGCAAAGCAGCACCCCAATAACTTTTGTCACGAACATAAGTAATGTCGCGCCCCAATTGAGCACTGGATGGCCGATAAGGCCCCGATGCAATCGGTAATTCTGTGATGACAGCATCAAAAGGTTTTCCAGCCCCCCACTTCCGACTGAAGACCGGCACACTTCCCGCCAGCAGCGGGAGTTCTCGATTGGAACTTGCGAATTCAAATTTGACCAAGCGCTCATCCAACGCTCGGACCCCCTTGATATCCCCGAAGATCGTCTTGAACTGCGGCGATGCCTGCTTGCTCATCAGGGTGTTGAAAGAATGGACCACATCGGCGGCCATCACTGCGGACCCATCGCTGAATCGCGCTTCCTTGCGAATGCGGAAGGTCGCTGACAGGCCATCCGACGGCACCTCCACATCTTCTGCGAGCAAGCCATACCCTGTAGACGGCTCCTCCGAATTACCGGTCAATAAGGACTCGAAAACCAAATCCAACATCCCTGCAGGCGGGGTTCCTTTCAAAGTGAACGGATTGAATTTGTCGAAGTTGGTGACCGCGATGGGCGGGACCAAGCGTATCTCGCCTCCCTTCGGAGCGTCGGGATTGACGTAGTCAAAATGGGTAAAGTCAGGCGGGTACTTCACGTCGCCAAACTGTGAATAAGCATGTGCGGCCCACGAGGTTGGGCCAACAACAATGCCACACACAGCACACAGCACCGTGCGGGCCCAGCGAGAACAGACTGCTACAAGGCGCATGCGACAATTCTGCACTACGTTCGCAGGGGCTTGCAGCCAAAGCCGCATATCCACATGCACCGGGCGCCAAGCCTGCATTCCGCTATTCCACAAGGAGATTTCACATGGGTTTTCTGACCGGCAAGAAGCTGCTCATCACGGGTGTGCTGTCCAACCGCTCCATTGCCTACGGCATTGCCAAGGCCTGCCACGAGCAAGGTGCCGAGCTGGCGTTCAGCTACGTGGGCGAGCGCTTCAAGGACCGCATCACCGACTTTGCGGCCGAGTTCAACTCCCAGCTGGTGTTTGACTGCGACGTGGCCAGCGACGAGCAGATCGCGCGCATGTTCGCGGATCTGTCGCAGACCTGGCCGAAGTTTGACGGCTTTGTGCACAGCATCGGCTTTGCACCGCGCGAAGCGATTGCGGGCAACTTTCTGGACGGCCTGAGCCGCGAAGGCTTCCGCATTGCACACGACATCAGCGCCTACAGCTTCCCGGCCATGGCCAAGGCGGCCCTGCCCTATCTGAACGACAAGTCGTCGCTGCTGACACTGAGCTACCTGGGCGCGCTGCGCTCCATCCCCAACTACAACACCATGGGTCTGGCCAAAGCCAGTCTGGAAGCCAGCGTGCGCTACCTGGCAGAGGCCGTGGGCCGCACCGAAGACGGCCGCAGCATCCGCGCCAACGGCATCAGCGCAGGCCCCATCAAGACGCTGGCTGCCAGCGGCATCAAGGACTTTGGCAAGCTGCTCAGCCGCGTGGCCGATGCCTCGCCCCTGCGTCGCAACGTCACGATTGAGGACGTGGGCAATGTGGCGGCCTTCCTGCTGTCGGACCTGGCCTCGGGCATGACCGCCGAGATCACCTATGTGGATGGCGGCTTCAGCCAGACGGCCGGCCTGAGCGCCGACCAGGTGTAAATCCTCGTCAGGGCTGCACGCTCACTACGCAATTGGCTTCTAGCGTATGTAAATCATGCGCTAGAAGCTATTTTTTTGATAGCACCACCAATCTATGCTCCGCAGACACTGGCTGGCCTGTATGGGCCTTGCACCCCTGGCGGCACTTGCAATACCCCAGGCCTGGGCCGCCGACGCACCCGCCCTGTTGCTGGCCAATGTGTACCGCCCCGGCATGCGGCTGGCGGACTACTGGGTGAGCGAAAAATACGATGGCGTGCGCGGCTTTTGGGACGGCCACACGCTGCGCACGCGGGGTGGTGAGACCGTGGCGGCCCCGGCATGGTTCACCGCCGGCTGGCCTGAAACTCCCATGGACGGCGAGCTGTGGGCAGGACGCGGCCGGTTCAGCCACGCCCAGTCCACCGTGCGCCAGCAGCAGCCGGACGATGCCGCATGGCGCGAGATGCGCTTTATGGTGTTTGACCTGCCCGCCCATGGCGGCACGTTTGACCAGCGCCTTCCTGCACTGAACAAGCTGGTCGAAGCGCTGGACCAGGCTTGGGTGCAGGCGGTGCCACAACAGCGTGTGGCGAGTGACGCCGCACTCCAGAAGTTGCTGCTGCGCACCGTGCGTGCGGGTGGCGAAGGACTGATGCTGCACCGTGGCGCATCCATGTACCGCGCAGGTCGCAGTGACGATCTCATCAAGGTCAAGACCCACGAAGACACCGAGGCCCGCGTGGTGGCCCATCTGCCCGGCCAAGGCCGCCACGCGGGGCGGCTGGGTGCCTTGGTGGTGGAGATGCCTTCGGGCCAGCGGTTCCGGCTGGGCGCAGGGTTGACCGACGCCGAGCGCGATCACCCGCCGCCCGTGGGTAGCTGGGTGACCTACCGCTTTCGGGGCACCCACGACAGCGGAGTGCCGCGCTTCGCGAGTTTTGTGCGGGTGCGAGAGGACATGCCGCCGGTCCGCTGACGGGGCCACAGCAACACCTGACTTAGCTCGGCCCGGCGATGCACCGGCCATGCACGGCAGGCAGGCTGCAGTTCCCATCAGTTGCGCAGTCAGTTAGGCAACAGGACCTTGTCCACCACGTGGATCACGCCGTTGGACTGGTACACGTCGGCAATCGTCACCGTCGCCGTCCCGCCCTTTTCGTCCGTCACCATGACGGCATTGCCGCTGGCCTTGGCGGTGAGCGTACCGCCCGCCACCGTCTTGAGACTGGCCATGCCTTTGCCGTCAGCAATCATCTTGGACAACGCAACAGCGTCGTACTTGCCCGCTACCACGTGGTAGGTGAGCACCTTGGTCAGAGTGGGCTTGCTCTCGGGCTTGAGCAGCGTGTCCACCGTGCCGGCGGGCAATGCGGCAAACGCCGCATTGGTGGGCGCAAACACGGTGAACGGACCAGGGCCTTTCAGCGTCTCCACCAGGCCAGCCGCCTTGACCGCAGCCACCAGGGTGGTGTGGTCCTTGGAGTTCACGGCGTTGTCGATGATGTCCTTGCTGGCCAGCATGGGCGCACCGCCCACCATGACCTGTGCCGCGGCAGGCACTGCGGCAGCGGCCATGGCTGCGGTGAGGGCGATGGTGGCAAGGCGGGCGTTGAATCGAAGGGTCATGGGAATCTCCTGAGAGGTGTGTGAAGACAGTCGTCACCGCATGAAAACCACGCGGCTGACAGTCAATACGGCAGCACCACAACAGCGGATTCAAATGCACAAAAAAATCGCTCCGCCAGCCATGCCGGGGGAGCGATTTTCGAGACGCTGGTGCACCCACACACCAGCGCGAAGACGTTCTTACACGTTGCGCCCGTACGGGCCGTCGTCGCCCACCTGCACCAGGTTCTTGGCGGTCGCCAGTGGCTTGGGGTTCTTGCCGGTCTTGCCTTGCTCTGCCACGCAGTCCGCGTAGTAGCGCACCTGGCCGTTCTCGTCTTCCACTTCCACCAGGCCGTGGATATCGGTCTCAAAGCCCGGACACAGCTTGGCGAATTCGCGCGCGAACTTGAGGTAGTCCACGATCTTCTTGTTGAACACCTCGCCCGGGATCAGCAGCGGAATGCCTGGGGGGTACGGTGTGACCAGACCCACGGTGATGCGGCCTTCCAGGTGGTCGATCTCCACGCGCTCGGTGGTGCGGTGCGCAATGTGCGCGTACGCATCCGAGGGCTTCATGGCGGGCGTGAGGTCCGACAGGTACATCTCGGTGGTCAGGCGCGCGATGTCGTACTTGGCGTACATCTCGTGCACATGCTGGCACAGGTCCTTGAGGCCCATGCGTTCGTAGCGCTTGTGCTGCTGGCAGAACTCGGGAAGGATGCGCCACATGGGCTGGTTCTTCTCGTAGTCGTCCTTGAACTGCTGCAGCGCAGTCAGCAGCGTGTTCCAGCGGCCCTTGGTGATGCCGATGGTGAACATGATGAAGAAGCTGTACAGGCCCGTCTTCTCCACCACCACGCCGTGCTCGGCCAAGTACTTGGTCACGATGGACGCGGGGATGCCAGTCTTGTCGAACTTGCCGTCCAGGCTCAGGCCCGGCGTGACGATGGTGGACTTGATCGGGTCCAGCATGTTGAAGCCGTCAGCCAGCTGGCCGAAGCCGTGCCACTTGCTGCCCTTCTTGCTCTTGCTGTCGCTGCGGATGATCCAGTCTTCTGCGCGACCAATGCCCTCGTCGGTGAGCTTTTCAGGGCCCCAGACCTTGAACCACCAATCGTTCTTGCCGAACTCTTCTTCCACCTGGCGCATGGCGCGGCGGAAGTCCAGTGCCTCCAGAATGCTTTCTTCCACCAGCGCGGTACCGCCGGGCGGCTCCATCATCGCGGCGGCCACATCGCAGCTGGCGATGATGCTGTACTGAGGGCTGGTGCTGGTGTGCATCAGGTACGCCTCGTTGAACAGGTGGCGGTCGAGCTTGGTGGTCTGCGAGTCCTGCACCAGCACATGCGATGCCTGGCTGATACCGGCGAGCAGCTTGTGGATGGACTGTGTGGCGTACGTCACCGAATGTTTGGGGCGCGTGCGCTTTTTGCCCATGGCGTGGTAGCTGCCATAGAACGGGTGGAACGCTGCGTGCGGCAGCCAGGCCTCGTCAAAGTGCAGGTTGTCCACATAGCCATCGAGCATGCCCTTGATGGTCTCAGTGTTGTACAGCACGCCGTCGTAGGTGGACTGCGTGAGCGTCAGCACGCGGGGCTTGACCTTCTTGGCATCCACGCCTTTGAGCAGCGGGTTTGCCTTGATTTTGGCCTCGATGGCCTTGGGCTCGAACTCGCTTTGCGGGATGGGGCCGATGATGCCGAAGTGGTTGCGCGTGGGCTTCATGAACACCGGGACGGCCCCGGTCATGATGATGCTGTGCAGGATGGACTTGTGGCAGTTGCGGTCCACCACCACCACATCCCCGGGCGCCACAGTGTGGTGCCACACCATCTTGTTGGATGTGGACGTGCCGTTGGTCACAAAGAAGCAGTGGTCGGCATTGAAGATGCGCGCGGCGTTGCGCTCGCTCTCGCCAATGGCGCCGTTGTGGTCCAGCAGCTGGCCCAGCTCTTCCACCGCGTTGCAAACGTCGGCGCGCAGCATGTTTTCGCCGTAGAACTGGTGGTACATCTGGCCCACGGGGCTCTTCAGGAACGCAACGCCGCCGGAGTGACCGGGGCAGTGCCAGCTGTACGAGCCGTCTTCGGCGTAGTCCAGCAGCGCCTTGAAGAACGGTGGCTGCACGCTCTCCAGGTAGCTCTTGGCCTCGCGGATGATGTGGCGCGCCACGAATTCGGGGGTGTCCTCGAACATGTGGATAAAGCCGTGCAGCTCGCGCAGGATGTCGTTGGGCAGGTGGCGGCTGGTCTTGGTCTCACCGTGCACATAAATGGGCACTTCGGCGTTCTTGCGGCGCACCTCGCCAATGAAGTTGCGCAGGCTCAGCACGATGGGGTCCAGCCCTTCGCCCTCGGAGAATTCTTCATCGTCGATGGACAAGATGAAGGCACTGGCGCGGCTTTGCTGCTGCGCAAACTGCGAGAGGTCGCCATAGCTGGTGACCCCGACCACTTCAAAGCCCTCGGCCTCAATGGCCTGTGCAAGCGCACGAATGCCAAGCCCCGAGGTGTTCTCGGAACGATAGTCTTCATCGATGATGATGATGGGAAAGCGAAACTTCATGCGCAGCCTCCAAGGAGCCGTGGCCTGCCCGGCCAAAAAACGAAATAGGCGCGAAGTGTAAGGAATAACGTTGACGCGCCTTTGAACTGCCATCCTTTTGACCCAGAATGTGGTGCACTAAACACAACCACACAAGGAGGTTCTACATGGAGGCATCCACCATCTGGTGGCTGGCAGCAGGGGCCGTGGTCGTCGCAGAACTGCTCACCGGCACGTTCTATTTGCTAATGGTGGCCTTGGGGCTGGTAGCCGCCGCCGTGGCCGCCCACCTGGGGCTGGCGTCCGCAATGCAGATGGTGTCTGCCGCCATTGTGGGCGGCGGGGCTGTCGTGGCCTGCTACCTGCTGCGGAGAAAGCGCCCCGGCGATCCGTCTGCACGTGCGGACCGCAGCGTGAACATGGATGTAGGCGAAACCATCCTCATCGAAAGCTGGAGCCCCGACGGCACCACCACCGTGAAGTACCGGGGCGCCCAATGGACGGCTATGCACCGCCCCGGCGTCACCCCGTCTACTGGCATGCATCGCGTCGCCGAGCTGGTGGGCAACCGCTTGCTGGTGGACCCGCTGTAAACACCGCAGACTCCCTGTCGATCACCCAAGAAAGGCTTCCCATGGAAATTGCCATCGTCATCCTGATCATTGCTGTGATCTTCATCGCCCGCTCGGTCAAGGTCGTGCCCCAGCAAAACGCCTGGGTCAAGGAACGCCTGGGCAAATATGCGGGCACGCTGACCCCCGGGCTGAACTTTCTGATCCCCTTTGTGGACAAGGTCGCCTACAAACACAGCCTGAAGGAAATTCCGCTCGATGTGCCCAGCCAGGTCTGCATCACGCGCGACAACACGCAGCTGCAGGTGGACGGCATCCTGTACTTTCAGGTCACCGACCCGATGCGCGCCAGCTATGGGTCGAGCAACTACATCATGGCCGTGACCCAGCTGGCGCAGACCTCGCTGCGCTCGGTCATCGGCAAGCTCGAACTCGACAAGACCTTCGAAGAGCGCGACATCATCAACGCGCAGGTGGTGCAGGCCATAGACGAAGCCGCTCTGAACTGGGGTGTGAAGGTGCTGCGTTATGAAATCAAGGACCTGACCCCGCCCAAGGAAATCCTGCACGCCATGCAGGCCCAGATCACTGCGGAGCGGGAGAAGCGCGCACTGATCGCTGCGTCTGAGGGGCGCCGCCAGGAGCAGATCAACATCGCCACGGGCGAACGCGAGGCCTTCATCGCCCGCTCCGAGGGCGAAAAACAGGCCGTCATCAACAAGGCCCAGGGCGAAGCCGAATCCATCAAGGCCGTGGCCGAAGCCAACGCCCAGGCCATCGAACGCGTGGCCGCAGCAATCCGCCAGCCCGGCGGCGAGCAGGCCGTGCAGCTCAAGGTGGCTGAAAAAGCCGTGGATGCCTACAGCCAAGTCGCGTCAGACGCCACCACCACCCTCATCGTGCCCAGCAACATGACCGAGGTGTCGGCGCTGATCGGCTCGGCGATGAAGATGGTGCAGACATCCCAAAAGGCAGGCTGACAAAGTGGCGGCCCACTGAAATTTTCAGGCGATACCGATCAGTGACCGGAATGCACCCATTCCTGTGGCTATAATCGAGGGCTTCGGAGAGGTGGATGAGCGGTTTAAGTCGCACGCCTGGAAAGCGTGTGTGGGCTAATCCCCACCGCGGGTTCGAATCCCGCCCTCTCCGCCACATATCAACCCAGGTGATTTCGGTCACCTGGGTTTTTTGTTGTGGGGGCTGGCTTTTGCACACAGGACCCCGGCGCTTTGGGCTGAACATCAACGACTTTGCGCCCCGCTCGGCGCATGGCAGTGTCTGCGACAGCCATGGCCATTCATGTCAACGACCCAGCGATTGCGGGGCTGGGGCTGACCTCCAGCGTGGTGCGCAGGAGCACACCGGGTGCAGTGCCCACACAGGACCTTGAGGCCAAGCAGGTCCCGGGCTGGTCTACCACCATGCCAGGGACGGCTGCGAACACTGCCAGGCCAGCGATACGCCCGCCATTCTGAGAGGGCTGGCGCGGGCGCCGGTCAAAAAGCTCATGGTGGTCCATGGCGGCGCCAACCCCCATCGGTGATGAGTGTGCAGGCCAACATTGGCCCGGCTTCATTGGCATCGAGCAGGAAGCCATTGCCCAGATCACCGCGTGGATTCAGACGCCCGCGCCCTGATCTATGCATGCCGCGATGACCGCTGGACGGCTCTACAGGAGCCCTCTGCAGTCCGTCCGCTTGGCACTCCATCCGCCTCCCACTCAAGGCCCTGAACCGGACCTCCGGACGCTGGCAGGGCGCGGAACGTTTCTGGCAGGTTTGTAAAGGCAACAGGCCGTAACAGTTGCCCATGGAGCCCTGTTATGGCACTTGTCTTACACGCGGAACTGCGGCACTTTGCTGAAATCCTAGCCAGCAGCCATTGAGGTTGCACCGGGAGGTCATTGCGGCCCCCACCCCTTTTTCAAAAGGACTTCACCATGAAACGCCATTCCTTACCGCCGGGAGCGCGCGCGTTGATAGCGTTCATCGGAACCGTGGTGCTGGCAGTGCTGGCGGCGGTGTCATTGCTGATGCCGGACGTGGCCGTGCAGTCTGTGGATTCGATGTCGCACGGGCTTACCGGGCTCGACCAGATTTTGTCCACCAGCTTTCTGGACCACTGAGTTGTGATGCGTGCAGGAGTGGCTGGCGCTGCGCTGCAGCGCGTGTGGGTCCAAACAGCAACACAGTAGCAAAAAGCATAGCATCGGGGTACCATTCGGCGCTGCACACCGGGACTTTTCGGTGGCATTCTGGAATGGAGGACGATCGTGACCACACGTTTTCGCATCTCTGCAAACCGTTTTTCCTTGATTCACTCCCCGAAATTCTGGGGTTCGATGGTGTTGCTGGCCGCTGTGGCGGGCTGTTCCAGCCCCCGCGACAACGCCTTGGACGAGTTCTCGCGCTGGTACGACGGTGCCAGGGCCCAGGCCCAGGCAGGGGCCATGAGCTGGAGCGAGCTGTACAAGCAAAGCTTTGACCGCCTGACCGCCCTGCCCCCCTCACTGCAACAAGACACACGTCTCGAAAACACGGTGCTGCTGCTGTCTGTGGCCCGCAAGCTGGAGTCCAACGAGATCAGCCCCCAGCAGTTCGCCATGGAGCGAGACGACATCGAGACCCAGTTGCAGGCTCGCCTGCGCTGACGAAGCCACCCGCAGCGCCAATGCAGCTTCTGGCGGCCTGGTCAATGGCTTGAGTGGCGGTTGCTGAAGCAACTGGAGCAGCTTTTTTGCCCGCGCCACGGCTCGTTACCTGCCTCCTCCCTAGCGTGGCGGCCAACGCTATCGAGACGTAGACCCCGACTGCTCCACCACCCCCACGCGACGGCGCAACGCATCGGCTGCCGCAGTGTCCCCGGTAGCCTCTGCCCTTTGCACCTGCAGCAGCAACCATGCCATCAGCGGCCTGCGCCAGCCCTGTGCGGACGCAGTGTCGGTGGCTGTGGTGATGACTGCGGGGCTGGCGTGCCCCGTCTGCAACAACACGCCCGCCGCCACCAAGCGCGAAAGGGGGTCGGCAATGCCTGCCAAGCTGGCAGCGTTGCCTGCCGTGGCGACCGCACGCTGCGCCGGTGGCAACAGCGCCACCTGGCCGGCCTGCACGCGGCCCGCCAGATAGTCGGCGTAGGCCTGCTCGGGCGCAGCGGCGTCGGCGCGCAAGGCCTCGAAGCGTTCGCAGGGCTCGGTGACCAGACTCGCCACCTGGGCCGCGCAGCGCATCAGCTCCAGGCGCGCCAGCAGATCGGGGCGACCCGTGCGCGCCACTTCGGCGCGGGCCCGGTCCCATTCGAGCTTCTCCACGCGCGCGTTGCCGGACAGGTAGGCCTCGATGGCCTTCTGGGACGCGCCCTGGGCATTCATCTGCCAGTCAGGCACCGGGGGTTGGCTGGAACACGCAGCCAATGCGAAGGCACAGCCGATGGACAGGAGCCGCAATGCAGCCCGCAAACGAGGTGCAGCAGAGAGGTTCATGGCAGCTTCAACTCCGTGTCGCGTGCAAAGGGCCATTTGCGGTTGATCTCGTTGACCAGGCTTTCCACCTTGCGCAGATTGCTTTCCACCTCGGCGCGCAACGCGCCCAGGTCCGTCGTGGCTTCGCGGGCATTGGCGCCAATGGCCTGGGCCTCCACCAGCACGGCATCCACCTTCTTGAGGCTGGTGCGGGTGTCGGACAACAAGCCATTGAGCTGGGCCACGGTGGCGCGCACCTCAGGCACCAGCGCGTCCTTGTTGCCCTCGGTGCCAAACACCTGCTTGTCAGCGCGGGCGGCCATGCCGTCCAGGCGCGCCAGCAGCGCGTTGGTGCGCTCCAGCGTGGCCACAATCTTCTTCGCATCGGCTTCGTTACCCATCAGCACGCCCAGGGCGCCGCCCGGCCCGTTCAGGCGCTCCGTGAGGGCCTTGACGTTGGTCAGGGTGTTGCCCAGCGCGGCGTCGGGCGACGTCAGGGCGTTCAGGTTGGTCAGCAGCTCGCGCGCGGTGGCCATGAGCTGCGGGATCTCCGCCGTGGCATCCCCGCGCAACACCGGCCGCACGGCGCCATCGGGCAGTGCGGGGTCGGTCAGGATGCCGGAGTACGCCCGGATGTTGGTGCCCCCCACCAGACCGCGTACCAGCGTGAACACGCTGGACTCGCGCAGCCAGTGCGCGTCCTTGCGGGGTACGTCCACCAGGATGCGGGCATTGCCCGATTCGGCCAGCTCGATGCGCCGCACGCGGCCAATGGGAAAGCCCGAGAAGGTCATGTCCATGCCCACCACCACGCCTTCGGAGTCATCGGCCGTCAGCACCAGCGTCTGCGTGGGCTCAAAAGCACCCCGCGCATACAGCAGGTACAGGCCCGAACCCACGATGAGGGCCAGGGTGAACAGCAGCAGCGCCGCAGCCTTGAGTTCCAGATAGGCCACCGGGCGCAGGGTCTCGACCGGAGGCGCGTCGGCCCCGGCGGGGCCATGCGATGGGGGAGGAGGATGGTCGTTCATGTCGTGGGTCTATGCGGGTGGGTGCGACCGGCGCGGGCCGTCAGTAGTAGTTGCCCATGAGCGAGGCCACCTCGATCAGCAGCAGCACCGCAAACATGCGGGCCAGGCCGCCCAGTTCCGAGTCGGGCTGGGTGCGTTCGCCGCTGTCATACAGCCCGGCAGCCATGGGGATCAGCGCCACGGCCAGGCTGAAGAACAGGGTCTTGAGCACAAACACCATGGTCACGCTGGGCGAAAACACCTGGCCGAACATGCGCGTGTAGCTCGGCAGCCCCGCCATGTTGAAGCCGTACACCCCCAGGTACGCCAGCACCAGCGCCACCACGCAACTGAGCGCAGCCAGCGTGACGCAGGCAAACACCCCGGCAATCACGCGGGGCAGCAGTTCGATGCGCACCGGGTCAGAGCCCTGGCGGCGCAGCGCCTCGAACCGGCCCGTGAGCCGCAGGTGCGCCAGTTGCGAGCCGTTGGGAATGGTGCAGCGCATGGCCACAAACAAGGCGGCTGTGAGCGGGATGAGCTCCAGCACCAGCACGCGGATCACCATCTCCAGCGCATAGCGCGACAGCCCGTAGCTCAGCGCCGTGACCACCACAATGCGCGTGAGCACCAGGCTGATGAGCGCCGCCAGCACCGTGAAGCCCAGCAGCACAGGCGCCGTGTCCAGGTACAGGTGCCGGGCCAGCGCGCGGCGGGTGCCCTTGCCGTAGCTGGACGGCGACAACACCAGCACCAGCACCACCGCGCCCAGGTACAGGATGCGCCACCAGGCCACCGCCCAGCGCCGCGCCGTGTTCCACACACGTTCGGGCAGGGAGAGGCCGGGAAGGCGCGAGATCATGGGCGGATCATAGCGGGGGCATGCGCCAGGGCAGCCCATGGCAGGCCTCTGGAGATATTTGGGCCATTTTCGGGCGGTAGCGTTACAAACATATGCCCAAGCAGCTATCAATTAAATAGCAAATAGCGCACACGCAGCCACGCCGTACAACAACTGCTCACACATGGCGCTTGCCCTGGCCGGGAAGGGCGTTGACGCCCACGGGCTGCGCGTCAGCCCGCGCATGCAGCGCTTCGATGATGCGGCAGGTGGCGTCCGCGCCATCACAGCGGCTGCGCAGCGCCTGCAGGTCGGCCTCCAGCGCCTGCAGCTCGGCCAGGCGGGTGCGCACATGCACCAGGTGGGCATCCAGCGTGTCGCAGGCGGCATGGCAGTCGGTCTTGCTGTCCCAGTCCAGCGCCAGCAAGGTCCTGACCTCGTCCAGCGACATGTCCATGGCGCGGCACAGGCGGATAAACCGCAGCTGGTGTACGTCGGCGCTGCTGTACAGGCGGTAGCTGTTGTCGCCGCGCGCACCGGGCGGCAGCAGCCCCTCTTTTTCGTAGTACCGGATGTTGGCGGCCGACACGCCGGACTGCTGGGCGGCCTCGCCAATCCGGAACTGTGCAGCGTGGGGATCCATGGGCTTGACCTTCAAGTGACTTTAAGGTTTCCAATGATGCCATCGCTTTCCAAAACCGCCAGGAGAAAACACCATGTCCGCCCACTGCCATCACGGCCATCACGACCACAGCGCTCCCGGCCACAGCCACGATGCCCCCGCCAGCGCAGACCCGCGCTACCGCCGCATCCTGTGGATTGCGCTCGTCGTCAACGCCGCCATGTTTGTGGTGGAACTGGGCGCGGGCACCCACTCGGGCTCGGCGTCGCTGCTGGCCGACGCCATCGACTTTCTGGGCGATGCGGCCAACTATGGCCTGTCGCTGTGGGTGCTGGCCATGGCGCTGACCTGGCGCGCGCGCGCCGCGCTGCTCAAAGGCGCCAGCATGCTGGCGTTTGGCGTGTTCGTGATCGGCCGGGTGGCCTGGGGGGTGTGGCAAGGGGTTCCGCCCGAGCCCTTCACCATGGGTGGTGTGGGCCTGCTGGCGCTGGCGGCCAACCTGGGTGTGGCCGCCCTGCTCTACGCCTGGCGCGAGGGTGACGCCAACATGCGCGGCGTGTGGCTGTGCACCCGCAACGACGCGCTGGGCAACCTGGCCGTGATGGCGGCCGCGCTGGGGGTGCTGGGCACGGGCACGGCCTGGCCCGACCTGGTGGTCGCGGCCGTCATGGCGGGCCTGGCCATCAGCGGCGGCTGGAGCGTGATCCGCCACGCGCGGCAGGAGCTGGCCAGCACCGCCGGCGCCCCCGCAGCACACGGGCACTGATCCATGCGCGTACGCCTGTCCACTCCGCTCAACGCACCGCCCGAATGGGTGGCTGCGCAACTGCAAAGCACATCAGTGTTCCGCCACGTCACGGCGCCTCTGGTGCGGTTCAAGCGCCCTGGCGGCGCGCCCTGGCCCACCCACTGGTCTCCCGGTGATCTGCCGTTGCAGATGTGGCTGCTGGGGCTGCTGCCCATGGGCTCCCAAACCGTGCGCATCTCCATCGAGCCATCTGCCCAGGCCGGTGCCTGGCCCACGCTGCGCGACAACGGCGAGGGCACGCTGATGCGGCGCTGGGACCACCGCATCACGCTGCAGCCGCTGCCAGACGGCCGCACGCTCTATACCGACGACATCGACGTGGTCGCGCGCCACCTGCCCTGGCTGATGACGCCCCTGAGCGCGACGTTTGCCCAGGTGTTCTACCGGCACCGACAACGACGCTGGCGCCAGCTGGCGGCGCGCCACGCTGCAGCACCCATGGCTGACCCCTTGCAGAGGGAGCGCGCATTCGACCACCTGCTGGCAGCGTTTGCGCGCGATGCCGACGCACCGCCTGCCGCCCGCTGGCATTGGCTGGAGGCCGCGCACGTGCTGGGGCAGACCACGCTGTCCCTGCATTGGCGGTCACACAGCGCCATGCTGCGCTACGCCCTGCAGTTGCGCGACCTGCGCGAGGCCGGCGGACAGGTACTGCGGCTGGCACTGGTGCCCCTGGGCCACGCGCTGGCGCGGCTGCCCATCGGCAACACGGGCCGGGCGCAGGTCAGTGCGCTGGCGCCTATGGCGCCGCAGCCGCACATCACGCGGCTGATCGACGGTGCTTTGGCGGCTGCCAGCCTATCGGCCACCCAATTTCAGCCAAAAACCGATGCTAGCGATTGAATCATATGCGCTGGCAGCTATCAAATCAGGAGTATCCGACTGACTGGTGCGATGGCAAGCCGGCACCCGGAAGTTGACGCACGACAAGCCCGGCATGGGGCTTGCATGGTCCAATCCCATGCCTGTGCGCCGCCCTCTGCCCCGGGGGCCGCAAGCACAGCCTTCATCCTTTTGCCCTTTGCCCATGCCATCCCGCTCCCCTGCCGCCCCCACAGCCCCCGCCCCGCTGGTCGTGCCCCACAGCCTGACGGAAGACGCCGTGGCCATCTTCACCGGGGTGCTGCTCATCTCGGTGGGGGTGGCGTTTTTCACCAGCGCGGGGTTGCTCACGGGTGGCACGGCGGGGCTGGCGTTCTTGTTGCACTACGCCACGGGCATCGGCTTTGGCAAGATCTTCTTTGTGCTCAACCTGCCGTTTTACTGGCTGGCGCTGCGCAAGCTGGGCCGGGCCTTCACCGTCAAGACTTTCATCGCGGTGCTGCTGTTGTCGCTGCTGACCGAGCTGCAGTCGCAACTGCTGCAGTTCGCGCAGTTGCAGCCGCTGTATGCCGCCATTGCGGGCGGGCTGATCACGGGCACGGGGTTTCTGGTGCTGTTCCGCCACCGCTGCAGCCTGGGCGGCGTGGGCATTGCGGCGCTGTACCTGCAGGACCGCTACGGCTGGCGCGCAGGCAAGGTGCAGATGGCGGTGGACTGCTGCATCGTGCTGCTGGCCCTGTGGACGGTGGAGCCCGTGCGCGTGGCTTGGTCCATTGCGGGCGCCGTGGCGCTCAACCTGGTGCTGGCCATGAACCACCGGCCGGGCCGCTACATGGCGGTGTAGGCCCCGGCCAAGGGCGGTTGAGCGCCCTGCAGAGACACACCTTCTACGTGGACACCTGCCAGCCCAGCCCACTGTGCAGCCGGTGCTCCAGCACCTCGATGGGCACCGGGCGGCTGAACAGGTAGCCCTGCCACAGTGTGCAGCCGTGGCGCTCCAGAAACGCGCGCTGCGCCTCGGTCTCCACCCCCTCGGCAATCACGTCGATGCCCAGGCTCTGCGCCATGCCGATGATGGTCTGCACGATGAGCGCGTCGGTGTGCTGGATGCCAATGTTGCGCACAAAGCTCTGGTCGATCTTGAGCTGGTCCAGCGGCAGCCGCGTGAGGTACGACAGCGACGACTGGCCGGTGCCGAAGTCGTCCATCGAAAAGCGCAGGCCCAGCGCGCGCAGTGCATTCATCTTGGCGATGGTGTCGTCCACGTTGTCCAGCGCCAGACTCTCGGTCAGCTCCAGCTTCAGGCGGTCGGGCCGCGCGCCGGTCTGCCGCAGCACGGCCACCACCTGCTCCATGAAGTCGGCCTGGCGGAACTGGCGCGCGCTTACGTTCACCGCCAGTTGCAGGTCGGCCGTGGCAGGGTCGTCCTGCCAGCGGCGCAGCTGGCTGCAGGCGGTCTGCAGCACCCACAGGCCGATGGGCAGGATCAGCCCGGTCTCTTCGGCCAGCGGGATGAACTCGAACGGCGGCACCATGCCGCGCGCCGGGTGGTTCCAGCGGATCAGCACCTCGGCCCCCACCACATGCTTGCCGCAGCCCACCTGCACCTGGTAGTGCAGTGTGAACTGGCCCTGTTCCAGGGCCGTGCGCAGGTCATTCTCCAGCGCCGCGCGGGCAGTGACGGCGGCCTGCATGCGCGGATCAAAAAAACGGATGCCATTGCGCCCGGCGGTCTTGGCGGCATACATGGCCAGGTCGGCGTGCTTGACCACATCTTCCACCGTCTGCGCCTGGCCGCTGAACAGTACGGCGCCCACACTGGTGGTGCTGTGCACATGGTGTGATGCGAGCTGGTAGGGCTGGTTGAGCGCGGCCAGAATCTTTTCGCCCACCATCTGCGCCTGCTCGGCAGCGTCGGTGGCGAGGGCGCCCAGGTCTTCCAGCAGCACCAGAAACTCGTCACCACCCAGCCGCGCGACGGTGTCACCTTCACGCACACAGGCCGTCAACCGCTGGGCCACCTGCTGCAGCAGCACATCGCCCATGTCGTGGCCCAGGGTGTCGTTCAGGGTCTTGAAGTGGTCCAGGTCCAGGCACAGCAGCGCCCCTTGCAGGCCTGAGCGCGCACTGGTGGCAAACGCCTGCTGCAGCCGGTCCATCATCAGGCGGCGGTTGGGCAGGTGGGTGAGCGGGTCGTAGAACGCCAGGTGCTCGATCTCCCGCGCCGCAGCCGCGCGCTGGGTGATGTCATTGAGGGTGGCGACATAGTGCGTCAGCACCCCGTGCTGGTCCGTGACGGCGGTGATGGCCATGAAGTGCAGGTTCACCTCGCCGCTCTTGCAGCGGTTCCACAGCTCGCCCTTCCACTCGCCGGTGCTGGCCAGGCTGGCCCACATGGCATCAAAAAATGCCTTGTCATGGTGGCCAGAGGCCAGCAGGCTGGTGCGGCGCCCCACCACCTCGTCGGCGCCGTAGCCGGTGATGCGGCTGAACGCGTGGTTGGTGCGCAGGATGAGGGTGTCCGCGTCGGTGACGATCATGCCCTCCTGCGACTCGAACGCAATGGCGGCAATGCGCAGCTCGTTCTCGTCGCGCTTGCGGGCGGAGATGTCCTTGCCCACGCCCCGATAGCCACAAAACACACCGTCGTCATCAAACACGGGCGTGCCGCTGATGGACACCCAGTACGAGCAGCCCTGCTGGTCGCGGCGCTCGAACTCGAAGTCGCGGAACTCCTGGTGGCGCTCCAGCAGCGCGCGGTGCTCTTCCCACAGCGCGTCGCTCATGCCCGGTGCGGCCAGCTCCCAGCGCGTCTTGCCCATGTGCAGCGCGGCCTCCTGCACCAGCCGGTCATCGGCCCGGCCTTCCACATGCGTGAGGCGAAACTGCGCGTCCTGCTCCCAGTACCAGTCGGACGACAACGCGGTGAGGGTGCGAAAACGCGCCTCGTTGTCCTCCAGCTTGCGGCGCACGCGGTAGGACTCGCTCACGTCGCTGAACACCAGCACCACCCCCACGATCTGCCCCTGGGAGTTGCGAATGGGAGCGGCGCTATCGGCAATGTGGTACTCGGCGCCATGCCGGGCCTGCAGCGTGGTGTGGTTGCTCAATGCCACCACCTGGCCCCGGTCCATCACCAGCTGCACCGGGTCCACCTGCGGCTCGCGGGTACCGGTGTTGATGATGCGGAACACCTCGGGCAGCGGCTGGCCCATAGCCTGTGCCAACGGCCAGCCTGTCAGACGCTCGGCCACCACGTTCATGCGGGTGATGCGGCCTTGCGCATCGGTGGCGATCACGCCATCGCCGATGGAAAGCAGCGTGATGGCCAGGTTTTCTTCGCTCTGGCGCAGTTCGGCCTCGGCTTTCTGTCGCGTCAGGGCCATGCGGTCAAACCGGCGGCCCAGCTCGGTCAGCTCCTGCAGGCCCGTGGCGGGAACTCGCGATACATAGCGCCCCTCGGCCAGCTCGTCCGTGGCGTGCATCAGGCGCCTCAGGGGCCGCATCACGCCGCGCCGCACGCCCACCTGCGCCACGGCAAATGACAGCACCAGGCCGCCCAGCAAGAACGCCATCTCGGTCCACATGCGGCTGTTGGCCGCGGCGTACAGGTCGTCCAGCGGCACGGCCAGGCTCATGGTGGCCACCGGTTTGCCGCCCGCCTCGATCAGCGGCTGGAACACCACCAGCTCTGGCACACCATCAGGGCGGTACCGCTGGCGCTGCCCCTGGGGCGTTTGCAGCACCAGGGCGCGGAACTCGGCATCGGCAAACGGCGCCCCCAGCTCGCTGGCGTCGGGGGGATAGCGCGCCAGCACGCGCCCCTCAGGGTCGGACACCCGGGCCACCGCGCCGTCCGGCAGCCCCAGGTCGGTGAGCCGCCGGCTCCACCACTCCAGAGACACCACCGCCACGGCGGCCGCCACCACCTCCTGCGTGCCGGGCGGTATCACCGGGTAGGCAAAGTTGACACTGGCCACCTGGGCGGCACGGTCCACCTGGAAGCTGCCCACCGCAAAGTCCCGCCCCGAAATCGTCTGCTGAAAATATGGGCGATTGGCGACGTTGACAGGCGCCTTGAGCGGACGCGCATTGCACAGCAGCTCGCCGTCCGCCCGTGGCACGCCAATGTTGACGTAGGTGGCATTGAGCGACAGCACTTCGGCCAGGTAGCGCCCGCACTGGGGCACTGAAGGGTCGTGCACCTGCGGCATGGCGGCCAGCTGCTGCAGAAACTGGCGGGTGTTCTGGATCAGCCGCTGCTGGGTAGCAGCCACCGACTGCAGGGTCTGCAGCGCGCGTTCTTCTGCCGCAGCAATCGCGTCTGTGCGGTGGGCCCGTGCCTGGTACACCACCAGCAGCACCGCTGGCAGCGTGGCCCACAGCACCAGCCAGCGAATCCGCGCGGACAAGGTGCTCCACATTCCAGCGACCCATGAGGGCATACCGACCTTTCTGTGCAAGAGAAAGAACGCTTGAGCACATATCTGCCGACAGCCGCTGACAAACGGGCAGACATGTTTCGTCACATGTTACTGCCCATGGTCGGAAAAGGCATTCACGATTTGCGCAGGGTTGCCCGCAGCGCCAGAAAGTGGTTACCTGCGGAACCTTGAGCGGCTCCGCCGTATCATTGA
>Ga0207976_100236_pt1 | contig 30913 bp, 30 predicted proteins | sample LakWasMe94_HOW11_2_FD_183916 | JGI IMG/M metagenome (GOLD analysis project Ga0207976, IMG submission 183916) | Freshwater sediment methanotrophic microbial communities from Lake Washington under simulated oxygen tension - Sediment Metagenome... | ecosystem: Environmental > Aquatic > Freshwater >... | reverse complement strand
ACAAGCCCAGTCCCATCGCGTCGGGCACGGTGAGGATGTCGGAAAACAGGATCGCCGCATCCAGCGCATAGCGCTCCAGCGGCTGCAGCGTGACTTCGGTGGCGTAGTCGGGGCTCTTGGCCAGGCCGAGGAAGGAACCGGCGCGCTTGCGGGTGGCGCAGTATTCGGGCAGGTAGCGTCCAGCCTGGCGCATCAGCCACAGCGGCGTGTAGTCGGTCGGCTGGCGCAACAGCGCGCGCAGGAAGGTGTCGTTCTTGAGCGGGGCAAATGGGGATGTTGCGGTGGATTGCTGGGACATGGGGCACCTTTCAGTAAGCCGACATTATCGCCGATGCGGCGGACAGCCGGCGGCCTGGAATGCGCCCCTTGCGGCAACATAAACCCGTGCGAATTCGGACTTCCACGCCGATTTCCTGCATCTACATCAAGGAAATCCGACCATACCGGCGTGAAATCCGAAAAAAGCTTCAGCTCCATGGGTGCCGGCGCTATAGTCGTATTTCCACACTGTAATTAAAAACAATAAATCCGCTTTCTGCAGGCGCTACGCCGTGCGGAGGAGAAAGTGTCGACGAAGGAGAGGAACATGTGCCGATGGATTGCGGCCTGCCTTGGCGCTGCACTGTCATTGGCCAGCCCCATGCTGTGGGCCGCCGGTTTCAGCGTTGTCTTCATCAATCCCGGACGGACGGATGAACCCTTTTGGCGGAGCGTCACGCGCTTCATGCAGCCGGCCGCACAGCAACTCGATATCAACCTGGAAGTGCTGTATGCCGAACGCGACCACCTGAAGATGAAAGCGCTCGCACGCGAGGTTATCGGTCGCCGCAAAAAACCCGATTATCTGATGATCGTGAACGAAAAGCTGGCCGCCGGCGACATGCTGAAGATGGCAGACAAGGCCGGCATCAAGACGCTGATGTTATTTAGCAAATTTGACGATGCGCAAACCGCCGAATTCGGCAAGCCGCGCGAAAAATTCCGGTACTGGATCGGCACTTTGTCTCCGAACGCTACCGTCGCCGGCCAGCACACCGCAAACGAATTGCTGCGCCAGGCACATCTTTTACGCGCCATTGCAGACGATGGGAAGGTGCATGTCGCCGTCATTGCCGGCGACAAGGCGACGCCAACCAGCACCCAGCGGCTGCAAGGCGCCGTCGAGGCGTTTGCTGCCGATCAGTCGGTGGTGCTGGAACAGGTCGTGTTCGGCAATTGGGAACGGGCACGCGCCCATGAGCAGGCGGCGGCGCTGCTGCTGCGCTATCCGAAGCTCAATGCATTCTGGTCGGCGAGCGACCTGATGGCCTATGGTGCGATGGACGCGGCCGAAGCGGCCGGCCGCACCCCGGGCACGGACCTGCTGTTCTCAGCGATCAACAACTCGCCGCAGGTATTGGAGGCGCGCGTGCAGGGCCGCATCTCGGCGCTGTCCGGCGGGCACTTCACGGCGGCGGCGTGGGGGCTGGTGATGCTGTATGACTATCACCACGGCAAAGACTTTCGCAAGGAAGGACTGGAACTGAATCCACCTTTGTTCATGCTGCTCGATGAGGAACGCGCGCAACGCTTTCTCCACCGCTTCGGTGACGAAGACTTCAGTTCGGTCAACTTCCGCCCATTCTCAAAACACCTGAATCCGCATGTGCGCACCTATCAGTTCAGCCTCCAGCCCGCATTGAGATGAGAGCACCAACGGGAAAACCCTTTCGTCCGCTGAACCGGCGCGTCGTCGCGTGGGCGCTGCTATACAGCACGCTCTTTACTCTGGTGATGACCGCGGCGGTGATCGGCATCGATTATCTTGACGAACGCGAGAATGCGCTCGACCAATTGCGCTTTGCCGCCGCCAGCCACCGCAAGAGCCTGGCGAGCAGCCTGTGGGACCTGGACATGGGCACGGTACGGCTGCAACTGGATGGCTTGGCGAGTTATCCCATGGTCGGCCAGGTCGTGCTCACCACCAGCATCGGACAAACCATGCAGGCTGGCATTGGCGCTGGCGAACGCGACCCGGTCGATCCGCTGTCGTGGAAGGAAACGCTGGTCAGCCCGCACAATCCGGACCAAGTTGTTGGCCAATTGCATCTCTACGTCAATCGTGACGCTTTTCTGCACCGCATCGAGACCGGCGCCATCCACATCCTCACCGGCGAGGCGATCAAGGGCTTGTTGCTCGGTCTGCTGATCGCCTTCCTGATTGCGCGCCTGGTAACGCGCCATCTGTCGCACTTGACCACGCAATTGGCCTCGCTCAAGCCGACCGCGCTCGGCAAGTCGCTGGTGCTGCGGCGGCGCGAGCGTGCCCACGAAGACGAGCTGGACCGCTTGCGCGATGCATTCAATGGCCTCAACCAGCAACTGCTGGACTACCTCAAGGAAAAGCATGTGCTGGAGGAAGAGTTGCGCGATCACCGCGACCGGCTTTCAGACATGGTGGGCGAGCGGACTCGCTCGCTGGAACGACTGCGCGGCTTCCACGGCCTGATCATCCGGGTGCTGACCCGCTTTATCAATCTGCCTCCGGGCAACGCGAATGAAGCGGTCGATCATGGCATGGCCGCCTTCGGGGATTATTTCGGTGCCACCCGCTGCATTCTGTATACCCACGATCAACCGCTGCGCGGCTTCACGATCGAAAACGCGTGGCCATGCATGAGCGAACGCGGCGGCGAGGACGACATCTTCTTGTCAGAAGATGCCCTGCCGCGCCGCATGCTGGCCGACCGCCGTTCGCGCATATGGCTCTGCCCGGACATCGCCGATACCGACACCGACGATCCGCTGCTGACACTGTTCCAATGCAGCGCGTACACCGCTGTCGGCGTCGAGGTAAAAGGCAACACGGTCGGCCTGCTGTTCCTGGTCGGCCGTTCCATCCTGCAGAGTAGCGAGCAAGCGAGCCTATTGGAATTGGCGGCGCGCGTCGCCGCCAGCATGCTCGATCATAAGGCGGCGCAGACCACCCTATGCGATACGCAGCAGGCACTGCAGAAAGCCAACCGCGAACTGCATTCACTGAGCCGGCACGATGCACTTACCGGTCTGGCGAACCGGCGTCACTTCGATGAACTGAAGGAAGTCGAATTCCGCCGCGCATTGCGTGCGGCATGGCCGCTGTCGGTGCTGATGTGCGACATCGACGAATTCAAGCGCTACAACGACACCTACGGCCACGCGCAAGGCGACCGCTGCCTCATCGCCATCGCAGAGGCGCTGGCGCCGCTGTTCAACCGCGCCGGCGAGCTGCTGGTGCGGCTGGGTGGCGAAGAATTCGCCGTCCTGCTGCCAAATACCACCGCCGAGCAAGCGCTGGTACTGGCCGAGCGCATGCGGCAGACAGTGTTGAACATGGAATTGCCGCACATCTCGTCCAGCGTCACAGATCACGTCACCGTCAGCGTCGGCGTCGCCTGCCTCAAACACGGACTGCACCGGGATTTCGATTCACTGCTGCAGGACGCGGACCTGGCGCTGTATCGCGCAAAGAACGGGCGCAATCGGGCAGTGCTGGCCGAATGAGCGGCAGAGCGCATTGCGCGTCCGGCCCGGCACTTCCCAGACACACTGAATGGACACCGGCGTAAAAAAACGGCCCCGGAAATCCGTGGCCGTCGGTATTGCCGCCCTTACCGCCGCAGGCGTTAAATCAGAGCCCGCCCATGCACAAATACTTGATCACGAGGTAGTCATCCATCCCGTACTTCGATCCTTCGCGGCCGAGACCGGATTGCTTGACCCCGCCAAACGGTGCAACCTCGTTTGAGATCAGGCCGGTGTTGATGCCGACCATGCCGCTTTCCAGTCCCTCCGCGACGCGCCAGATGCGGCCGATGTCCCGCGAGTAGAAATAACTGGCGAGACCGAACTCGGTGTCGTTGGCCATGGCAATCGCTTCCGCATCGGTCTTGAAGCGGAACAGCGGTGCCAGCGGGCCGAAGGTCTCCTCTTTCGCGACCCGCATGTCGGCGGTGACGCCGGCAATCACGGTCGGTTCGAAGAAGGTATGGCCGAGCGCGTGGCGCTTGCCGCCGGTCAGCACGCGGCCCCCTTTGGCGAGTGCGTCAGCGACGTGCTGCTCGACCTTTTGAATGGCATCGCCATCGATCAACGGACCTTGCGTGACACCCGGCTCCAGGCCGTTGCCGACCTTGAGCTTCTTCACTGCTGCAACCAGCTTGTCGGCGAAGGCGTCGTACACGCTATCCTGCACGTACAGGCGATTGGCGCAGACGCAGGTCTGTCCGGCGTTACGGTATTTCGAAACAATCGCGCCTTCTACGGCGGCGTCCAGATCGGCATCGTCGAACACAATGAACGGCGCATTGCCGCCAAGCTCAAGCGACAGTTTCTTTACGGTTGCAGCGGATTGCTGCATCAGCAGGCGGCCGACTTCGGTGGAACCGGTAAAGCTCAGCTTGCGCACCGTCGGGTTGGAGGTCATCTCGCCGCCAATCGCGCGTGCGTCGCCGGTAATGACCGAGAACACGCCGGCCGGCACGCCGGCACGTTCGGCCAGCACCGCCATCGCGAGTGCGGAATACGGTGTGGCTTCCGCCGGCTTCACCACCATCGGGCAGCCTGCAGCGAGTGCGGGGCCGACCTTGCGCGCGATCATCGCTGCCGGAAAATTCCACGGCGTGATTGCCGCGCACACACCGATCGGTTCCTTCACCACCACAAGCCGGCGATCGGCCCACGGCGATTGCAGCGTGTCGCCATTGATGCGTTTTGCTTCTTCCGCGAACCATTCGATGAAGGATGCGGCATACGCGATTTCGCCTTTCGACTCCGCCAGCGGCTTGCCTTGCTCGACCGTCATGATCTGCGCGAGATCGTCGGCATTGGCCAGCATCAAGTCATTCCATTTGCGCAGGATCGCGCTGCGTTCTTTCGCCGTCTTCGCGCGCCAGCCGCGCCATGCTTCATTGGCGGCAGCGATGGCGCGGCGGGTTTCGGCGGCGCCCATGTTGGGCACGCGTCCGATGATGTCACCGGTCGCGGGATCGGTGACGGCAAAGTTTTCTCCACTGTCGGCATTGCACCACTCGCCATTCAGATAAGCTTGTTGGCGGAACAACGATGGGTCTTTCAGTTGCAGCATGAAATAATTCCTTAAAATTTTGCGGCGGCCTTGTTGCGTCCGCGCAGCCATTCCAGCGCGAGCAGCAGGCAGGTGGAAAATACGATCAGGATAGTCGCCAGCGCCGCGATGGTCGGGCTGATGTTTTCACGGATGCCGGAAAACATCTGGCGCGGCAACGTCGACTGGCCGGGTCCGGCAACGAACAACGTGATCACCACTTCATCGAACGAGGTGGCAAACGCAAACAGTGCGCCCGAAATCAGACCCGGCGCAATCACCGGCAAGGTAATCCGGAAAAAAGTGTGCAAGGGACTTGCGCCAAGGCTCAGGCTGGCACGCACCAGATTATGGTTGAAGCCCTGCAGCGTCGCCGATACGGTGGTCACGACAAAAGGCGCACCGAGCGCGGCGTGTGCGAGGATCAGTCCGGTGTAGGTCTCGGACAATCCAATCCGCGCAAAAAAGAAATACACGCCAACCCCAACGACCACCACCGGCACCACCATCGGTGAAATCAGCACCGCCATCACTAGTCCCTTGCCGCGGAATTCCGCCTTGTTCAGACCGACGGCAGCGAGCGTGCCTAGCACGGTGGCAATTAGCGTGGCGGCCGGCGCGATGATGAAACTGTTCTGCGCGGCGCGCATCCACTCATCCGACTCGAACAGGTTCTGATACCAGCGCAGCGACACCCCCGGCATCGGATAGGACAGGAAGGAGCTATCGGAAAACGACAGCGGCACGATCACCAGGATGGGCAGCACCAGGAATAGCAGGGTCAGCGCATTCCATCCGCGCAGGATGAAGAACCATGCGCGTTCAGTGATGGACTGATGCGGTGCGAATGTCGGCAAAAACTGTTTCATCGTTTATCCCATGCTCACATCGATTTTTGCGAAGCGGCGATACACGCCGTACAACACCAGCGTTGCGCCGAACAGCAAGGCGCCCAATGCGCATGCCATGCCCCAGTTGATCGTCACATTGATGAAGTAGGCGACGTAGTAGCTGACCATCTGCTCATTGGTGCCGCCCAGCAGCGCCGGCGTGATGTAGTAGCCCAGCGCGAGGATGAACACCAGCAACGCACCTGCACCGACACCCGGATAGGTCTGCGGCACATAGACGCGCCAGAATGCGGCGAACGGATGGCTCCCGAGCGAGATCGCGGCGCGCATGTAGGTCGGCGGGATCGATTTCATCACGCTGTACATCGGCAGGATCATGAAGGGCAGCAGAATATGCGTCATCGAAATATACGTGCCGGTGCGGTTAAACAATAGCTCCAGCGGTGCATCGATCAGGTTGAACATCGTCAGCGTCTTGTTGATCAGGCCTTCCGATTGCAGCAGCACCATCCACGCGGCGACACGCACCAGGATCGATGTCCAGAAGGGAATCAGCACCAGGATCATGAACAGGTTGGCGCGTCGTTCCGGCATGGTCGACAGCCAGTAGGCCAGCGGATAACCCAGCAGCACGCAGAACAGCGTCACGCCAAGGCTGATGACGAAGGTCCGCACAAAGATGGTGCGATAGGCAGACTGGTTTTCATCGACGCTTTCGATCTTGCCGAAGGCATCCTGATGCAGGTCGAGTGCGGCGAGCAGGTAATACGGCGAATGGCGCGCGCTGTTCTTGGCGATCACCTGCCAGTAGTCCGGCTTGCCCCATTGCTTGTCGATGTCGATGAAGGCGCGGCGCGCGGCTTCGTCGTCAAGGCGCTTGCCATTGGCATCCTGCAGCGGCATCGCGCGCGAGGTTTTCATGATGATCGAGCGCACGCCAGGAATCTCGGTGTTGATGCGGCGTGCCAGTGTACCGGCGGTACTCTGCTCTTTTGCTAGTGCAAGATCATCCGCCAGTGCGCCATAGGCAACGGCAGGCGGTGCGGCGACACGATCCCAGTTGGCCAGTGCGGTGATCGTGCGCGGCAGCACATTGGCCACCTCGGGATTTTCAATCGCGCGCTTAAGCAGGATGACGATCGGCGCCACAAAGGTCACCAACAGAAAAATCATTAAGGGCGCAATCAGCGCCATCGCCGTCACGCGCTTGCGTAGTTGCGCCCGGTGCAGCTCGCGCTTGAGTTGCGCGGTCGACGGCTCGGGGAGCGTCGTCTCGATTGTCACGCTAAGAGCTGGGGCGTTCATATCGGCATCGCAGTATCAAAGAGTTGGAAAATGGTGCCGCCCTTGCGGGCGACACCAAACCTGCCAGAGGAAACAGGAGACGATTCGGCAGGAGGAGACACCTTGTTTGGCAGATTACTTCGCCGCCCACGCCGTAAAGCGCTGCTCGAGTTCTTCGCCGTGGTCGGTCCAGAACTTCAGGTTCTGCTGTACGGAATCCTTGACGTTGTTGGTCGAGGTCGGCAGGTTCGCCAGCATCTTGTAGTCCATGCGCTTGAACGCATTGTTGTTGACCGGACCGTAGGCAATCTTGGTGGCGTAGTTATGCTGTGCTTCCGGGGTGCTGGAGAAAGCGATGAACTGTTCAGCCGCTTCCTTGTTCTTAGCACCCTTCGGAATTACCCAGTAGTCGAGGTCATAGATCGCGCCGGCCCAGGAAATGCCGAGATTCTTGCCTTCGCGTTGCGCGGCATCGATGCGGCCGTTGAATACGGTGGACATGGCTACGTCGCCCGCGATCAGGAATTGCGGCGGCTGCGCACCGGCTTCCCACCACTGGATGTTGTTCTTGAGTTCATCGAGTTTCTTGAAGGCGCGATCGACGCCAGCCTTGGTCGACAGCACGGTGTACACGTCTTTCGTGGGCACGCCGTCAGCCATCAACGCGAATTCGAGGTTGTAGCGCGCACCCTTGCGCATGCCGCGCTTGCCTGGGAACTTCTTGGTATCCCAGAAATCCGCCCAGCCCTTTGGCGGGGTCTTCATCTTGTCGGCGTTATAGCCGAGCACCGTCGACCACACGAAAGCGCCGAAAGCGCATTCATGGATGGCGGCCGGAATGAATTCTTCCTTCTTGCCGAATTTGCTGTGGTCCATCTTTTCCAGCAAGCCTTCTTCGCAGGCACGGCCGACTTCGCCGGATTCGACTTCGACCAGATCCCAGCTGACTTTCTTCGCCTCGACCATGGCCTTGAGCTTGGCCATCTCGCCGTTGTACTCCACCACCGTGACCTTGTTGCCGGAACTCTTCTGGAACGGCTCCACATACGCGAACTTTTGCGCATTGCTGTTGGCGCCGCCGAAGTTGACGACGGTAATTTCCGCCGCATGGGCAAGCCCTGCCGACAGCGCGGCCGCAAGCAGAACGAATTGAACGGACTGTTTCATGGTGACTCCTTTTCTCTTCTCGTTTGGTGGTGGTAGTGGTGGGTGGATCAGTTGAATACGCGCAGGCGTTCCGCTTCGATGCCGAGCCGGACCGGTGTGCCGACATGCAATCCGGGCAGCGCCGCATCATTGAGCGCGAGCTTGACGAAACAGTCGTCCTGCTTCGGCAACGCGCAGCGCACGCGCACGTGGTCGCCGAAATAAATCATGTCGGCGACGCTGGCGCCCAACGCATTGGAAGTGGACGCATCGTTGGCAAGCAGGTGAATGCGTTCGGGACGCACGCAGGCGGTGACGGCCTGCCCGGCGATCGCGGCATTGACGTTGATGCCGTTCAGAAGGCTGCCGTCTGGCAGGCGCATGCCGCATTGCTTGCCATCGGTCGACACGATCGTGCCGCTGAGACGGTTGTTGTCACCGATGAAGTCGGCGACAAACTGGTTCTGCGGGTATTCATACAATTCATCTACTACCGCGAGTTGCTGGATCACCCCTTGGTCGAATACCGCGACGCGGTCCGACATGGTGAGCGCTTCGCTCTGGTCGTGCGTAACATACACGAAGGTGACGCCGAGGCGTTGGTGCAGCGCCTTCAGTTCGAGCTGCATATGCTCGCGCAATTGCTTATCGAGCGCGCCGAGCGGTTCGTCCATCAACACCAGCTTTGGCTCGAATACCAGTGCGCGTGCCAGTGCGATGCGCTGCTGCTGGCCACCGGAGAGTTGCGCCGGATAGCGGTCGGCGAATTTCCCCATCTGCACCATATCGAGCGCCTGCTTAACCTTGTCGGCGCGCGTGCTGTTGTCAACGCCGCGCACCGACAGTGGATACGCGACATTCTGTGCGACGGTCATGTGCGGGAACAAGGCATAGTTCTGGAACACCATGCCGATGTTGCGCTTGTGCGGAGGCACCTTATTCAGCAATTTCCCATCAAGACGTATCTCGCCGCCGGTCGGAAATTCAAAACCGGCCAGCATCATCAGGCAGGTAGTCTTGCCGGAACCCGACGGCCCGAGCAACGTCAGGAATTCGCCGCGCTCGATGTCCAGGTCCAGATGCTTGACGACGAGGTTCTCACCGTCATACGTCTTTTTCACGCCGCGAAAGGCAACCAGCGCTTCCGGCTTGATGTTTTCATTCAGTTTCACAGTGTTGTCTCCTGCTCTATCGGTGCGGTACGTCGCCGCTGTGTGAATCAGTTGTCGCGCAGTGCCGACTCCAGAATGTCGAGTGCTTCATCCATCAGCGCATCGCTGATCGTCAGCGGGAACAGGAAGCGGACGACGTTGCCGTACACGCCGCAGGTCAGCAGCAGCAATCCCTTTTCCAGTGCGCGCGCCTGTACCCGCTTGGTGAAGTCGGCGTCGGGTTCGCGCGTTCCGGGCTTCATGAATTCCACTGCCACCATCGATCCGAGTCCACGCACGTCGGCAATCTGCGGCACGGCCGATTCGCGCAGGTGGTTGAGCCGATCTTTCAGTTTGTTGCCGAGCACGACAGCGCGTTCGACCAATTGCTCGCTGCGGATGACGTCGAGTACGGCCAGCGCGGAAGCGACTGCCAGCGGATTACCTGCATAGGTGCCGCCTAAGCCACCGGGCGCCGGCGCATCCATGATCTCGGCACGACCGCAGACGGCGGACAGCGGCATGCCGCCGGCCAGACTCTTGGCCATCGTCATCAGGTCGGGAATGACGCCATAGTGTTCCATCGCGAACAGCTTGCCGGTGCGCGCAAAGCCGGTCTGGATTTCGTCGGCGATCAGCAAGATGCCGTGCTGATCGCATACCTCGCGCAATGCACGCATGAAGTCCACCGGCGCCGGATAAAAACCACCCTCGCCCTGCACCGGTTCGAGAATGATCGCGGCCACACGCTTCGGATCGACATCGGATTTGAACAGCGACTGCAGCGCGTCGAGCGAATCCTGCGTGCTGATGCCATGCACATCGATCGGGAACGGCGCGTGATACACCTCGCCCGGGAACGGGCCGAAACCCACCTTGTACGGCACGACTTTGCCCGTCAGCGCCATGCCCATCATTGTGCGGCCGTGGAAACCGCCGGCGAATGCAATGACGCCGGAACGGCCGGTGGCGGCGCGCGCTATTTTGATCGCATTTTCGACGGCTTCGGCACCAGTCGAAAAGAACGCGGTCTTTTTCGCGTGCTTGCCGGGCGTGATGGCGTTGACGCGCTCGGCCAGCTCGACATAGCTCTCGTACGGCACGATCTGGTAAGCGGTGTGGGTGAACTTATCCAGTTGCTCCTGCATCGCCGCGATCAGTTTCGGATGGCGGTGGCCGGTGTTCAGAACCGCGATGCCGCTGGCGAAATCGATGAAGCGTCGGTTTTCCACATCCCAGATTTCTGAGTTGGATGCGCGATCGGCGTAGAACTGGCACATCACGCCCACGCCGCGCGGTGTCGCCGCGTCCTTACGGCGTTGTAGTTCGGAGTTTGTCATCATTGTCCTGTTTGGTCCTATTTGGTCCTATTTGGTCCTATTTGGTCCTGTTGGGTCCGGTTGCTGGCTGGTATCAACATCGATGGTGCATACTACTGCTGCTTTGGCCCCATAAAATAGGGCCACTTCTGTTTATTCGATGGAGCCACTTTGCATTTCCAACATGCTTAACGGCAGTTAGAGAAAGCCGGGCAATCCTAGGAGACATGCGGTCATGCGGCGCGCGCATTGACAAAGGGCGGCACGTCGTGGCTCCATACGGGTCACATGTCTTTGGTTTTGAATGGAGCCACTCTTGCGCATCGCCGCACTTTCGGACTTTTTGTTGCAGCGCATCGACCGCACCCCCGGCAAGCCGGTCAATCGCCAGCTCTATCAGGTCATCCGCGAAGCCATCCTGGCGCGCTCACTGCCTGTGGGACTGCAATTGCCTTCCTCGCGCGATCTCGCGCGCGAGCTCGACATGTCGCGCAACACGGTGACGTATGCGTACGAACAGCTTGTGGCGGAGGGCTATCTGGAAACCCGCGTGGGTGCCGGCACTTTCATTGCCGATACCGTGCCGGATCAAATTCCGGAGCCGGCAGCGGCGGCGACGGCGCGTGCCAATCAGTCGGGCAGCCTCGGCCTGTCCGCGCGCGGCGCGCAACTGGTCGAGCAAGCCGGCGCCTATCGCCTGCAATGGGGTGCGTTCATGCCGGGCGTGCCGGATGTGTCGGTGTTTCCCAACCGGATATGGAGCCGGCTGCAAAACAAGTACTGGCGGCGCGCCAGAGCCGACCTGCTCACGTATGGACACGGCGGGGGCTATCTGCCGCTGCGCGAGGCGATTGCCGAATACCTGCGTGTCGCGCGTTCGGTGAATTGCACGGCGGACCAAGTGGTAATTACGACGGGCATCCACCAATCGATCGATCTCGCGACCAAGCTACTTGCGGAAACTGGCGACCGCGCATGGGTCGAAGATCCCTGCTATTGGGGCACGCGCAGCGTGCTGCGTTCGCTCAATCTGGAACCGGTGCCGGTGGCGGTGGATGCAGAAGGGATCGACTTGCGCAGCAGCGACTGGCGCAAGCCGCCGCGTTTCATATTCGTCACGCCTTCGCACCAGTACCCGCTCGGCCCGGTGATGAGCCTGTCGCGGCGGCGCATGCTGCTGGAATACGCAGCGGTGCATAACGCGTGGATCATGGAAGACGATTACGACAGCGAATTCCGCTATAACAGCCGGCCGCTGGCGGCCTTGCAGGGAATGGATACCTACGACCGCGTGCTGTACCTCGGTTCATTCAGCAAGACGCTGTTCCCGGGATTGCGCATTGGTTTCCTCGTGGTGCCGCAGACGCTGAGCGCCTCGTTTGCGACCGGATTGTCGGAACTCTATCGCGGTGGGCAGCTTTTTACGCAGGCAGTGCTCGCCGATTTCATCGGCGAGGGGCATTTCGCGTCGCACATCCGCCGCATGCGTGTGTTGTATGAGGAGCGTCTCCGCCTGCTGCAAGAAGCGATCAGCTTGCACTTCGGCGACACATTGCCGATCTCGGGCGGCGACGCCGGACTGCATCTGACGCTCGGCTTGCCGGATGGCTGCGACGACGCGGCGGTCAGCCGGCATGCGCAGTCGGAAGGCATCATCGCGCGTCCACTGTCGCGCTACTACATGAAGCCGGACCACACCCGGCGCGGGCTGATTCTCGGCTATGCCTGCGTACCAAACGAGACCATCGGTCCCACCTTCGCCAGGCTGGCCAATATCATCCGTGAATATTTGCCCGAAAGATCGCTCAGCCGGCGACTAGGACCCTAGCAATCTGGACCCATGCTCCTCGTCGGCGACGTCGCGGATATAGGCGGCAAAGTGCGGATCTTCGCCGCGCAGCAATTGCGGCAACAGGAAATAGAAATCCTCCCGCCGGCACCATTCGCGCATGTAGTCGTCCCAGGAATTCCAGCGGCGCAGTGCGACGCCTTTGAGGTCCGGTTCGTACGAGACAATGTAGGCGCGTTCGAACAAGGCGATCAGCATTTCGAAAATGATCAGCATGCGCTCGCGCTGCTCGTTGCTCAGGTCGTCGCGCTTGCGCGTGCTGCGCAACTGCAGGTCGGGATTGTCGAGCACGATCTTGAGAAAATCGTTGTAGGCGTTCTGCAGTAACTGGTACGCCTCTTCATCCTCGGAATCGCGTTCGCGCCGCTGCTCGTACAGGAACAGGAAGATCGCGAACGGCAGACCGAACACGGTTACGACGAAACTGGCGGTTTCCCAGAAATCGGGATCGATGAGGAAGTTCATGGCTGACTCGTCAGATATTCCACATATCCTACCGCCATTTCTTGCCTGAATCATCTTCGTAAGCAAGTATTCACACGCCGTTTGCGCGGCAACAGACGCGAGTCAATCTGTAGTGGCCTGGGCCAAATGCGCCGCGCCGGCTTCCGCCAACAGGTGCGCCCAGGCGGCACACCCCTTTAGGGAAGGATGATAGCCGTCCGACGCCATCATGCTGCGGTCATGGGTATCGAGTTCAAGCGGGACATAGTGGGTTCGCGGCATTGTCGGCGCCAGCGCGCGCGCCGCCTGGTCCAGTGTGGCAGCCTTCAGCCCCATGACCCAGCGCAGCGGTTGCGGCAACGCTGGAAAATGGGCAACCGGCGGCAGGCCGGACAGCACGATGACGCGCGGCTTGCAACGTGCGTCAAGCGCTGCCACAACGTTGCGCAAATCCCGGCGCCACGTTCCGACCGGGCGAAACGCGGTCGTGTCATTGACCCCGAGGGCGACGAGCGCAATGTCGACGCGTTGCGGCGGCAGCTGCGGGATAATCTGCGCCAAGGCCTCGCGCGCGGTCGCCCCATTCATGCCGCAAGCACGCCAGGATACCGGTCGCTGCAGCCGCGCGGCCAATGCGTAGGCGAACTGACCAGTGATGCCTTCTTCATGCGTGCTGACACCGACGCCGGCAACCGGCGACTCGCCCAATGCGAGTAGCGACAAGGTCGGACCGCCGTGGGCCGAGCCGACCACCCCGGAAACCGGACCGCCCGCTTCAGGCAGGCGCGGCGTCACGCGACGCGTATGCCGCCCTTGCGCAATCAGGAACGGCAGCAGTGGCAAGGCGACCAGTTCGGGCAAAAAGCGGCGCATTCGATGTCCTTTGTTGTTATTGGAAGCGGTCTACCACCGCCGACGCCCCAACATGGTGCATCGGATCAGAACAATTGCATGTGCTCGATCTTGATGCAGCGATCCATTACCACGGTCAGTCCCGCCTTTTCGGCTCTTGCGGCTGCGGCAGGATCGATTACACCGAGCTGCATCCAGACACAGCCGGCACCGATGGCAATCGCCTCGTCGACAGCAGCGCCCACTTCGTCGGACTTGCGGAAGCAATCGACGACATCAATTTTGCCGCCCTCTTTTTTCACTGCGGCGTCCGCTTCTGTCAATGTCGCGTAGCAAGGCTCACCTAGAATGTGAGTACCCGCATACGCCGGATTGACTGGTACGACACGATAACCGTGCCGCTGAAGATATTGCGCGACCTCATTGCTCGGACGATCGGTGCGCGTCGACAAGCCGACGACCGCGATAGTGCGGCTACCGGCAAGGATGTCGCGCATGACTTGTTCTTCTTGGTCCATGGAAAATCCGTCAATAAAAAGTAAAAAGGCAGCCGAAGCTGCCTTTTCATTTTACTGCCAACGTCGATCAGCGTTTCTTGCGCAGCCTCTCAATCGCAGCCAATTGCGCAACTGCCGAGGCCAATTCAGCCTGTGCCTTTGCGTAATCGATTTCCGAACCGCGAGTTGCCAGCGCTTCTTCCGCCATTTTCTTCGCTTCAGCCGCTTTCGCCTCGTCCAGGTCGTGACCGCGGATTGCGGTATCGGCCAGCACGGTGACGGCATTCGGTTGCACTTCGAGGATACCGCCCGCGACGAAGACAAATTCATCTTCGGCCTGGCCCGGTACCTTGATGCGCACCGCACCCGGCCTGATGCGCGTGATCAGCGGCGTGTGCATCGGATAGATGCCCAGCTCGCCCGCTTCACCCGGCAACGCGACGAATTCGGCCTCGCCGGAGAAGATTTCCTCCTCGGCGGAGACGACGTCTACGTGAATAGTGTGTGCCATGTTAGAACCTTTGTTGTTCGTCTGAAGAACAGACCGTCTGTCTCCCGCCTCTTGCGAGGACGGGAGTCAGGGCGATTACTGCATCTTCTTGGCTTTTTCGATTGCTTCGTCGATCGTGCCGACCATGTAGAACGCTTGTTCCGGCAGGTGATCGAGTTCGCCGCTGGCGATCATCTTGAAGCCCTTGATCGTGTCCTTCAGCGAAACGTATTTGCCCGGCGAGCCGGTAAACACTTCAGCAACGTGGAACGGCTGGGACAGGAAACGCTGCATCTTACGTGCACGCGCCACCACCAGCTTGTCTTCCGGTGCCAGTTCGTCCATGCCCAAAATCGCGATAATGTCACGCAGTTCCTTGTAGCGCTGCAGCGTGCCCTGAACGGCGCGTGCGGTCTCGTAGTGCTCGGCGCCCACGACGTTCGGGTCCAGCTGACGCGAGGTCGAATCGAGCGGGTCAACCGCAGGATAAATACCGAGCGAAGCGATGTCACGCGACAGAACGACGGTGGAGTCCAAGTGCGCAAACGTGGTTGCCGGCGACGGGTCGGTCAAGTCATCCGCAGGGACGTACACGGCCTGGATCGAGGTGATCGAACCGGTCTTGGTCGAGGTAATACGCTCTTGCAGGCGACCCATTTCTTCTGCCAGCGTCGGCTGGTAACCCACCGCGGAAGGCATACGGCCCAGCAGCGCGGACACTTCGGTACCGGCCAGCGTGTAACGGTAGATATTGTCGACGAAGAACAGAACGTCCTTGCCTTCATCACGGAAGCCTTCGGCGATCGTCAAGCCGGTCAGCGCAACGCGCAGACGGTTACCCGGCGGCTCGTTCATCTGACCGTAGACCATCGCAACCTTGGAGTTCTCCGGGTTCTCGAGGTCAACCACTTTCGCATCAGCCATTTCGTGGTAGAAGTCGTTACCCTCACGAGTACGCTCACCCACGCCGGCGAACACGGACAGACCCGAGTGTGCCTTCGCGATGTTGTTGATCAGTTCCATCATGTTCACGGTCTTGCCCACGCCTGCACCGCCGAACAGACCGACCTTACCACCCTTTGCGAACGGGCAGACCAAGTCGATAACCTTGATGCCGGTTTCCAGCAGGTCTTGCGACGGCGACAGGTCGTCATACGCAGGAGCACGGCGGTGAATCGGCGCAGTTTGTGCGTTGGAGACCGGACCGCATTCGTCGATCGGGTTGCCCAGCACGTCCATGATGCGGCCCAGTGTTGCCTTGCCGATCGGCACCGAGATCGGTGCACCGGTGTTCTGGATTTGCATGCCGCGACGCAGACCATCGGACGAGCCCAGCGCAATGGTACGGACGATGCCGTCGCCAAGCTGCTGCTGCACTTCCAGGGTCAGTTCGGAGCCTGCCATTTTCAAGGCATCGTACACCCTGGGCATTGCGTTGCGCGGAAACTCAACGTCGACCACGGCGCCAATACACTGAACGATTTTGCCATCAGCCATTTTCGTTCCTTCAATATAAATAAATTCTTCTTAATTAAACCGCGGCCGCACCGGCAACGATCTCGGACAGTTCCTTGGTAATCGCAGCCTGACGGGTCTTGTTGTAGACCAGTTTCAGCTCGGCGATCACGTTACCTGCGTTGTCGGTCGCGGCTTTCATCGCCACCATGCGCGCCGATTGCTCGGACGCCATGTTTTCGGCGACGGCCTGATAAATCAGCGCCTCGACATAACGCATCAGCAACTCATCAATCACGGATTGCGCATCAGGTTCGTAGATGTAGTCCCATGCATGGGACGACTTATCTGCCTCCATCCGCTCCGCCGACAACGGCAACAGCTGATCACTCATCGGCTCTTGCTTCATCGTGTTGATGAACTTGGTGTAGAACAGGTAGACCGCATCCAGCTTGCCTTCCTGGTATGCATCGAGCAGCACCTTGACGGGGCCGATCAATTTTTCCAGGTGAGGCGTGTCGCCGAGCTGTACTGCGCTCGAAACAACTTTTGCGCCGATACGGTTCAGGAAACCCAGACCCTTGTTACCGATTGCTACTGCTTCAACTTTCTTGCCTTGGCCTTCAAGTTCACGCACCTTGTTGGTAACCTGACGCAGCACGTTGGTGTTCATGCCGCCGCACAGACCCTTGTCGGTCGTGACGACGATAATGCCCACCGTTTTCGCTGTGTCCTGGTTGACCAGGAACGGATGCGTGTACTCGGGATTGGCTTGCGACAAGTGAGCGGCGATATTACGAATCTTGTCACTGTAGGGACGAGCCGACCGCATCCGTTCCTGCGCCTTGCGCATTTTGGATGCGGCGACCATTTCCATCGCCTTGGTGATCTTCTTCGTATTCTCTACGCTCTTGATCTTGCCGCGTATCTCTTTACCTGCAGCCATGAGTACTTACTCCTTTAGCTCCAGAGGGATCAGAATGTTTTCTTGAAGTCGGCAATCGCGGCGGCCAATGCTGCTTCGCCATCCTTATCGAGTTGCTTGGAATCTTCAATCTTCTGCAGCAGGGCACCGTGGCTGGTCTTCATGAAGTTGTGCAGGCCGGATTCAAAGGCCAGTACACGCTTCACTTCGATGCTGTCGAAGTAACCCTTGTTCACGGCGAACAACGACACGGCCATCAGCGAGATCGGCAGCGGCGAATATTGCGGCTGCTTCAGCAGTTCGGTCACGCGTGCACCGCGGTCGAGCTGCCTGCGGGTCGCTTCGTCGAGGTCGGAAGCAAACTGTGCAAACGCGGCCAATTCACGATACTGCGCCAAGTCGGTACGGATACCGCCGGACAAATTCTTGATGACCTTGGTCTGTGCTGCACCACCGACGCGCGACACCGAGATACCAGCGTTAATCGCAGGACGGATACCGGCGTTGAACAGCGAGGTCTCCAGGAAGATCTGGCCGTCAGTAATCGAAATCACGTTGGTCGGAACGAATGCGGACACGTCGCCGGCTTGCGTTTCGATGATCGGCAGCGCGGTCAGCGAACCGGTCTTGCCCTTGACTTCGCCGTTGGTGAACTTCTCGACGTAGTCGGGGTTCACGCGTGCGGCGCGCTCGAGCAGACGGCTGTGCAGGTAGAACACGTCGCCCGGGTAAGCTTCACGACCCGGCGGACGGCGCAGCAGCAGCGATACCTGACGGTAAGCAACAGCTTGCTTGGACAGATCGTCATACACGATCAGCGCATCTTGACCGCGGTCGCGGAAGTATTCGCCCATCGCGCAGCCGGAGTAGGCCGATACGTATTGCATCGCGGCGGATTCGGAAGCGGTAGCGGCAACGACGATCGTGTATTCCATCGCGCCATGCTGTTCCAGCGAGCGCACGATGTTCTTGACGGTCGAAGCTTTCTGGCCGATCGCGACATAGATACATGTCATGTCCTGGCCCTTTTGGTTGATGATCGCATCAACCGCAACGGCGGACTTACCGGTTTGACGGTCGCCAATGATCAGTTCGCGCTGACCGCGGCCGATCGGCACCATGGAATCGATCGACTTCAGGCCGGTTTGCATCGGCTGCGAAACGGATTGACGTGCGATAACGCCCGGAGCGATCTTTTCGATCGGGGCAGTCAACTTGGCGTTGATCGGGCCCTTGCCGTCGATCGGCTGACCCAGTGCGTTCACAACGCGGCCACGCAGTTCCGGACCGATCGGCACTTCCAGAATACGGCCCGTGCACTTCACGGTGTCGCCTTCGGAAATGTGTTCGTACTCGCCCAGGATGACGGCGCCGACGGAGTCACGCTCGAGGTTCAAAGCGAGGCCGAAGGTGTTGCCCGGGAATTCCAGCATCTCGCCTTGCATCGCGTCAGAAAGACCGTGAATGCGGCAGATACCGTCGGTCACGGAAATCACCGTGCCTTGATTGCGAATCTCAGCGGTTTCGCCAAGGCCTTGAATCCGGCTCTTGATCAGTTCGCTGATTTCAGACGGGTTGAGTTGCATGTTAACTCCTAAATTTTTTAAGTCTCTGCTTACGCTGGCAATGAGCCGCGAATCACGACGCGAGGGCTGTGTGCATCTGCTGCAGTTTGGCGCGTACCGAGGTGTCGAGCACTTCGTCGCCAACTGTCACGCGCACGCCACCGATCAGCGAGTTATCCACGGTCACCGACGGCTTGAGCTTGCGGCCGAATTTCTTTTCCAGCGTCGCTACCAGGTCGTTCACTTGGGCGTCGGTCAACTCGAACGCGCTCGTGATTTCCGCATCCGCTGCGCCTTCCGCAGCGTTTTTCAACGCTTGGAATTGCGTGCCAATTTCCGGCAACAGCGTCAGGCGGCCATTTTCGACCAACATCCCGACGAAGTTTTTGGCTTCGGGGCTGACGTTGGACTTCAATAGCGACAGGAACGTTTCGACAACCTGCTGATCCGAATGCTTCGGATTGCCGGCAAATGCCTTCACGTCGGGATGACTGGCAACCGCTGCCATTTCCGACACGAGGTCGGACCAAGCGGTAAGGTTGCCGGACTTGGCTACACGGAACAGTGCTTCTGCGTAAGGACGAGCAATCGTTGCGAGTTCGGCCATGATTACAGCTCGGTCTTGAGTTGGTTCAACAGGTCGGCGTGCGCCGCTGCATTCACCTCACGCTTCAGAATCTGCTCGGCGCCCTTGACAGCGAGAGTCGCGACCTGGCCACGCAGTTCATCACGTGCACGAGTAACTTGCTGTTCTGCGTCGGCTTTAGCGGCGGCGATGATGCGCGCAGCTTCGTCGGCAGCAGTTTTCTTGGCTTCTTCGATAATCGCCTGGGCGCGCTTTTCAGCATCGCCGATGCGCTTCTGGCCTTCGTCCTTGGCGGCGGACAGTTCGGCGTGTGCGCGTTTTTCAGCGGCAGCCATCTCTGCCTTGCCACGGTCGGCGGCAGCCAGACCATTCGCGATCTTCTCGGCGCGCTCATCGAGCGCTTTCATCAGCGGCGGCCACACGAATTTCATCGTGAAGCCAGCCAGGATGAAGAAGACCACGAACTGCGCAAACAAGGTTGCATTTAAGTTCACGGTGTTTTCCTTCTCAGAATAACGAGAGCCGAACCTGATAGCGGTCCGGCTGTTGGAAATCAGCTATACGCTAATTACTTCGCGATGAACGGGTTTGCGAATGCAAACAACATTGCGATACCAACACCGATCAGGAACGCAGCGTCGATCAGACCGGCCAGCAGGAACATCTTGGTCTGCAGGGTGTTCATCAGTTCAGGCTGACGTGCCGATGCTTCGAGGTACTTGCCGCCCATGATCGCGATACCGATACAAGCGCCGATAGCACCCAGGCCGATGATCAAGCCACAAGCCAAAGCAACAAAAGAGATGTCAGTCATGAGAATTCCTTCAAAAGGTTAAGGTTAAAAACAAAATCAAAAAAACAAACTTCTTTACTTGCTACTATCTTTCGATTCTTTGGTGCGCTTAGTGCGCTTCATGCGCCTGACCGATGTACACCAAGGTCAGCATCATGAAAATAAAGGCTTGCAGGAACACGATCAGGATGTGGAAGATGGCCCACATCGAACCGGCGATCACGTGACCGACGAAACCGAAGGCGGTTGCCATCGAGCCGAGCAGTGCGATCAGCAGGAACAGAAGTTCACCGGCGTACATGTTGCCAAACAGTCGCATGCCCAGCGAGACGGTACGTGCAACATATTCGATCAGGTTCAGCAGAACATTGAACGGCGCCATGTAGATGCCGAACGGTGCAGCCAGCCACTCGTGCAGCCAGCCGCCGACGCCCTTGATTTTCAGGTTGTAATAGATCACGACGGCGAGCACGCCGAGTGCCATGCCGAGCGTGCCATTGAGGTCGGCGGTCGGCACCACGCGATGATGAATGTCGATACCGATCATGCGGAAGAGTCCGGAGAACATATCCACCGGCAGGAAATCGAGCGAGTTCATCAGGGCGACCCAAATGAATACGGTCAGCGCCAGCGGTGCAATGAAGCGGCGGTCACCATGCACGATGGCCTTGGACTGGTCTTCCACCATTTCGACGATCAGTTCGACGAACGCCTGGAAACGTCCCGGCACGCCGGAGGTGGCTTTGCGCGCTGCCAGCCACATGATGAAGCAGCCGAGGACACCGGCGAACACGGACCAGAAAACGGTGTCCATGTTAATGATCGAAAAATCGACGATCTTTTCTTGATGCCGGGAAGAGAGGTGTCCGAGGTGATGGACGATGTATTCGGACGCTGTGGGTGCGTGTGCTGCCGCTTCAGTGGTTGCAGATGACATGTCAGTGCCTAAATAATAAGATGATGTAACTTTTCAGCGCCACGATGAAGGCAGCGATCAACGCCAGCCAGTTCAAATCGCGGTACAGCCAGGCCACTGCGCCCAGCAGCGCAATGGTCAATGCAATCTTGATAAATTCTCCGATGAAAAAGGTCATCGGATTGACATCCCCCGGCTTTTGCGCGCTGATGAACAATCGCAAGGCAAACAAGCCGTTTGGCACAACACAACACAAGCCACCGAGAAGCGCTGATACCAGCGCATGCCATCCGCCGAGCATGCCGGCAATCAGGCCGGCGATGACCGTAGTCGCAAATTGCAGGAAGACGACGCGCAGCATAGTGGTCCGGAATCGTGCAAACCGTGGGGCCTGAATTTTGCCAGGCACCCGCTACGGGCCGCGGTGTTTCTTGGTGGTGCGTCTCGTGAAACCACGGGATTATAAGTGTTTTCCACAGGGACCGTCAAACGTTTGCGTCGGCGAAAATGCCCTCTGGCATACGGTAAAAATACGGTAAACACCCTGGCAAATACGTGCTCACTGTTCGATTCATGTCGTTAAATCATGGAAACGAACACGTTCTTGATGGGTGCTTTTATTCTGTTTCCGGGCAGAATTTTTTGCGATTAAGACGCTGCGGCGGATGCCTGTTCGCTTCCGAGTTCAGCCAGCCATGCCTGTCCTTGCGCCCAGTCACCCAAGCCGCTTTCGCCATTAATATGTCCGCGTGGGCCAATTTCGTGAAGTTGCGCACCCCATGCCGTGGCATATAACCGGGCACGCTGCAATCCGCACCAAGGGTCGTCGGCCGAGGCAACGACGATAGCCTTGAACGGTAAGGCATCCTGCGGCATCGGCGCGAAGCCATGGACGAACTCAGGAAAGTCGGCGCGCTCGACATCCGGTGGCGCAGCCAGCAGTGCGGCTTTGACCTTGGCTGCATGCGGTGCACGGCCGTGTTGGCTCGCCCACCAAGCGGTCAGCGCACATCCCAGGCTGTGCGCGGCAATGATTACCGGGCCGTCGATTGCAGCGATGGCCGCGTCGAGCGTGGCGACCCAGTCGGTACGGCTGGGACTGTCCCAATTGTATTGCTGCACACGTTGCACGTTCGGCAGTGTGCTTTCCCATCGGGTTTGCCAGTGGCCTTCGCCGGAATTGAACAGGCCGGGCAGGATCAGGATAGTCGGGGTCATGCGGGGCGCAATCTGGCAATCAGGCCGTCCAGTGCATCCAGATCGGCGAAGTCGATCATGAGCTGGCCCTTGTTCTTGGCGCCGACCTTGATGACAACCTGTGTGGCGAGTGCGTCGGACAGTTCTTCTTCCAGGCGCGCAAGATCGCGCGACTTTTCCTTGCCGGCGCGCGTACTGCCATTCTGTTGCTCGGTGGTGGCACGCACCACGAGCTTTTCCGCTTCGCGCACCGACATGCGTTTTGCGACGATCTGATTGGCCAGCGTAATCTGGGTTGCGGCATCGACTGCGAGCAAAGCACGGGCGTGGCCCATGTCGATATCGCCAGCCATCAGCATGGTCTGAACCGGCTTGGCCAAATTAAGCAGGCGCAACAGGTTTGATACCGCGCTACGTGAACGCCCAACGGATCCCGCCGCCTGTTCGTGCGTGAAATTAAAGTCGGTGATGAGGCGATGAATGCCCTGCGCTTCTTCCAGCGGATTGAGGTCTTCGCGCTGGATATTTTCGATCAGCGCCATCGCGGCGGCGGCTTGGTCGTCGACGTCTTTCACCAGGACCGGCACTTCGGTCAGGCCGGCAATCTGCGCGGCACGGAAGCGGCGTTCGCCAGCGATGATTTCATATCGGCCGTTGCCATTGATCGGGCGCACCAGAATCGGTTGCATCAAACCTTGTGCCTTGATCGAGGCGGCGAGTTCATTCAAAGCGCCCTCATCCATGCGCGTGCGCGGCTGGTATTTGCCTGCCTGCATCTGCGTGACGCTCAGGCTCGATGGCGCACCTTCCACATTCGGTGTGGCCTCTGCGATATCGGATGAACCACCGAGCAGCGCGTCGAGTCCGCGTCCAAGGCCTTTGGATTTTTTCGTGACCATAGTGTTTACCGTTACATGGATTGAATGCGTTCGACCATTTCGGCGCCGAAGGCGATGTAGGCTTGTGCCCCTTTCGACGCTGGATCGAAAGTGACGCCGGGCATCCCGTAGGACGGCGCTTCAGCGAGGCGTACGTTGCGTGGAATGATGGTCTTGAATACCTTGTCGCCAAAGTGCTGCTCAAGTTGTGCCGAAACTTGTTGCGACAATGTCATGCGCGGGTCGAACATGACGCGCAGCAAGCCGATGATCTTCAGATCGGTGTTGAGCTTCGCATGGACTTTCTTGATGGTATTGACCAAGTCGGACAAACCTTCGAGCGCATAGTATTCGCACTGCATCGGAATGATTACCCCATGGGCAGCGCATAGGCCGTTGAGGGTGAGCATCGACAAGGCCGGGGGGCAATCGATCAGCACGAAATCGTAGTCAGCGGCGACGTCGGCAATGGCATCTTTCAAGCGTTTTTCACGATTGTCGAGTTCCACCATTTCTACTTCAGCGCCTGCCAGTTCGCGATTTGCTGGGAGCACATCGAACTTGCCGGTTTCGGAACGCTTGAGCGCAGGCTTGATGTCGGTCATGCCAAGCAAAACTTCATAGACGGAGGCGGCAAGTTCAGACTTGTTGATGCCGGCTCCCATCGTTGCATTTCCCTGTGGATCGAGATCGACCAAGAGAACGCGCTGATCCAGTTGCGCAAGTCCAGCGGCAAGATTGACGGCGGTTGTTGTTTTGCCGACGCCGCCTTTTTGATTGGCGACGCAGAATATTTTGGCCATGTTTTTAGGTAGTGGAAAGTTTGATGCCGAAACCAATCAGGAAAACCCCTGCTGCTTTTGATGCAAAAGCAGCGATGCGACGGTTGCGCGCGAGACGCCTTGCCGCAGCATTGCCGGCGAATACCAGCAGGCTGCCGTAGAACAGGGTGCAACTTGAAATGACTGCGCCCATTGCGACAAACGTGAGACTGCCCTGATGCGTTGCAGGGTCGATGAAGAGCGGAAAGAAGGCCATGTAGAACACGATGGCTTTCGGATTAATGATGGTAACAAGAAAGCCGCGCCGGAAATCAGCGGCATTTGAGAATGGCACGACTGCGGCGCCCTGCTCGCCTTTTGCGGTCAAGAGCTTGATGCCGAGCCATGCTAAATACGCGGCGCCAAGATATTGTAGCCCTTTAAACAGCAGCGGATTTGCCTGCAACAGTGCTGCAACGCCGATCGCAGCAAGGAACATCAATGCAATGTCGCCAAGCATCAGGCCGACTAGTGATGCGAATCCGCCGCGCAAGCCGCGCTGGCCGGTGCAAGTCAACACGCAAAAAGTGCCGGGCCCCGGCAACATCAGAAACACCATTGTTGCGACAATCAGTTGCCACACGTCAGTGATGCCGATGGAATAAAACAAGTCGCTCATGTCTGCTCTCCTGCTTCAATGAAGACGAGATGGCGCTCCGCGTTCAGGCCGGGAACCATGAGTGGCTCGACGTTGGTGACTTTCCATGTGGCAGGCAATCGCGCGATTTCTGCATCAGGCTTGACGCCTTTCAAGGCAATGAAATGGCCACTTTGTTTTAGCAAATGCCCGGACCAAGTCGCGAAGTCGCTAAGCTCGGCAAAGGCGCGTGAAGTAATGACATCAAATTTTTCCGGCACTTGCAGTTGCTCCACACGCATGGTGTACACCGTCACGTTGCGCAGGCCGAGTTCTGCTTTTGCTTGCGTCAGAAACGCGGTTTTCTTATGCACGGTGTCGATCATGGATACGCGCATGTCGGGCCGTACAATTGCGAGCACCATACCGGGCAGTCCGCCGCCGGCACCGACGTCGAGAATATTGGTTGCGTCGGCAAAGAATGGTACGACTGCGAGTGAATCAAGCAGGTGTTGCGTGATCATCTGTTGCGGGTCACGCACGGCCGTAAGATTGTAGACAGCATTCCATTTTGACAACAATACAAGGTAGTCCATCAGCTGCGCAATCTGCGTGTCACTCAAGTCGAGTTGCAGTGCGCGCGCACCGTCGACTAGCGTGCGCGTCAACTCTTCGCGAGGGAAATTGCTCATCGTGCCTTGTTCCTCACAGTGCCGAAGCGGCGGCAAAATCCTTGAAGCCACCTTTTTTCAGATGTACCAGCAGCAAGGAGATTGCTGCGGGCGTGACACCGGAGATACGCGATGCCTGGCCAAGCGTTTCTGGGCGGTGCTTGTTCAGCTTTTGCCGGACTTCCATCGATAGTCCACGGACTTCGAGAAAATCAAGTTCGGTGGGCAGTTTCAGGTTTTCGTAATGATCATGGCGCTCGACTTCACGCGCCTGGCGGTCGATGTAGCCAGCATACTTGACCTGAATTTCGACTTGCTCGGCAACCGCGTCGTCGGTGACGCCGGGTCCGGCGAGGTCTTGGCCGTCGGTGCCTTTCAAGGTCATCAGGCTTTCGTAGGTTACGTTCGGGCGACGCAACAAATCAGTGAGTGCATACTCCCGCTCTATTGTTTTACCCAGAAGTCGTTCAGCCTCGGCTTCTGGAACAATTCGCGGATTCACCCATGTTGATTTCAACCGTTCCAGTTCCCGCGCCACGGCTTCGCGTTTGCGTTCGAAGACTTCCCACTGTGCGTCGGACACGCAACCAAGCTGGCGTCCGATCTCCGTCAGGCGCAGGTCGGCATTGTCTTCGCGCAGGCTGAGCCGGTATTCCGCACGGCTGGTAAACATTCGGTAGGGTTCCAGCACACCCTTGGTAATCAAGTCATCGACTAGGACGCCGAGATAAGCTTCGTCGCGCCGCGGTGTCCATGCGTCCCGTCCTTGGGTCAGCAATGCTGCGTTTAGTCCTGCCAACATGCCTTGGGCGGCAGCTTCTTCATAGCCGGTAGTGCCATTGATTTGGCCGGCAAAGAACAGGCCTTGGATTGCCTTTGTTTCCAGCGAGGCTTTCAGGCCTCGCGGGTCGAAGTAGTCGTATTCGATTGCGTAGCCTGGACGCAAGATGTGTGCGCTTTCCAGTCCCCGCATTGATTGGACCAGAGCGAGTTGCACGTCGAACGGTAAACTCGTGGAAATTCCGTTGGGATAGAACTCGTTGGTCGTGAGGCCTTCCGGCTCCAGAAAAATCTGATGTTGGTTCTTGTCGGCGAAGCGATGAATCTTGTCTTCGATGGACGGACAATATCGTGGGCCGACACCTTCGATGACACCGGTGTACATCGGGCTGCGATCTAGTCCGCCTCGAATGATGTCATGGGTGCGTTCATTGGTATGAGTAATCCAGCACGGCAATTGCTGCGGATGCATGCCGACGGATCCCATGACAGAAAACACTGGAATCGGATCAAGATCGCCCGGCTGCTCTTCCATCACGGAAAAATCAATGCTGCGCCCATCGATGCGTGGTGGCGTGCCCGTCTTCAAACGCCCTTGCGGGAGCTTCAATTCCTTCAGTCGTGCAGACAAGGAGATTGCAGGCGGATCGCCAGCACGGCCGGCTGCGTAACTGTTCAGACCGACGTGAATCTTGCCGTCGAGGAAAGTCCCGGCGGTGAGCACGACCGAACGTGCCCTGAATCGTATGCCGACTTGGGTAACGGCACCGACGACGCGATCCCCCTCCACCATCAAGTCATCTACCGCTTGCTGGAACAGCCAGAGGTTTTCCTGGTTTTCGAGACGACCGCGAATGGCTTTCTTGTACAAGATACGGTCGGCCTGTGCGCGAGTTGCGCGCACTGCAGGGCCTTTGGAAGAATTCAGGATGCGAAACTGGATACCAGCCTCATCGGTGGCAATCGCCATAGCGCCGCCCATGGCGTCCACTTCCTTTACAAGATGGCCTTTACCGATGCCACCAATGGAAGGATTGCAGGACATCTGACCCAGCGTCTCGATGTTATGAGTCAGGAGCAAAGTTTTTTGACCCATTCGGGCCGCAGCTAGCGCTGCCTCGGTACCGGCATGACCGCCGCCGACGACGATGACATCAAATTCTGTAGGGAAAAGCATAGTTCACCTCGACGAGACGGTAAGGAAATGGACGGCGGTTCGCTGGCCGGAGGCGAGATTATAAAGTGTTTTTCACCTGCACCGTTGCCGCAGACTGACTTTTGCCGTGGTTTTGTTTCACGTGGAACAATCAGGAGCCGAGTTTGGCGAGCGTATATCCAACGAGAAAACCAATTCCAACAGCAATAAGCCAATAGCCCCAATGTACCGATTTTACTGGAGCAAACATCGAATCGCTCTCCACACTCGCCTCTTGCTCGAACATTTCGGCCGCCGCGTTGATGGAGCGGTCTAATCTTGCTTGCCGCTCCGGCTGTCGCGCTCTCACCTCCTGCGCCAATGAATCTGCAAGCGCATTATGGAGTGCATCCATTGCAGGAATCCGACCTAGAGGAGACGGATTTGGCAAAGCTAATTCAGTTGTCAGCTCTGGTATGGCACTTGAATCCGGCACTACCATGTCAGGCACATCCGAAGCCTCCTGCCTATGCAACGCTGGCGCGGGCACTGCCGCCGACACTTGATACTCCAAATCCTCTTCAGGATCACGCAAGAGAATCGTGACGGGATCGAGCGGGTCTTGCTGCAAAAAGCGATCAATGACGACCCGATCTAACTCATCGGGCGGCTGCCCCTCCATGGGTAATAGGACTTCATGTACTAATTCCTTGGCACATAGTTTCCTCAGCGCCTTATCAAAGCGCTCGTCCGTCAACACTGGCAGCTTGCTACGTAAGGCCTGATGACTCGATACCCCATCAATCATAATTAATACCAGACGTTCACTTTGGGTCAGGCCGTGCGTTTTCTTATGAATCTCTTCACGCCCCGAATGGGAGCGTTGATAAACAAGGGAAGGGTCGGCCATTTTGGTACCTTTAGATCTTATGTTTCACGTGAAACATACCGCTTGGAAAAGAACGTGACGTGCAAAATGTTGCGTAGTGTCATTCCCCTTTATCCTAGTCGCCCAAGCAAGCCACTGCTATACCAAATACACCACAGGACTAAGGCAATTTGTAAGCACCCGTGACAGTGCGCCATCGCCGCGACTTGCTACAATAGACAACTCAACCAGGAGGAATAATGACTACGTCCGCAGCATTCGGCGCGTTTACGTTTAGCACTGTACCCAACATTGTTTCGGAGACCGGTGCGGCAAAGCGGATTGGCGCGCTAATCTCTCAGCAGTTTCCCAACGCTCGCCGCGTCCTGATCGTCACCGACGGCGGCTTCCTGAAAACCGGGATGGTCAATGCAACGATCGCCAGCTTGCGTGACGCCAATCTCGACGTCGGCATATTTTCGGATGTCGTTGCCGATCCGCCTGAAGCCATTGTGCTGCAAGCGGTAGCCGACGCACGAAAAAATGAAACCGACCTGGTTATTGGCTTTGGCGGCGGCAGCTCCATGGACGTGGCAAAACTGATCGCCGTATTGGCCGGTAGCGACCAAGAGCTGAAAACCATGTATGGCATCGGCAATGTAAAAGGCGGACGCCTTCCCTTGGTGCAAGTACCCACGACAGCCGGCACCGGCTCGGAAGTCACGCCTATTTCGATTGTCACCACCGGCGCAACCACGAAAATGGGCGTGGTGTCACCGCAGCTTTACGCAGATCTGGCCATTCTCGATGCCGAGCTGACGGTCGGCCTGCCACCCAAAGTCACCGCGGCCACCGGTATCGATGCGATGGTTCATGCGATCGAAGCCTACACGACCAAGCTAAAGAAAAATCCACTATCCGACATGCTGGCCCGCCAGGCGTTGACCTTGCTGTCGAATAACATCGTCGCCGCCTGTGAAGACGGCAAGAATCTCGCCGTGCGCCAAGCCATGTTGCTCGGAGCCATGCTGGCTGGCCAGTCGTTTGCAAATGCGCCGTGCGCTGCGGTGCATGCCCTCGCCTATCCGATTGGCGGGATCTTCCACGTGCCCCACGGGTTGTCGAATTCACTGGTACTACCCCATGTTCTGCGCTTCAACGCACCGAACGCCGCGAGCCTGTATGCCGAACTTGCCGAAATCATCGCACCGGGCGCTTCCGGTAGCGCCGAGGCACGTACGCAGGCATTAATCGACAGAATGGATGAAATCGCCCGATGCACTGGCATCGAAACCCAACTTCGGCAGGTAGGCATCAGCGAATCGGATCTGGACCGACTCGCCGACGATGCGATGTTGCAGACCCGCCTGCTCACCAACAATCCGCGCGAGATTACACGCAAGGATGCCAGGGCGATTTACGCGGCTGCTTTGTAACACCAAGCCAACTACAATAAAAAACGGCAGCCGAGACTGCCGTTTTTGTTTTTAGTGGCCGACGCCTGTACCGGCCGTCGTCCCCGGCGGCGTTCGCCGGAACAATGCCCCAATTTCGCCGACAATGCCGCGCCGGAATGCCAGCACGCAGACGATGAAGATGAAACCGGTAACGATGGTGACCGAGTCGCCGATGGTACGGAACCACTCGATGGTCGTCAGGTTTGCCAGGAAATTGCCGAGGTCGCCCAGTTTGTTCTCCAGCGCAATGATCAGCACCGCGCCGACGATCGGTCCGGTCAACGTACCAAGTCCGCCAACCAGCGTCATCAGCACTACCAGGCCCGACATCGACCAATGCACATCGGTCAGCGTCTCGAAACCAAGCACTACGGTTTTAGTAGCACCCGCCAATCCGGCCAGCGCAGCCGACAGCACAAAAGCCAGCAGCTTGTACTTGTCGACGTCATAGCCGAGCGAAATTGCACGCGGTTCGTTTTCCTTTACCGCCTTCAACACCTGCCCGAATGGTGACTGGATAGTGCGCATGATCAAGGCGAAGCCGCCCACGAATATCGCGAGCACCACATAATACAAGGTCAGGTCATCACCGAGATTCAACATGCCAAGCAGCTTGCCGCGCGGCACGCCCTGCAAGCCGTCTTCACCGCCGGTGAACGGCGCCTGCAGGCAGACGAAATAAAGCATCTGCGCCAGCGCCAGGGTGATCATTGTGAAGTAAATGCCTTGGCGACGAATTGCCAACCCGCCCATCAGCAAACCAATCAGGGCCGCCGTCACCACCCCGGCGAGCAGACCAAGTTCGAACGGCATCCCCCACACTTTCAATGCATGGCCGGCAACGTAGCCCGCCATGCCAAAGAAAGCTGCATGTCCAAAGGAAAGCAGACCGGTGAAGCCAATCAGCAGGTTGAACGCGCACGCAAACAATGCGAAGCACAACACCTTCATCAGGAATACCGGGTAGACAAAAAATGGCAAGGCGAGTCCCGCCGCCAGCGCAATCGCGTATCCGACTTTCTTGTTCATCACTTGCTCCTTACTTCTCTTTGCCGAACAAGCCGGCCGGGCGAATCATCAAGACGATGGCCATGATGATGAACACCACGGTGGCCGACAATTCCGGATAGAAAACACGCGTCAGGCCTTCGATCACGCCAAGACCAAGACCGGTAATGATGGAACCCATAATCGACCCCATGCCGCCGATCACCACCACCGCGAACACGACGATGATCAGGTTCGAGCCCATCAGCGGCGACACCTGGATCACCGGCGCAGCCAGCACACCGGCAAAGGCCGCAAGCGCCACACCGAAGCCAT
>Ga0207976_100235_pt1 | contig 30964 bp, 24 predicted proteins | sample LakWasMe94_HOW11_2_FD_183916 | JGI IMG/M metagenome (GOLD analysis project Ga0207976, IMG submission 183916) | Freshwater sediment methanotrophic microbial communities from Lake Washington under simulated oxygen tension - Sediment Metagenome... | ecosystem: Environmental > Aquatic > Freshwater >... | reverse complement strand
AGCCCGCGCGCGCATTGCTTGGCTGTTCCGCACTCGTCAGCATGGATCGATTGGTATGAGTGGGGAGATTGAAAGCTACCAGCTGGGCGGCTGGCCCCGGAGGAGTTCACATAGCGCCTTGAAACCCGCATCAATGCTGGGTTTCATGTTTTCGATTTAGAAAAGTACCGTCAAAAGTACCGTCATTTGTGAGAGTGTCCCCGTGTCGCACACTCCCCACACGTCGGCTGGGCTACGCGTTTGATTGTTTTCAAACAGATGCTTTTTTCTGCGCGTGAGGAACTGCGGGGTGTCGTGAAGTCCGGTAACCTAGACTTTTGCTACCCCCCCCGCGTGTTCCCGCACAGCACTCCAGACAACTTGGAGGCGGCTGCATGAATCCTCACGCTCTGGCTGCAATCGGCCAGAACCCGTCGTTGGCGAATCGTTAAACGGCTACCTAGATTCGGAGTGCACTACAGTCGTTGGTCGACTGATGAACATCACCCGACACCGTCCGCCAGTATGTATCCGTATTTCTGTCTGAGCTAGTCAAGCTGGGCTGGAGTGGATTTCGAAGACGAATGGCTTCCCCCGGGAGCCAGGCAACCAGCCCCCCGAAATGGCCTCTGCGATATGAAGCCGAATTTCTGAATCAGTCACTTTAGGTAGTTGCCGGTAGGGAACGGATCGGCTGGCAGCTAACTGGAAAGGTAGTTCCAAGAGGAGCGTTCGCCCGCCTATATCGACGCAACTTACTTCAATAGATGGACCTTTCCATCCCTCAATGGAAGACCATTGAGGCTCGCGTCGGACGGTCCAGCTGTAGCGAAGACCTTCGACTTCGACGATTCGTGGGACTGAGCGGCGGATTTGCATCGGCTTACTGTAGATTGCAATGGTTATAGATCGGGCGCGGTCAGAAGAACGGCTGATTCTCGGATGCGGGAGAAACCTGACAAGTGTCGCTACATAGCTTAGTTTGCACCGGCCGCTTTGGGCCCGAAGCAGCCAGTCGCTCTGAACAAATCATGTGGCCAGGAAATGAGCGCGGTAGATAGCGGCTCTCTCCGCTTGGTTCAATGCTTTTGCGGCGCGCTCCATATTTCGCCAAAACCCACCTCGTGGGGACTCACTGAGACCACATGTCGCAAGCAGGTCCATGCAGGCAATGAGCTTTTCTTCTGACAGTATCTGCTCAATCTCGGAAAGGTCGACAGTGTCATGGGGCACGTTCCACTGCGGAAACGAGGAGAGATGTGGTCTGGCAAATCGCAAATAAGCGTGTGCGGACGCCAGCTGTATTGCTCGCGGCGGATAGCTCATTATTCATTCCGGTTGAACTTGAACGACAGCTTCTGGCCGATAGCGGTCATCCTAGCAAGCAATTCAGGCGCAAAGACAAGCAGACAGGCTGCACAGTAGGCAGGCACACTCGGCTGGCGAAAATCTAAGCTGATCGCGTGACTGGGCTCTCAGACAGGTTTTCACGTTGTACCTTAAGCGCCAAATTCAGCTCCTGAACTAGTTTGCGCAGTGCGGCTCTTTGCCCGCCTTTGTAGGCATTACGCGCTGCCACCACCTTTCCTTCTGGGCTTGCGGGGCCGGTGGATTGGTTCCAGGGCTTCCACCGCTGGATGGCCTCGCGCTGGCGTTGTCGCTGCTCTGTCGTCCATGTTCGTGCTGCCATGCTGCGGCCCCTCTAATAGTTCGTCTGGCGTGGTTTCCGCTTTTCTCGCGTACGCGCGGGTGCGCGTACTGTTCGGGAAACCGTCGTTGTTAACCTGCTGCGGACCGTGGGCGATGTTGGCCTGCTTGGCAAAGATCACCGGCGGGTTCTTGATGGCGGCCAGGGTCTCCAGCGTGGCGCGGCACTGGCCCTGGGCCTTGAGTGCCAGCCGCATGTAGCGCTCAGTGGCGTCCAGATACTCGCCCATGTTCAGTGCCGCCCGCCGGGCCATCTCGTTAAAGATGGCGTCCAGCGTTGCGGCTTGCGCCGTGAGGGTGCTTTCTGCGTGTTTGAGGTCGCCGCCGTGGGTGGTGTCCACGCGCTTCTTCAACGTCAATACGCACTCGGTCACGTCCAGCGTGCCAAACGTGCCCTTTGCAAATGTGCGTGCGGTCATCGCATTGGCCGCAACGCTGCCCAACGCCATTGCCGCGATTTGGGCGGCGTCTGTCTGCGCCGGGTCTTTGTGTAGCTGCAGGGTGTTGGGGTCGGCGTTGCCGGTTTGCACCGCAGGGGCCTGGGCCTTCTTGGTCATCGTGTGTGCCCCTTGAACCCTGGGCAGTGCTGAGGCGTCACCACCAGCACATGCGCCAGCCCTGCGTCTGCTGGGCGGGTGCCGATGGTGGCCTGCTTCGAGTTCCCGCAGCCCCAGCGGCCCACGCCTTGCAGGTGGGCGCACTCCAGGCAAAGTCGGCGGCTGTCGTTGTCCCTGTCCCGCGTCACCAGCTTGTCGGCCAAGGCTTCGCCATCGTTCAGGGTCAGCCCCTTGTCGGTGAAGCACGCCAGCCGCACAGTGAAGGCGTCAATCTCTGTCGTGTTCATCGCAGAGCTATGGGGCCAGCACCAGCGGTCAGGGTCTGAAGTGGCTTCGTTGGCCGGTGGCTGCTGCTGGACGGTGAATTTTTCAGAAGGCCCATCGGGGCACGCTACAAAACCTACGAAACCGGGTTCTGTAGGTTTCGTAGCGTTGGCGTCCGGGGTTGGTGCCGATTTCAGGCGCTGTAGCCACTTCATCACGTGCCCCCCTTCACCAGCACGGGGTGCAGTACGTATCGCTCGCTGGGCCTGCCGCCTGCCGTGCCTCTGGGTGTTGCCTCGCGTTCCAGCCAGCCATAGTCGGCCAGCACGTCGGCGGCCTTGCGCACGGCGTCTGGCGTGCCCAAGCCTGCCCAGTGTTTCACCGCGATCTGCCGGGGGGCAAAGGCATTCAGCAAAACGCCGTCACTGTCGGCCAGCTTGCCCGCCTTGATCTTGTCCAGCAGTTGCTTGGCTGCGCTGGTTTCGGGCATCACCGCTGCGGCATACAGGCGCTCGGCATGGGTGCGCAGGTAGTCGACCCACGCCAATGCGCGGAGTAGCTCGCGCTCATGGATCAGGTGTCCATTTTCGGGCGTATCCACCAGGGCAAAGATCAGCGCCAGGGCAGGGACCAGCTTGCGGTACTTGGCAAGGTGCGACACCAGCGCCGGGTGCAGCTCGTCGCCGCGCAGCTCGGTTTCAAATGGGATCAGCCATTCTTCAAACAGGGCCTGTGCTTCAGGGGAAAAGCGCCATTCCTGTGCATCGCTATCGGTGGACGGTTTTAGCTGGTTCAGCCGCTCAAACACCGCCCATGCTGCCTGCTTGGCTGGGGTGTCGGGCCACCGATCCACATAGATGAAATCGCGGTTCACATCGGGCCACACCGTGAGCCCAAACCGCTGCAGCAGGCCGTCATCACCCGCACCGCCTGCCACCGCCTCGCGCACATAGCTCTGCACTTTGCCGGGCTGGATGCCGCCCAGCATTGCCAGACACACGCGGGGCACAAACGATTCACCGCGCCCGATGCGGTCCACTGCATGGCCTTGGTTGCCGTCATAGCCCGTCAGGTAGAAGCCCCGCGCGCCTTCTTGCCCCTGCTTGTCCATGCTGCACAGCAGGCCGTGGATTTCATCGCGGTAAACCAGCGTGCCCCACGGGTTCACCGTCAGCAGCTCGGCCAGCTTCTCCACCGTGGCATCGTTGACCACGTAGCGCCGCATGGTGGGCTCTGTGGTCAGGTTGTCGGCTGGCTGCAGCAGCGCCCGTGCTCTGGCGGGGTCTTTGGCGACCTGGGCTGCGGCCTGCTTTTCGTTGGCCTTGGCTGCCAGCTCGGCCACCTTGCAATCGAGTTGCCAGGCTTCGTGCGCGGCCTGCCATTGTTCCCGCTCTGTTTTTTCAAGGCGCTGCAGGGGCTTCAATACCTCGCTCAGTGCTGGCGACTTCATCACGCCTGGGCGTCCCACGATAGCGCCCCACAGGTTGGGCGTCACTGCCCAATCGTCGCGGGCCTTGGGCTTGACCACTGCACGCGCGCTGATCAGGCTGGAAAGCGCCACAACGGCCCCCACCGCCGTGAAGTCGGGCGGGCACTGCATACGGTCTGCAATGTCTGCCACCCAGCCGCGCAGCGCCTCGGGCAGCAGCTCTGCATCAAACGGTGCCACGGGCGGCAGGCCACTGGGCAGGGGCACAGGGTCAGGCCAGCCGCTGTCGGTGGATGCCGTCGCTGCACCATCAATGCACGCCTTCACCGCGTCCAGCCCCAGCAGTTGGTGCAGGTCGTTGAAGTCCGTGGCCTTCTCTGGGCGGCTGTCGCCAAAGTCAGGTGTTGACAGGTCGCCGCCCACCGCCTGCGCCGCCTCGGCGGCTTTGGTCAGGCCGGGGTTTCCATCGGTGTGCCAGTCATCGTCGGCTGCCACGATGATGCGCAGCGCCGGGTATTTGCCGTGCAGCGCCTGGGCCACGGGCAGCAGGTTGCCCGCGTTGAAGGCCACCGCCACCGCGTGCCCCGTGGCCTCATGGATGCTGGCCCCGGTGGCGAAGCCCTCGCACACCACCAGCACGCCCTGGGGCTTGCCCATGGAGTGATAGCAGCCCGCCACCCGCCCGCCGGGCATGAATCGCTTGTCGCCATCGGGCGCAATGGTCTGCAGGCTGTGCAACGTGCCGTCCACATCGCGCAAGGGGATTACCAGCCGCTGCCCATCACACCGTGCGTCGTGGGGCTGTATGCCCTTGCGTGTCAGATACTCATGCTGCGTGGCAGGTGCTGCGGCCCGCCACAGCGCCGCCGCTGTCTGGCGGGCCTGTTGCTGGCGTTGGGCCTGCTCTGCATCGCGCTGCGCCTTCATGGCTTTGATGCGCTGACGGTGCGCGTCGCGCTCGGCCTGGGTCATCGCCGTGTCGGGCTTGCTGCTCCAGGTCTGCGACCAGCCGTTGCGCCAGCAGCCAAACACGCCCGCCGCGATGCCGTCCGTGTGCAGCACATACCAGCCCGAATCGTCGCCGCGCTTGCCACTGGTACTGAAGCGGTGCAGGCTTCCATCAGCCTCAATGGCGGGCGGTGGTGGCAGGCCCGCCGCTTCCATGGCGGTGCTAAATCCATCAATGGCGCTCTGCATGGTTGCCCCCCTTGGGTTCCAGCACGTAGAGCCCCACGCGGTGCTTGCCACCGCCTTCGGTTTCCACCGTCTGCCAGTGCGTGCGGATCACATCACCGGCATGGCGCAGTTGCATCACCCGTGCGCGCGGGTCGTAGCAGTCAAGATAGCGTGAAGCCTCAAACGTGGTGAGTGCAAAGCGGGCCAGCGCAGCCCGGATGCGTGTGCATTTCGCCGTGGTGTCGGTGGCCGGATGCGCGGCCAGAATCTCGGCCAGTGCCTGCCGCTTGGTTGCGTCGGTGTACATGGTGTTCCCCCTTACGCATCGGCGGTGTGTTGGTTGATCCATGCGCGCACGTCGCCCACCTTCCAGGCCGTCACGCGCTCAGACAGGCGGTGCGGCTTAGGGAACGTGCCCGCCTTCACCTTGCGCCACAGGGTCGGGGCGCTAAAGGGCAGGGGGGCGGGGCTGTCGGGGCGCTTGGGGCTCTGCACCAGTTGCGCTTCGCGGATAAATGCGCTGTCGGGCAGGGCGTCAAAGCCGGTTGCATATCCAGTGGACGCAGCACATCCTGGCTTTACGCCATAAGTTTGGTTCTGCATTTGGCCCCCCTAGTTGCCGATGGCGGCAATGAGGCTGTCGATCTCGCTCGCGCGCCACATTGCTGTGCGCGGGCCAGTCTTGATGGGGGCGGGAAACTTGCCGCACTTGACGCCCGCATACCAGCCAGAGCGTGATACGGGGAAGCGCTCGAGAACTTGCGGCAGGCGTAGTAGGGTTTCAGGATGGTGGGTGTTTTGGGCCATGGTCGGCTTTTCTATAAACAAGGTTCAAAAACCCCCGCACCCGGTGAACAAGTCGCACACATGGAAATAACCACAGGTATCACGTGCGCGACCAGTTCTATAGAATCAGAGTTTGTCTGCCCCCAGACAGTGCTCGATCCTTCGGGATTGGGTTCTTAGAAACCCTCGTTGCCGTAGGAAGCTTCGAGGGTTTCGCCTTTCTGGATTGCTAGTGCATCCAACAAGGTGCGCTAATGGTACGGGATGCCACAAATGCATTCAAAGGTGTGTCGCGTTGTGTACCGCCTCTTTCGCGGAAACTTTTCCCACGCCAGGACGTGCGACGCCGTTCGCCAAAGTTCCTAGTCGTTCGTTATTGTTGGCTGGTGTCACCTATTTCCGTGCGACACGTGCCAAGAGGCGGAGGATAAAAAATACAAAGAGTTACCTTTTCCTTGTCCTCAAAGTCGAACTGAATGTCGTCGCCGGGCATGAGGTCGTTGGTGGAGAGTGGTGGTCGTGGAACCTGTTCTATTGTTTGTCGCCCTACTTGCGCTGAACTTATGCGGCTCGCCCTTTCTCAAGCCGTGTGCCTGATGGGGATCACATCCGCGCCAATGCGGAGCTTGTCCAAGTAGTCCGCCCACTCTCTCATCATCCGGCGTCGTTGCTCCATGAATTCGGCCCGGTCATAGGCGGCCCCCAGCGGCCCTGATTTGCCGTGCGCCAGTTGGGCTTCGATCACATCGGCGGATATGCCGTGGATGCGCTCAATCATCAGCGTGCGCGCCATGGCCCGGAACCCGTGGGCGCTCATCTCGTCGGAGGCAAAGCCCATGCGCCGCAGGGCTGCATTGATGGTGTTGTCGCTCATGGCCCGCTCGCCCGTGCGCAGGCTGGGGAACACGTAGCGGCCATGGCCGGTGAGGGGCTGCAGCTCTTTCAGGATGGCGATGGCCTGCGGGGCCAGGGGCACAAAGTGCGGTCTGCCGTTGATCTTCTGTGCCAGCCGCCGCTTCATGTCCTGGGATGGAATGGTCAGCAGGGCTTTGTCGAAGTCAACCCACGCCCATTCCATCTGCCGGATGTTGCCGGGGCGCTGAAAGAGCAGGGCAGAGAGCGCCAGCGCTGCCTTGGTCATGGGCTGGCCTGTGTAGCCGTCAATGGCCCGCAGCAGCTCGCCCGCCTTGGCTGGCTCCAGCACTGCAGCCATGTGCTTGACCACGATGGGCTTTAAGGCGCCGTGCAGGTCGGTGACAGGGCTGCGTTCACAGCGTCCGGTCTGCACGCCGTAGCGGAACACCTGCCCGGCGGTCTGGCGCAGGGTGTGGGCGGTTTCGTTGGCGCCGCGCTTCTCCACCCTGCGCAGTGCATCCAGCAGCACGGGGGCGGTGATGGCGGGCAGCGTCAGCTTGCCGATGTACGGGAACAGGTCTTTCTCCATGCGCTCGATCCATCGCGCCGCATAGCGGGGGCTCCAGCCGCTGGCCTGGGTGGCGTGGAACTCGCGGGCCACGGCTTCAAAAGTGTTGGCTGCGGCTACGCGGGTTGCCACCTTCTCGGCCTTCTTGGCTGCGCTGGGGTCGAGTCCTTCGGCCAGGAGTTCGCGGGCTTCTTCGCGGCGCTTGCGGGCCTTCGCCAAAGAGACTTCGGGGTACACGCCTAATGCAAGTGTCTTGCGTTTATCGGCGTGGGTGTAGTCCATCCGCCAGTACCTGCCGCTGGCCTTGACCAGCAGGTACATGCCCCCGCCATCGGCGTACTTGTCTCCGCTGGCTTTGCCGCTGTGCTTCACCTGTCTAACGAATGTGTCTGCGAGTGCCATTGCTTCCCCTGCTAACGGTATCTGGGGTGCGGTACTTCAAAGATACCGTCAGAGATACCGCTTTTTTGACGGTATCTCATGGTACGTAGTGAAATGGCCTGAGACAACAAAAAACCCGCAACGCTAGGAAACGTGCGGGTTCTGAGAGGTTGTGAGACTGTGTGAAGGTCTGTTTTGGCCTGCCCGGAGGGACTCGAACCCCCGACCTATAGCTTAGAAGGCTATTGCTCTATCCAGTTGAGCTACGGGCAGATGGATGTTGGCCGGCTGTGTGGCCGGACGGGCTTGCGGAGTGTCCGCATCTGCGTAACGCAGGACGCTAATCATACCCGCCCTGGCCCGTGCTCTTGGCGCTGCTGCAGGGGCGATTTTGCTGCCGGGATGGTGATGCGGTTATAACCGGGCTATCCCCCTTGACTGCCCGCCTCACTGGAGCATTTGCCCATGCCACACAGCGTCACGCTGATCCACACCATTGCTGCCGCCTTGGGCCTGGCGTTGGTGCTGGGCTTTCTGGCCGCCCGTCTGCGGCTGCCAGCATTGGTGGGGTACTTGCTGGCTGGGGTGGCAATCGGCCCGTTCACTCCCGGTTTTGTCGCAGATGCGGCCCTGGCCAGCCAGCTGGCGGAGATCGGTGTGATGCTGCTGATGTTTGGCGTGGGCCTGCATTTTTCGTGGGGCGACCTGCTGGCCGTGCGCAAGATTGCCGTGCCGGGTGCTGTGGTGCAGATGATCGTGGCGACGTCGCTGGGTATGGCGTTGGCCCTGTGGTGGGGCTGGGGCATGGGTGGTGCCCTGGTTTTTGGTCTGGCACTGTCGGTGGCCAGCACGGTGGTGCTGTTGCGTGCGCTGGAGACCCTGGGGATTCTGGACAGCTACACCGGACGCATCGCAGTGGGCTGGCTGGTGGTGGAGGATCTCGCCATGGTGCTGGTACTGGTGCTGCTACCCCCGCTGGGGGGATGGCTGGGAGGCGGCACCGGGGCCGACCTGGATGCTGCGCAGCTCTGGCGCACGCTGGGTTGGACCCTGCTGCAGGTCGGTGCGTTTGTAGTGCTGATGCTGCTGGTCGGGCGCCGGCTGTTTCCTTGGCTGTTGTGGCAGGTGGCTCGCACAGGCTCGCGTGAGTTGTTCACGCTGTGCGTGGTGGCCGCAGCGGTGGGCATTGCGTACGGGTCGGCTGCGCTGTTTGGCGTGTCGTTTGCGCTCGGGGCCTTCTTTGCCGGCATGGTCATGCGCGAGTCCGAGTTCAGCCACCGCGCTGCGCATGAGTCGCTGCCTTTGCGCGATGCCTTTGCCGTACTCTTTTTCGTGTCGGTCGCCATGCTCTTCAACCCTGCCGTCTTGTGGGAGCGCCCACTGCAAGTGTTGGCAGTGGTCGCCATCATCATGCTGGGCAAGACGGTGGCCGCTGCGGGCCTGGTGCTGGCGTTCCGTTACCCGCTCAACACAGCGCTCACCGTATCGGCCAGCCTGGCGCAGATTGGTGAGTTCTCGTTCATTCTGGTCGCACTGGGTTCTTCGTTGGGGCTGCTGCCGCCAGAGGGGGCCAGCTTGGTATTGGCGGGGGCCCTGTTCTCCATGGCGCTCAACCCGCTGTTGTTCCGTGCCATTGCGCCGTTGCAGGGCTGGCTGCGCGCCCGATCGGCGCTTGCGCGGCGGCTGGAGCAGCGGGATGACCCTTTGGCCGAACTGCCCACCAGCACCGATTCGCGTTACCTCGCGAGGCAGGTGGTTCTGGTGGGGTACGGCCGGGTAGGGCGGCGTGTGGCGGCAACGCTGGCGGCCAACGATATTCCGTTTGTGGTGGCGGAGCAGAACCGGGAGCTGGTGGAAGCCTTGCGGGCCGATGGCGTGGCCGCCGTGTTTGGTGACGCGGTGGAGCCTGCCGTGCTGATCCAGGCCCACATTGCGCGGGCCGCCATGCTGGTGGTAGCCACCCCGGACGCGCTGCAGGTGCGCCAGATGATCGAGACGGCGCAGACTCTGAACCCGGGCATCGACATCGTGGTGCGCAGCCACAACGAGGACGAGGCCCAGCGGCTGGTGCTGGAATGCAGCCATGCCCAGGTGTTCCTGGCAGAAGATGCCTTGGCACAGGCCATGGCACGCCATGTGCTGGAGCGTGCCCGGGACCGCCAGGCCCGCGCCACGCGGCCTGCGCCACTGCATGGATCGGCATGATTTGAAAGAAATCTGCCTGTAGCGCTAGAAGAATATGCCTAAATAGCTATTGAATTGATAGCAAAATTGCGACCGCAGCCACAGTCGCAGCGCAGCATCCGGGCAGCGTCCTCACGGAGCGTCCCACCTGACCCCGCCAAGAACGCAGACCTCAGCCTCGCGCCATGCAGCGACCTGCCGCAAGGCACGGATCAATCTGTTTCTTCAAACACCAGCGATGGCACGGCCATCACGCGGGCGCTTTGGCCCAGGTCCTGGATCAGGTGGTTGGCAAAGTAGCTGTTCTGCGTGTCGGGCTCCAGCGCTGCCACGGCCAGATTGGCGCGCGGCTGGTTCAGGGGCACATAGAAGCTGCCAGCGGGTGCATCAATGGCGCTGCGTACGGCGGACACTTGCACGCGCACGATGTCGCCACCACCGGCAATGGTGCCGATCACGTCCTGGCGGTTGCCGGTTTCGCGTGCCGTTTCGCGGTAGCTCTCGGCCAGGACAGAACCGGGCTCTGCCACCCGCATGACCTGGATGCCCAGCTGGCGCAGGCGTTCCACTGCACCGCTGGCTTCTGCCGACAGCCAATAGCCGCAGGGCCGCGCACGCACCTTGGTGTTGCGCAGCGTCAGCGATGAGTTCCAGTCCACGCGAATGCTGCGATCGGCGCCGGTTTCGGGGTCCAGAAAATCCAGGTCGCGCTGGGTGGGCGTGGCCTCCGCTTCAATGACCACCTGGTCGCGGCAGGCCAGGGCGCTGACGTCGCGGGCCACGAACGAGCGTACCTGCTCCAGGTTGGCCGCCCGCTCGGCGGCGGTCCGCAGCGCGCTGGTGATGGCGGTGACTTGGGCATGCACGCGGCGCTGGATGTGCATTCGGCCGATGCCCACCCCACGGGTCTCGATCAGCAGGCTGACCGTGTTCTTGAGGCCATGGACGTTGCGCCCCGTGTCGGGCTGGGTGCCCCCCATGGAGATGCGCTTGTCCTGCAGGTTGGTCGAGGTGGTGTAGTACCAGTCACTTGTCAGGCCCTGGGCCTTGAGGGCTGCCACCATGGGCTGGTGAAACCATTCCTGCGATGCCTTGGTGAGGAACTCCGGATAGTTGGCAGTGGTGGTGTATTGCAGCAGTGCGTCGTAGCGCTGGATGGCGTTGAACTTCTGCAGGTAGCGGCCCACCACGGTGTATTCATGGGCATCCACGACCAGGATGGGGCGGTAGTCGTTGATGACCTGCGCAATGGCGCGGGCCTCGGGCGTGTTGAGCAACAGGTGGTCGCGGTTCAGGTCCACGCCATTGACGGTGACGCGGGTGCCCACCTCGGCGCCATCGGGGTTGGCGCGGGGCACCACCACCACGTTGATGCGGTCCAGCAGCGGCTCCAGCAGGCCCTGGGCCAGCTCACGGCTGATGACCAGCAGTGCCTCACTGCCTGCGGGTTCGTCGCCATGCTGCTGGCCGATCAGCACAACGGTGGGGCGGCCGCTCTTGTCCAGGCTGGCAGGGTCTGTGCCTGCGGCACGGGTAAGCAGCAGGCCCTGGATGGGCTCGCCGCGTTGCGAGGTGCCGATCTGCAGCAACTGCGTGCGTGTGCCGCCACGGGGCACGCCGTCGCTCAGCCCGCGCAGCCATTGGCCCAGCTCGGCATTGGTGGTGAAGGCCCTGCGGTCGGCACCCAGGCCGGGTGTGCTGTAGACCACAGAAGGGTTGGGGAACCGCGCGGCCACCGCATCGCCATAGGGCGGCGCCATGGGCGCCTCGTCGCGCACCAAGAGCGGCGCGGACGGGGGCAGGGGGCTGGCCACCACGGCAGCCCGTTGTGGCGGCAGCTGCGAGGGCGTCTGCTGTCCCAGCGGTGCGGGTACCACCGTACCTTGTTGTACGCGCGGCAGTGGCGCGGGGGCGCTGCGCTGCTGGGCAGTGGGGGTGGATGGCCAAGGGGGCAGCGGGGTGCTGCCGCAGGCTGCCAGCAGCAGTGCTGCCAGCGTGGCCGGGGCGGCCCAGCGCGCAATCCGTGGTTCCGGACGGGAAAGCGGGGCGGTATCGGCGCTGCGGCGCAGGAAATTGTGCTGGGTCATGGTGTGGGCTGCCAGAGAAAGCCCTGGTGTGGGGCGAGTGGGGCGCTTTGTACGTGGATGTTACCTGCGCGCACCCGCCTCTCCTTGTCAGCGTACATCCCGTTGCAAACCCGTGGCGCCGTGGGCTGCCGCGGTGATCAGCGAGGGGTGTCGCTGGGTGCGGTGGCGTCGGTGGGCGGCGGCGAGATGCTCTGGGCCAGAGGAGAACTGGGTAGTTTCAGGCGCAGCAAGGCGCGCACAAAGCCGTGGTCCGAGCGCGTGCGGTCGCGTCCCTCATGCAGGTGGTCGTTGAAATAATCCACCCGGCGCACATCGCCCACGCTGTTGCGCCCATTGGGCAGGAACTCCTCGCTGACCAGGATCTGGTCCAGCACATAGGGCGCGCCCTGGTGGATGTGGGAGTAGGCCACGTCCTTTTTCAAGGCGAAATCTCCCTGCAGGTCGTACGCATTGAACAAGGCCACATCACGGGCGGACCGGTCGTAGGCGATGTCGGTGGTGGCGCAGATCAGTTGCGTGGTCACGCTGTCGGGGGTGTCGTTGAAGTCGCCCAGCACTACCAGGGGCACGCTGGTGCGGTGCAGCAGGTCGATCACCAGGCACCGCAGCGCCATGGCCTCGGCGCCGCGCATGATCAGCGAGCGCAGCGATGCCAGTGCGACCACCTTGCGGTCGTCCCTGTCCTCCGTAGGCTGGCCCAATGCGTCCTGCAGAAATTTGGGGCGCTTGGATTTGAGGTGCGCGGTGAGGACGTTGAGGGTTTGGCCGTGCTTCATCCGCAACGTGGCCACGAGGGGTGGGCGCTCGAAACGCGTGTGTTGGCCAATGCCAGGCACATCCACCTGAAAGCCCGGTGGGAAGTCGGCAAAGGACTGCAGTGCCTCGACCTTGAGCCGCGTGGCCAGGCCCACACGGGGCGTTCCCTGTGCGCCCTGTTGGGTGTCGTTGTTCTCTGCCCCTGGCACGGCGACAAAGTCGTAGCGCAAGCCACCCCGACCCAGCGCCCCTTTGAAGGCCGCGTCGTCCCAGACCTCCTGCACTGCCAGTACATCGGCGTTCAGTGCCCGAAAGCGCTCGCCCAGCCAGGTGATCTTGCGTTCAAACTCGGTCTGGCTGTAGGGGGCCTGGTTCTCGTAGAACAGGCGTCCCGGATTGGCCAGGTTGAGCACATTGCAAGTGGCCACCATGAGGGTGTCCAGCGGTTGGGGAAGTTCGTTGGGGCGCATGAAGGGCGTACAGCGTAGGCGGGGTCACGACGGCTGCACCCCTGTATCAACTGGCCTGCAGCGCGCGGCCGGACAGCACTTGCAGCCCGGGTCGGCCCAACTGTACGGCACGGACGAGCGCACGGGCCACCTCCGCCCCGGGGCGGGCACGGTAGTTGGCGGGCAGGACCGGGTTCAGCCACTGAAACAGTTTGAGCGACAGGGACTCTGCGGGCCGGTGGGCTTGTTGCAGCGCCCGGCGTTCGCCCATCAGCAGGGATGGGCGTGCAATGACCAGCGTCTCAAAACCCAGCTGCTGAAGGTCGCGCTCGACCTCGCCTTTGACGCGGTTGTAAAAGATGCGCGACTGCGCATTGGCCCCCATGGCGGTGACCACGCCACAGCGGGTGGCGCCCGCCGCGCGCGCTGCGCGGGCCGTGGCCATCACGGCGTCATAGTCCACCGCACGGAACGCGCTCTGGCTGCCGGCTGCAGCCATGGTGGTGCCCAGGGTGATGTAAACATCATCGACGTGCGGCAAGGCGGGCATCGCCGCAAAATCCACCGCGTGCAGTTGCAGGCGGGGATGGTTCAGCGCTGGCGCACGCCGCCCTTTGGCGTGCAGCACATGGATGCTGGCGCCCGCTGCGTCCGTGGTGTTGGCAGGGGGCGCTTTGCGCGTCTCAGCGGTTAAAAGAGCCGCGAGGACCGCCTGGCCCACGAGGCCCGTTGCCCCGGCCACCACCGCCACCCGTGCCTGATCCGCCACCATAGCCGCCACCTCCAGAGTTGCGATACCCACCACCACCACCGCCGCCACGGCGGCCGCGTTCAGCCATGCTGTCCACGCTGGTCCGCATGGGGTCGGGCTGACCGCCCGCACCGTGGCCCGAGCTGCGATGGCCTGGGTTGCTGTGACCCAGGTGTGTGCCCAGGTGCGCATTGGCGCGGGGAGGTTGTGCGTCATCGTAGCGATGACCACCGCCGCCTTCGGGGCGTGGGCCTCGGCTGCGCGCAGGTGCCTGGGCGGCGCCGTCACGGGCACCACCCCGACCACCGCCCTGGCCTCCGCGGCCGCCGCCGGCTGGACCCTGGGCGTTGCGTGGAGCCCCGCCACCGGAACGGCCACCACCGCCACCACCGTTGCCTGCACGGGGGCCGCGCTCCCCACCTTGGCCGCCGCCCTGGCCTGCCTTGTTGGTGCGGATGCGCTCCATCATTTCGCTGCGGGCGGCCTTGGCGGCTGCCTGCATCACATCACGGCTCGGGGGCTTGCCTGCGCCGCCCCAGATGGTCTGGCGGCCCATGGCGATGGGTTCCGCCTTCTCGCCGGGTTCTGGGCCAAAACCTTCGATCACCTGGACAGGAATCTGCTGCTTGGTAAAGCGCTCGATGTCCATCATGAAACCTTCTTCGTCCATGCAGACCAGGCTCACGGCTTCGCCCGTAGCGCCTGCGCGGCCCGTACGGCCGATGCGGTGCACGTAGTCTTCGGAGACGTTGGGGATTTCGTAGTTGACTACGTGCGGCAGGTCATCGATGTCGATGCCACGTGCGGCGATGTCGGTGGCCACCAGGGCACGGATCTCGCCACTCTTGAAGCCCGCCAAGGCCTGCGTACGGGCACTCTGGCTCTTGTTGCCGTGCAAGGCCATGGCCTGCACACCATTCTTGGTCAGGAACTCGGCCACGTTGTTTGCGCCGAATTTGGTGCGCGTGAACACCAGCACCTGGCTCCAGTTGTGTTGCTGGATGATGTGCAGCAGCACCTGCTTTTTCTTGCCGCGGCCCACCGGGTGGATCACTTGCGAAATACGCTGCACCGTGGTGTTGCGCGGGGTGACCTGGATGCTTTGCGGGTTCTTGAGCAGGGTGTTGGCCAGCTCGCGGATCTCGTCGCTGAAGGTGGCCGAGAACAGCAGGCTTTGCTTGTCCTTGGGCACCAGGGCCAGCACCTTCTTCACGTCGTGGATGAAGCCCATGTCGAGCATGCGATCGGCTTCGTCAAGCACCAGCACCTGCACGGTGGACAGGTCCAGGAAGCCCTGTTGCTGCAGGTCCAGCAGACGGCCAGGGGTGGCCACCAGGATGTCCACGCCGCGCTTGATGCGGTCGATCTGCGGGTTCATGCCCACACCACCGAAGACCACGGTGGAGTTGATGTCCAGGTACTTTCCGTATTCGCGCACCGATTCTTCGACCTGGGCCGCGAGCTCACGGGTAGGGGTCAGCACCAGGGCGCGGATGCCCTTGCCGCCAAACTTGTTCTTGGGTGCCGTGCCTTGCGAGAGGCGGTGCAGCATGGGCAGTGTGAACGCAGCGGTCTTGCCGGTGCCAGTCTGCGCGCCGGCCAGAAGGTCGTGGCCTTCCAGAACGGCGGGAATGGCCTGGGCCTGAATGGGCGTGGGGGTTTCATAGCCCGTTTCGTGCACGGCCTTCAGGATGGCAGGAGCCAGGTTCAGTTCGTCAAATGTCATGTCGTTGGATGCGCCCGTCCGGGGCGCTGGGTATCCGCCTGTCGTGCAACCGGGAGGTTGCTGAGCCAGTCTCAGGCTGATGAGGTTCAGGATTGGGAGCCCGGAAGCGTGGCTTCCTTCGTCCCCAGCAGTGTGCTGATGTGGCGGGCAACTGGAGCCCACAACGGGGGTATTGTCGCATGGACCGATAATCTAGGGTTTGAGAGCGCGTTCGGCGTCTTTTTGGAATGCTCCAAATGGCCCTCTGAACCTGCTCGGATGCAGACTTCCTGCCCACTTTCGCAAGCTAGAACCCTCCATGGCCCAATACGTTTATTCGATGAATCGCGTCTCCAAGACCGTGCCGCCCAAGCGGCAGATCTTGAAGGACATCTCCCTGAGCTTTTTCCCGGGCGCCAAGATTGGTGTGCTGGGTCTGAACGGCTCGGGCAAATCCACGCTGCTCAAGATCATGGCCGGCGTGGACAAGGAAATCGAGGGCGAAGCCATTCCGATGCCGGGCATCAAGATCGGCTATCTGCCCCAGGAGCCTCAGCTCAACTCGGAGCACACAGTTCGCGAAAGCGTGGAAGAGGCCATGGGCGAGGTGTTTGCCGCCAAGGCCAAGCTGGAAGAGGTGTACGCCGCCTACGCCGAGGCCGATGCAGACTTTGACGCACTGGCCGCTGAACAGGCTCGCCTGGAAGCCATCATTGCGACGGCGGGGACTGACTCCGAGCACCAGCTCGAAATCGCTGCCGATGCCCTGCGCCTGCCTCCTTGGGACGCCAAGGTCGGGCTGCTGTCTGGTGGTGAAAAGCGCCGCATTGCGCTGTGCCGCCTGCTGCTGTCCAAGCCCGACATGCTGCTGCTCGACGAACCCACCAACCACTTGGACGCTGAATCGGTGGACTGGCTGGAGCAGTTCCTGCACCGCTTTCCGGGCACCGTGGTGGCCATCACCCACGATCGCTACTTCCTCGATAACGCCGCGGAGTGGATTTTGGAACTGGACCGCGGCTACGGTCACCCCTACAAGGGCAACTACAGCACCTGGCTGGACCAGAAGCAGGCCCGTCTGGAATCTGAAAACAAGGGTGAGGAGGCACGCGCCAAGGCCCTGAAGAAGGAACTGGAATGGGTGCGCCAGAACGCCAAGGGCCGTCAGGCCAAGAGCAAGGCGCGTATCGCCCGTTTCGAGGAACTGAGCGACTACGAATACCAAAAGCGCAACGAAACCCAGGAAATCTTCATTCCTGTGGCCGAGCGCCTGGGCACCCAGGTCATTGAGTTCCACAACGTCACCAAGTCTTTCGGCGACCGTGTGCTCATCGACAACCTGTCCATGACCATCCCTGCGGGTGCCATCGTGGGCATCATCGGTCCGAACGGGGCCGGTAAATCGACCCTGTTCAAGCTCATCGCGGGCCGCGAGCAGCCGGATAGCGGTGAGGTGGTGATCGGCTCGACCGTGAAGATGGCCTTTGTGGACCAGCACCGCGATGCCCTGTCGGACGACAAGACCGTGTGGGAAGACATCTCCGGCGGCCTGGACATGATCAACATCGGCAAGTTCACCATGGCCAGCCGTGCTTACGCCGGGCGCTTCAACTTCAACGGTGGCGACCAGCAAAAGAAGGTGGGCATGCTGTCGGGCGGTGAGCGTGGCCGTCTGCACTTGGCCAAGACACTGATTGCTGGCGGCAACGTGCTGCTGCTGGACGAGCCTTCGAACGACCTGGACGTGGAAACCCTGCGCGCGCTGGAAGACGCTTTGCTCGAATACGCGGGCACAGTGTTGGTTATCAGCCACGATCGCTGGTTCCTGGACCGGATCGCCACGCACATTCTGGCCGCCGAAGGTGACAGCCAGTGGACGTTCTTTGACGGCAATTACCAGGAGTACGAGGCCGACAAGAAGAAGCGGCTGGGTGAAGAAGGTGCAAAGCCCAAGCGGATGCGTTTCAAGGCCCTCAAATAAAGGCCGAGGTCAAGTAGGATTGCATCTGGAAACCTCTTGTCCGATTCCTCCCTCCCACCATGTCCCTGCCCGCATCGCGTCTGAGAGCCGTTTTCCGCGCCTGCGTTGTCAACGCCGTTCGCGGTGGCGAGGCCTTGATGGGGCAGCTCGTCAAGGTCACCCAAAGTGCCTTGACCAGCGAGGAGTCGGCCAGCCGCAACATCCAGCAGCGCAATTTGTTCAGTGATGCACTGCGGCTGCTCAACGAGCACGAGGCTGCGCTGGTCAAGGGCTATCCCATGGCCTTGCTGGAAATATTTGCCGAAGGCCCTGCGGTCGCCAAGGGGCGCAGTTCGGCCGATGACACCGGCATGGACTTTGGCGAGCTTTCGCTCATGGACGAAAGCGAGATGCAGGCCCAGGTGGAACTGTCCAAGGCCCAGCAGTCTGCGCTGCATGCTACCGACGCCGTACTGGCCGAACTCAACACCCTGGTGAGCGCTGCGCAAGGTTTGCGCAGCGTGCAACCCGAGCGCAACCCTCTGCGGCCCGAGAGCTACATCCGTGCATTGCAGCAGGTGGTGGGTGAGACCGGCGTCTCGGCCGAGGTACGGCAGCTGTGGATGCAGCACATGCGCGACCTGCTCGGGAAGCTGCTGGCCGAAGAATACAAAAAAACCGCCCAGAGCTTGCGTGAGCATGGCGTACAGCCGGTGGGCTACGCAGTGCTGGGCACGCCTGCGGGCGGCGGTCGCGGCCAAGGCACCGGTTACGGTGGGTCTGGCTATGGCGGGCCCGGTACGGGTTACGGGGGCGGTTATTCCGGGTACGGCCCCTCAATGAACGCGCCCATGGGCGACTATGGCAACACAGGTTATGGGCGTGGTATGGGCCCCAGCACAGGCTGGAGCGGCGACTCCCAGCAGGGTGCCATGGTGCCCGTGCCCGTGGACGCTGCCGAAGAGGCATTGCTCACGGTCGGCATCCTGCGCCAGATGTTGGCGGGCGGTGATCCATTTGCCCCTCCTCCGGTCTACGGCGCCGTGCCCGCACAGGCGGTGGTCATGCCCAGCGGCGCGGGTCAGCCGGGCTGGGTGGACCCCCGCGCGGGAGTCGCCAGCGCTCAGTCATCGTTGGCCGGGGGCTACTACCCGTCGGGTGCGGCCGCTGAAGCGATTGAAGACATGGCGCAGCTGGAGCGCCTGGTGGGCCGTCTTGCCGGGGGGGGCACTGTCAGCCAGGCGGGCTCTTTGCCCGTGCCCCTCGCAGGCTGGCGTGGGCCTGGCGTTGCGCCGGTGGTCTATGCAGCCATGCCCATGGAGGCTGCTACCCAGTCCACCGCCATGGCGGTGGAGGTGGTGGGGCGCATGATGGCCAACATCTCCCAGGACGCCCGTTTGCTGCCCCCTGTGCAGCAGGCCGTCAAGAGCCTGGAGCCTGCGCTCAAGCAACTGGTGCACCACGACGGCCGGTTTTTTACCGACAGCAGCCACCCTGCGCGTCGCCTGCTTGACGAGCTTACGCAGCGCAGCTTGGCATTCACCGCCGAGACAGAGCCTGGCTTCAGCCGCTTCATGCGACTGGTGACCGAGGCTGTGGGCCACCTGTCTGCCCATGAGGTCAAGGACGCGGGGCCGTTCGACACCGTGCTCAAGGCGCTGCAGTCTGCCTGGGACACCCAGGAGCAAAAGATCAAGGCCCAGCAGGAGGCCGAGCAGAAAGCCAAATTGCAGGCGGAGCAGCGCGAACTGCTGGCCGAGAAGATCGCAGCCGATATCCGCAAGCTGCCGGATGTGGACAAGGTGCCGTCGGATGTGCTGGATTTTGCGGCGGGCCCCTGGGCTGACGTGGTGGCGCTGGCGCAGGTGATGCGCAGTGACGATAGCCAGGAAGATGACCCCAGCGGTTACCTGGCGCTGGTTCCTGTGTTGCTGTGGACTGCGCAGCCTGACCTCACGCGCCAGGAGACGGACCGGCTCAACGACGCCATCCCCGGCCTGCTGGCCAAGCTGCGCAAGGGCCTCAAGACCATCAACTATCCCGCGGTGCAGACCAGCGCATTCTTGCAGCGGCTCGTGGCGTTGCACCAGGCCGCTTTTGAAAAACCGGCTCCTGCCCCAGTGTCCGCCCCTGCGGGAGAGCCCGAAGTGGCCCCGGGGGCGACAGAGCTGTCCGAATCGGCAGAGGCGTCTGCTCCTGCACCGCAGGACAGTGCCCAGGCGCCGCTGGACACCCCGGACCCTTACGCTGATTTTGTCATCGGGGCCTGGGTGGAGCTGGTGACCAATGGCCGGGTGGTGCGGACCCAGCTGACCTGGGCCAGCCCGCATGGCACCCTGTTTTTGTTCACTGCGCCGGACGCCAGCACTCAGTCCATGACCCGCCGCATGCGCGACAAGCTGGCGGCCGATGGCTCGCTGCGCGTGGTGCCGGCCCAGCCGCCCAAGCCCGCCAAGCCTGCGGTCCGCGCTTCGGGCTCTACGGAAACGGGCGGGGCAGATCGCAAGTCGTCCGAGGGCCGTACGGGCTTCGGCTCCAAAATGGCGCCGCTGTCCAAATCCGCCCCCCTGGCCCCGGCTTCGGGTGCCAAGTCGCCCAAGAATCGCTGATCGCACAGACACGCGCGCTGCGGGTGTCACCTTGAGGCCGCGAGCGGCCTTGTGCCGCTGTAGAGCTGGTCAACGCCCAGTTCCTGCTGCACTCCCTGTTTCCGTCACGCTGTTGTTCGTCATCCCTTCGCCCGGCGTGCTGTGGTCAGCAGATCCACCAGCCCCTTCCGACGCGCGCAGCAGTTTTTTGCGCACCAGGTGGATGTGGTTGCGCAGGGCATACAGCTCGTCCGCATACGACAGAGGCACGCTCACCTTTTCGGCCTGGGCTTCCAGTCCGTCGAGGGTGCGCAGCAGGGTTGAGGGGTCGCTTTTGCCCATTTCCAGGTCGTTTTCGATCTCGCGCAGGCGGCCATACCAGCGGAACACCCGTGACCGCACCCGGAACTGGTAGAGCGGCGGCACGATGCGCGACAGCGGCAGCATGATGGCCAGCAAGATGCCCAGCACCAGCCACATGCGCTCAATCAGGTTGGCCATCCAGAACGGCAGGTAGCGTTGCAGCATGGGCACCGGCTCGTTCATGGCGCGGTCGCCCTCCTTGGCAATCGGCAGCTCGCTGCCGCGCGTGTTGGGAAACTCACGTGCCCGGTTGAACCAGCCCGCGCCGCTGTGCAGCTTTTGTGCGTTCTGGGCAAACAGGGTCAGCAGGGCGGGGTGCGTGCCGTCGCGCGCCAGCAGGGACGTGGTGGTGGCCACGAGCCGAACATCGCGCTGGGGCACGTTGGCCGCGAGGTCCACCACCCCGCGTGGCAAGGTCACGGGGGTGAGGAACGGAAACCGCCTTGCGTAGGCCTCGTGCTGCGCAAAATCCAGCAGCTGCACGCCGGGCGTTTGCAGCAGCATCTGCACCATCAGCGATTCAGGCGCCGAGGCAAATACCAAGGCGTCGAGCCTCCCCGCCAAAAACTCCACCGTCGCGGGCGTCTGTTCCAGGCGCGATAGCTTGACTGCGCTGGGCTCCACCTTATTGGCCTGCAGCAGCCGCTCGATCAGCGTGGGCACGCCGCTGCCCTCCGACCCCACATTGACCCGCCAGCCGCGTAGCTGCCGCAGGCCATCGAGCCGGGGTGCGTTGTGCATGCGCTCTGCTGCATCGGTGCGGTAGAACAGCCACAGCGGCTCTACAAACAGGCTGCCCAGCGATACCAGGTTGTCCGGATCATCGGGTTGCAGTTCGGCTGTGCCGCCCTGTACAAAAGCGACATCGGCCTGGCCGTCGCGCAGAAGCTGCAGGTTGTGCGATGAGCCCTCGCTGGGCAGCAGAACCACATCGATGCCGTCTGCCGCCAGCGCCTTCTGGTAGCGCTTGCCAAACTCCTCATAGGCACTTTGGGCGGGGCCTGTGGCCAGGGTCACCGTCTTGGGGGGATTGGGGTTGAGCCACCAATAGGCCAGCACCAGCAGCCCGACCGCCAAGAAGGCGAGGGGGCCTGCCGACACAATCAGATCGCGCAGGGTGAGGAAAGTGTTGCGAAAGGCCTGGGGCATAGGGGATGGACAAACAGAGCGAAACGGGGCGGCGGTATGCCTGGATGGGATGGCGGGGCCCCTGGGTGGTCCCGGAGCCATACCTCGCTATCAGCGAGCCGGTGGATTATCCAGGCAGGCGTGGCGGCGGCGCGCACCAGCTCTGGGCATCCCGCACCGGGAGTCGCCCAGGTCTCAGATAGCTGGAGGACTGAAACCGCCGGCCAGCGAGGGCTCCTACTGCGGCAGGCGCCTGCGTTGGCGCTCATAGGCCATGCATTCCTGCAGCGAGAGCATGTCGTTCTGGTCCACATCCGCTGCCTCGAAGTAGGCCATGCGTGCCTGCACCACCTCGGTGAACGACAGCTTTCCGTCCCCGTCCTTGTCGGCTGCTGCCAGCCGCCTCAGCGGGCCTTTGCCGATGCGGGGCAATTGGCCCAGCTGGGAGAGATGGACGTAGCCCTCTCCATCGGGCCCCAGGCTGTGCCAGCCCTGCACGATGTCCTGGTGGAACTCGTCCAGCGACACGTTGCCGTCGTGATTGAGATCGGCTGCCGAGCAGATGGCCTGCAGCCGGTGGGTGAGGGTTGGTGCCACCGGTTTGTGCGCCTTGGCAGGGCGGGGTGGCGTGGTGGGTGACGATACGGAGGTGTCGGCCGCATTGGCCGCGTGCGTCGTTGTTGCCAGCACCAGGGCGCAGGCGCCTGCACAGATCCAGTGAAGAGTTGTTTGCATGGGACCTCCTTACCACCACCAGCGTTGGCTGGGGCTGCGGTTGCAGGGCCAGACCATGGTGTGTGCCCCAGGGCGGACCTGGCCTGCGTCTACATCCAGGCATTTGCCGGTGAGCTGGCTCACGATCTGCCCACCCAGGGTAGACCAGCTTTGGCTGCGCGAGCCCGAGCAGGACCACAGCACCACCCGTGCACCGTCCCGTGGGTCGCCACGGTCCACGTCCACGCACAGGTCGAGCACCCGGATCTCCCCACCCCGCCCCACCGCAAAACGCTGGGACGCCGTCCCGTTGCATTCGTACACCTGCAGGGTGGTGCCGGGCTGGAATTTGCCACCCCTCACGTCGAGGCACAGGCGACCGTCCACCCGGATCTCGCGCCCCCAGTCCCCGCCCTGGCCGGGGTAGTCCGGGTACTCGGGGCGACGGTCGTCGTCGTGCCGGTTGTGGTTGGCCAGCAACGCGATGCCGGCAATGGCCGCCACGGCCGCCACAGCTGCTCCGGCATTGGAGCCGCTGCTGCTACCGGATGCATAGGTGCGTGTGATCTTGAAACGTCCCCCGCAACCACCGTTGGTCCACAGCTCGCGATTGGTCAGGTCGTAGCCCCAGGTGCGGTTGAAGCGGCAGGCCCCCTGGGTTTGTTCCACCAGATCCACCTGGGTCACGTCGTCCGCGAGGCGGTAGGAGGTGTAGCCGCCGCTGGACTGCAAATCCACCAACTGGTCCTGCGCCTGTGCCGCCGGGGTGCTCACGAGCAATGGCAGGCATAGCAGCCATGCATGTTTCCGAAAGGCCTGGTCTCTCATGGGTTCACTCTCCTTGTTCCGATCAGGGGCCATGGGGATGGGTGTAGCGCAGTGGGCCCCGGCCCAGGGCACCAACCGTCACCGGCATCATAGGACGGTCTGATGCTTGTGCGCCCGGCGACAGGTGCGCCATCGGTTGAAATCTCGCTGGAGCAGCGAGGACTGTTCGTGCATGATGGCGTCGCGCTGGGGCAGCCCCTTGTCTGCCTTTGTACTACCCATCCACTGCCGTGTCCGATGAAACGCTTCTATGTCGTTGCCTCCATCCCACTGCTGCTGGCGGCGCTCATCCCCATTGCTGCATCCCTGTGGGTGGCCCACCGCCAGGCCAAGGAAGACCAGGTCGCCTATCTGACCTCGTTGGCGGACGAGGTGCTGCGACGCGGCGTGGCCTCGCGCCAGCAGCTGGTGGCGGCGCTCAACGATCTGGACGGAGATCCGCACCCCGCTTGCAGCCAGGCCAGCCTCACACGCATGCAGCAGCTGGTGGGCACCTCGTTCTATCTGCAGGGCATGGGGGCGGTGAGGGATGGAGCGCTGGTCTGCAGCACGCTCACCACGGGCAATGAGGTGGTACCGCTCACCGGCAACCACATGGTCACCTCGACGGGTATCTCCACCTGGATTGGCGCCCGCCTGCCCTTTGCCCCGGAGCAGCCTTTCAACATCTACGCCCGCAACGGCCATGCGGTGATCATTCACCCGGGCATCGTGATTGACATGCCTGTGCTTCATGCGGATGTCGCGCTGGGGCTTCTGATCAGCACGCCCCGGGCGCTGATCCGGTCCAAAGGTCCGCTGGATACCCAGTGGCTGAACCTCTACACGCCCCATGTGAACAACGTGGCTGAAAGCGAGTCCCACTACATCGTCTTTCGGGTGTCGAAGGAAAACAATGTGGCGGCGGTCGCGGCAGCTCCCAAGGCGCTGGCCTACGAAGGGCTCAAGGCCCAGGCGCTGATCCTGGCACCCCTGGGGCTGGTGGCCAGTGCCCTGTTTGCGCTGGGCGTGGCGATGCTCACCCGGTGGCAGTTGTCGCCACGCGTCAGACTGCGGGCGGCCCTGCGCCGGCGCGAGTTCTTCGTGCTCTATCAGCCCATCGTGGATCTGGAAACCGGCCAGTGGGTGGGGGCGGAGGCTCTGCTGCGCTGGCGTCGCCGCAACGGTACCCTGGTGCCCCCGGATGAATTCATTGCAGAAGCGGAGAAGGCCGGGGTGATCGTGCACATCACGCGGTACGTGATGGATGTGGTGCTCGCCGACTTGCCCGAGATGCTCAAGGCACGCCCGGGTTTTCATGTGAGTTTGAACCTCTCGCCCCAGGATCTGGTGGCCGACGGACCCGTGCAGTACCTGCAGCGGCGCTTCAGCGCCATGGAGATGCCGCCGGGCGCGCTCATGCTGGAGGTTACCGAGCGCGGGCTGGTGGACATCGAGGCTGCACGGCCCGCGCTGCAGGCTGCGCGGCAGATCGGTGCATCGATTGCGCTGGATGACTTCGGTACGGGTTACTCCAGCCTGTCCATGTTGGAGTCCATCGACATCGACACCCTCAAGATTGATCGGATCTTCATCGCCAGCATCGGCGCGCAAGCCGCCATCAGCCCGGTGACTACCCACATCATCGAAATGGCCCACATGCTCAAGCTGGCACTGATTGCCGAGGGCGTCGAGACTCAGGACCAGGTGGACTTCCTGATTGCCCGGGGTGTGCGCCAGGCCCAGGGTTGGAAGTTTGCCCGTGCCATGCCGCTGAATGATCTGCTGGCCGGCATGCGCCCGCAGCCAGCCGTTTCACCACGTGGCTCGGCGCAAGATTGATCCCGCCCTGTTGGATGGCGCGGCAGGGGACGGGGGCGCTACTTGATCAGCAGCGCCGATCCGCTGCCGTGAGTACGAAACACCGCCACAGCACTCACAAGGTCATCGGCCTGCCCTCGCAGGCTGGATGCAGCAGCAGCCATCTCCTCCACCAGGGCCGCATTCTGCTGCGTGGCCTGGTCCATCAGCGTGACGGCCTCGCCCACCTGCGTGACCCCCGAGCTTTGCTCAGAGCTGGCAGCACTGATCTCCCCCATGAGGTGGGTGACGTTGCGTATGCTGGCAACCACCTCTGTCATGGTGTGGCCGGCCTTGTCCACGAGAGCCGTGCCGTGTTCCACGCGGCCGACACTTTCCGTGATCAACTGCTTGATCTCCTTGGCCGCAGCCGCGCTGCGCTGGGCCAGGTTGCGCACCTCGCTGGCCACCACAGCAAAGCCCCGGCCCTGATCGCCTGCCCGTGCGGCCTCCACGGCCGCGTTCAGCGCCAGGATGTTGGTCTGGAATGCAATGCCGTCGATCACGCTGATGATGTCATTGATCTTGCGGCTGGAGTCATTGATGTCCTTCATGGTGGCCACCACCATGGCCACCACGTCACCGCCTTGTTGCGCAACGGTCGACGCTGAATGCGCCAGGCGGTTGGCATGGACCGCGTTGTCTGCGTTCTGCTTCACGGTGGAGCCCAGTTGCTCCATGGAGGCAGCGGTTTGCTGCAGCACGCTGGCCTGTTGTTCCGTGCGCATCGACAGGTTGTGGTTGCCTTGCGCGATCTCGGCGCTGGCGGTCGATACGCTTTCTGATCCCTGGCGCACCCCTGCCACCAGGTTGGAAAGACTCAGCCGCATGGCTTCCATCGAAGTGACTACCGAAGCGATTTCGTTTTTGCCCTGCGCTACCAGCGGGGTGGCCAGGTTGCCCCGCGCAAACTCCCGCGTCGCCTGGCCTGCCTCGTTCAGGGGCCGGACGATGGAGCGGGTGGTGGCCACACCCAGCACGCAGGCAAACACCACCATGGCCACGCTGAGCAAGATCAGCTGTAGCCGCAGCGATTCAAACTGGCGCATCGATTCCTGGCTGGCACGTTTGCTGATGGCGTCGCTCTCGGCCAGGAAGGCTTCGATGTCGGCCACCAGCTTGGTCAGCAGGGGGCGGCATTGCTCGTTGATTTTCTTGATCGCCGCATCTTTTTCCCCCTGGCTCCCCAGTCGGGTGATCTCCAGCGCCACGGGGCCATAGGCCGCTTCGGTGTTCTTGATCTGGGCCAGCAGCTTGTTGAGGGGGGCGGTTTCAGGCGGGCCGACCTTGAGGGCATCTTCGACTCCCTGGAGTGCCTTACCCATGCCTTCATGTGCGATTCCAATGCGACGTGTTTCCGCGTCGGCATCTTCCTTGGAGCCCGCGATCACCAGGTTGCGGGCAGACACGGCCCTCGCATTGGCTGTATCCAGCACCCGGTTGCCCAGGCTTTTGATCACGTTCAGGTGATTGACCTGGTTGTCCAGGCTCTCCTGTGTCATGGACTCGCCACGGATACCCATGATGGCGACCAGGATCAGTGCACAGGTCAGGACGACATATCCAATACCAAGACGCGTCTTGATGCTCAGGTTCTGCAGGACATTCATGCGATGGACCCTCCAGCAGGTGATACGGGATGATGCGCTTTTTCGGAGCACGCAGGAGCGGCTGGTAACCAGCGTTTACCTTTTTGCAACGTGGGGCGCAACACGTTGCCACCGCCACCCTGCGGCGTTCTGGCGATATCGATGCGGCCGTGTGCAGCCGCCGCCTTGGGCGCACGATGGTGCACAGGCCCTGATCTTCTGGGGGTTCTGGCGCGCGTCAAGAAGTTTTTGACCGAAAGGTGCGGATGGCGCGCTGGGCGCCCTGCGTGTGCGGGGGGTAAGCGAGGGCGGGCGTGACCCGCCCTACCCGCGCACCGCACTTCTGAATGCGGCAGACAGTGCTGCAATGGCATCGCTGGGTCGGCCATCCGGGGCTCGGCTGTGAAGCACCACCGGCAGGCTTGGCAGTGCAGGAAGCCCAAGCCGGGCACCTACGTCCACCGCGCCCCAGGGCAACATGCGGGGTGCCAGTGCGGCTACGCCCAGCCCTGCAACAACAGCTGCGGACACTGCCGCCACGCCGCCGCCCACAAACACCTCGCGCCAGGGGATGGCGGCTGCATCCAGCAGTTTTCCAGCCATCGCACGCACACCGCAGGGCTCTGCCAGGGTGGCCAGCGGCAGGGTGGAACCAGCGCGGTGCTGCCAGTGAGGCGCGGCAAACCAGCCAAATCGCTCTTCGGCCAGCACTTCGCCATCGCTGCGCCCGGCATGCATGCGGACCATGGCCGCGTCGAGTTCGCGCCGGTCAAAGCTTTGCAGCAGGTCGCCCGACGAGCCGATCCGGATGTCGATCAACAGCTGAGGGTCTTGTGCGTTCATGCGAGCAATCAGTGCGGGCAGTTCAGGCCCGGCGACGTGGTCACTGATGCCGATGGCCAAACGCTGCGGTGCTTCACCCAGTGCAGCCAGGGCACGCTCATGTGCAGCAAGCAGTGCGCGACCATGGTCCAGGAAGGCGGCTCCCTGGGCTGAAAGTTCCACATACCGGGGGGTGCGCTCCAGCAGCCGGCAGCCCAGCCGGTCCTCCAGCCGCTTGAGCTTGAGGCTCACAGCGGCCTGGCTGGTCTGCATGGCCTCGGCTGCTCGGGTAAAGCTCTCCAGCTCGGCAACACGGACAAAAGCCTCGACGGCATCCAGATCCAGAGGGCGTTGCATGATATGTTTTTGTTATTGTTGATATAAGTATCAATAGCATATCAATATGGATAGCATGGCACCAGCTTTTTCACGAAAGGACCCTCCATGCCGCTCATCCACATTGCCATGCGTGCCGGCAAGCCCGCTGCCTACCGGCAAGCGATTTTCGACACGCTGTACCGCGCCATGCGCGAGACCTTCAATGTGCCCGAGGACGATCAGTTCATGACCCTGACCGAGCACGATGCCGCGAATTTCCGCTACAGCCCGTCGTACCTGGGTGTGGCACGCAGCGACGATGTGGTGTTCATCCAGATCACTGCGAACAACACACGCACGCTGGAGCAGAAGAAGGCGCTGTTCCAACGCATCGCCCAGCTTCTGGGCGAAAGCCCAGGCCTCAGGCCGGAAGATGTGTTCGTGAACATTGTTGAGGTGGCCAAGGAGAACTGGTCCTTCGGCCACGGGCTGGCGCAATACGCCTGAGGGCTGGCGCGGGGGCAGAAACCGCCAGCTCCAGGGCATGGGACGAAGCCGGCAACAGACGCCAGTCAACGCCAGTCAACGCCAGCCGATGCCAACGGGAAGGAGACGCCACGCACCATCTGCGTGGCGCATGCCGATTTTTGCGCTTCAGCCCAGATCGGCGGCCGAGGGCAGGTACAACCCCTCGGCGGTAGTGATGGCGCGCGCAGCCCGTGCTGCCCGCGCCGTGGCGATGGCTGTGGCCTCGGCCGCCATGGTGGCCAGCACCATCATGCCCGGGCTCTTGCCGCTGCGGCCCGTGCCCAGGCTGAAGAGGGTGTCGCCGTCCGACATGGTGTGCACGGGGTTGATGCTGCGGGCCAGCCCGTCGTGCGCGGCCACGGCCAGGCGGTGGGCCTGCACCTTGGTGATGACCGCGTCAGTGGCGACCACTCCGATGGTGGTGTTGGTGCCCGCCAGCAGGGGCCGGGGCGGGTCGCCGCGCAGCAGGGCGCGGCGCGTGTCGCGCAAACGCAGGCCGTCGTCGGTGCGTGCCCCGGCAATCACTTGCGCGGTGTCGGGGTCGATCACGTCGCCCAGCGCATTGCAGGCGATGAGGGCACCCACCGTGACGCCGTCCACGGTGACGGAGGCGGTGCCGATGCCACCCTTCATCGCGCGCTGGATGCCGAAGATCTTGCCCAGCGCCGCACCGGTGCCAGCGCCCACGTTACCTTCGGCCGGGTCTGCGGTGGAGGCGGCCTCGCACGCCGCGTAGCCCGCCGCAGCATCGGGGCGCACGCGCATGTCGCCCACCAGCAGGTCGAACAGCACGGCGGCGGGCACGATGGGCAGGCGGCCCACAGCCACGTCAAAACCCACGCCGCGTTCTTCGAGCCAGCGCACGGCGCCTGTGGCCGCATCCAGCCCCCAGGCGCTGCCCCCCGCCAGCATGATGGCGTGCACTTGGTCCACCAGGTTGGAGGGGTGCAGCAGGTCCGTCTCGCGTGTGCCTGGCGCGGCGCCACGCACATCCACGCCAGCCACGGCGCCTTCGCGGGTGATGATGACGGTGCAGCCCGTGGGGCGGCGGGTTTCGGTGAAGTGGCCGACCTCGATGCCGGCCACGCGGGTGATGCTGCCAGCGTCGCCAGCCAGTGCGTTGGAGGAACTCATGGCCGTTGATTATGGTGCCCGGGCGCAGTGCCCTGCTTGCGCAGCATCAGTGGCCTGATTCTGCGTTTGGAACCGCATCAGGGCGCTTTCTCAATCTTTTGGACGTGGTAGGCGCCATTGACCTGCTCGGCCCGGAAACGCACCTTGTCACCCGGTTTCAGATCGCCCACCATGCTGGCGTCCGCCACGCGGAACACCATGGTCATGGGCGGCATCTCCAGGTTCTTGATCTCGCCGTGCTTCAGCGTGAGGCGCAGGGTGCGCGGGTCCCAGCGGGTGATTTCGCCTTCGCTCAGCTCTGCTTGTGGTGCGGGCGCTGCGGTGGCTGCAGGGTGGTGGCTGCCGTGGCTGTCCGATGCGGTTGCGGCGGGTGTCTGCGCCAGCGCGGTCCCTGCGGCCAGCAGGACCAGGCTGGCCGCCAGCGGGATGGAAAGGAGTGCCTTCTTCATGTGGATGCCTTCTTGTTGTAGCTGTTGAACACGCGTGTGCTGCCGTCGTGCGCCACCAGCAGCACGTCGTAGGGGTCGCGCCGGTCGCCATACACGGCGCCGTCCATGCCCGGGGATCCCACGGGCATGCCCGGCACCGCCAGGCCCAGGGCCTTGGGTTTTTGCTGCAGCAGCTTGCGCACGTCGCTGGCGGGCACATGGCCTTCGACCACATAGCCGCCCACCAGCGCGGTGTGGCACGAACCCAGTTTTTGCGGCAGGCCCAGGCGGGCGCGCACCGCGTTGTTGCCGGTGGCATGCACCTTCACGGCAAAGCCGTTGGCTTGCATGTGGTCCACCCAGTCCTGGCAGCAGCCGCAGTTGGGGTCTTTCCACACCTCCAGTGGTGTGGGCGTGTTGGTGGCGGCGCGGGACCCAACCGGCAGCAAAGCGACGGCCAACCCCGCGCCCAGCAAAGGCAGAGTGGTGGCCAGCCATTGGCGGCGGGCAGGGCTGGGGAGCGCGGTCATGGATGCGGATGCAGCCCGAGGGCGTTGGAGGGTCATGGTGTTTCTCCTGGCGTTATGGATGGCGGGGCAGCACGGTGATGGTGCCGGTCATGCCCGCCTGGTAATGGCCGGGGATGAGGCAGGCAAAGTCAAAGCTGCCTGCGCGGTTGAAGTGCCACACGATGTCGCCGGCCTTGCCTGCCGCCACATGGGTCATGTAAGGCTCGTCGTGTTCCATGCCCGGGTGCTTTTTCATCATTTCGGCGTGCTGGTCCAGCTCCGCCTTGGTGCCGATCACGATCTCGTGCAGCACCTGGCCTTTGTTCTGTGCGCGCAGCCGCACGGTGTCGCCCTCGCGCACTTCGATGTGGCGGGGGCTGAACCGCATGTCGTCGCCCATGCGCACGGTGATCGTGCGGCGCACCTGCTGGGCATCGCCTGCAATGCCCCAGTCTTTTTGCTCTTTGACCACGGGGGCTGTGGAGGTGCGGTGGGGCATGTTTTCATGCCCATAGGCAGAAAAAGTGCCGAATGCGCTAGTGCATATTGCCCAGGCAGCTATGAATTTGATAGTGTTCATGG
>Ga0207976_100234_pt1 | contig 31074 bp, 17 predicted proteins | sample LakWasMe94_HOW11_2_FD_183916 | JGI IMG/M metagenome (GOLD analysis project Ga0207976, IMG submission 183916) | Freshwater sediment methanotrophic microbial communities from Lake Washington under simulated oxygen tension - Sediment Metagenome... | ecosystem: Environmental > Aquatic > Freshwater >... | reverse complement strand
CGCGGGAACAGTTGGCGAGCACCTGGAAGGAGATCCGCGCCAACCTCGACAGCCTCAACGCCGAGATCGCCATCAACCAGGCCAGCCAGCAGGCCCGCAACAGCGAGATCGCTGCCCTGGGCAAGCTGGCCAGCAACGTCCGCCGCCGCCTCGACGCGCGGCGGGCGATGGCGGCCGAACAGCTGATGCCCCGGGTCGAATTGCTCGAACAGGAAAAGGAGCAACTGGAGGTCGAGCGTTCCCTGGCCCAGCAACATGCCGAGCTGCAGGTGCTCAAGGCCCAGGCGCAGAACCGTCGGGAGCAGCGCGACAGCTTCCTGGCCAGGACCCAGCGCGAGCAGCACGACCTGCTCAACCGCAGCCATCAGGATGTCGCCGTGCTCGAACAGCAACTGATCCGTGGCCGCGACCGGCAACGCCTGCAAACCCTGCTGGCGCCGGTGGACGGGGTGGTCCAGCAACTGGCGGTGCATACCCTGGGCGGCGCGGTGCAACCGGCGCAGCAGCTGCTGGTGATCGTGCCCGAGGGGGCCGAGCTGGATGCCGAGGTCATGGTGCTGAACAAGGACGTCGGTTTCGTCAGGGCCGGCCAGCCGGTGGAGATCAAGGTCGACGCCTTTCCCTACAGCCGCTACGGCACCTTGCGCGGCACGGTCGAGCATGTCTCCGGCGACGCCATCAAGGACGAACAGCTGGGCCTGGTGTTCCCGACGCGGATCCGCCTGGAGCGCGCCGCGATCGCCGCGGGGCAGGAGTGGATGCCCTTGCAGGCCGGGATGAGCGTGACCGGCGAGATCCGCACGGGCGAGCGGCGGGTGATCAATTACCTGCTGAGCCCGATTCGCGAGTATCAGTCCGAAGCGTTGCGGGAGCGTTGAGCATGACCACCGCCTTCAATCCCGCGGCCGAACAGTCGCCGACTATCCTCGATACCGGCCTGCATGCCCTGGCCTGGGCCGCCCGGCGTTTCGACCTGAGCATCAGTGCAGCGCAACTGAACCACCGCCTGGGGCGGGTCGAGGGTCTGGCCGACAGCCTCGACCTGCGGCGCTGCGCCGGCTGGATCGGCCTGCGGGCGCGGGCGGTGCAAAGCCAGGTGCAGCGCTTGCAGCACCTGCCGTTGCCGGCCCTGCTGGAAACCACCCAGGGCTGGGCGGTGCTGGACGCGGTGGACGGCGACCAGGTGCGGCTGTTCTGGCCGTTGCAGGGGCAGTGCCAGAGCTTGTCTCGCGAGGAGCTTGAAGCGCTGTGGCAGGGCCAGGTGCTGCTGCTCGCCGAGCGGCATGTCGAGCCCAAGGCGCGCGGTTTCGGCATCGGCTGGTTCCTGCCGTCGATCCTCAAGCACGGACGGCAGTTTCGCAGCGTGCTGCTGGTGTCGCTGATGCTGCAACTGGTGGCGCTGGTCACGCCGCTGCTGTTCGAGAACATCATCGACCGGGTCCTGGTCAGTCGCGGCCTGTCCAGCCTGCAAGTGCTGGGCATCGCCATGCTGGCCCTGGCGCTGTTCGAACCCCTGTTCGGCCTGCTGCGGTCCTGGCTGTTCAGCAACGTGGCGAGCCGGATCAACGCCGAGTTGTCCGCGCGCCTGTACCAGCATCTGATCCAGCTGCCGCTGGGGTATTTCCAGGGGCGGCAGACCGGCGAGATCATCGCCCGGGTCGGCGAGATGCAGCAGATCCGCCAGTTCCTCACCGGCTCGGCCCTGACCCTGGTGCTGGACCTGGCCTTCTGCGGGCTGTTCATCGCCGTGATGTATGCCTACGCACCGTTGCTGACCTGGGTGGTGGTCGGCTCCCTGGCCTTGTACTTCCTGTTCTGGCTGTGCGTGGGGCCCTTGCTGCGCAGCCGGGCCTTGCGCGAATACGAGTTGAACGCGGCCAACACCGCCTTTCTCACCGAGTCCGTGACCGGCATTGAGACCATCAAGACCGGGGCCATCGAAGGCGGTTTCCAGCAGCAGTGGCAACGGCAGCTGGCGGCCTATGTGCGCGCGGCGTTCCACACCCGCATCGTCGGTATCTGGGCCGGGCAGGGCATTGGCGTGATCCAGAAACTCACCGCGGCGCTGTTGTTGTGGTGGGGGGTGATGCTGGTGCTGGACGGCCAGTTGAGCCCCGGCCAGCTGGTGGCCTTCAACATGCTGGCCGGCCATGTGGTGGAGCCGATCCTGCGCCTGGCCCAGGTCTGGCAGGACTTCCAGCACACCCTGATTTCCCTGCGGCGCCTGGGCGACATTCTCGACACCGAGTGCGAAAGCGGCAGCGGCGGCCTGGCCTCGGTGCCGGCGTTGCAGGGCGGGGTGAGTTTCCAGGGCGTGCGCTTTCGCTATGAAGAAGACGGCCAGGAGATCCTGCGCAGCCTCGACCTGGAGATCCAGCCGGGGGAGTTCGTCGGCATCACCGGGCCATCCGGTTCCGGCAAGTCGACCCTGACGCGCCTGTTGCAGCGCCTCTATGTGCCCCAGCACGGCCGGGTGCTGGTGGACGGTATCGACCTGGCCATCGCCGACCCGGTGGCCCTGCGCCGCAACATGAGCGTGGTGCTGCAGGAAAGCGTGCTGTTCGCCGGCAGCGTGGCCGAGAACATCCGCCTGTGCCGGCCCCAGGCCAGCGATGCCGAGGTGCAGCACGCCGCCAGCCTGGCGGGGGCGGCGACCTTTATCGAGGCCCTGGCCCAGGGCTACGAGACCCAGGTCGGCGAGCGCGGCGGCCAGCTTTCCGGCGGCCAGCGCCAGCGCATTGCCCTGGCCCGGGCCCTGCTGAGCAACCCCGGGATCCTGCTCCTGGACGAGGCCACCAGCGCCCTGGACTACGAGTCGGAAGCGGCGGTGATGGCCAACCTGCAGGGCATCGCCCAGGGCCGCACGGTGATCAGCGTGGCCCATCGCCTCAATACCCTGCGCCACGCCGACCGGATCCTGGTCATCGACCAGGGCCGGGTGCTCGAACAGGGCACCCACGAACAGCTGCTCGCCCTGGACGGGCTGTATGCCCGGCAGTGGGCCTTGCAGATGAAGGATTGAACCCACTGACGGCAGGAGTACCCACGAACCAGGCATGCCTCCCAACCCCGGGTATCTACCCCGGAGAACCACCCCGGAGACTCATCCCGATAGGCAGCCTTTCGCGGCGCGAAGGGCTTCGCTCAAAACAGACAAAGGATCACTGCAATGGCTTCCATGTCCAAGGACTTCACGCGCCTGCTCAATACCCTGATCGATCAACAGGTCAAGGCGGCAGGCAGGCAAACCGAATGGTTCAACATGAGCGCCGACGAGCGCGCCGCGTACATCGCCCAGGTCGGCGAGCGCCTGCTGGAAATGCAGCAGAGTACCCTGAGCGTGCTGGCCGCCCAGCATTATCAGATGCAGGACAACCCGGTCTCGGTCGGTGACCAGCTGAAGACGCTGCAGCAACGCCGCCAGGAGATGAACGCCATTCCCGACACCCCGGCGACCAGCGCCTACAAGCTGCAACTGGACCGCGACATCCTGTTGTACAGCCGCCAGCAGACGGCGATCACTCACTATGACAGCACCTGGAACACCGCCCTGGGCATGCTCAGCCCCGGTGGCGCCAAGCAGCTGGAAATCAAGGGCCTGAAGGCCGATGCCCTGGCCAAGCAGGACAAGCTCAATGGGCGGATCAAGCGCCTGGAGCAGCAGCTGACCATTCAGGTGGCCGACTCCACCTTCAGCCAGAAATACGTGACATTGTTCTCCGAGTTGCAGGCCTACAAGGAAGTCAGCGCCCGCTACAACAGCTTGCTCAAGGCCGCGCCCGAGCAGCAGGCCGCGAGCCTCGGCGCGCTGGCCAAGGCGCCCCGGGCCTCCGACGATCTGCCGGTGAACATTTCCCTGCTGATGATGGAAGAGCGCCCCGGCTACGTGCGCATGAACGTGGCGCTGGTCAATGCCAGCACCGATGGGCGCTTCAAGGACTTCTTCCTGGAGAACGGCAGGCTGGTGGTGCCCACCGACGGGGTGCTGAACTTCTCCTTCGGCACCGCGGCCCGCTCCCTGGCCTGGCAGCAACAGTACCGGCTGAAGAACGAGCCGCCGTCCTTCCGCTCGCCGACCTACGCGCCGATCCGCTCGGTGCTGGTCAAGACGTCCTTTGTCGAGCAGTACTTCGCCAACCACCTGGTGTCGGAAAGCTCCTTGCGCGAAGGCTTCAAGGCCCAGGTGCTGGGCAACGGCCACAAGCTGCTGTTGACCAGCGTCGATCGCAAGGTGCCGAACCAGGTCGGTATCCAGGTTTCCGGCCAGTCGCCTACCACCACCGTCACCCGCGAAGTGCCCCTGGCCGGCGCCTTGAGCGAGCTGATCAACCAGAACGCGGACATCGCCAGCTTCCAGACCATCGGCCTCGAAGATTTTCGCCAGAACAGCTACCACCCCGACCGTGACGGCGTCTTCGTCAATATCCACGAGCTCGAACGCTCGGTGGGCTTTGCCGAGCGCCAGTACCTGCTGGAAATGCCTCAGGGCGGCGATTACCGCGCTGCGACGCCTTTTGCGCTGATGACCGTCGACGGCGACAAGGTCAGCAGCAGCCACCTGAGCAAGGCGCAGACCGACGCCCTGTATCAATACAACGCGGCGTTTTTCGACAAGCTGGAGCAACTGCGCGACGGTGGCATCAAGGCCAGCCGCCTGTTCGAAGGCAGCAGCGAACGCGCGACCTTCGTGCAGCAGCTGACCCGCTTGCTCGAGCGCAACCACATCACCCCGGCCGGGGTGCTGATGCCGGAACACAGCCGCGCCAGCCTGCGCGATATCAAGGGCAACAACCTGAACAAGGTGCTCTGGGAGCAGGCCTTCGCCGCGTCGGTCTGGCAGAGCCGCGACAACGACGCGCTGCTGTTCGGCCTGGCCGACAAGCTGGTGAACAACCAGGCGCTGGCCAAGGTCCTGCAAGGCGGTTACGTGCAGAGCGACATTGCCCAGGCCAAGCTGCTGCTGGCGCCGCTGTACGAGCCATGGCGGGCCCGGGCAATCGACGCGGAAACCCAACGGGTCGCCGCGGCCAACGCGGCGCAGCATCCGGATAACCCGAAAGTGCATGTGTTCGATCAGGTGGCGGTCGAGCGCTCCCTGGACGGCAAGCTGCTGACCCTGTTGTTGCGTGGCGCCGAAGGGCTGGAACAGGCCGATGGCAAACTGCGCCCGACTGTCGAGGCGCTGCTGTCGAGCGACCAGGGCCGCAGCCTGCGCAAGCAGGCGCTGTTCCATGCCCTGCGCCCGGTGGCCGACAGCTTTTCCAAGGCCGCGGTGCCGGTCAATGCCCATGCCGCGCTGGCGCCGCAGAGTGGCGTCGACAAGGTCATGATCAACAACCGGCTGAATCAGCCCGACCCCTACCTGATCCTCAATACCCACCCGGAGCAGGCCCAGGCCGATACCACCTTCCTGATCGCCGACGACAAGTACCGCAGCTACAGCCAGTTCCGTCCCGACCCGGGCAATGCCGCCACCCGCTACATGAACGACTTGGACACGCCGTTTGTGGGCGGCATTTCCGGGACCACCCAGACCGTCAGCAATGCCTTGCCGGAGTTGTTCGGTGGCGCCCTGAGCGTCAAGCAGTACTGGCAGTTCCAGATGGCCAACGCGGCCTTCATGATCCGCAACGGCTATCACTCGTTCTTCGAGACCCTGTACGTCGCCGCCCGTTATGAACCCCCGGGGCCGGGCAGTATCGGCCAGGACCTGCTGCAGATGTTCGACCGCTACCGCGCCGAAGGCAGCAAGGAGGCGTTGCACGGCGAGCTGTACGACGGGGTGATGGCCCGCGTGCTGCCCATCGTCAACCAAGGCTTGCCGGCGGCCGAGGAGTTCCATCCGCCGCGCTTCACCAGCGTTGGCCCGCTGCCCGCGCTGCTGGGGCAAGCAGCGAAGGACCTGCAGCTCAAGGCCGGGCTGGCGTCCCTGGGCGCCGGGTTCGAACCGCGCCAGGGCAGCGCCGACATCCAGCAGTTCGCCGCCGACCCTGTGCAGTTCGCCAAGACCCACACCCTGAGTGCCGAGGCCCTGGTCAAGTCGGGACGCTTGCCGGCCCAGGGCAACGTGCAGTTGGTCAAGGTCGCGCCGAACCTGTACGAGCTCGAATACACCGAGCACAGCGCCAATGACATTGCCGGCAGCGGCGTCGACAGCGTGCCGGCGTATTTTCTCGGCTACAACGGCCCGAACCAGGCCAATGCCGCGCCGGCCTATGTGGACATTCCCAAGCACGCGGCCGCGGGCAGCTTCCTCTTCACCGGGACCTTGTCGGGCTGCTCGCTGGTGGTGACCAGCCTGGACGCCAACACCTTCCGGGTCTACCACGACGGTCGGGTCAACAGCTCGCTGCTGTACGACAACGTGGTGATGGCGGTGGACTACAAGGACTATCAGGTCGCCGGCACCGCCGAGGGCCTGGCCGCGGCCTACATGCAGTACGTCGATGGCCAGTGGCAGCTGGTGTTCCAGCGCCAGGAATACCAGCGCGACGGCCAGATGGTCTGGCCGAAGCTGCGCGACGGCGCCCAGCCCCTGGCGATCCAGACCGCCGACAGCCAAGTGATGGAACGCAACCGGACCGAGTTCGCCGCCTACCGCGAGCAGGTGCACCAGAACCTGAAGAAAGTCGCGACCCAGTTCGGGGTGTCGGTCGAAGGGGTGGCCGACGGTGTCTACAGCGAGGGCGCCTTTTCTCCCGAGCATCCGGCGATCGCCAGTTGGAACCAGCTGCGCGAAGCGGTCCAGGCCAAGGTCAACGCCGATATCCAACAGCTGGCCGACAAGCGCTACCAACTCCAGCAAGACCGGCGCGGGGCCGGCGACAAGGGCCTGATCGACCAGCAGATCAAGCAGCTCAACCTTACCCAGGACTACTACCGGGCGCAGTACGACCCGGTGTTGCGCGAAGCCGGCTCGGTGGAAAAGACCTGGCTCTGGCAGCAGATCAAGGCCAAGGAGGGGAGCGCCGCGGTGGTGCGCACCGACGATACGGCGATCCAGGGCGCAGGCGAGGAGCGCGCCAGCAGCGTCGGCGAGCGTTATGCGATTGCCGAGGCCTATCAGCGGGGCGCGCGCGGCACGGCGTTCAGCGACGGCTTGCGCGATTTCCGCGAGATCAAGATCCCCGGGGTGGGCGACAGGATGTCGGCCCTGGAGATGAAGCGGCTGTTTCTCGACGGCACCCTCACTCCCCGCGAGCGCGGCGCCCTGAGCGGGCGCATCACGGAAACCGCCCAGGCCGAGTACATCGACAAGGTACTGCGCCAGACCGCGGTGTTCAGCGAAGACTTCCACAAGGCCGGCAGTGTCTTCGGCCAGCTGGCGCCGCAGGACTTCTACCTGTCGCTGGTGGGCGACCGTTCCGGCGGCCGTTGCTACCCCCTGGTCCGGGCGATGGCCGTGGCCCTGGCCAGTGGCGGCGAGGCGGGTGTCAACAGCCTGGTGCAGAAGCTGTTCCTGGCTTCCGCCGACCCTCAGGCGGGCAGCTCGACGCTGCTCAAGAACAGCCTGATCCGCCTGCATTCCAATGTCGAAGCGGTCCAGGCGTCGAAGGAGCTGGGACAGTTCAAGCTGGCCGAGGTGGTCTTGCGGCTGGCCGCCGGTAGCGGCACCTCGATGTTCGCCCTCAACACCCAGAACCACTCGATGATGGTGGGCAGCACGCAGACCGCCGAAGGCCGTCGCTACTACTTCTACGACCCGAACGTGGGGATCTTCGCCTTCGACTCCACCAAGGCTCTGACCAAGGCCATGCAACAGCACCTGGTGGAGCGCAAGCTGGCCGCGCACTATGGCTCGTTCGGTAGCCAGTCGCAGCCGGCCTTCAACCTGATCGAGATCGACACCGGCAAGATGGCCGAGGTGCCGGTGGGCAACGGGCTGAACGTCGCCGACCTGTCGCGGCCCGAGGAACTGGCCGGGGTCATTGGCCAGCGCCGCCAGGTTGAGCAGGCGGTGGACGCCCAGCAGCGCGTCAGCGAAGACCTGCGCCTGGGGGCGGCGTTGACCACCTTCGACGCCGAGCAGTGGGGCGCGCGCTTCGAAGTCGCCAGCACCCGGCTGGCCCAGGAACATCAGTTGGGCAGCCAATGGATACCGATCATTGCCAACATCGAGGAACAGAAGGAGGGCGGCTATCGGGTCCAGTTCATCAACCGTGACCAACCCGAGCAGACCCGCTGGCTGGCCACCGACGATGGCACCTTTGTCGAGTTCCGGCGTTTCGTCGATGAGCACATGCGGGTGTTCAACGAGCACTTCACTCTGGAGCATGGCCAGATACGGCCCCGTCCCGGCGTTAGCGAAGCATCGCCGGTGGACGGCCTGAACGCCGGCTTCGCGGTACAGACGCTGATCCAGTGGTTTGCCGACAAGAACCGCAAGGACACGGCCCAGGGCACGGTCTCGCCGGACCTGGCCACCGCGCTGAAGATCCACAGCTACCTGGGCCTGGCGCAGATCGGCCATGGCACCTTGCAGGACGTGGTCAAGGTCACCGAACTGGTGCAAACCGCGTTGCGCGGTGAAGCCATGGCCGCCGAGACCTCGCTCAAGGACTTTGCCTCGACCCTGGGCCACACCGTCAACGAAGGCGCGGGCGTGCTGTTTGGCGGGGCCATGGTCGGCCTGGATGCCTATGAACTGGCCCATGCCGAGAACGATGTGCAGAAGGCGGTGTTCGGCACCCAGCTGGCGTTCGATTCGGCCAGCTTCGTCACCGGCGCGGCCGGAGTCGGCGCCGGGCTGCTCGGTGCCTCGACGGCGGCCGCGGTGCTCGGCGGCGCGGGGGTGATCCTCGGCGGCCTGGCGGTGGGCTTCACCGCGCTGGCCCAGGCCTTCGGCGCGGTGGCCGAAGACGCCAAGGCGGTCGGGCGCTATTTCGATACGGTCGACAAGGCCTACAAAGGCAACGGCTACCGTTACGACGCGGAGAAGAAGGTGCTGGTGCCGCTGGCCGGCGCGGTGGTCAAGCGCCTGGACCTGCGCAACAACCAGATCGGTTTCGACAGCCAGTACATTTACCGCACCCACCACGGCTCCACCGGTTCCGGGGCGATCAACTACTTCTTCTGGGCCGGGGATTTCCCGCGGATGATCCACGACCGTGGCCAGGCGATCGAGGTGCGCAGCGGCATCGGCTACAAGGACGCCACGCGCACGCTGGAGCATGGCGACAGCACGGCGGTGATCCTGCCGGGTACGCCCAAGTCCTACATCAGCTACGAGTACATGATCCTGCCTGGGTCCACCACCCGGCATGACACCGGTTTCGACGTGATCCGCAGGCTCGAGGAAGACCGGCGCTTCGACTACGACTTCTACATCTTCCCGAGCGAGGAGACGATCCGGCGGATTCGCCAGGAGTACGTCGACACCCCGATCGAGGTGCTGCTCGATTCGCGTGACCGGCAACTGGTGATACCCGAGCTGCCCAAGGAGCTGTACGGCTATCTGAACTACCAGATCAAGGGCGTGGGCGGGCGTTATCTGGTCGGCCTCAATGAAGGCACCCGGGTCGACCTGTCCAGCGAGTCCGGCGCGCCGTCGCGCTGGATCATCGACAGCAGCCAGCTGGCGAGCGAGAGCATCAGCGTGTCGAAGGACCAGCTGGTGGTCGGCGGCGTGGTGGTCAAGCTCCACCCGGAGAGCAACGGCCAGGTGCTGGTGGTCAATGCCAAGGGCGAGGTGCGCGAAGTCGATTTCGCCGGCATGAGCGCCCGGGTGGTGGAGGAAGACGCGAGCAAATGGCAACTGCCTGGCCAGCATCTCGAACAGCACCTGAGCGAGTTGGCCAAGGCCCATCAACTGCACGGTCAGTACGTGGTCGTCGATAACTACAGCCACGAAGGACGCAATGTCGGCCGGGCGTTCTACGACGTCGCCAAGGACCGCATGCTGTTCACCGACACCCAGGTGGAACAGGCCAGGAACGCCCAGTTGGGGGCGGTCATCGGCGAGCATGCCTACTTCGTCGACGCCGAGAACGCCGCGGCGTGGCGGGTCGAGATCGCCACCGGCAAGGTCGACGCGCAGTTCGCCCCGTCGTTCAACCAGAGCGCGGGCCGGATCAGCCGGTTCTGGCAAGAGGGCGACGCGGTCTACCTGGCCCGTCGTTATCAGCTCAAGGAGCGCGAGGCCGAGCTGAACTTCCGCATCATCGGTGACCGGATGGAGCTGGTCGGGGTGGTCGGCGATGACGCATTGCTGCAACTGTCGGCCCGCACCGGCCAGCATGGCGATGCGCTCAAGGCCATGCTCCAGGGCTACCAGAGCCAGGCCACGCAGCGCGCCACCCCGGTGTACAGCCTGGGCGCGCCGATGATGGAGCCGAGCGCCGCGGCGCTGGTGACGGTGTTTGGTCTGGATAACGCCAAAGTCGCGCACCGCTACTGGGTGCGCACCAGCGACGGCACGGTGATCAAGCCGAACCTGGCGCCTCCGGCGGGTCAGCAGCCGCCGGTGGATGCCCAGGGCAAACCCCAGAGCGCCTGGCCGATTCCGGCGGACCTGGTATTCGCCGGCAGCATGCCGCAGCCCGCTGGCCAGGAAGTGTTTTTCTTCTACAGCCAGAAGGAGAAGGTGCTGTTCCGCCAGGAAGGGCCGGGGCAGAAAGTCCTCGACGGTAGCCAGCCGAGCGCCTTGCGCCTGGCCACACCGACCCTGGCCAATGTGCTCGAACTCAACGGCCATCTGGTGGCCGTGACCGAGGACGGACGTGTCGCGCGGATCGAGGCGACAGGGCGCCTGAGCTATGAAGCGGTCAACGAGCATTGGCTCAAGGGTCGCAGCACCTGGTGGAAGGACCTGGCCAGTGTCAACGGCAGCAACGCTACCCTGGCGGTATTCGGGGCCAAGGCCGCCGATGGCAAGAGTGCGCTGCCGGTGTGGTACCACAACGGCCAGGTGATCGTGGCGGCGTCCTCACTGCAAGGCAAGCCGCTGCAATTTCTCGGCTTCGACAGCGCCAGCTCCAGCGCGCGGCTGTTCGAGCCCGAGAGCGGCAAGCTCTACCTCCAGGCACCGATGACGCCCGAGGCGCTGGCGACCGCGTTCGGCGGCGACGAGGTGCTTGAGGCCTCGGCGCAACTGCCCGCCGCCACGCTGCCGATGCCCGAGGTGCAACTGCGCTCGGCGGTCCAGGTGGATGCCGGGCTGCGGCTGACGACGGTGCAGGGCGAAATCCTGCTGCGCACCAACAGCGGCGATGTGCAGCTGGTGGCGGTCGACAAGGGCTGGCAGCAGCAACACCTGGGTAATCTGCCCCAGGCGCTGGCCCAAGTGACGGGGCAGTGGGGAGCCAAAGGTGTGTTGACCTTGCACGGCGCCGACAGCCAGGGCTGGTTCGATGTCGCCAGCGGGCAGATGTTCGCCAGCACCGGCATTCCCGCCGCGAGCGACCTGCGTTTTATCGGGGTGGCCGCCGAATCGCAGCGCTCGGCCTACGTCTACAGCCCGACGGAGCAGGCGCTGTACAAGGTCAAGCAGGGGGCTGCGCAGAAGCTCGGGCACTACGGCAATGTCGAGCGTATCGGCTCCTCGCTGCTGCTGCAGGGCGGGGGCGTCGGCGGTCGTCAGGACGAACTGGCGCCGCCGTTGATCGCCGGGGTCGACAGCGTGGTGCTGCATGGCGGCGGTGCCAACGACACCTACCGCTTCAGCCCGGCGATGTGGGCGCACTACCGCACGGTGGTGATCGACAACGATGACCCGGGCCAGGCCCTGGACCGCCTGATCCTGCCGGTGGCCGATGGCAAGAACATCCTCGTCAGCCGTCAGGGCGAGAACGTGCTGCTGACCGACGCCGGCACCGGCACGGCCCTGGTGCTGCGCCAGGTGTTGGGTAGCCAGGCCGCGGCGCATCGGCATCTGCAGATCGAGCTGCAAGGCGACTCATCGGTGATCAGTGTCGATCATCTGGTGAAGGGTTTTGCCCAGGCGGGCTCGGCCAGGGACGCTTTGTTCGAGCTGTCCTCGCGCGAGCGCCAGACCCTGCCAACGGCGAATGACATCGCCTCGGTGACGGAGGCCGAGGGGCCCAGCCTGGCCAAGTTGAGCGGGGCCATGGCGGCCTTCGCCGACACCGGCGGCGCTCGTGAGCACCTGCCGCAAAACCGTCAGGCCGCCCAGGCGGTGCTGGTGCCTTCACTGACCTGACCGCACGGGAGCAACCACAGGAGGGGCGCAAAGCCTCTCCTGTCTCCGGCCGAATCACTTCTTTATGTAGAACAGCAAACCATGATCAAACCCATGATTTCGCGGCAGCGAGCCCTTGCCGGCTGGTTGCTTGTCCCTCTGTTGCTTGCCGCATTGCCGGCCGCCTCCCTGGCGCAGGCGGCCGAATACCCGCGCCAGGCCATGCCCAGCGACCTCTGGCGGGTGTACCTGGATGCCCAGCAGAACAACAGCGAACTGGCGGCGGCCCGTGCCGACCAGGCCGCCCGCGCCGAAGCGGTGCCCCAGGCCCGGGCCGGGCTGCTGCCCACGCTGTCGGCCAGCGCCGAGCTCAATGGCACCAGCACCTCCTTGCAACAGCCAAAGCAGGACACCCGGCGCAGTGGCACCAGCTATCAGGCGGTGCTGAACCAGCCGATCTTCCGCGCCGATCGCTGGTTCAGCCTCAAGGCCGCCGAAGCCGAGGACCAGCAGGCCCAGCTGGAACTGGCGGCGGCCGAGCAGAAGCTGATGCTCGACAGCGCCCAGGCCTATTTCGGCCTGCTCAAGGCCCAGGATTCCCTGGCGGCGGCCAAGGCTGAAGAAGCAGCGCTCAAGCGCCAGCTGGAACTGGCCGAGAAGGGCTTGCAACTGGGCCTGTCGGACCGTACCGACGTGCTCCAGGCCGAGGCCGGGCATGACACCGCGCGGGCCAACCGGATCGTCGCGCAGAAGCGCACCGACGATGCCTTCGAGGCCCTGGACACCCTGACGCACCAGCAATACGCCGCGATCCAGGGTGTGCGGCATGACATGCCGGTATTGTTGCCGGAGCCCAACGATGCCCGGCGCTGGGTCGACACCGCGGTGCGCCAGAACCTGACCCTGCTGGCCAGCCAGCACGCCCTGGACGCGACGCAGCAGACCCTGAGCGCGCGCAAGGCCGGGCACGCGCCGACCCTGGACGCGCTGCTGCGCTACCAGACCGGCGACAACGACAACCTGGGGTACGGCAACAGCGATATCCGCGGCAGTGGCTACGGCGGCAATGTCGAGCAGCGCTCCGTTGGCCTGCAATTGAACATCCCGCTGTTCAGCGGCGGCCAGACCTCTTCCCAGGTGCGCGAGGCCCACCAGCGGATGAATCAGCGCGAGTACCTCAACGACAACCTGCGGCGCCAGGTGGTGGAGCAGACCCGCAACCTGCATCGTGGCCTCAACAGCGGGGTCGATCAGGTCAAGGCGCGGCGCCAGTCGATCATTTCCAACCAGGGCGCGGTGCTGGCCTCGCAACTGGGTTTCCAGGTCGGCACCCGCAATATCGTCGATGTGCTGGAAGCCCAGCGCCAGCTGTACAACGCGGTGCGCCAGTACAACGACAGCCGTTATGACTACATTCTCGACACCCTGCGGCTCAAGCAGTCGGTGGGAACCTTGTCGCCCCAGGACCTCAAGGCGCTTGGTGATTACCTCAAGGCCGACTACGATCCCGACCGCGATTTCCTGCCACCGGAGTTTCCACGCCGGCTGGCGGCGCGTTGAGGCTGTTTGTCAGGGCGGCAGGTACGGATTCATCAGGTAAAGGGGCGAGGTGTTGCACAGGTTAACGAACTGCTTCGACAGCCACAGAGGGTGTTGCTACGCCCTGGGCGTGGTGATCGCGGTCGGTGCCGCGGTGGCGCTGGGCAACTACTACCGCCTGCAGGTCGAGGACGTCTACCAGGCCAGTATCGAGATGCAGACCCAGGACTACGCGGCGGATCTGCAGCAGTGGAAGTCCGACGGTTTTGCCATTGGCGCGCTGTCGATCCTGGGGCGCCACAACCCCTCGCTGAAACGGGTGATCCTGGAGCGCGAGCCCTCCGCGCAATTGATGGAACAGGCGGCGATCCCGTTGAAGACGCTGTCCATGGTGGTGGGCGCCAACCATGCCTTTGCCCTCAACCGCGACGGGGTGGTGGTGGCGGCCTATGACCACCAGGGCCAGGCGCCGCTGGGGCTGAACGTGGCCTTCCGGCCCTACTTCAAGGTGGCGCTCAACGGCGGCAGCAGCGTCTATGGGGCGATCAGCGTCACCACCGGCACCCGCATGTTCTACATGGCGGTCCCGGTCTACGAGTCGCGCACGCGCCAGGACAAGGTGATCGGGGTGCTGGTGGCGCGTTTCGACGGCAAGATGCTCGATACCAGCCTGAGCAAGCAGTATGGCGACGACCTGAAGATGATCCTGTCGCCCAGCGGGGTGGTGCTGGCCGCCAGCACCGCGGATTTTCTGCTCAAGGCCGACCGCGCCTGGTCGCTGCGCGAGTTCAGCGGCGAGATCCGCCGCCAGTTCGGCGACCACCCGTTCGCCCACGGGGTGCCCGAACGCTTGCCGTTCGATGCCCATCAGCCGCAGGTCAAGCTGGACGGCCGGCGCTACAGCCTGTCCCGGGCCGACTTCGACTGGAACGACCCCAGCGGTCCCTGGACCCTGATCACCCTGGGCGACCTGGATGCGGTGCTGCCGGCCGAGCAGGTGCTGCTGATCAAGGGCTTGAGCGCCGTGCTGTTCCTGCTGTTGCTGTGGGGCGGCCTGCGGCGCCTGGCCGATGCCCGGCGGCACAAGGCGGACGTGGCGCGGATCGAGCAAAGCGAGCGGCGCCTGGACATGGCCCTGCAAAGCGGGGCGCTGGGGCTGTGGGACTGGAACGTCAGCCTGGGGATCGTCATCAACAACGATGTCTGGCTGCGGATCCTCGGCTACAGCAAGGAGGAGCTGGACCAGACCTTTGGCAATGGCCTGGACCGCTGGGCCTGCCTGGTCCATCCGCAGGACCATGAGCCGGTCATGGCCAGGCTCAGGGCGCACCTGGACAACGAGGTCGAGGAGTACCGCGCCGAGTACCGCATGTGCAGCAAAAGCGGGCGCTGGTTGTGGGTGCTGGACATCGGCCGGGTCATGCAGCGCGATGCCCATGGCGCGCCGACGCGGGTTACCGGTGTGCTGCAGGACATCACGCAAGCGGTCGAGGTGCAGCAATCGATCATCGACAGCCAGACCAAGCTGCAGTCGATGATCGCCAACATTCCCGGGGTGGTGTTTCGCAGCCTGCCGGACGGCGCGCGCACCATGGTCTTCGTCAGCGATGCCATCGAAGGCCTGAGCGGTTTTCCCGCGGCGCATTTCCTCGCCGGGCACAGCTATCGCGACCGGGTCCACCCCGACGACCTGGAGATTTTCCAAGGCTGCCTGAACAGCGCCAGCTACATGCTCGAATACCGCATCATCAGCGCCAGCGAGGAGGTGCGCTGGGTCTACGACAAGGGCCAGACCATTGTCGTCGACGGGGTGCCGCAGTACCTGGACGGGGTGATTTTCGACATCAGCGAGCGCAAGGCGGTGGAGGCGCAGATCCAGCAATCGCGGCGCGACGCCGAGCTGGCGACCCAGGCCAAGTCGGAATTTCTCGACAGCATGTCCCATGAGATCCGCACGCCGCTGAACGCGATCATCGGCATGGCCCACCTGGTACAGGACATGCCCCTGGAGCGGGCGCAGCGCGACTACATCGAGAAGATCGACCGTGCAGCGAGGAACCTGGTGGGCACCATCAACGGCGTGCTCGACCTGTCGAAGATCGAGGCCGGCAAGCTGAGCATGGAGCAGGTCTGCTTCGACCTGCGGGAGCTGGTGGACGATGTGTTGCTGCTGGTGCGCCAGCGCGCGGAAGAACAGGCGCTGCAGCTGCGCCTGGACATTCCCGCCATGTTGCCGCGCAGCTACGTCGGCGACCCGCTGCGCCTGGCCCAGGTGCTGACCAACCTGGTGGACAACTCGATCAAGTTCACCGAGGCCGGCCATGTGTGCATCGGCGTGTGCCTGGTGCGCCAGTGGAACGACAAGGCGCTGCTGTGCTTCAGCGTCACCGACACCGGGGTGGGCATCAGCGAGGAGCAGCAGGCGCGGCTGTTCAATGCCTTTGTCCAGGCCGACCTGTCCATCAGCCGGCGTTACGGCGGCAGCGGCCTGGGGCTGACCATCTCGAAGAAAATCGTGCAGATGATGCAGGGCGATATCTGGGTGCACAGCAAGCCGGGGCAGGGCGCGGTGTTCAAGTTCACCGTGCAGTTGAGCCTGCCGCGACAGCGGCCACAGGAGTTGCCGGCGCCGAGTTGCAGCACGCCGGCCACCCCATCGGTGGCGGGCGCGGCGGGGCTGTGCACGGTCAACGACTATGCGCGGCTGCTGGCGGGGACGCGGGTGCTGGTGGTCGAGGACAACCGGCTGAACCAGGATGTGTTGCAGGGCCTGTTGCAGCGCGCCGGGGTCCAGGTGGTGCTGGCCGCCAACGGTGCCGAGGCCTTGCAGCGGTTGCTCGGGGACGGTCGCTTCGACGGGGTGCTGATGGATTGCCAGATGCCGGTCATGGACGGCTACGGCACCACACGCAAGATTCGCGGTTACCCGCACCTGCGGTCGCTGCCGATCATCGCGGTGACCGCCAGCAGCCAGGCCGATGTCCAGGGCCGGGTGCTGGCCGCCGGCATGAGCGACCTGGTGAGCAAGCCCCTGGAGGTCACGGCCTTCTATCGGACCCTGGTGCGCTGGATCAAGCACCTGGAACTGCCCGCGGGGGAGATTGCGGCAAGCCCGCCCAGCGGCGTCTCGACCCCAGCCTACGCAGGTATCGACTCGGCGCTCGGGCTGGCGGTGGTGAACCAGGACCTGGCGCTGCACCAGAAACTGCTGGCGGATTTTCGCGATGACCAGCAAGGGATCATCGAACGGCTGTGGCTGGCCCATGCCGCCGAGGACTTGCAGGTCATCGGCTTTCTGGCCCACAGCCTGCAGGGCGCGGCCGGCAACATCGGCGCCACGGCGGTCAGGCAGGCGGCCAGGCAACTGGAGGAGCAGTGTGCCGGGCAGGCCGACCTTGTGCCCTTGATCCGCCAGCTGGCGCAGTGCCTGGAGCCGCTGCTGGCGGGCCTGGTGGGCTTGCCAGCGGCGGGTGCCGGGCCCCAGGCCCGGGAGCGCGAGGCGCTGGGCAGCGGACAGGTGCTGAAACTGGAGCGACTGGCCAAGCTGCTGCGCAACCACAATGCGCAGGCCCTGGCGTTGGTCGATGAGCTGTGCGAGCAGAACCCTTGCAGCACCCTGCGGGCCATTCAGGAGCGGATCTACCGGCTGGAGTTCCAGCAGGCCTATGAGCTGCTGGTCGACTTGCGCGCGGCCCAGGGTTAGCGCGTGGCCCGGGTCAGCTCGAGGTAGCGCGCCATCCGATCCGTGCAGTGCTCCACCAGGCATTGATGCAGGGCCCGCAGCGACTCGGTGATTTGCGAGCGGTGCGACACCACCAGGCTCAGCGGCGCGGCGTCGGCCTGCCAACCGGGGAGCAGGGGCAGCAGGCGCCCGGCGAGCAGGTCCTCGACCACATTCAACAGCGGCAGATAGACCACGCCGTGGCCGGCCACCGCCCAGCGCCGCGCCACATCGCCATCGTCGCAGCAGAAGTGCCCCTGTACCCGCACGTCCTCGATCTGGCCCGGCGCGTGGAAACGCCAGCGGCTCTCTGGCCGACCAATGCTGTGGCAGATGATGCACTCGTGCTCGCTCAGCTGTTCCGGCGATTCGGGCTCGCCGTGTTCGGCCAGGTAGCCGGGCGCGGCGCAGGCGATGAAGTGGTGCTGCTTGAGCACCGGCAGTTCCACCAGGTCCAGCGCCAGGCTTTTGCCATAGCGCAGCGCCGCGTCGAAGCGGCCCTTGAGCAGGTCCTCTTCCTTGTCGCTCAGGGCCAGCTTGATGTACAGGCGCGGCCGTTCCTGCTTGAGCCGGGCGAGCAGGTCCAGCAGCAGGTTGCGGCCCAGGTCGGAAGACACCGTAAGTTCCAGCATGCCGTCGTCATGGGTCAATGAGCGCTTGCCGTTGGCCAGGATCTTCAGGGCGTGCTGCGCGCTTTCCAGGTAACGCACGCCCTCGGGGGTGAGTTTCATGGTGCGGGTGGAGCGGGTGAACAGGCGCACGCCGAGACGGTTTTCCAGGCGCTTGAGCGCCAGGCTGGCGGCGGCCGGGGTGATCGACATGATGCGCGCGGCGGGCGACAGGCCCTGCAGCTCGGCAATCAGCACGAACAGTTCCAGGTCGGCGAGGTTAGGCATGGGCAAGGCTCACTGTCCGTTCAAAGGCCGAAAAAGCTCTGTGACGAACTCAGCAAGGCCGCCGAAAGCGACTCCGGGCCGCAGGCGATGCATTGCTCGAAGCCCGGCTGTTGATACATCCGCGCCATGGCCTGGGCATGCCGGCCGGGAAGGTCGTCGCCGGGTTGCAGCAGGCTCAGGTGGTAGTTCAGCGCCAGGGCGAACAGGCGGGCCGAGAGCGGGAGATCGAGGTTTGCCGGGCTGCGGTCGCCCTGGAGCAGCGCCTCGGCATGGGTGATTTTCCAGGCGAGGTTGAGGATGCGGTCTTCCGGGTCGGCGTGGGCGAGAATTTCCTCGATCAGCTCCCGGCTCTGGGCCAGGGCCTGGCCGATGCTGCTGCCGGGCTGGTTGAGGCCCATCAGGGCCAGGCAGGCGGCGCTGCGAAACGCCGCGGGGTCGCTCTGGGTCACGCCGCTGTCGAGCAGGATCGACAGGGTGTCGAGCAGCGCCTCGAGGCGGATCTGCGGGTTGCCGGCCAGTTGCAAGGCCAGGGCGCCGATAAAGCCGTCGCGCATGTCGCTGCCGGCCGAGGGTTCGGCCGCCGGTTGCGGGCTGTGCAGGGGCTTGTCGCGGTACCCCAGTTGCGTCGCCACCCGGGCCAGCACCACCGGTGGCGAAATCGGCTTGGCGATGTAGTCGGCGGCGCCGAGCAGCAGGCCCAGGCGCTCGTCTTCGACGCTGCTGCGCGAGGTCAGGAAAATCACCGGGATGGCGGCGGTCGCCGGGTGGCTCTTGAGTTCGCTGAGCACCTGGAAACCGTCCATCTCGGGCATCAGGATGTCGAGGATGATCAGGTCCGGGCTGGCGCTGCGGGCCAGGGCCAGGCCACGCTCGCCGTTCTTCGCCAGCAGCACTTCATATTCGGTCGTCAGGGTTTTCGAGAGCACGATCAACGACTGTGGGTCGTCGTCGATCGCCAGGAGGGTGTAGGGCTTGGGGGCGTGCTCTGCGGGCATGACGGGGGCGCCTGATCAAGAGAGGGCGGCAGTTTATCTTATTTGACCGGCGGGTCGCGCTGGTGTGTTGCCGCAGCCGTCACGGGTGAAAGGTGTAGCGATCCTTGCCTGTGTGCTTGGACTGGTACAGCGCCTTGTCGGCCTTGACCAGCGCCTGGTTCAGGCTGTCGCTGTCCTCGACCCGGGCCAGGCCGATGCTGATGGTCACCGGGTGGCGGGCCGGCGCTTGGCGCACCACCTGGCACAGGCGCTCGGCCAGTTGCTCCACGTCGCTACGGCGCACGCCGCAGAGGTAGATGGCGAACTCCTCGCCGCCCAGGCGCGCGTAGTCGAAACCGGCCATCACCGTGCTGATGTCCGTGGCCACCCGCTTGAGCACCTCGTCGCCGATGTCGTGGCCGTACAGGTCGTTGACTGTCTTGAAGTTGTCGACGTCGATCATCGCCAGGTAGTGGTCATGCTCCCGGGGCTGCGCCGCCAGCTGTTCGCCGGCGCGGGCCATGAACGAGCGGCGGTTGGGGATGCCGGTCAGGGTGTCGTTGTAGGCCTGCTCCAGCAACAGCCTGGACATGATGTAGTTGTGCAGCTTGGCCTGGCGCAGCTTGATGAAGCTGTAGAGGGTCAGGGCGGTGAGGAACAGCACGTAGATCAGCAGCATGGCGCCCTTGAGTTCCAGCACCGAGGTCTGGGTCATGATGAACGGGTCGAGCACCACCCAGGTCAGCACGACGGTGGCGAAGAACGACCAGCGGCGCAGGGGCAGCACCGAGGCGCTGTAGAGAATGCTCGAGGCACCGATGATCAGCCAGTCGGGGCGCAACGCCAGCGGCAGGCCTTCGATCACCAGGCGGATGCCCGCGCCGATGATCAGCACGAAGGCCAGGTTGAGCCACTGGAAGTGCCGGACCTTTTTGGTCAAGGCCAGGATGATCGCGTTGATCGCCAGGGCGGCCAGGAACGCCATCGAGTACAGGGTGAAGCCCTGCTTGCCGGGAAAGCTGACGATCAGGTTGAACAGCAGCCAGATGCTGATGCTGGCGACGTAGATCAGCAGGCAGAAACCGTGCAGCCGTTCGAAGTCGTACTGGGCGAACTCGGCCTTGAGGGCTGGCGGCGTGGCCTGTTTCAGCACTTGCGCTTCAATGGTCTTGAGCATTGCGGGCCTTGGGCGTGAGCGGGTGGGCGGGGGCGACAAGCCTCCTGGCGAGAGCGCGGACTGCGCAGGGTCCCGGGGCTGAATGAAAGCAGTGGGCGTGGGACTTGTCCAACTGCGGCGGGCGCCGTTGTGGGTGTCCTTCAAGGTCGTGGTGCGGGTTGTTTCAAGGTAACGCGGCGTTGCTGATCTGGTTGCGAGCTTGAGGGTGGTCGGAGTGTGCAAGCGTGGGGAGAATGCCGGTCGGCATGCGCAGCGGCAGAGGCCTCGACGAGGCCTCCGCGCCTGGGCTTCAGCCGGGCTGACGCTGTTTCAGCGCCGCATCCTGGGCATTGAAGGTGCGCGCCGCGGCGGCCACTTCCTTGCGCACGATGGTCTTGCCGATCGGCGCCAGGGCGATGCCCGCCAGCTTCAGGTGCTGGATGCCGAAGGGAATGCCGATGATGGTGATAAAGCACAGCAGCGCCGACATCACATGCCCCAGCGCCAGCCAGATACCACCGAACACGAACCAGAGCACGTTACCGATCACCCCCAGGCCGCTGGTGCCGATATCGTCCTTGTTGTTCAGCTCGCGACGGCTGATCGCCTCCTTGCCGAACGGAAAGAACGAGAAGGCACCGATCACGAAACAGGCCCGGCCCCAGGGAATGCCGACGATGCTGATAAAGGCCAGGATGCCCCACAGCCACCAGCACAGGCCCATGAAAATGCCGCCGAGGATAAACCAGAGAAAATTGCCGATGGCGCTCATGTGAAGCTTCCTTGTGGGGTCTATTCAGTGTGCGAAACAGCCGGCCATTGTGTGGCTTGGCCGTTCATTATTCATTGCTTCTTTTGCGTACCAATCCGGACGCCATGCCTACCAGTACCAGGCTGATAAACCAGCCAACAAGGGTTTCGATCCATATCAGTAAGCGCGTCACATGACCCCAGGTGAAGTTGCTGATCTCTTGCATTGGGTTCTTTTTGGGAGTGGGTGTCATCGGTCCCCATGACTTTTCCTGTTGTAGATCAACCAGTGGCATGAGGATGTCCAGCGAGTATCCCAATGGGCTAAACCCAGTGTATTCACTGCGAAGCGCCTCGCAGGTATACCAATTGCCTGCACCTTCGGGCTTTTCTGGCTGGGGTTCAGGTTTCGAGGGAAAACGTTTGGCCCAGATGGCCTGATGTTCTGACTGGCAGGTGAGATAGTCGTCGTGTTGGAAAACCAGCGGATCGCTTGGAGCAAAGACTGCTTGTGTTGCAGCCGCATACCAATAAAAGGTTGCACAGGATAGCCAGGTCAAAACGAATAACCAAATCAGGCGCATAGGCTCGTAGCCGAAGCCGAGCAGGGCACCATGCAAGTGATGGATCACGGCGTGGCGTGGGACGATTGAGGTCTCGGAATCCAAGCCGGCTCTATAGAGCCGACGTTCGAGTTCCATACCTATCTGGCGGGCATCTTCGGTTCGGCCCATTTCATCGAAGACTTTCTGTGCATGTTGCCAGGGTTGTTTTTTGAAACGGCTGGCAGCACCTTTCTTTCCATCACGGCCAATATCTTGTGGATGCTGTTGATCGAACCAGCGGATGCGATCTTGAGCCTTGAGCGATCCCAGGGTTTCCAGGTTTTCGTAAACAAACCCGCTCAGGCGCAAATTTTTCCCCCAGGAGTCAGCCGCATCGACCAGGGTTTGTACGCTTGCATCGGTAAGTACCGCAGCTTCCAGAGGAGCCTTCAGGTCTGTTAGTTGCAGGTGATGTGTGACCTGCATGCTGTTTGCACACAGAGTGCTTCCACCTTTCCCATCAATGTGCGCGCCCCTGAGGTCTACGTTTCCACGGATACGGGTATTGGTAAGGCGAACGGTACCGACGGCCCTGAAGTCTGGGGATAGGCGCAGACCGCCGCTGATACTGGCATCGGTGAGGTTGAGGGCGTGCCGACTCGAAGTCGTGAACTCGCTGCTTGAGCAATTCAATTGGTTGAGTTTTGCTGCGCAAAAGCGAACTTCTCCGACAGCTTTGAAGCCTGTCTGTAACCTTACGCCTCCTTCAATTGCAGCACGATCGGCGGTTAAGGCCGCGTCGCCATTTGAGCTACTGAGCTGACTGCCTATAAAGAGTAGCGATCCACTGATTTTAGAATCTTGCAGGTTGATCATTTCAGAGGAAATGCAGCGGTTGAGACAGAGTGTTCCGTTGACGCAAAGATGGCGAGCCGAGAGCCCTCGCAATGAGCTATCGGAGAGGTCTATGAAGCTGTGCGTTTGAGTATTGGTCAGCAGGATTGTTTCAGGAAACAGGCAATATTGGAGTTTTACACCGACTATGTGGGACGCGGACCCAAGGTCGAGTTTTCCTTTAATGTAGGCGCCCGTCAGCAGTACTCCGCGTTCATGAATCTTTACGAGATCATCCCCGCCAAGAATCAGAAAACGCAAAAAACTCCCCCGGACGATATTTTCCTGAGTTGCTTGCGTCGGGAGCTGGCGTGCGATGCGGGTCTCAGTTCCTGACGCCGAATTTTTCAGTAGAAGCTCTTCGGCAGGCTTCAACGGCAGAAAATCCGCTAATGAGCGACCATGAGGGGCGGCCATCGACTTACTCCTTCACGCTGCTGAAAAAAGCGGTTGCTGGTGTCTTTGACGACCCTGAGAACAAGGGGCTGATGCTGTAACCAGCAAGGCGGGACAAAGCGCAAAGCGCGAGCAAAGGACGCATGAAAACTTCCATGTAAGATCGCCGACCGGCAAATAAAGTGGCGCTATGCTATCGGCTTGCCGCCCCTGACAAAAGCACAAACCCTGGCTTTCCCCAGGAGTAACCACTTGATGCTTCTACAGATTGGCCGTGACCAGTCGACATAGCGGCCTGTGACGTTGCCGAATCGAGCACTAAATAGCGCGCGCCTCGATCGTTAGTGAAATGACGCATTGAACCCCGCACCCCCGCACGACTTCCCCCTTTACCCGAGAGTTTCGAACAAATGGAATTGAGCCCGTTGTCCAGTCCATCCCGTACCGCTGCAGCGCGGCGCAAGTTGCCGTTGATCATTGCCAGCCTGCTGGTGCTCGCCGGCTGCCAGACCCAGGCCGTCACCCCGGCTCAACCGCCTGCGGCCGACGATATCCAGCAGCAGAAAATGAACTCGTTTGCCCGGCAGTTCAGCGGCGTGTTGGTGCGCAATGCCTTTGCCGCCAACAGCCAGGGGCTGGTCGGTTCGGTGGACCTGAAGGTGAAGATCAATCGCCAGAACCAGCTGCTCAGCTGCGATATCCGCCCCAAGGCCCAACTGGCCCCGGTCCCGGCCCTGGAAAGCCTGGCCAGGCAAGTGTGCTGGGACAGCCTGTTCCCCGAGATGCCGGCCGAGCTGTTCGGGCCCGAGGGCGAGCAGGAAATCATTGCGCCGATGGTCTTTCCGATCCTTGTGGATGAGTCGACACCGGAGCGGCAGCGGCGGCTGGATGCGGTCGAAGCCTATGCGCAGAGCCGCTTCTTCTGGGCACAGACCCTGGGCAAGCAGCCCGTCGACAGCATTGGCAAGGCCCATGTGCGGTTTGTCGCCAATGCCCAGGGACAGGTGCAGGAGTGCCTGGTCAACCTCGACCCGGTTGGTGAACGGCGGGACGCTTTCAAGCTGGACAGCGACCTGCAGGCGCGCCTGACCGCGCAGTGCAAGCAGATCAACCTGCGGCAGATGCCGGGCTTCAAGGTGGGTGACAAGGGGCTGGCGCGGGGCAATGTGCTGGTGGAATACGCGCCGTGGAAAGGCGGTCCGCAACACAACTGACAGTCGTGCTCCGGACCTGGGGTGCTCTCAGGGATCGACCTGCGCCATCAGCTCCGGGATCGACTCAGGGCGTTTGGCGTAACGCTGGGCCAGCACCGCGCAGACCATCAGCTGGATCTGGTGGAACAGCATCAGCGGCAGGATCAGCACGCCCATGGTGCTGCCGGCGAACAGCACCTGGGCCATGGGCACGCCGGTGGCCAGGCTTTTCTTCGAGCCGCAGAACAGGATGGTGATGCGGTCTTCCTGGTTGAAGCCGAAGAGCTTGCTCAGCAGGCTGGAGGCCAGCAGCGCCAACGCCAGCAGCACGCAGCAGGCCAGCACCAGCCCGCCCAGTTCCCACAACGGGATCTGGTGCCAGATGCCTTCGTTCACCGCTTCGCTGAAGGCGCCATAGACCACCAGCAGGATCGAACCCTGGTCGACGAATTTCAGCCAGTTCTTGTTGCGGCCCACCCAGGCGCCGATCCAGCGGCGGGCGATCTGCCCGGCGATAAAGGGCAGCAGCAATTGCACGCTGATCTTGACGATGGCATCCACCGTCGAGCCGGCATCGCCGTGCACATTCAGCAGCAGGGTCACCAGCAACGGCGTGAGGAAAATCCCGAACAGGCTGGACGCCGCGGCGCTGCAGATCGCCGCCGGCACGTTGCCCCGGGCCAGGGAGGTGAAGGCAATCGCCGATTGCACGGTGGCGGGCAGGGCGCAGAGGTAGAGCATGCCCAGGTACAGCTCGTTGCCGATCAGCGGCGACAGCAGCGGCTTGAGCGCCAGCCCGAGGATCGGGAACAGCACGAAGGTCAGGCTGAAGATCAGCAGGTGCAGGCGCCAGTGGCCGGCCCCGGCGATGATCGCCTCGCGCGACAGCTTGGCGCCGTGGAGGAAGAACAGCAGGGCGATGGCGGCGTTGGTCAGCCAGCCGAAGCCTAGCGCCACCTGGCCGCTGGCCGGCAGGAAGCTGGCCAGCAGCACCACGCCGATCAGGGTCAGGGTGAAATTGTCGGGCAAAAGACGTGAGCGACTCATAACGGGATCATCCAGGGGTTGCCAGGGCGGTGGGCCGACTCTAACGTGATGGTGGACTGCCGACTAACGCCAATGAGCCAGTAAATGCCGCCTAAAGGACATGAAAAGATCGTCCACCGCAGTATTCCCGGTCTGCCGAGCCTGCCGCGACCGGTGTACGGGCGCACCGAATCCCTGCCCAATCGGGCGCTGACCCGGCGCCACAGCCACCCCTGGGTGCAATTGTCCTACGCCATCCAGGGCGTGCTGGAGGTGCAGACCAGCGCCGGGCGTTTTATCGCCCCGCCGCAGCGGGCGGTGTGGATTCCCGCCGGCATGCCGCACAAGGTGTTCAGCTCGCCGCGCACCGAAATGCGCAGCCTATACCTGGATTGCCGTGTCACCGCCTGGGCCGGAGAAACCTGCCAGGTGCTGGCGGTGAGCAGCCTGCTGCGCGAATTGATCCGCGCCTTCAGCGAGCTGCCGGTGGAATACGCCGAAGACGGCGCCGACGGTCGCCTGGCCCAGGTCCTGCTGGACCAACTGGCCGCCGCGCCGCAACTGGACTTGATGCTGCCGCTGCCCCAGGACCCGCGCCTGCGGCAGATCTACCGCAGCCTGCAAGCACACCCGGACCAGCCGACCACCCTGGGGCAGTGGAGCGAGAAGCTGGGGGTGACGGAGAAAACCCTGAGCCGCCTGTTCCTGCGGGACACCGGCCTGACCTTCCGCGCCTGGCGCCAACGCTTGCGCCTGCTGGGCGCCCTGACACCGCTGGAGCAAGGCGAGCGGGTGACGGACGTGGCGCTGGCCTGCGGCTACGACTCGACCTCGGCCTTTATCGCGGCGTTCCGCCAGCAGTTCGACGCCACGCCCGGGGAGTTTTTTCGCTAGCGCTTTCTTCTGATACTTCTCGTCTGCCCTCAAGGCACTTGTCTGCACAAAGGTGCTATTTTGAGTGCTCTTAACAGCACTCGTGAGAGCACTCCATGACCCATGTCCTTCTGTCCAACGTCGTTGCGAGCATTTCCGAGCTCAAGAAAAACCCCATGGGCACCGTTGCGGCCGGTGGCGGTTCCTCCGTGGCCATCCTCAATCGCAACGAACCGGCGTTTTACTGCGTTCCGGCCAAGGAATACGAAGCCATGATGGAACGTCTGGAAGATATGGAACTGCTCGCCTTGTGCCGTGAGCGAGAGAATGATCCGACCATCAAGGTTTCGCTCGATGACTTATGAGCTGGAGTTCTCCGAAAAAGCCTGGAAGGAATGGCAAAAGCTGGGCCCCACGCTGAAAGAGCAATTCAAGAAGAAGCTGCAGGAACGACTCGTCAACCCCCATGTCCCGGCCGATCGCCTGAGCGGTTTGGGCAATGCCTACAAAATCAAACTGCGCACGGCTGGCTACCGCCTGGTGTATCGGGTGGTGGATGAGGTGTTGGTGGTAACGGTCATTGCCGTGGGCAAGCGGGAGCGGGGAAGTGTTTATCAGCAAGCCAGGAAACGTTAGCCGGCCAGGAGACGCTCGGGATGCAGCCCAGACTGTTTGCGATGGCCAGTGGTTATCTATGCCTGGAGTTCGATGCGTACGGCAGCGAACTCAGGCGCTCGGTGTGCACCTATCTGGTGGACGGATTGGGGGTCGGGCGCTGCGGTGAGGTCGTCGATGGCTGGGACGAGGGTATCGCTCAGTCTTTTTGCCTGGGTGAAGTGGTGCTTGAGTCTGGGTGGAGTCATTGGGCAGATGGGGATTACCTGCAATCGGTTTCCCCTGCGGGCGATGAATTGTTACGGCTGCTTTTTGCGGCGATTGGGCCTGATCTTTTGTTTCGACCGCTGTAGCGGCTGCCGCACCCTCGATCCTGGATGCGGCGCCTGTTCACCCAATGGGCGGCCACCGACGGTTTACCAATACCTGCCTTAAGCCGGTGTCAGCCGTTCGGCCTTGTTGGGCACAGCCACAGCCAGTGGCGCAAAGCTGTGGGCCTGGGCCATGTTCCACATACGCGCATAGAACTCCGAGCTGATCGGCCGTTGCAGCAGCTCGCCCGGTTCGAGGAACGCGTGGATCTGCGAGAACTGTCGCACCTCGGTGGTGGTCATGCGCCGTACCAGGTGCTTGGCCTGCAACTGCGCCGGGTGGTCGAGGCCGGCGGCGCTGAGCATCTCGCCGAGGGCGACCAGGGTGTTGCGGTGGAAGTTGTGCACCCGCTCGGCCTTGTCCGTGACCTGCAGCGCTTTCTGGCGCAGCGGGTCCTGGGTGGCGACGCCGGTGGGGCACTTGTTGGTGTGGCAGCTTTGCGACTGGATGCAGCCGATGGCGAACATGAAGCCGCGCGCGGCATTGACCCAGTCGGCGCCGATGGTCAGCACGCTGGCGATGTCGAAAGCGCTGATGACCTTGCCGCTGGCGCCCAGCTTGATTTGCGAACGCAGGCCGGCGCCAACCAGGGTGTTATGCACGAACAGCAGGCCCTCGCGCATGGGCATGCCGATGTTGTCGGTGAACTCCCGGGGCGCGGCGCCGGTGCCGCCTTCCTTGCCGTCGACCACGATAAAGTCCGGCTGGATGCCGGTCTCGAGCATGGCCTTGACGATGGCCATGAACTCCCAGGGATGGCCCACGCAGAACTTGAAGCCCACCGGCTTGCCACCGGACAGGTTGCGCAGCTTGACGATGAATTCCAGCAACTGGATAGGTGTGCTGAACTGCGAATGCCGCGCCGGCGACACGCAGTCGCGGTCCATCTGCACGCCACGGGTCTGGGCGATTTCGGCGGTGACCTTGTGCTTGGGCAGGATGCCGCCATGGCCGGGCTTGGCGCCCTGGCTGAGTTTGATCTCGATCATTTTCACTTGCGGATGGCAGGCCTGCTCGGAGAAACGCTGGGCATCGAAATGGCCGTCCAGGGTGCGGCAACCGAAGTAGCCGCTGCCGATTTCCCAGATCAGGTCGCCGGCGAATTCCTGGTGATAGGGGCTGATGCTGCCTTCCCCGGTGTCGTGGGCGAAGCCGCCGAGCCGGGCGCCTTTGTTCAGGGCGCGGATGGCGTTGGCGCTCAGCGCGCCGAAGCTCATGGCCGAGATGTTGAACACCGAGGCGCTGTAGGGCTGCAGGCAGTCCGGCCCGCCGACCACCACGCGGAACTGGCTGGGGTCACAGGCATCGCCCGGAACCATGGAGTGGCTGATGAATTCGAAGCCGGGCTGATAGACGTCGGCCAGGGTGCCAAAGGCCTTTTCCGCGGGCTGGTTCTTGGCACGGGCGTAGACCATCGAGCGTTGCGAGCGGGAGAAGGGCAGTTCTTCGTCGTCGCCTTCCAGCAGGTACTGACGGATCTCCGGGCGAATCGACTCGATCAGGTAACGGATATTGCCGATGATCGGGTAGTTGCGGCGCACGGCATGGTGGCTTTGCCGCAGGTCGTTGAGGCCGACCAGGCTGAGCACCCCGGCCAGTACGATCAACCCCTGGCCCCAGGGATTGGCGGGCCAGAACAGCAGGCCGCATACGGTAATGACAAGGCAGAGGGTCAGGGTCGCGTAGCGACTCAACAGTGATATTTTCATGATCTTTCCTTGGGCAAGTCGCAAGACAGGGGTTCAGGCGGGAAGGCAGGGCGGGCTCAGTCCGAGTTGCGGATCTGCCGATAGCGCTCCTGCAGTTCCTGGCGCTGCTGCTTGCGCAGCAAGCCCTGGGCGTAGCGGCGTTTTTCGATGGCGGTTTCCGGCACGAAGGCGCGCACCGGGTGCGGGCGTCCGTCGGGGTCGACGGCGACCATGGTGAAGTAGCAACTGTTGGTATGGCGCACCGTGCGCTCGTGGATGTTCTCGGTCATCACCTTGACCCCGACCTCCATCGAGGTGCGCCCGGTGTAATTGACCGAGGCCAGGAAGGTCACCAGTTCGCCGACATGGATCGGCTCCTTGAAGATCACCTGATCCACCGACAGCGTGACCACATAGCGCCCGGCATAGCGCTTGGCGCAGGCGAAGGCCACCTCGTCGAGCAGCTTGAGCAGGGCACCGCCATGCACGTTGCCGGAGAAATTGGCTTTGTCGGGCGTCATGAGCACGCTCATGCTCAGTTGATAACTGCCTGGTTCCATGGGTGACCTCATCAGTGATCGGGGCTTTCCGTCGGTCTGTAGGGGCGGGTCTAGAGGCCTGCGGACGGTTTTGACTGGAGGTTGGGAAGGTAATCGGAAAGCTAAATAGTTAGCTAGCTATCTTTTGAAATGAGCTGTTGCGGAGATTGCAACAATGCGCGGAGATTACGGGCGCGGACCCTGTAGCCGCTGCCGCAGGCTGCGATCGGGCGCTTGCGCCCGCCAAACCTGAGTCCGCGATCTGGTTTTTGGAATATGGCTGCAGGCCGCGATTTTCTTCTGTAGGAGCGAGGCTTGCCCGCGATAGCGTCAGCGGCCGCACCTGAATTTTTTCAGCTTTCAGGATCGCCTGATTCAGCAGCCTGATACGCGTCGTTACGTTCGAGGCCCATTCCTCAGGAACGTAGCCCATGGCCTTTGTTATCAGGGAAGGTGATCCCACCACTACAGGCGGCAAGGTCATTGCCGGATCAGCCACCACCTTCGTCGTGGATCAACGCGTTGCCCGCATTGCCGACCCGGTCTGGTGCCCGGTGTGCCAGACGGTGGGCTATATCGCCGAGGGTCATCACACTTGGGCGGATAACCAACAAGCCACGGCGGTGGAGGGTGGCCTTGTGCAATGCGGCTGCCCGACCGGGGCCAACCGCCTGATCGCTACTCAGCGGACGGTCTGCTCCGGGAATCAACCGACTATCCCGCTCGACAGCGATTACGTCGGGCCCGCGGTGATCAATACCCAGCGCTGGGCCGATGCTATTCATAAGGGCTACCCACAAAACGAATTTGCCGATGCGGTGCCACGGGATCGGGTACGCGGCCTGAGCGTTGCTCATGGCGATATCGTTTCTCCGCCGCTGTCGGTGCAGGACACGCAACATCTGGTAGAACCGGGGTTTCATATCGTGCAAACGCCGATGACCCGCGCCGCGCTGGAGACGGTGCTGTTCGGCCAGGCCGATGAAGCTGTGCTGGAGAAATTCCGCCGGCTCAATCCCCAGCTATCGAGTCCTGCCAAACCTGGGCAACTTGTTGTGCTCAGTCATCCCGACAACTATCAATGTACTCGCGAAGAAGCGTTGCTGATGGAAGCAGCGGAGAAGGTCAGTGCGGCCTTGGCGTACATGAGCGATGAAGAAGCGGCTTTTATGCTCAAGTACCGGGTTCAGGTTGAATCGATACTGTCCTATGGCTCGACTGCTCTAGGTGTTAGCTCGGCGGCTGTGGGCAACCATATGGACAACTTGAAAAGAACCTTGCTGGATATCGAAGCGCTTCATCAGAAGTTCTTTCTGCGGGATGGGCATTTGCGCAGCGTTGAGTTCTTCAGTGAAAGGGGAAAGCTGTTTGTACAACTGGATACCAGCCTGACCTCCATCACGAAAATGAGCATTGCTTTCCCCGATTACCCCAGTCTTAAAAGTGCCTTAGGGATTTCCAGCCGTAGTCTGGTGCATCGTTGGACCCAGGCGGGCGCGGTGGGGCAGATACCGGGATACGCGACGCATATTGAAGGTGTTTCCCGGGCGTCCAAGATTCTAAAGTGGGGTGGTTGGATTGGGACGGCTCTTGGTGGTGGAGCCTCTTATGTGAAGGTCCAGGATGTTTGTTTGGCGGGAAGCAAGGAGGCGTGTGAGAAGGTGAAGTTTACGGAGGCGGGGAGTTTTTTGGGTGGGGTTGCGGGTGGGGCCTTGGCGTCGACGGCAATCGGTATGGGGGTAACTGGGTCTGTCTGTGTGG
>Ga0207976_100231_pt1 | contig 31525 bp, 27 predicted proteins | sample LakWasMe94_HOW11_2_FD_183916 | JGI IMG/M metagenome (GOLD analysis project Ga0207976, IMG submission 183916) | Freshwater sediment methanotrophic microbial communities from Lake Washington under simulated oxygen tension - Sediment Metagenome... | ecosystem: Environmental > Aquatic > Freshwater >... | reverse complement strand
CTTACGCTGCTAAACCGACTTTCAGCGTGGCAGCTCCAGGTCGGCAGAGACCATTCTGATCTTGCGTCGGCAATGGGGGCTTTCGCATTTAACGCGACATCAACTGCAAGAAAAGTAACGAGTTTGCCCCTCCGAAATTACCTGATTGCTTGCCATCCACCTACTCGGCCTGCTCGCCGACAGGCGCACGGAGGCCTGGCCCCGTGATCGGCGCGACCGCTTCGATCTTGTATGTTCTTTGGGGACTGAGCGACTTTGCTATCAGGAGCCCTCCCGCCAGCCCCAAGGTTTCAGGTTCGAAGAGTATCCAACTCAGCAGTGGAGATCCAAGCTGTCAAAAGCGTAATCCGGCAGTCACTGCCTTGATAGGGCGAGATTTTTAGACTTCTCTTCGTGATGCAAAGCGTGTCACCCCGGTAGCCAAAAAAAGAGGCGTCCGGTGCAACTGGAGAACATCATGAAAGTTCGCAACGCACTCATCATCGTTGGCCTGGCCACCGTCGCTACGACTTCGTTCGCCGCGTCGGCCTATCACGCCAGCCCAGTGCAGGAGCAGGGAGCTGTGTTTACTCCCGACCACCTGGGTAACACCGTGAGCCGGGACTCCGTTCGCAATACCGTGCTTGTAGCCCAGCAAGACGGCTCGCTCCAATGGATCAGCCGTGGCTATCCCGCCACCTACCCGCTCGTCAAAGCGCCGACCCTCACCAAGAGCCGGGACCAGGTGCTGCAGGAGCTCGAATATGCCAAGCGCAACCCGATCACAGCAGATGGCATGCGCGACATGGGCGGCGAAGCTGGGTGGGTCAACGCCCAACAGCTGCCGTAATCCGCCCTTCATTTATTCAATCACATTAACTCAAAGGACCACACCATGAAATTCAAGACCGCACTCCTTCTCGCCGCTCTGGGCGCCGCACCTCTGCTCGCCTCTGCGCAATCGGCTCCACTCACCCGTGAACAGGTTCGCGCTGAACTGTTCCAAGCCATTCGCAGCGGCGACATCATGGGCAGCGGTGAGTCGAGCATGACGCTACGCCAAATGAACCCCCGCGCCTATCCTGCGCAAGCAGCAACCGCGCCCAAGAAGACGCGTGAGCAAGTGCAGCAGGAACTGGGCCAAGCGATCAAGTCAGGAGAGATGATGGCCGCTGGCGAATCTGGTGCTAAGTTGAATGAGATCGCTCCAGGGAGCTATCCTTCGCAGGCAGTGGCGGCTGTTTCGCCGAAGTCGCGCGACGAAGTCAAACATGAACTGGCCGAGGCAATTCTTCACGGAGAGATCGTCGCCAATGGTGAAGACGGGCGCATGCTCAAGGACGTATTTCCAGGCATGTACCGTGGCAGTCACACTGCGGACGTGGCAGCGGAACGCGGCTACACGGGGAGCGTCCGAGGCATGTGAAGCTGCGGCGCTGTTCTTCGATACCTAGTGCTCAGAATTCAACTTGCCATGCTAGACTGAAAAAATGAGTCGCTGGGTCGTCGCTTTGATGCTCGTACTGCTACCGCTCCAGTTCAGCTGGGCTGCGGTAGCTTCGTACTGCCAGCATGAGCGCGCTACGTCCGCCTCTACTGTGCAGCACGTGGGTCATCACGAACACCAGCATGAATCGGATACGACCGTTGGCAACGCCAAAGTGGGCGAGAAGAATCTCGACAAGTTCGACCCCGATTGCCGCTCATGCCATGGCCTTGGACTCGGTGCAGTCTACGTGCCAGATTCCAAAATGCCTGCAGATCGCGGTAACGGAATGAACGCCCCGGTCTTGTCACCGCTAGCAGGCGTCAGCCCCATCCCCCCAGACCGCCCTCAGTGGCCCTCCCTCGCCTAATCGGCGGGGCTTCTTCCTCGATCCATTCTTTATCCGCCTTCGATAGGGCGGAGTCGCCGCGCGCGCCGCAGCCGAAATGGACTTGAGCAGCTAGGTGACGTTGTTGTTGCCATCCCGCCGATTTCCCCGTGTTTCAAGGTCACTGGAGAATCGGATGTTCAAGGGAATTCATGTTTCAAATCGCCTGGTCGCTGTACCCGGCCGAAAGAGTTTTGCGGTCACAGCAGTTGTTGCCGCCACGATTTTTGCGAGCGGATCGGTCGCGCTCGCCCAGGGCGTGCCCGCAGGCACCCAAGGAAGCCAATCGATAATTGCTCACAGCGCGTTGGCGTCGTCCGCAGCCCCGTTGTCGTTGGCCAGGGCCATCGACTTGGCACTGGAAGGGAATGCAGACGTTGCCGCGGCCATGCGCCAGGTCGAGGCATCAGAAGGGCAAGTCATTCAGGGACGCGCGCGCCCAAATCCGGAGTTTGCGTACTCGCTCGAAGACACCCGGTCCAAAACGCGCACGCAAAGCTGGCAGCTCAACCTTCCGATTGAACTCGGCGGTAAGCGCACGGCACGGACCAAGGCCGCGGAAAGGGCCCGGGAGCAGGCACAGGCTCAGCTCGCTGAGGTGAAATCCACGGTGCGTGCCAATGTGGTTGCCGCCTACTTCGAAGCACTGACGGCCCAAGAGCGGTTGGCCTTGGCAAAGGACAGTGCAGCGCTTGCCAAGTCATCCACTGACACCGTTGCGAAGCGTGTGGCTGCGGGCAAGGTCTCCCCCGTCGAGGAGACGAAGGCACGCGTTGCGGAAGCCGGCATACGCGTGGAGTTGGCGCAGGCGGCGGGCGAAGAGCGCAATGCACTGACCCGCCTCTATGCACTGTTGGGCCGAACCACCGGGATGACCCTCCTGCTGGAAGGCGAGGCCGAGAGCCTTCCTGCCGTTCCTGATATCGCGGCGCTGCAATCCCTGGTTGCGTCATCCCCTGCCGTTGTTGTCGCCAAGGTCGAAGTGGATCGGCGCATCGCCTTGACCGAGGTGGAGCAGAGCAAGCGGGTGCCGGACGTCACTGTGAGCGCAGGTATGCAGCGCAGCAATGAGACACAGCGCAACATGCTCCTGCTCGGAGTGTCTGTGCCTCTACAACTGTTCGACCGCAACCAGGGCAACCTGCTGGAGGCCCTGAAGCTTGAGGACAAAGCAAGGGACGAATTGCAAGCCACCACCGTGCGGCTGCACAGCGAGGTGACCCAAGCCCACGATCGACTGGCAACGATCACTACCGAAGTGCAGGCGTTGCGAGGTGACGTGCTCCCTGGTTCCAAGTCGGCCTACGACGCAGCAACCGTGGGGTTCGAGAACGGCAAATTTAACTTCCTCGAAGTTCTCGACGCACAGCGCACGTACTTCACAGCCAAGTCGCAGTACCTCAAGGCGTTGGCCGAAGCCCATCGAGCAGCCGCGGAGATCGACCGACTCCTGGGCAGCCAGACGCCCAATGCACCGACCAACAAGCAAAACTGAGATCGACCATGAACTCCATCAAATCAAGCATCAGCAAGAAGCACCTGATCGCCATCGCCGTCGTCATCGCGATGGGCGTTGGTGCTGGCGCCCTCATTCTGCAGGGAGGCAAGACGAAGGCTGCGGCCGGTGAGGGAGATGGCCACGGCCACGGCACCCACACTGAAGCCAAGGGGCACGGAGACGGCGAGCACCATGGCAAAGCGGATGGCAAGGGCCATGATGACGACAAAGGCCATGCCGACGGGGAGCATCACGAGAAGAGTGAGTCCAAGGGGACGAACGGTGGCAGCCTCTTCAAGGAAGGCGACTTCGGCCTGGAAGCTCTGCTTGCGGAAGACGGCGGCGAGCCGCGCCTTCGCGTCTGGATGTTCGACAAGGACACGCCACTGCCGCAGAGCGCCGCCACGGTCGCCGCAACAATTACCCGGCCGACGGGTGAAAAACAGACGCTCTCGTTCATCCAGGAAAAGGACGGGTGGGTGAGCCGCGAGAGCGTGGCAGAACCACACGCGTTTGACATCGAGATCATTGCGCAAAAGGGCAATGAGCCTTTCATGTTCGTGATGAGCAAGGAAGAAGGCAAGGTCGAGCTGACCGATGCCCAGATCAAGGCGGCAGCCATCGGCGTTGACTCGGCATCTGCTGCGAGCATCAAGTCTGCGCTGCTGCTGCCCGGCGAGATCCGCCTCAACGAAGATCGCACCTCGCACGTGGTTCCACGCCTTGCTGGCGTGGTGGAAAGCGTTAACGCCAGCTTGGGCCAGGTCGTCAAGAAGGGGCAGGTGCTGGCCGCTATCGCGAGTCCCACAGCATCGGAGCAGCGCAGCGAGCTGCAGACGGCCCAAAAGCGCATGGCCTTGGCAAAGACGACCTACGAGCGGGAGAAGAAGCTTTGGGAGCAGAAGGTCTCGGCGGAGCAGGACTACCTGCAGGCCAAGCAGGCACTCAACGAAGCCGAAGTTGCTGTCGCCAACGCCAACCAGAAGTTGGGGGCATTGGGTCTGTCGTCCTCTTCCGCCTCGGGCCTGAACCGGCTTGAGCTGCGTGCGCCCTTTGATGGGATCGTCATCGAGAAGCATCTGAGCCTCGGCGAAGCCGTCAAGGAAGACGCCGCCGTGTTCACGATTTCTGATCTGAGCCAGGTGTGGGCGGAAATCAACGTTCCAGCCAAGGATCTCCCTCTCGTGCGGGTCGGTGAGAAAGTCACCATCAAGGCCACCGCGTTCGACGCTTCAGCGACGGGCACTGTGGCCTTCGTGGGCGCGCTCATCGGTGAGCAAACCCGAACCGCCAAGGCGCGGGTGGTGTTGGATAACCCCAAGGGAGCATGGCGGCCAGGCCTGTTCGTGAACGTCGAGGTCGTGGCTGATGAGGCAACTGTGCCCGTGACGATCGCTGCAGACGCAGTCCAGACGGTTGGGGACAAGCCTGTTGTCTTCCTCAAGGTCAATGGAGGCTTCATTGCCCAGCCCGTGCAGTTGGGACGCAGCGATGGCAAGCGTATCGAGGTTCTTCAGGGCATCAAGCCCGGAACGCCCTACGCAGCGTCCGGCAGCTTCGTCGTGAAGTCCGAACTGGGCAAGGCGTCCGCCGAGCACACGCACTGATCACGGAGCCTCACACATGTTTGAAAAACTGATTCGATTTTCGATCGAGCAGCGATGGCTGGTGCTGCTCGCTGCCATTGCAATGGGTGCCCTGGGCGTCTTCAACTACCAGAAGCTTCCCATCGACGCTGTTCCGGACATCACCAACGTCCAGGTGCAGATCAACACGCAAGCCGCCGGTTACTCACCACTGGAGACAGAGCAGCGCGTGACCTACCCCATCGAGACGGTCATGGCCGGTCTCCCCAATCTGGAGCAGACCCGGTCGTTGTCACGCTACGGCCTTTCCCAGGTCACGGTGATCTTCAAGGACGGCACCGACATCTACTTCGCGCGCCAGTTGGTGAACGAACGCATCCAGGAGGCCCGGGATAAGTTGCCGGCAGGCATCACCCCTGCGCTGGGACCTATCTCGACCGGCCTGGGCGAAATCTACCTGTGGACGGTTGAAACCAAGGATGGAGCCAAGAAGCCAGACGGCAACCCCTACACCCCGACAGACCTGCGTGAAATCCAGGATTGGATCATCAAGCCGCAGCTGCGCAATGTTCCAGGCGTCACCGAAATCAACTCCATCGGCGGTTTTGCGAAGGAATACCAGATTGCGCCAATCCCCGAGCGCCTGGCATCCCTCGGCGTGACGCTGCAAGACATCGTCACTGCTCTGGACCGCAACAACGGCAACGTTGGCGCGGGCTACATCGAGAAGCGCGGCGAACAGTACCTGGTTCGCGCCCCTGGCCAGGTCAAGTCGATGGAAGATATCGGCAACGTGATCTTGAGCAGTGCCAACGGTGTCCCTGTGCGTGTGCGGGATGTCGCCGACGTATCGATCGGCCGGGAACTGCGCACTGGCGCTGCCACGGACAACGGCCGTGAGGTCGTGCTCGGTACGGTCTTCATGCTCATCGGCGAGAACAGCCGTACCGTGTCGCAAGCCGTGGACAAGAAGATGGTGGAGATCAACCGCAACTTGCCAGAAGGCGTGCACGCGGTCACCGTCTACGACCGCACTGTCCTGGTGGACAAGGCCATCAGCACGGTGAAGAAGAACCTCATGGAAGGCGCGATCCTGGTGATCGTGATCCTCTTCCTTTTCCTGGGCAATATCCGGGCTGCGGTGATCACGGCAACGGTGATTCCGCTGTCGATGCTTTTCACGTTCACCGGCATGGTGAACTACAAGGTCAGTGCCAACCTGATGAGCCTTGGAGCGCTGGACTTCGGCATCATCATTGACGGCGCGGTTGTGATCGTGGAGAACTGCGTTCGCCGCCTGGCGCACGCCCAAGCCCACCATGGTCGACCACTGACACGGGCCGAGCGCTTCCATGAAGTGTTTCTGGCATCGAAAGAGTCTCGCCGCGCCCTTCTGTTTGGTCAGCTCATCATCATGGTGGTGTACCTGCCGATCTTCGCCCTCACTGGCGTCGAAGGAAAGATGTTCCACCCGATGGCGTTTACCGTGGTCGCGGCACTTGTCGGCGCAATGATCCTGTCGGTGACTTTCATCCCCGCCGCAGTCGCACTGTTCATAGGCAACCGGGTCAGCGAGAAGGAAAACTTCCTGCTCGGCCATGCGAAGCGAATCTATGCGCCGCTCCTGGATCGCGTCATGTCCGCCAAGGCAGTAGTGCTCTCCATTGCCGCAGTGGCCGTGGTGCTCTGCGGATTGATCGCGACCCGAATGGGCAGCGAGTTCGTTCCCCAACTCAATGAGGGTGACCTTGCCATCCAGGCGCTGCGAATCCCCGGTACCAGCCTCTCGCAATCTATCGCCATGCAGCGCCAGATCGAAGGGACGCTGAAAGAGAAGTTCCCTGAAATCGACCGGGTATTTGCCAGAACCGGCACTGCAGAAATTGCCTCGGACCCCATGCCGCCGAACATCTCGGACGGGTACATCATGCTCAAGCCCATGGACCAATGGCCCGAGCCACGCAAGACTCGTGACGAACTGCTTACCGCCATCCAAGAGGTGGTCGGCAAGATTCCCGGCAACAACTACGAGTTCTCGCAGCCGATCCAGTTGCGCTTCAACGAACTTATCTCCGGCGTGCGCAGCGACGTCGCGGTCAAGATCTTCGGGGACGACATGGACGTCCTGAACAAGTCGGCAGAAGAGATCTCTTCGATGCTGCAGAAGATCCAAGGGGCATCGGAGGTGAAGGTCGAGCAGACAACCGGGCTGCCGATGCTCACGGTGAATATCGACCGCCAGAAGGCGGCTCGCTATGGCCTGAACGTGGCCGACATCCAGGACACGGTGGCCACAGCCATCGGTGGACGTGAAGCCGGAACGATGTTCGAGGGTGATCGGCGATTTGACATCCTGGTGCGCCTGCCCGAAGCGATCCGCAATGACATGGAAGGCATGAAGCGACTGCCCATCCCGCTGCCTCGCTCAGCGGGCACTGCGGAAGCGCGGACCAACTTCATCCCACTTGCCGAAGTCGCTTCCTTTGAGCTCGCCCCCGGCCCTAACCAGGTCAGCCGCGAGAACGGCAAGCGGCGCATCGTGGTGAGCGCCAACGTGCGCGGCCGCGATGTGGGCTCCTTCGTTGCAGAAGCCGAACAAGGCCTGGCGCAGATCAAGATCCCGACGGGCTACTGGACAAGCTGGGGCGGCACGTTTGAGAACCTGCAGTCTGCCTCCAAGCGCCTGCAGATTGTGGTGCCCGTCTCACTGTTGCTCGTATTCGTGCTGCTGTTCGCAATGTTCGGAAATGCCAAGGACGGCCTGCTGGTGTTCACGGGCATTCCTTTCGCGCTGACGGGGGGCATCCTTGCGCTTTGGCTTCGCGACATCCCCATGTCGATCTCCGCGGCAGTTGGCTTCATCGCACTCTCAGGGGTCGCGGTGCTCAACGGCCTGGTGATGATCTCCTACATCCGCACGTTGAGAGAGGAAGGCGTTGCACTGGACGATGCGATCCGTGAAGGCGCGCTGACACGTCTGCGTCCCGTGCTCATGACGGCACTCGTTGCTTCTCTGGGCTTCATCCCAATGGCCATCGCTACGGGAACCGGGGCCGAGGTGCAGCGCCCGTTGGCCACCGTTGTGATCGGCGGCATTCTTTCCTCGACGCTCCTGACGCTCTTGGTCCTGCCCATCCTTTATCGCCTGGCCCACAAGCCTGACGAGCAGGTTGAGGACGTGACCGCAGAACCTGTACACCCAGTTCCCTCCGCCCAGTAATGGGCCTTCGGGCCCCGCAGTTTGCGGGGCCCATTTTTTATTCTGTTCAGCAAAGGAAATCCAATGAAAGCAACCAAGCTTCTCCTCGCACTCACCGTATTCATTTCCGGCGCAGCAATCGCCGCAGACAACCACGACACAAAGCCGCTGCATGGCGGTGTAGTGGCCCAGGCAAAAGACGTGGACTATGAGCTTGTGTCCGGCACCGACAAGCTGCAGCTCTACGTCCGCGACCATGGCAAGCCTGCAGACGTTGCTGGAATGGCGGCAAAGGTCACGCTGTTGACCGGTACTGAGAAGCAGGACGTCCAGCTGTTGCCAGTCGATGGAAAGCTGGAAGCTTCGGGCAGCTTCAAGGTGGCAGCAGGAACGAAAGCCGTTGCGGCAGTCACCAAAGGCGGCAAATCCGTCGCCTCGGTTCGATTCACCCTCAAGTAATCCAAGGTGCGGCGGGGCGCTTGAATGTGATTGCACTACGGCAGGCGCCCCGTTTCATGCAGGCAACAACACAGTTCAGAAACGTCTTAGGCCATGGGTCACGGACTAGCGGCTAAGCTGATTTGGATATGGATCAGCCTGATCGCCACGGTGCTGACGTTCTGGCGGGTCCGCCGCATTTGGCTGAAACGCCATCCGGAGCGAACCAAAGGCATAAAGTACAGCCAGCGTCTGGCCAATCGCATGCGAGACCGAAGGTTGACCCAACTGCGAGCCCGAAGACGAACGGGTTCTGATCAACGCACTCGCCATTGAGGCGGGGCGCCCAAGCGCGCCAGCCTGGATCTTTCAGTCAATCGGCCTGCACGCCGCCGAAATGTCCAGGTCCATTTCATAGACCTGGGTCGAGACACCTAGCAGCCCGAGCACAGAGTGGAAGAGGTTGTCATGCGACAAGGCGGCCGACGCCTTCTCCTTCAAGCAGGCGCTGTTGATCCCACGGCTCTCCTTGAAGCCTTCCGACAGCCACCAGACCATAGGCACCTTGGTCTGTTCGTCTGGTGCAATTGCTCTGGGCAGGCCGTGAAGAAACAGCCCTTTCTCGCCCAGCGACTCGCCGTGGTCGGACACGTAGAGCATCGCCGTATCGAAGCGGCTCTCCTGGCGCTTGAGAAAAGCTATGGCCTGGCCCAGAACATGGTCGGTGTAGAGCACCGCATTGTCATAGGCATTCACGATGCTCTGGCGATCACACTTGCGCAACTCGCCCGTATCACAGGTAGGTTCGAAACGCCTGAAGGCTGCAGGGTAGCGCTTGAAATAGGCGGGCCCGTGGTTGCCGAGCATGTGCAGGACCACAACCGTCGTAGTGTCAGAAGTCTCAGTGACGGACTCCAACCCCTGAAGAAGCACTTCGTCGAGACATCTCCCCTCAGAACAAAGTGCTGCAGCGGCAAGCGGGTCCACCGGGATGTTGCTGAGGCCATCGCAGACGCCCTTGCAGCCCGACTGATTGTCCTTCCAGTGCACCGTGATGCCGGCCCGTGCCAGAACATGGAGTAGCGACTCGGATGAGCGAATTCGAGCTTCATCGTAGTCTCGCCGTCCAATCGCCGAGAACATACAAGGAAGTGACGTTTCCGTGTCTGTTCCGCAGGCGGTGACGTCGCCAAAGTTGACTGCGTTCAACGCTTGAAGGTTCGGTGAAGTCTGGCGCTCATAGCCATTGAGTCCCCAATTTCCAGCACGCACCGTCTCTCCTACTACAAGGAACAGCAGCTTCGGCTTTTGGGTCTTTGTTGGTGCTGCCATGCGAGCATCCAGGCCGACGGATTGCCGGGACTTGGGTGTATCGACATCGGCCGACAAGACCCGAGCTGTCGAGTAGATCACGTTGGCGGGAGTGATGAGGTACCGCAGCTCCTTTTGGTTTCTCATCAACGCAGAAAAGTCCTGGAAGATGAGGAGCACGGCGGCCACCAGCGCCATGGCGCACGCAGCGCTGAAAACGAGGCGCCGCAGGACGGCACGCCACAAGGAAGTCTGGGTAAAGCGAATGCGCCATATCGCCCACAATGGCACCACCGAGTACAGCGAGGCATGGGCGATCAAGCTCCAGGTGATCAGCTCGCTGGCTTCAGCGGTGTCTGTCCGCAGCACATTGCGCAGCATGCTGGGATCGTAATAGACGCCATAGCGTTGCATGTAGAAGGTTGCAAAGGCTGCAACCAGCACTGATGCAGTGAGCAAAGGCCGAACGCTCCAACAGACCACAGCGGCGCTGAAGATCAGCCCGTGCAGCGCAATCAAGGCAACCACCAGTGCGCTGGCATACACCCATGTGTCCAGTGCCAACCAGTCACGGCCAGCCGTGCTCGCCTTCAAAAAAGAACCGTTGTAGGCCAGCGCCACGTACACACTGATCCATAGCACCAGTCTCTCTGCTGGCATGGCAGGGCGTCGCGGGAGCCACTGCCCCCAACGGGTAGGCCGTCGCCCGGGCTCCGTGAAGCCGCGCAGTCTGAAACTCATCTGACGTCGAGAGCATTGAACAGTACGCTGAATCGACCCACAATCGGCCTGCATGTACTGAAGAAAGAATTAGCAATCGCACCATGTCTTCTGCGACGCGATGGAACTAGCCCGGGGGCGATCAGTTGCTCTCACCCCCTATTTTGCTGCGTACGCCCGTTTAGCGGCCTCCACGCTCCCGTAGTAGCCGTATCCTCTCTTCGGGAGTCATATTGAGAAACTCTGCGCGTACTTGTTCTCTGGTTTTTGCAGGTTCTGTGGACTTCGTCGGCACCACTCCTCCGCGCGACAGAATATCGAGCGAGCCATCTTTTCGAGCCGCGTCAACTGTTTTCTGGACGTCGCCACGCAGCAGGTCATCTGATACATGGCTGGGATGGGTTGTTGCACCGACCTCGCCTCCTGCCTCGTGGTACAGGGATGAGGCCATCGCCGCACTCGGGGCCAGAAATGCTGCTGTAGTCAGCGAGAGAATGAGTTTTGCCTGCTTATTCATAGTGTTCGCCTGTTGACATGGTTCTCGCCGCGTGCGAGGACCTGGTGCGAACTCTAGAAAGGCGTGGGGGACAAGTTGCAGACACCCAGATTACGAATTTGTAATCGGCTCCGCGGTCGATCTCCAGGAGAATCAACGAATGAAAATCTTGGTCATTGAAGATGAGATCAAACTCGCCGAGTACCTCAAGAAAGGGCTTGGCGAAGCGGGGCACAACGTTGATATCGTCCACAACGGTGTCGATGGTCTGCACATGGCACTGGAGGGTGGGTACGACCTTCTGATACTCGATGGCATGCTGCCTGGCATTGACGGGTTCACGCTTTTGACGGCGTTTCGCAAGACGAAGCAGACCCCCGTCCTGATGCTCACCGCCCGGGTCAGTGTCGAAGACCGGGTGCGCGGCTTGCAAACCGGTGCTGACGACTACCTGGTCAAACCCTTCGCCTTCTCAGAACTATCTGCCCGCGTGCAGGTGCTGCTTCGCCGGGCGCACGGCGCCAAGGATGCTGGCGAGCCGACCGTGCTGGGCATCGCGAACCTTGAACTCGACCTGATACGCCGCAAGGCTACGCGTGGAGGCCAGAGGCTTGAACTCACGGCAAAGGAGTTCTTGCTGCTCGCATTGTTCCTGCGACGAAAGGGCGAAGTTCTTTCTCGCACCGAAATTGCAGAACAGGTCTGGGACATGAACTTCGACAGCGACACCAATGTGGTGGAGGTGGCGATTCGACGGCTGCGCACGAAGATGGACTTGCCCTTTGACAAGACCTTGCTGCACACGGTGCGTGGCATGGGTTATGTGATGGAAGAGCGAGAGCAATGAACCCCCTGCCACGCGCGCACTCGCTGCGCGCTCGTCTATCGCTTTGGCTCGCTGCGCAGAGCCTCGTGGGCCTGGGCATCGTCTGCCTTGTCGTTTACTTGGTCACGGCCCACAACCTCAGGCAGCGCCAGGTCGAAACGCTCACTCAGAAGGAAGCTATCGTCAGGCACCTATTGAGCAACATCGACGAGCATGCCAAGGAAAGCTCGCAGGAGCATCCGTTGAGCGATTTCCTGATTGGGCACGAAGATTTTCGCGTGCTCGTCCGCACCCAGGATGGGGACATGGTGTTCCCGAAAGCTGCACCATCCCCGGACAATTCTCGGAGGGTGTCGAGGATGTTCGCCGTCCAGCCCACCGACGGAAAAGGCCAGACTTTCAACGTCGACTTGTCAATGAACATCTCCTCCGATGTCCAGCACCTGAACCGGCTGGCCATCACGTTGGCGATAGCCGCAGTTGTGGGGACCTTCGTCATCTCGCTGGGAGGCATGTCCATCGTGAGCTACGGCCTGGCCCCAGTGCGACAGCTTGCGTACCAGCTGAGGTCCTTGTCCGCTGACAACTTGCGCCCGCGCTTGGACGGTGCCGGTCAGCCCGCAGAGCTTGTACCTCTGGTGGAGCAGTTCAACGGCTTGCTCGGCCGACTGGATCTTGCATACACCCAACTCGAGGGATTCAACGCTGACGTTTCGCACGAGCTGCGAACCCCTTTGGCAACGCTCGTCGCCAGCAATGAGCTGGCGCTGCGACGACCAGGGAACTTCGATATGGAGGAAGTTTTGTCCTCCAACCTGGAAGAACTTCACCGCCTCACTGGCATCATCAACGACATGCTGTTTCTGTCGCAGGCAGACAGGGGCGCCACTGCAAGACGTTCATTTGTCCCAAGCCTTGCGGCAATCGTCGAACGAGTGGCTGATTACCATGAGGCCGCACTGGCGGATGCTGATTTGCGACTGAAGGTCTCAGGCGATAGCTCCGGCCATTTCGATGAACCGCTACTTCGGCGCGCCGTGTCCAACCTGATCGGGAACGCAACCCAATACGCGAAACGGGGCACTGCCATCGAAGTGAACATAGTCATCGTGTCAGACACAGAGGTGAGCTTGGTCGTCGCGAACCAAGGCGAAATGGTCTCGCCTGAGATCCTGGGACGTATATTTGATCGGTTCTTCCGCGCCTCTGCTTCCCGTGAGCATGGGCAGAAGAACCATGGACTAGGTTTGGCCATCACCTCGGCGATTGCGCGCATGCACGGAGGCCGCACGACCGCAGCCAGTACCAATGGCAAGACCGAGATTGGCCTTGTACTGGTGAAGACCTTTGCATAGGTCCAGAGTCAAGACTCATTGCTGCCAGCCAAACCCCGACATCGAGGGTTTGACGTGCAATCAACGCAGTTGGGATCAGGGGGCGGGAACGGCCGGGACTGGTGCACCAACGCGGCGTGCCGCCCAGCTTGGGTGCTTCTGAGAGCGCTCCAGGTCAGCCAGCACTTCTTCGCGGGTTATGGCCTTGCCTTTCACCGGAACTGGTGCACCGAAGCGGTGGTACTGCCACGTGCCGTCTTTCTTGGACTGGTCCATTTCGGCGAGAACCTGTTCGCGCGACTTGCCAACCTCGGCATGTTCTGGATGGGTGGTGTAGCCCAGTTCTGTCGGCGCAGAGTGGATGACGCTGCTTGCCATTGCCGGGGCTGCAAGGGCTACGAAAGAGAGAGCGGTGAGTACGGTACGGACTGCCATGAGATATCTCCTTGGTTGGAATCAACGTGCACTGCAGACCGCACCAACCGTTGGACGCTCTACATTGCACATGTGACAGTCTGCTGACCGCATGCCGACAAGTTGCGCACCGAGAGATTACAAGTTCGTCATGTGTTCGCAGCACCCAGGAACCAAGCAGGCACGTTGATGCGCATTGGACTCAAGCCAGGGGGCCCGACGAAGACGCCGAAGTTGCTGCACTGCTCCTGTTCGCGGCGAGCCATGCACGACCAAGACCAGTGATCCGGCGAACCGTCGCCGTGCCCGAGCCTGCTACGTCTGGTAGGTCTGCTTCAACCATCCCTGCTGCGGAGAGCAGACGAAGCAGGTCGATGTCCCCAGTCTTCGTTACCTGCTTTGGCAAGGTGCCAGTTTCGATCTCTCGAAGAAACTCCAATGGCACGCTGCTCCCCTTGCATCGTGTAGATGTGTTGCGGCCTGACCGACGTCCTGACCCGGATGCCGTCACCCGTGGCACTGTGTGAGCGCCCCACGCCCGAATCGAGTGCTCGGCATGCCGGCACGTAGATTTCGGTCACCCTCTGGCCTGACCGCAGGACCCGCAAAATCGTGCACTGGGTGCGATTACCGTAGAGCACTTGGTGCACTGCGTTGCGACCATACTGGTTCCACACTGTTGGCAAAACCTTGCCCCTGGCTGGTTCGCGCAGCCGCAGCTCGCGCACGCGACGAGGTTTGCTGGTCGCGGGGTGTTGTATCCGTTGCCATAGCTGCGATTGTGGTCACTGTCTCGGTAATGTCCGCCATGATGGCCGCGGCCACCGCCGTGGTGTCCACTGAAAAGCTTGTTGAAGAAACCCATCACATCCTCCTGTGCATGTCGTGATGGGGCTATTTGAAAGCTTGTAGTGGCTTCAAGGTCAACAAATTTCGCCTGACATGGGCCTACCTTGCAGAGATGTAATCTGCGCGAAAACTTGGCGTTATCCGGGCATCTTCGTAGGGCCGATTCTTCCCATGTTTTGCATGGGGCACAGCCATTCGCAGTGGTGGTTCCCAGGCGGGGCCACTACAATTTTCGAATGCGTTCCAAACTGCTCGCTCTGCTCATCGCACTGTTGCCTTTGCAACTGTGCTGGGCTGCAGTGGCTCCTTACGCGCACAAAGATGCACGCGGTGCCGCGCATATTGCCGGCGTGCATGGTCTTGAGATCTTGCAATCGCAGGAGAACCCTTTTGACGTGGGTCCGGTGTACGAGATCGCTCTCGATTCTTCGCAGCAAACGGATGCCTCCGGGGCCGACCTGGACTGCGGCGTCTGTCATTCGCACAACCCGGCCGCACCACAACCCAGCCTCATTGCCGCTATCGCGGCGGTCCATGAATTTTTTGGTGCAATCGCGTTTGCACTGAAACCTCCTCCCGCGCCTCTCCGCCCTGAACGCCCGCAGTGGCGCGCCCTGGCCTGACCAGGGCATCGGTTCCTCACCGAAACCGCTGCCAACTCGCGAGCCAGCCCGCCGTGCTGTAGCTGGCCTGTCCGTTCGTTTCAGGGAGTTCCCATGGTCTTTGCCGACGTTTCGTGCGGCCTACTGATCTCATGGGCGCGTAGCACCACACGGGCGCGCGCTTTCAAATCTCGCACGCAGGGCTGGTGCCCATGAGCAGGCCTTGGCTACCACTCCTGTGCGCCTGGCTGGTCTCGATCGTGGCTACCGGCAGTGCCGTGTTCATCGGCGAAGTCATGGGCATGACACCGTGCGTGCTGTGCTGGTACCAGCGCATCGCCATGTTCCCCATCGCTCTGGTCCTTGGCATGTCACTGTACGCAGAAGACCGCCGAGGAGCTGTCTACGCGTTGCCGATGGCACTCACTGGCTTGGTGATCGCTGGCTATCACAGCCTCCTGGTGGCAGGGCTGGTTCCTCAGGCGTGGATCCCATGCTCCGCAGGAGTGTCTTGCGCCAACCAGAAGCTCAGCATCTTTTGGGGTCTGGAGCTGCCTTGGCTCTCGTTTGCATCCTTCGCTGCCATAGCAGCGCTCCTCTTCGTCTACCTGCGCGGAACCCGTCATGATCTCTAGAAAAGCAATCGTCGCCCTTGTGCTGATCGTTTCAGCAGGTGCCTTCGCTGTTGGTGCATACGTATACCAGCGCAACGCACAGTTGGATCAGCAAGCAATCGCCATCAGCCAGTCCGAGCACCTTGTGCGGATGCACTCACCGGTCCTGGGTCCTCGCGAAGCGCCGGTCACCATCGTGGAGTTCTTTGATCCCGCGTGCGAGACGTGCCGCGCCTTCTATCCCATCGTCAAAGACCTGATGCGGCAATACCCCTCCGATGTTCGGTTGGTGATCAGGTACGCCCCCTTTCACAGGGGCGCAGATCAGGTGGTCAAGCTGCTGGAAGCCGCGCGCAAGCAAGATCGATTCGTTCCCGTGCTTGAGTCCTTGCTCGACACGCAGCCAAGCTGGGCAGACCACGGCTCCCCTCGCCTGGAGCTGGCCTCTAGGGCGGCAGCGCAAGCTGGTTTGGACCTGCAACGCGCGCAGGCGGATATGGCTGCCCCAACGATGGATGCTGTCATCCAGCAGGATGTGCAGGATCTCACCGCGCTCCAGGTCAACAAGACGCCGACCTTCTTTGTCAATGGTCGCGCGCTTCCCAGTTTCGGAGCAAAGCAGCTGGCAGACCTGGTTTCCCAGGAGGTCGTGAAGGCCAAAAAGTAGAAGCCGCCATGCAGATTTCCACCCGCCCGGGTTGGCGCCGCAGTCAACACATCGCAGCGCTTGACTCTGAAGTTACTTGAAGGTTTCCAATCACATTACACCAAGGAACCAACACCATGAATTCGAAAGAGAACGCCTACAACGACCATGCTGCAGACGCCTGCTGCGCTGCAGACGCGAAGGCATCGGCGCCAGCACCCGCTCCCCCTGCGGGTTTCGTATCGAAGGGGACCGTGTTCCGAATCTCAACGATGGACTGTGCCGCTGAAGAGAGCGAAATCCGGCGCGCGCTGGAGCCCATATCGGGTGTGCGAGGGCTGGGCTTCCAGTTGGGTGCGCGCACTCTGACGATCGACGCGCCTGAGGACGTGATCCCTGAGGCTGTGGCTGCAATCCGCAAGGCGGGCTTCAATCCGGAGCCTGCGGCGCCTACCCAAGGTGGGGCTGATAGCGATGACCACGGCAATACGGCAGAAGGACTTTGGCGGATGGTGCTGGCACTTGCGCTGGCAATTGCTGCGGAGACCCTGTCTTTCTTCGCACCGGACACCACGGTGTTCAAGGGCATCGGCATGGCCGTTGCGGCCGCAGCGATCTGGCTCGCAGGCTTCTCCACCTACCGCAAGGGCTTCGCAGCGCTCATGCAAGGGCGCCTGAACATCAATGCCCTGATGACCGTCGCCGTGACCGGGGCCTTCCTCATTGGTCAGTGGCCAGAGGCTGCCATGGTGATGGCCTTGTACGCTATCGCCGAGCTGATTGAAGGACGGGCAGTCGACCGGGCTAGAAATGCGATCAAGAGCCTGCTCGACCTCACGCCAGATACCGCTGAAGTCCGCCAGCCCGACGGAAGCTGGACGATGACGCCGGCGGCGGATGTGCAAATAGACACGATCGTTCGCGTGAAGCCTGGTGCGCGTATACCGCTCGACGGGACCGTGGCCAGCGGTACCAGCGCTGTCAACCAGGCACCGGTTACGGGAGAGAGTATCCCGGTGGACAAGGTGCAGGGCGACCCCGTATTCGCAGGCACGATCAACGAGACCGGCACCATTGAAATCACGGTGACGGCCGCAGCAAGCAATACAACCTTGGCCCGCATCATCCAGTCGGTCGAGCAAGCCCAGGGCTCGCGGGCTCCGACACAACAATTCGTTGATCGGTTTGCGGCCATCTATACGCCAGCGGTGTTCATCATCGCTGTCCTGGTCGCAGTCCTGACCCCTGTGTTCCTGGACTTCACATGGATGCAGGCGCTGTACAAGGCGCTGGTCTTGCTGGTCATCGCATGCCCCTGCGCCCTGGTGATTGCAACCCCTGTCACGGTGGTCAGCGGGCTCGCATCGGCGGCTCGCCGCGGGATCCTAATCAAGGGTGGGGTGTACCTCGAAGATGCACACAAGCTCAAGGCCATCGCGCTGGACAAGACCGGGACGATCACGGAAGGCAAGCCGAAGCTCGTGGAGAAGGCCGTTCTTGCATCCCAGCAGCCTGAAGCTGTTGTGCTTCGATGGGCGGCGGATCTCGCAGGACATTCGGATCACCCTGTATCGAAGGCCATCGCACAGGGCCTGGATGCCGGAGAGGGCGGTGTGAGCGGTTTCAAGGCGCTTGCCGGCAGGGGCATAGAAGCCCAACTTCAAGGACAGACGCTGGTGCTGGGGAATCACCGCCTTATCGAAGAGCGGGGACTGTGCTCACCAGCGATAGAGGAACTGCTCGCCAGCCACGAAGCCAAGGGGCGCACGGTCACCCTTCTGGCGGATGAACGGGAGGTTCTTGCCATCTTTGCTGTGGCTGACACAATCAAGGACAGCTCGCGCGAGGCCATAGAGCAGTTGCACGAGCTCGGCGTCGCGTCGGTCATGCTCACAGGTGACAACGTGTCGACGGCGCAGGCCATTGCTAAGCAGGCGGGCATCGACAAGGCGCAAGGAAATCTGCTACCCGAGGACAAGCTGTCTGCCATCGAGAAAATGCAGGCTGAACACGGTCGCACCGCGATGACTGGGGACGGGATCAACGATGCCCCGGCGCTTGCACGTTCCGACATCGGCATTGCCATGGGCGCCGCGGGCACGGACACGGCCATGGAAGCCGCAGACATCGTCATCATGAATGACGATCTGCGACGCATCCCCGAGGTCATAAGGCTCTCTCGGCGCACACGCAACATCCTTTTGCAGAACATCGTGTTCGCCCTGGGCATCAAGGCCTTGTTCCTGGTCCTCGCCGTGTTCGGAAGCGCGTCCATGTGGATGGCTGTCTTCGCCGACATGGGGGCCAGCCTTCTGGTGGTGATCAACGGCCTGCGCCTGCTGCGCGGCGTGTCAAACAAGGCCTGAGCATGACAACGTTTGGAACAAGAATCCGCCCCGCCGTGGATGCTGAACTGCAGGCAGCCAAGACTGCTGACAACGCAGGCCAGGCACAGCTGAGCTTTCGCCATCTGGAGCGCGCCCATGTGCTTGGCCAACCCTGGGCCTGCGAAATGTGCGACATCTCGATAGCACCGACCTCCGGTGTGGCAGCTTCAGGCTGGTTGCGGTCGTTCAGTATGAGCTGGCGAATGACCGGTTCGGCTAGAAGCGGAAATATGCCAACTCACCTAACCTGTGATTGGATGTGAGCACCATCGCCCGTGGGAGCGTAGTTGTGCGGCCGCCGGGGCGACTGAACTGTCGACTAGATTTCAGTCTGCTCAGATATTTCAAGCGCATCATCTACCTCGATGCCAAGATAGCGCACAGTGGACTCAAGCTTGGAGTGACCAAGAAGAAGTTGCACAGCGCGCAAGTTCTTTGTTCGCCGGTAGATCAGCGTTGCCTTGGTTCTTCGCATAGAGTGCGTGCCATATTCTGCTGGGTCAAGACCGAGCTCCTCCACCCAGCCACCTAGTATCCGCGCATACTGTCGTGTCCCCAAGTGCGGTGAGCCATGGATACGGCTCGGGAAGAGAAAGTCATCGGACTTAAGCCCTGCGACCTTGATCCACTTCTGCACAGCTTCACGGGCAGCAGCCCACGAACACATCCCCACATCTGAAGTACGTCTCGCTTGGGGGCGGAACTAAGGGGCATAGGGGGCCTTGCGCCGGTCGATTCAGCGAGGCGATCTAGAGAATGTCAAGGAAATTCGGTGCAAGAAGAGTCCCTCGAGTTACGCGCGGGGGCCAACCTATAGATACAGCTTGAGCCACAAGCATGCCGCTGTAGCTACGCTCAACCACACCATCACGACGAGCACCATCCCAAACTGACTTCTGGGTTTGGCACCCTTAGCTCGTATCCAAGCATCCGCCTGGACGCGGCATTCCGCAAGGACATCCGGTGGCAGTAGCTTCACGGTCAGCCAGATCAATGCTGGCAACAAAAGTATGTCGTCAACGTAACCCAATACGGGGATGAAATCCGGGATCAGGTCGATGGGACTCAGTGCGTAAGCAACTACAAAGACTCCCAGAATCTTCGCATGCCAGGGTGTGCGGGGATGCTTGCCCGCAAACCAAAGCGTCACGCCGTCGCGCTTGACCCGCTTGGCCCAGGTCTTCAATAGGATCCCGATACTCATGTGACCTGCCGCTGAATCTCTACCGTGACATGCGAAAGCTCGTGAATTTGCGCCATCAGCGCTTTGTAGTGCGAAGGCTCTTTCGGCTCCGGTGCTGTCAGCGAGACAATGACCGCGAAGTGACCCGGCCCGACCTGCCACACGTGCAGATCGGTAACCTTGCTTCCTGTTGGCGCCATCGCCTCCCGGATCTCCAGCTGCACTTCCTCTCCTTCGGCTGAGGCATCCAGCAAAACACTACCAGAGTCGCGGATCAGACCCCAGGACCAGCGGGCTATCACCAGCGCGCCTACCACGCCCATGAGAGGGTCAGCCCACAGCCACCCGTAACTGCTGCCGACCAGCAGCGCGACGATGGCCAGCACCGAGGTAAGCGCATCCGCCAAGACGTGGATGTACGCAGCGCGCAGATTGTTGTCGCGGCTCATGCCCGGCGCATGGTGGTCATCGTGGCCGCAGTTGTCGCCGCGCTCAGAGTCATGTTGATGATGGCCGTGGTGGTGACCGTGGTGCGCGTGATCGTCTTTCAGCAGCCAAGCGCAGACTACGTTGATGACCAAACCCACGGCGGCCACGACGATCGCTTGGTTGAAATCGATAGGGATCGGTTGGGTCAGCCGGACCACGCTTTCGTAAGCGATAAGCAGGGCAATCAACGCCAGGATGACTGCGCTCGCAAAGCCAGCCAGGTCGCCGAGTTTGCCCGTGCCGAACGTAAAGCGCCGATTGCGCACGTGCTTGCGTGCGAAGCGATAAGCCAACGCGGTGATCAGCATAGCGCCTGCATGGGTGGACATGTGCCAGCCGTCGGCCACCAGCGCCATTGAGCCGTAGAGCGTGCCCGCAATGATCTCAACCAGCATCATGCTGGCCGTGAGGGCAATGACCAGCCACACTTTGCGCTCGTTGCGCTCGTGGTCGGAGCCCAGAAAGAAATGGTCGTGTGCTGACTCGGCGACTGCAGTGGGTGTTGCAAAGCTCATTTGTATTTTCCAATGTGGAGGTGACTTTGGTGCAACAGGTTCATTTCATGTAAGCCCGGATGACCTCAATCATTTCCTCACCGCCCCGGTGGCGCTCCGTGTTGTCCGACGGCGCAAGCACGTGCTCACGCAGGTGGTCTTCCATCACCTCGGCGGTCAATCCGCTGACTGCACCCCGCACGGACGCGATCTGACGCAGCACTTCGACACAGGGTGCATCTGAATCTAGGGCGCGCTCGATTCCTTCGATCTGACCCTTGATACGGCGGACACGCGCGATCAACTTGGATTTTTCACGAGAGGTATGGGACATATTGGGGAGCAATAAAAATAGTCTAGGGGACTATATTACCAAAGGTGAGTGCAAAGTTGCTGCGGGGGCATACGGTGATGATTTTGAGGTCGAGACAAGTTTGGGCTTTGATTGCCAATCGGAACCAAAGGCTATGGCAGCTCGCGCAACTAAGGCTCCGTGCGCATTTCCACTGGGCTCTCGCAGCTGTATACGTTCACATAGACTGCCGAGCCCACTTGGATGGCGGTCGGACTGGGCGCGCGGCCTGAACACTAGTTCTGGGCGAGATGCGTATTCCGGTTCCCTTGAACACTCGGACCGACCACGTGGGCACCCAAGCCATTGATCATGAATGGCAATGATTCTCTGAAGATCGTGGGCTAACCTGTGGCAACAGCTCTCGCCGTTCCAAAGCCTCTCTCAGAGCAAAAGCGAAGAGGCAGCACATGCGTTGTGGAGAGTTCTGATCCGCCCATCCCACTGGACGCAGCACTGCCCACCGAATCACATGGCAAGCAGCCAACCAGCCATAGCGGCAAGTGCCACGACCAGCACTGGTGACTGTCGGCCATAGACCAGCAGACCAAACGCCGCCAGCGCCAGTCCGAAATCTGCCCGTGAATGGATGGCACTGGTCCACACGGGGTCGTAGAGCGCTGCTGCGAGCACGCCGACCACGGCTGCGTTCACCCCAGCCATTGCACGCTGAATGCCATCGCGTTGGCGCAGCGGCTCCCAAAATGGCAGGGCGCCGACCACCAAGAGGAATGCAGGAACGAAGATGGTGAGCAATAGCACCAACCCACCCATCCATCCGCTCAGTTCACCAGTCATCACCGCCCCCAGGTAGGCGGCGAAGGTAAACAGTGGCCCAGGCACAGCCTGAGCGGCTCCATACCCGGCCAGGAATGCGTCATTGGTCACAAGCCCACTGGGCACTACACCGGCCTGCAGCAGCGGAAGCACCACATGCCCGCCTCCAAAAACCAGCGCGCCGGATTGGTAAAACGAAGAAATGACGGACAACGTCGGCGAACCTGCTGTCGATGCCAGCACTGGCAATACGACAAGCAGTATTCCAAAAAGGATCAGCAGAGCCGCCCCCACCTTTTTGCTGACGCCATAGGGTCGGTGTTCGGCAGCGGGCAGATGTCCCAGTTGCACAGCCCATCGCCCCACCAGGCCTCCAGCCACAATGGCACCGATCTGGCCCATTGCGGATGGAATTGCAAGCACCACCAAAGCCGCTACGATGGCGATGCCTGCCCTCAGTCGATCCGGGCAAAGGTTCTTGGCCATACCCCAGACGGCCTGCGCGACGATGGCAACGGCCACCACCTTGAGCCCGTGAACCGCACCTGACTGGGCCAGCGCAGCCCATTGGGTGACGCCGAACGCAAACAGGATGAGCGCAATCGCGGACGGAAGGGTGAACCCCATCCACGCACACAGCGCTCCCCACCAACCAGCACGTCCCAATCCCAGAGCGATGCCCACCTGGCTGCTTGCAGGCCCCGGCAGAAACTGGCACAGCGCCACCAGGTCGGAATAGCTCTTGTCATCCAGCCATTTCCTACGCTCCACAAATTCGGTGCGGAAGTAGCCTAGATGTGCCACAGGCCCACCGAAGGACGTCAGGCCCAGCTTCAAGAAGGCGAGAAACACCTCAAGGCTGGAGCCTTGCTGCGCGATATCGTTGGTTGGGTCAGCGCTATTTGGGGTGTCGAGTGGCATGGGTTGGTTTCTCGGGTAGTGCTTCACTGAGTAGTTCTGCAAGACGCGGCTGCACAGCCTTCAACGCTCGCTTGCCGCTTGCAGTTGCGGTGTAGTACCTGCGCACTTTTCCTTTGACCACCTCGGACTCGCTGACCAAGAGGCCTTCCTCTTCCAGACGGTGAAGCAAAGGGTAGAGCGTTCCTGGACTGAGCTTGTAGCCATGCCGGGCCAGTTCTTCAGCCATGCCTGAGCCGTAAATTCGCTCAGAGACGGCGTGATGAAGAATGTGCACGCGCACGAACGCGAGAAGAATATCACGGATGGTATCGGGCATCGTTATCGGCTTTCGATAATACAGTTGGCTTATATCTTCAGGATGATTCTGTAGTTTGTGTTCGAGAGGTTTGGCCGCATGCTCCCTGCCATAGCCTATCCCGTTGTCAACTTCACTTGGTGCCTGTCTCCAACCGCTTTTGCGGTGTAACCACGACCGAAGGGTGTTTTCAGCGGCGGTCTCGCCAGAGGCCAATCATTTGCGAAACCTGTGCATTGGCATGGATTTGGAATGTGAGCATCCCAGTGTCGCTATGATTGCGACCAGTTCTCAATAGCCGGCTACCTACTTCATGCGCCGACTGCTCGCAGTCATCCTGTTGCTCTCATTCGTCTGTCAGGCCTTTGTAATGGCCCGTCAGTTGGTCGTTTTCGACCACGAGGGAGCTTTCCAGGCTGCGCATGCTGAAATGCATCTGGAAGGCTCCGCCCACCACCATGATGAACACGGTGTGGCGCACCAAGACGATTCCCAGGAGTCCATCCAGCACATGCTGGCGGAGGCAGGCCCAGGGACCGCAGCACTTTTCCACTTCCCCCAGCTGTCGCTTCTTCTCGACCGCTCGCCCACACCGGCCGTGACCGCCGAATCCGTCAGCCCGTCCCCTCATCTGGACGGTTTACGACGACCTCCCCGACTGATTTCCTGATCCACCCTTAGCGCCGCGCTTTACACACAAAAGCGGGGTTGTTCATCGGTGCGGTACTACTTTGATCAGGCGCTGATGCGTCAACGATCCTGGTTAGCCGCCTTTGATCGGTCAGGAATCACGTGCGTTTTGTTATTTCCGGGCTTGTGGTGCGTTGTGCCGCAGGCTGTGCTTTGAGCTGCGTCCTCGTTGGCGCAGCGGTTGCGCAGTCAAATACCGCCCCATCACTTTCAGCCACGGCATCGCCCGTGGCTCCAACACTGGCACAAGCTGTCGAGGCTGCATGGCAGCGCGCCACACAGGCGAGAGAAGTCGAAGGTCAGACACAGCGGGCTACTGCCGAACGGGTGGCGATCTCCAGCCTATGGGCGGCCCCCCCAGCACTGGAGTTTTCCTACAGGGACGACCGTTGGCAAACCTCGGCGGGACGCAGGGAGGCCGAGGCTGGTTTGGCTTGGCCGCTGTGGTTGCCGGGACAGCGCAAAGCACGCGGCGCTGCTGTGGATGCCGACGTAGAGCTGTCACAGGCTGCCGTTCAAGCGGGGCGCCTGCATTTCGCGGGACTGGTGCGGGAAGCCGCCTGGGGCATTGCCGCGCAAAAGGCCGAGTCCGACCTGGCGGATGCCCAGGTGCGATCTCTGCAGGAGATCTCCGACGACGTACGCCGCCGTGTCAAAGCGGGTGATCTGGCCCACGCGGATGCGCTTGCCGCTCAATCAGAGGCGCTGGCTGCGCAATCTGCACAGTTGGCCGCACGCCAGCGTCTGAGCGCCAGCCAGTCGCAATGGATGACCTTGACGGGCATAGCCCTGGCGCCTTATCTCCCGTCTGTCCCGGTTTCTGAGGGGACCGCAGTCTCACCGGGTGGGGCGCACTTCGCCGTTGAAACGCACCCGGATGCGCGTGTCGCAGCATTGACGGTGGAACGCGCTCGCAAGCGGCTGGACGTGGTGGCCGCCACGCGGCGCGACCCTCCAGAGCTTTTGCTGCGTATCCGGCAAGACATCCCCGGGCGGGGTGAGTCGGCTCAAAACAGCATCGGCGTCGGCGTGCGCATTCCCCTGGGCACAGCGAGCCGCAACCAACCGCTGCAAGCTGCCGCACTGAGTGAGCTGGATGTAGCGCTGACCACGAAACAGCGAACTGAGGAGAGGCTGGCTGCTGATGCAGCGATGGCGCAGGCTGCGGTGCACACGGCCGAGCAGCAACTGGAGGCGGAGCGCCAGCGCTCGGCACTCCTGCGGGAGCGGGCCACGCTCATTGATCGGTCTTTCAAAGCTGGAGAAACACCGCTGCCGGAGTTGTTGCGCGCGCTCGCTGCAGCTACCCAGGCCGACACCAGCTTCGCGCGCCAGCAAGTGGCTCTGGGCCTGGCCCGCGCCCGCTTCCAGCAATCTCTCGGAATCCTTCCATGAATCTCTTGAATCTATTCCTCTCTCGTTACCGCCTCTCATTGTTGGGAGCAGGCTTGGCCGTGCTGGTGCTTGCCGGTACGCCTAGCTATGCCGCGCCAGGGGCGCACGGTCCCAATGGTGAGCACCTGGATGCCCCCGCTCAAGCAGGTACCAACAGCGGCCCCGTGCCTAGTTTTGAAGCGCGCTCGGAAGCCTTCGAGTTGGTGGGCCGACTGCAGGGTGGAGAGTTGTCCATCCTGATCAACCGCTTTGCCACCAACGAGCCCGTGCTCAACGCCACGGTCGAAGTGGAGACAAGCAATCTCAAGGCCCCTGCCAAGTTCCACGCGGACATGGGGGACTACGCGATCGACGATGCCAACATGCTCAAGGTCCTGGCGGGGCCCGGTGACCACCCCATTGTGATCACCGTACTGGCGGGCAATGACTCCGATCTTCTGGACGGCACCCTCACGGTCGCGGGCGCCGCGCTCGATGACCATGGCCACTCCCACGACGATGGTCACGCCCATGGGCTCTCCCGAACGGTCTGGCTGGCTCTGGCCTTGGTCGTCCTGGCGGCGGTCGGTTGGTTCTTTGGTCGCACGCCAAAGGCTGCAGGTACGCCCTCCAAAGGAGGTGCGCTGTGAACTCATCGACTCAAAAAACCAAGATGACCAGCATGCTCCATGTTTTCGGCTTGATTGCCATCACGGGCATCGCGGCGATGTTCCCACCTGTCGCCGTCGCAGCGCCTGGTGCCCACGGGCCGAACGGTGAGCATCTGGATGCCCCCACGGCGGGCAACGCATCCGGTTTGATGCGGTTGCCAGACGGTAGTGTCAACGTTCCGATGCTCGCCCAACGGCGCCTGGGCATCCGCACGCAGTTGACCCCTGAAACCCAGGCCGCAGCCACCATCGAGTTATCAGGCCGTGTGGTCGTGGACCCCAATGCGAGTGGTCGTGTCCAGGCGATCCATGGGGGACGGATCGAAGCGGGACCACGCGGTCTGCCGGTTGCCGGACAGACCGTGCGCCAGGGAGAGGTCCTGGCCTATGTGGCCCACCACGCCGAGCCCTATGCCCTGGCCAACCAGCAGGCCCAACTGGCCGAGTTGCGCAGTGGGCGGGAGCTGGCCGCACAGCGGGTGCAGCGGCTGCAGTCCCTTGAAGGCACGGTGCCGCGCAAGGAGATCGAGGCCGCACGCGCCGAACTGCAGAGCCTCACCGCGCGCGAGAAAAGCATTGGAGCGAGCCTGGCCGCCCGAGAGCCCTTGCGAGCTCCCGTCTCCGGGGTGATTGCCAGGGCCGATGTGACCAAAGGCCAGGTGGTCGAGGCTCGCGAAGTCTTGTTCGAGGTGATTGACCCGGCACGCGTTCTGGTGGAGGCCACCACGGCAGATCCTGGCTTGCCCGCACGCACGGGTACAGCCCACTTGCAGGGCGTGCCTGGAGTTAAGCTGCAGCTGCTTGGCGCTGCGCGCAGCCTGCGCGATGGCGTGCTGCCAATGACCTTCAGGGCGGTCCCGGAGCAATCGGGCAAGGCTTTGCCGCTGGCGGTCGGACAGCCCGTCACCGTCGTGGCCTCGCTGAACGAGCAGGTCAAAGGCTTCGTCCTGCCTGCGCAGGCAGTTGTGCGCAACAGTGCCAACGAGCCGGTGGTCTGGATCAAGTCCGGTGCGGAGCGCTACATTCCCCAGCCGGTGCAGTACCGGTCCCTGGACGCCGCCACGGTGGTCGTCACGCAGGGCCTGGGTGCTGACAACCGCGTGGTGGTGCAAGGGGCACCGCTGATCGCACAGATCCGCTGAACGGAGCCCACGCAATGTTCAATTGGATCGTAAGGAACAGCCTTCACAACCGCCTGTTCGTCCTGGCGGTCGCGGCGCTGCTGATGGTCTACGGGGCTATCACCGCATGGCGCACGCCAGTCGATGTGTTTCCCGACCTCAACAAGCCCCTGGTCACCGTCCTGACGGAAGCCGGAGGCATGGCGCCCGAAGAGGTCGAGCAACTGGTGACCTTCCCTCTGGAGACCGCGCTCAACGGCATGCCCGGGGTCACGCGGGTTCGCTCCACGTCCGGCGTGGGCCTGTCCATCCTCTATGCCGAGTTCGATTGGGGGACGGACATCTACCGCAACCGCCAGCTTGTGGCGGAACGCCTGGCATTGGTGCGGGAGCAACTCCCAGGGGGCATCACGCCCGTTATGGGGCCAGTGTCTTCCATCATGGGCGAAGTCATGCTCATCGCACTGCCGTTGGCGGCAGGCGATGGTAAGGCTGCTGCAGCGACACCTATGCAGGCGCGCGAGTATGCGGACTTCGTGCTGCGCCCAAGACTTCTGTCGATTCCAGGGGTGTCTCAGGTCATCCCTATCGGCGGCGAAGTACGCCAGTTGCGGGTCGAGCCGGATACCGCGCGCATGGCGCAGTTCGGGGTGACCTTGACACAGGTCGAACAGGCCCTTCGCGGCTTTGCAGGAAATGCGGGAGGTGGGTTCATCGACCTCAACAGCCATGAATTCCTCATCCGCCACATCGGCCGTACCAGCCGTGTCGAGGACCTGCAGGGCGTGGCGGTGGCCTGGAAGGACGGCCGATCCATCTTGCTGGAGCAGGTGGCCAATGTCCGCTTCGCTGCCGCCATGAAGCGCGGCGACGCAGGATACAGCGGTGTGCCTGCCGTCATTGTCAGTGTGCAAAAGCAGCCAGCGGCCGATACCGTCAAGCTCACTCACGCCATCGAAGCGGCGTTGGGGGATCTCAGGCAGGGGCTGCCCGTGGGGTTGGCTGCTCCGAAGGTGCTGTTTCGTCAGGCCGACTTCATCGAGGCGTCCATCGGCAACGTGACCGAGGCCTTGCGTGATGGCGCCATCATGGTAGCCATCGTGTTGTTCGCCTTCCTGTTGTCCGCGCGCACCACGTTGATCTCGCTTGTGGCGATTCCCTTGTCGCTGGCCGTCACGGCCATGGTCTTTCGGCTGCTTGACCAGTCCATCAACGTCATGACACTGGGTGGCCTGGCCATTGCCATTGGCGAGCTGGTAGACGATGCGGTGGTGGATGTGGAGAACATACTGCGCAGGCTGAAGCAGAACCGTGCCCAGGGCAATCCACTGTCCATGCTGGAGGTCGTGCGCCGGGCGAGCGTGGAAGTTCGCTCGGGCATCGTCTATGCCACCGCCATCGTGGTGCTGGTGTTTGTGCCGCTGTTTGCGCTGCCAGGCATTGAAGGGCGCCTGTTCACGCCCCTGGGCATCGCCTACATCGTGTCGGTGCTGGCCTCGATGCTGGTCTCGATGACGGTCACGCCGGTTCTGTGCCTTTACCTGTTGCCGGGGATGAAACGGCTGGAACACGGTGACAGCACGTTGGTCGCCTGGCTCAAGCGGCGGGATGCGCAAGTGCTCAGCTGGTCGTTTTTTCGCGCCAAGGTGCTGATGGCTGTCGCCGCACTGGCGGTAGCTGCAGCAGCTGCAAGCGTCCCGTTTTTTCCACGAGCCTTTCTGCCTGCCTTCAATGAGGGTTCGCTAGTGTTGGGCATGGTGTTCAACCCGGGCACAGCGCTGGCAGAAGCCAATCGCATGGGCGCGTTGGCCGAGACGCTGATCGCAGAGGTTCCCGAGGTCACCCAGGTGGGGCGCCGGACGGGACGCGCCGAGCTGGATGAACATGCCGAAGGCGTGCACTCGGCCGAGATCGATGTGGACCTGAAGCGGTCTACCCGGGACCGGGAAGCCGTCATGGCGGACATCCGGGCCCGTTTGGTCGTCCTCCCGGCCCAGGTGGCCATAGGGCAGCCTATCTCCCACCGCCTGGATCACCTCTTGTCAGGGGTGCGTGCACAGATAGCGCTCAAGATCTTCGGCGACGACACGGACACTTTGCGGGGCTTGGCCGAGCAGATGCGCCAAGGACTCTCGGGCGTTCCAGGGCTGGTGGATCTGACGGTGGAAAAGCAGGTGCTGATTCCCCAGATCACGGTACGGCTGGACCACCGCAAGGCTGCGCAGGTCGGACTGTCCCCGGGCGAAGCGGTGCGGGTGCTGCAGGCTCTGACTGACGGTGCCCATGGTGCGCAGATCGTGGACGGCCTGCGCCGCTATGAACTGGTGCTGCGCCTGCCCGATGACAAACGCAGTCCTCAGGATCTGGCTCGCACGCTGATCGACACGCCTGCGGGGCAGATACCGGTGTCTGCCATCGCCACGGTCCAGGAAACCGATGGACCGAACCAGATTGGCCGAGAAAACGGTCGTCGGCGCATCGTGGTCTATGCCAACACGGACGGCTCCGACATGGGCCGCGTCATTGCCGACATTCGTGCGGTGATGGCCAAAACACCTCTGCCCGCTGGGACGTTCCTGAGCCTGGAAGGCCAGTTCCAGGCCCAGGAGCAGGCCATGCAACTGATCGTCGGCCTGTCGCTGGTGTCATTGGCGATGATCTTTCTCGTTCTGTATGTGCGCTACAAGTCGGCTGTGCTGGCCGGGATCATCATGGCCAACATTCCGCTTGCACTGATTGGCAGCGTTACAGCGATGTGGCTGGCGGGAGTGAGCCTGTCCGTGGCCTCCATGGTCGGCTTTATCACGCTGGCGGGCATCGCCACACGCAACGGGATTTTGAAGGTCAGCCACTACATCAACCTTTGCAAGTTCGAGGGAGAGGTCTTTGGCCAGCCCATGATCGTGCGTGGCTCGCTGGAACGCTTGACCCCAGTGCTGATGACGGCGTTGGTGGCGGCCTTTGCGCTGACCCCGCTGCTGCTGGCAGCTGACGCGCCTGGCAAGGAGATCCTGCACCCGGTGGCGGTCGTGATTTTTGGTGGACTCGTCAGCTCTACCTTGCTGGACACGCTGCTGACGCCCGTGATGTTCTGGCTTTTTGGCGAAAGTGCCACCCGGCGCTTGATTGAGGGCAGCAGCGCACACGCCGAAAGCGAACCCATAGCCCAGGAGGCCTATTGATCCCTCACTGCGACTGTATTACTTCCAACTTTTTGATAGAGGCCTCGGAGCGCTGCCTTTTGAAGCGCTCCAGTGAAACAAACTCACCTAAAGGCGACCCAAATGATCATGAAAAAGAACTTCTCCCAACTGATAGCAGCCACCGCAATCGTGATGGCATCCCTGGCAAGTGCGCCTGCTGCCATGGCCCATGGTGCCGCCGCCCCTGTCCATGGCGGAGTCGTGCAAACCGCTGCCGATTTGTCGTTTGAGTTAGTCGCATCTTCCGATGGCGCGAATATCTACATCCAAGACCACGGCAAAGATGCGGATGCCTCACGGTTCGAGGGCAAGCTGACAGTGCTCAACGGTGCGGATAAGTCAGAAGCGACCCTGAAGCCGGCAGGGGCGAACAAACTGGAGGCCAAGGGAGTCACCTTGTCCAAAGGGGCGAAGGCAGTCGCGGTGCTGACCACCAATGGCAAGAAGAGCATCACGGTGCGGTTCACCGTCAAATAAGGCATCCATGGCGAGCGAATCTCTGTCCCTGCCAGCTTTGCGAGGCGGCCTGCTGGCCTTACTGGCTGCGGCCTTGTTCGGCATCAGTACCCCCATGGTCCAGCGGCTGGGTGCAGGGCTGGGGGCGTTCACGACGGCCGCCCTGCTGTACGCTGGGGCGGCTGTCGTCGGTGCCTTGTCCCTGCGGACTACCGCCCACGAGGCAAGGTTGCAGAGATCCGGTGCCTGGCGCCTCATAGCTATGGCGGGGTTCGGTGCCGCTCTGGGCCCTGTCGCCCTATCTTGGGGCCTGCAACACACGAGCGGCGCCAGCGCGTCTCTCATGCTCACCTTGGAAGCTCTGTTCACCGCCACGCTGGCATGGTGGCTGTATAGCGAAACCATGGACCGCCGCGTGTGGGCCGCCATGCTTCTGTTGCTGGCGGGCGGCATGGCCTTGGTCATGGACCAGGGCCTGCAGGGCGGCACGCAGTTGCTCGGTCTACTGGCCGTGCTGCTGGCGACGGTGGCCTGGGGCGTGGACAACACCTTGTCCCGTGGGCTGGCTGAGCGCGACCCCAGCCAGGTGGTGATGGCCAAGGCGTCGTTGGGGGCCGCTGCGACAGCCTGTCTTGCCATGTTGTGGGGAGAGCCATTGCCCTCCCTGACCGCTGCTCTAGGGCTCTTTGCCGTGGGGGCCACAGGGTATGGCTTGAGTCTTCGGTT
>Ga0207976_100230_pt1 | contig 31565 bp, 29 predicted proteins | sample LakWasMe94_HOW11_2_FD_183916 | JGI IMG/M metagenome (GOLD analysis project Ga0207976, IMG submission 183916) | Freshwater sediment methanotrophic microbial communities from Lake Washington under simulated oxygen tension - Sediment Metagenome... | ecosystem: Environmental > Aquatic > Freshwater >... | reverse complement strand
GACAGCCATCAGGGTCAGCAGACGAAGGCCTAGCTGAACGTCCTGTGCGTGGGGGTATGAGCGAATAGCCCGGAGCAGGGTGGGCAACTCATCAATACTAACGTGCGCGTAGTTCTCTGCCTTGCCGGATGCCAGAAATTTATGCACCCCTTCAAGCGGGTTGTTCACTGCTCTGCCTGTCACGCGGGCCAGGTCGTACACATCCTTGCAGTAGGCCCGAACTCGGCTCATCTGCTCAAGGATGCCTTGCCGTTCCAGACCACGTAACAGCTCCATCCACTCCATTGACAGAATGCCGGTGTAGAGCCGCTTACCGAACGAGGGAAACACGTGGCGCTCTAATGCGCCCATAACTCGTTTGGCGGTGCCAGCATCCCAAGAGTTGAGCCGAGAGGTGTGCCACTCCCGCGCCAGTGATTCAAAGGTGTTATTGCTGGCCGCCAGATCGGCAGCCTGACGGGCTTGTTTGGTCGCTATCGGATTCTTGCCCTCAGCGGCATCGGCGCGCAGTTCGGCAGCCTTCTGTCTGGCCAGCGCCCCACCGACCTCGGGATAACCACCTAACCCAAGCCAACTCCACTTGCCTGCCGGCGTCTTGTAACGCAGTTGCCAGGACTTCTGGCCGTCAGGCTTCACACGGAAATACAGGCCGTTACCATCCTGCTCCCGGTATTCCTTGGTGTCGGGCTCCAGGCCCGCTAGGGCGGTATCAGACAGCGGGCGGCGCTTGATTTCGGAGCGCTTCATTGGCTTGTATCCCCTCGGTTCGATTTTTCATCAAGGATACACAGGGGGATACACGGCGGGAAGGTATAGGGGTAGATAAGGAGATACAGCCAGAAACAAGAAAGCCCGCACTAGGCGGGCTTCTTGAGGTTGTTTAGAGACTCATGGAGACATCTGTAAACAGGTACTTGGTGGCTACACAGGGACTTGAACCCCGGACCCCAGCATTATGAATGCTATGCTCTAACCAACTGAGCTATGTAGCCAAGTGGCGCGCATTATTCGCGTAGAACGGTAAGGCGTCAAGCACTTTTTATAAAAAAATTATCTACGCTATCAACCGTTTATCCAAATTCCCTCCTGTAGCCGCCGACGCATCCTGCGATTGGATCGTGAACCCTGTCCGCGTTTCAGTCGCTAGACCGTATTGGCCGGTTTGCGTCGGCTGCGCCAGCGGCTACGGGGGGCGCTGCGGCATCAAGCGAAATATTCAGGTCGTTAGCAAGCTAAGGGGATAGCCTCGGCGCACTGAAAAATGGCACATTGGCCACCCCTGCAACTGTGCACCCATCTGCTGTACGGAAACTCTTATGGCTCTCAGCAACCTTCAGTCCGCCTCCGTGGCGACTCCCGCGGCCTCTCAAAGCAGCCCTCTGGTGCTGCGCATTATCGGCGCGGTGGCGCTGGCGCATTTGATCAATGACCTGATCCAGGCGGTGCTGCCGGCGATCTACCCGATGCTCAAGGCCAGCTATGGGCTGACCTTCACCCAGGTCGGCCTGATTACCCTGACTTTCCAGCTCACGGCCTCGCTGCTGCAGCCCTGGGTCGGTTATTACACCGACCGCCATCCCAAGCCATACCTGTTGCCGGTGGGCATGATCTGCACCCTGATCGGCATTCTGATGATGTCCCAGGTCGGCAGCTTTGCCTTGATCCTGCTGGCGGCGGGGCTGATCGGCGTCGGCTCCTCGACCTTCCACCCGGAAGCCTCGCGGGTAGCGCGGCTGGCCTCCGGCGGACGTTTCGGCCTGGCGCAATCGACCTTCCAGGTCGGCGGCAACGCCGGCACGGCCTTCGGCCCGCTGCTGGCGGCGGCGATCATCATTCCCTTCGGCCAGGGCAATGTGGCCTGGATGGGCCTGTTCGCGGTGTTCGCCCTGGGGCTGCTCTACGCCATCAGCCGCTGGTACGCCAGCCACCTCAAACTGTTCAAGCTCAAGCAGGGCCAGGCGGCGACCCACGGGCTGTCCAAGGGGCGTGTGCTCAGCGCCCTGGTGGTGCTGGGGCTGCTGGTGTTCTCCAAGTATTTCTACATGGCCAGTCTCACCAGCTACTTCACCTTCTACCTGATCGAGAAGTTCGACCTGTCGGTGGCCAGCTCGCAGTTGCACCTGTTCCTCTTCCTCGGCGCGGTGGCGGCCGGGACCTTCTTCGGTGGGCCGATCGGCGACAAGATCGGGCGCAAGGCGGTGATCTGGTTCTCGATCCTCGGCGTGGCGCCGTTCACCTTGCTGCTGCCCCATGTCGACCTGTTCTGGACCAGCGTGCTCAGCGTGGTGATCGGCTTCATCCTGGCGTCGGCGTTCTCGGCCATCGTGGTCTACGCCCAGGAGCTGGTGCCGGGCAACGTCGGCATGATCGCCGGGGTGTTCTTCGGCCTGATGTTCGGTTTCGGCGGGATCGGCGCGGCGCTGCTGGGCCACCTGGCGGACATCCACGGCATCGAGTACGTGTACTTCCTGTGCTCGTTCCTGCCGCTGTTCGGCCTGTTGGCGATCTTCCTGCCGCGGACCCAAAAAGCCTGAGTGCATGCTGTGAGCGAAAGGGCGCCGACAATGATGTCGGCGCTTTTTTTTGCCCATGGCAAAGGTGCTCGCCGAGTCAGATCGAGCCGTGTTGCCCGGCCAGCAGGATGCGCCCGAAGCTGCGCTTGGCGTCCAGCGGGGTAATCGCCAGCAACTGGTCGAGGCGTATTTCGAACGGACCTTCGGCGCTCTCCAGGCAGAAGAATTCTTCGCCGTTGGCACTGGTGCGGGTGGTCTTGCCGAGCGCTTCGAACTGGCTGCCATCGACCCGTTCCACCAGCAGTCGGTAGCCATGCAGGCAGGCGATTTCCAGGTAGTCGTGCAGGTCGCAGTCCAGTGGTTTATAGGTGTTCATCCGCTCACCTCCAGGCCTGTCGCCTCGAAGCCCGCGGCCTGGAAACCTTGCAGCGGAATGATGAAATAGCCTTGGCGAGCGATGCCTTGCATCACCCGTGGATCGCCGATCTGGCTGTGGCAGAAGCGGCATTCGTTCTGCGAGATATCGCTTTCCCGCACGCCCAGGCTGTCCAGCCAGGCAAAGGCGTATTGCCGGGCCAGGGCGGCGTCGTGGGTTTCGGTCAGCACATCGAAGTGCAGGTAGTGGCCTGCGCGGGTGCGCACATGGGTGTCGAAGACTTTCACGTTCATGGCGGTTTCATCCGTCGAGAAAAGAGGGCGCCAGCGCCTCGTCAGGAGTGCGCTGGCGAGCGGATCTACTTGAGGTCGGCCAGGGCCGCGCCGAAGTTCAGGTGCAGGACCTTGTCCGCGACCACCAGGGCCGGCACCGACTTGACCCCGGCGGCTTCGGCCTCGGCGATCCGCGCGGGCGCCTGGCCGAGGTGGACGATTTCCACTTGGATTTGCGGGTCCAGCAGTTCCAGCAGGGTCTGTTCCGTCTCGACGCAAACCGGGCAACCGGCGTGGTAATAACGAGCGCGTGTCATGGGGTGAACCTCCAATTAAAGTATCGGATCGATACTGTATTTAGGTTTTCATCGCCTTCGCCCTTTGTCAATATAGTTTTTATTCGATACTATTTATCGCAGACATTGATCCAGGAATGCCCCTGTGCTGTTCGATTTGCTTGAAAGGCTTACCAGCCTGACCCGCGTCTGGTTTCGCGAGCACCCGCTGTTGGCGGATATCCAGCCGATCCAGTTGAGCGCGCTGCTGTACCTGGCGCGCTGCAACGGCTACTCCAATACACCGCTGGCGGTGGCCGATTACCTGGGCCTGACCAAGGGCACGGTGTCGCAGTCGCTCAAGGCGCTGGAGGCCAAGGGCCTGATCAGCAAAAGCCAGGACGCCCGGGACAAGCGCAGCGTGCACCTGCTGCTGACTGAGCAGGCCAAGACCCTGCTGGCGGCGGTGATGCCGCCGGCGTTCCTCGATAGCGCCGCGCAGCGTATGGGCGGGCAGGCCAAGGAGCTGGAGCACTTGCTCGGCGAACTGCTGCGCAACGTGCAGCGCACCCAGGACGTGCCGAGCTTCGGCCTGTGCAAGACTTGCCGCTTTCACCAGCAAGTCGCGGGCGGACCTTTCTGCGGCCTGACCGAAGAGCCGCTGGCGCCTGCCGACATTGAGTTGATCTGCCGGGAACATCAGTTCGCCGATGAAACCATGGAGTAAGGTAATGACCCCTGAGCGTATAACCCTAGATGCCTTGTTGACCGGCCGCGCCGTGGCCTACAGCCGCCCGGGGTCGATGAGCGCGATTGCCAAGGCCCCGCGCACTGGCAGTCTGCAGGTCGGTCCGCTGGGCCTGCTGGACGACGAGCAGGGCGACCTGCGGGTGCATGGCGGCACGGAAAAAGCCATTCATCACTACCCCCGCGAGCATTACGCCGCCTGGGCCGCCGAGTTGGGGCCGCACGCGTTGCTGGAGCAGCCGGGCGCCTTTGGCGAGAACTTCAGCAGCCACGGCTGGACCGAGCAGAACGTCTGCCTGGGCGACCGTGTCCGGGTTGGCAGCGTGTTGCTGGAGGTGTCCCAGGGGCGCATGCCGTGCTGGAAACTCAATGATCGCTTTGCCGTGAAAGACATGTCGCTGCGGGTCCAGCAGAGCGGACGCACCGGCTGGTATTACCGGGTGCTGGAGGCGGGCAGCCTGAGCGCCGGGGATGTGTTGCAGCAGGTCGAGCGCCCCTTCGAGCAGTGGCCGCTGTCGCGCTTGAGCGCGGTGCTGTTTTCCCGCGAGGTGGCGCTGGAGGAGATTCGTCTGTGCCTGGAGCTGCCGCTGGTGCCGTCGTGGCGCCGCACCCTGGAGCGCCGGGTCGAGCAGGCGGCGGTCGAGGATTGGGCCCCGCGCCTGCAGGGCACTGTGCCTGCCGATGAGGAGCCCGTTCGCTGAGCGGCGGGCGCGATCAGTTCGACTCCAAGGTCAGGCGCGCCTGGACCAGGGCCTGAGGGTCGACTTCCAACTGCAGCGACACCAGGTTGACGCCCTGGTTTTCCACCTCGTCCAGCCAGGCCAGCAGGTCTTGCAGCGAGCCACCCAGGTTGAGATTGAGGCGTCCGGCCTGTTCGCTGTCCATGCGTTCGATGCTCAGGTTGGCCGCGGCCGTGCTGGCGGTGATCAGGCCGGCCAGGGTGCGGCTGTTGGCCTGCGGGCCGCGAGCGTTGCTGGACGAAGGGAGCTTGAGCAGATCGGTTTGCAACTGCAGGGCCTCCTGGAACAGCTGTTCGGCCTGCTGCAGGGCCTGGCGCTGAGGGCTCCAGAGCAGGGCCCAGAACAGCGTCACGGCCAGAAACAGGCTGAGCAACTTCAGGGCCAGGCGATCGCGGGCCGGTAGCTGCTGCCAGCGGTTCGAGTAACGATTGAAAAGGGTGGTCATGGCTTAGTCCGTGATTTTCAGGCGGGCGCTGACCCCGTCCGGGGCGAGCACGGCCGAGTCGGCCTGGACGTTCGCGCCTTGCTGCGCGAGGGCTTCGCGCAGGCGTTCGAGGGTGGAGAAATCCGGCGCGTTGACTTGCAGGGTCCAGCCTTGCGCCTGTTGGTAGTCCAGCCGGCGGATCCGCGTATCGCCGCCGTCGCTGTTGGTCCATTGGCTGGCCAGGTTGTCGAGCCGGCGCGCCAGGCTTTGCTGGGGCTGGCCGGCCTGCTGGGCACGGGCCTGGACCTGGCGGGCGAGGTCGATCACCCGCGGCTCGTCGGGAAAACGTTGGCGCCAGAGCTCCAGGCTGGCCTCGGTCACCTCGGCGGTCTTGTGTTGCAGCAACCAGCGATGGCCCAGGTCCTGTGCCACTTGAGCGGCGCAGGCGATGACCAGGATCGCCAGCAGCGCCCGCCATGGCGTACGCGACGGGCTGCGCAGGGCGAAGGTGCCCTGGCGCAGGTCGATCGCCTGCGCGCTGCCCCGGGCCAACAGCGGCCAGGGCGTTTCCTCGCTGCGTTGCAGGTTGTCGGGCAGCAGCGGGGCCAGCTCTTCGAGGGCCTGCTCGTCGAGCGCCAGGCGTTGCTGGCAGGCCCCGCCGATCAGCCAGCGCTCGTGGCAACGCAGGGCCAGCGCCTGGTTGTCCGGCAGGCAGTCGGCATCGACATGAATGCGCTCGGCCGTCAGGCCATGGCGGGCCAGCCGCTCCAGCAACTGTTCCAGCCACTGGCGTTGCAGGACGAACAGGCGACAGTGCCGACGCGCCTGCAACGGCCCGCGGGCCAGGTGCAACTGCTCGGGGTCGTCCAGCAGCCGTTCTTCCAGCACCGAATGGATGGCTTGCTGCAGCCAGCGGCCACTGCGCGGCGGAACGTCGAAGCGGTGATGGCTGGCGATTTCGGCCGGCAGCAGCAGGGTCAGGCGCAGGCCGGCCAGCACCGCCGCCTGCTGCAGCGTGCCGTGCAGCGGCTCGCCGTCGGTTTGCCACCAGGTGACGGGCGAGTCGTCGTCCGCATTCACTGTGCTGAGGTAAAGCCAGGCTTGCATGGGATTACTCCGGAAAACGGGAAGGGGCGGCGAGGGTGCGCTGCAGTACGCTGACCTGGCCGTCCGGCTCGATGCGCAGGCGGCTGATCAGGCGCAATTGGCGGTCGCCCAGTTCGACATCCAGCACCGCCTGGAAATAGCGGCTGCTGACGTCGAGCCCCTGGCTGTTGATCTCGTGCTGTTTCAGCGGGGGGGCGTCGAGAAACTCCTGCACCGTCTTGTAGCCTTCGGCGGGGCGTGCCTGCACCAGGGCGACGGCCTGGGCCAGGTCGAGCTTGCCCAGGCTGGCCAGTTGTTCGGCCGGAGCGGTGTTGAGGTTCAGGGCTCCCTGCGTGGTTCTGACCCAGGGCCGCAGGCGCTCCATGACCGCCGCGTCGACGGCTTCCAGGCGCATCAGTTCGCTGCTGTCGTTCCAGGCCAGCGGCTTGCCGTCGAAACCACGGACCGGCGGCAAGCGCGTGGGGTCGTGGGGCGGCAGACCGAGCACCTGCAACAGACGTTGATAACGCAGGCGACTGATCCGGTCGTTGGGCGTGCGCAGGGTGCCGAGGTTGAAGCGCGCGCTGAGGTCTTGCAGCTGGATGCGGATACGCCCGCCGTCAATGTCGAACACCGGTGTGTTTTGCGCCCAGCGCTGGCCCAGGTGCACGCGCTTGGGCTCCGGTTCATCGCGCCAGTCATCGCGCAGTTGGCCACGGGCCCAGGCTTCGCCACTGAGCGCCAGTTGCCACAGTTGCTGCTGCAACAGCTGGTTGGAACTGCCGATCAGGCTCAGGCGCTGGCGAGCCAGCATGTCACTGACGATCAGGGTCGCCAGGGAGGTGATCAACAGCACGCTGATCAGCGCGATGCCCCGTTGTCTACAGGCCTTAACCATGGTCCAGCCCCTTGAAGCCCGGCAGCAGGATCACCCGCCGCAGGCCGGGATAACCGGGGGCGTCGAGCTCCAGTTCGATGGCCTGGGGCAGGCTCAGTGGCGCCTGGCCGACGGGCCAGTTGGAGTGGGCCTTACCCTGGTCGTCGATGTAGCGCAGGCGTTCGAGCCGGACGCCATCGAGCAGCAGCTGTTGCGCGGCAGTGCCGGACAGGGCGGGACTGTCCACCGGGCTGCGGTATTCGCGCAGCCATTGGTCGTCGTTCCAGTGATAGGTGACCAGCAGCAGGTCGTTGCGCGCCTGCTGCAAGGGGTTGCTCCAGCCGCCTCGTACCAGCTGGATGCGCCCGGGCTCGCCGATCAGTGCCTGGCGCGCCGAACTGCCGTTGACCGGGTAGGCGATGGCCTGGGTCAGGTCACGCTCGAAGATACCCACCGCACGCTGCAGGCGCCGCAGTTGCAGTTCGTGCTGATGAATCCGCTGGTCGGTATGGATCATGCGTTCGAGCAACTGATAGCAGGCCAGGCCGAGCAGGCTGAACAGGGCCATGGCGATCAGCACTTCGAGCAGGGTGAAGCCCTGCTGCCGGCGTTTCATGGGCGAGCCTCCAGGTAGCCCGCCAGGTGCGCGCGTTGCCGGGGCATGGGCGCGTCGGTGGAGACTTCGAGCACGATCTTCAGCAGGCGCGGGTCGGGCGCCGCGGCGGTTTCGCTGGTCAGCAGCCAGTCGCGCCCGGCGAAGCGGATCGGTTCCTGGCGCTGGCTCTGGGGCTGGCGCATGCCGGCGCGCAGTTCGTTCAGGCGGTTGTCCGCCAGCCATTGCGCCAGGGTGCGTTCGCTGAGGCCACCGTTGTTGCCGATCAGGTGTTCGGTGGCGCTGTAGAGCGACAGCGACAGCACGGCGAAAATGGCCAGGGCCACCATCACTTCCAGCAGGGTGAAGCCCGCCTGTTTATTGCACCGGGGCAAGGCGCACCTCCTCGACACCGTCGCTGGACAACGACAGCAAGGGCTGCTGGCGGTATTCCAGCAGCAGGCTGAAGGGCGAGATCTGGTCGTTGGCCAGTATCCAGAGCTGCGGCTCCTTGCCCTGCGGTCGTGGATCCTTCAGGTTCAGGCGCAGCTCGCCGGGCAGCCGGTGTTCCTTGAAGCGCTTGTCCGCCAGCCACTGGCCGCCGCGATCGAGGCTCAGCACTGTGTAATGGTCCGGCTCCAGGCGCAGGCCGTGATTGAGGTTGTTCAGTACCGCGTCTTCGCGCAGCAGGCCAATGAGGTTCTGCAGGCGCTCGGCCTCGCGCCGGGCCTTCTGCCCGCCCGAGTCGCTCTGGACCAGCCCGACCATGCCGGCCAGCAAGCCGATGATCACCATCACCACCAGCAGCTCCAGCAGGGTGAAACCCGCCATTGGCTTGCGCACTTCAAGGCTCCCAGTTGCCGATGTCGGCATTGGTCCCGTCGCCGCCGCTGCGGCCGTCGGCACCGAAGGAGTACAGATCGTAGGCCGAGCCCTCGCGACCCGGGGCGAGGAACTGATAAGGGTTGCCCCACGGATCCTTGGGCAGGCGCTTGAGGTAGCCGTCGGGGTTCCAGTTGAGGGCCGCCGGCATGCCCGCCGGTTTTTTCACCAGGGCTTCCAGGCCCTGCTGGGTCGAGGGGTAGTGGTGGTTGTCGAGCTTGTAGATTTCCAGGGCCGTGGCCACCGCCTTGATGTCGCTGCGGGCGGCGGTGACCTTGGCCTGGTCCGGACGGCTCATGATCTGCGGGACCACCAGGGCGGCTAGGACACCGAGAATCACCACGACCACCATGATCTCGATCAGGGTGAAGCCGCGTTGGCGGGAAGGGTTGCGCATGTTGTGTGCTCTTCAGGTGATGAGTTGGTTGAGGTTGAGAATGGGCATCAGGATCGCCAGGACGATGACCAGCACGCTGGCGCCCATGAACACCAGCATTGCCGGCTCGAACAGCCCGACCAGCATGGCGATGCCGTTGGACAGCTGGGTCTGCTGCTGGTGGGCGGCGCGTTCGAGCATGCTGTCCAGTTCCCCCGAGCGTTCGCCGCTGGCGATCATGTACAGCATCATCGGCGGGAAATCGCCGCTCTGTTCCAGGGCCCGGGTCAGCCCGCTACCTTCGCGCACGGCACGCGCCACGTCTTTCATACGAGTACGAATCTGCTGGTTGGCGACCACCTCGGCGGAAATCTCCAGAGCATCAACAAGTGGCACGCCGCTGCGTCCGAGAATCGCCAGGGTGCTGACAAAACGGGTGCTGTTGCTGGCCTGGATCACCCGCCCGATCACCGGCAAGCGCAGCTGGACCTGGTGCCAGCGCATGGCCAGGGCGGGCTTGCGCAGGGCCACGCGCAGGCCGGCGGCGAGGCTGCCGAGTATCAGCAACAGGACCAGGCCGTAGTCTCGGGCGAAGTCGCTGGTGGCAATCAGGCCGCGGGTCAGCATCGGCAGTTGCTGGCCACTGTCGATGAACACCTTGACCACATCCGGCACCACGAAACTGAGCAGGAAACCGACGATGCTGAAGGCCGCCAGCAGCAAGATGCTCGGGTACAGCATGGCCAGTTGCAGCTGCTGGCGGGCGGCGTGCCGGGCCTCGGTGTAGTCGGCCAGCTGCATCAGCACCTGGGCCAGGTGGCCGGCGCGTTCGCCGGCGGCCACCGTGGCCCGGTACATCGAGGCGAAGGCGCGCGGGTATTCGCCCATGGCCCGGGCCAGGTCGTGGCCTTCCAGCACCCGGGCGCGGATCGCCAGCATCATGCTTTGCTGCGCGCGTTTGCTGCATTGCGCGGCGACGGCGGCCAGCACTTCTTCCAGTGGCAGCGAGGCCTGGACCAGGGTCGCCAGCTGGCGGGTGAGCAAGGCCAGTTGCGCCGGGCTGAGGCGTTGGCCGCTGGTCAGCGCGGCGCCGCAGCGGTCCTTTTGCCCACGGGCCGGCTTGACCTGCAGGGCGATCAGGTTGCGTTCGCGCAGCAACTGGCGGACCTGCCGCGCGCTGTCGGCTTCCTGCACGCCGCGGGTCTTGCGCCCGGCGTTGCACATGGCGAGGTATTCGTAGGCGGCCACGGTCAGTGCTCCCGGGTTACTCGTAGCAGTTCTTCGACGCTGGTGACGCCTTGCAGCACCTTGTCCCGGCCGTCGGCGAACAGGCTGTGGGCATGCTGGCGCGCGTAGTGGGTCAAGGCGGCCTCGCCAGCCCCTTCATGGATCAATTGGCGCAGCGGTTCGTCGAACAGCACCAGTTCGTAGATGCCCTGGCGGCCGCGATAGCCGCTGTTCTGGCAGGCCGGGCAGCCGACCGGGTGATACAGCACCGGGGCCTGTTGCGGATCGAGGTTCAACTGGTGGCAGGCCGCGGCGTCGGCGGGCGCGGCGTGCTTGCAATCGCTGCAGAGCACCCGCACCAGGCGCTGGGCGACCACGCCGAGCAGCGAAGTGCAGAGCAGGAAGGGCTCGATGCCCATGTCCAGCAGGCGGGTGACGGCGCCGATGGCGCTGTTGGTGTGCAGGGTGGACAGCACCAGGTGGCCGGTGAGGGAAGCCTGCACGGCGATGTTGGCGGTTTCCCGGTCGCGGATTTCGCCGACCATGACCACGTCCGGGTCCTGGCGCAGGATGGCGCGCAGGCCCCGGGCGAAGGTCATGTCGACCTTGGTGTTGACCTGGGTCTGACCGATGCCGGCCAGGTGGTATTCCACCGGGTCTTCGATGGTCAGGATGTTGCGGGTCTGGTTGTTCAGGCTGCTGAGCCCGGCATACAGCGTGGTGGTCTTGCCGGAACCGGTGGGGCCGGTGACCAGCAGGATGCCGTGGGGACGCAGCAGGGCGTCTTCGAGCTTGTCGCGGATCGCCTCGGCCATGCCCAGCCGCCCCAGGTTCAGGCGTCCGGCCTGTTTGTCGAGCAGGCGCATCACCACCCGCTCGCCGTAGGCCGAAGGCAGGGTGGAGACCCGCACGTCCACTTCATGGCCGCCGATGCGCAAGGCGATGCGGCCGTCCTGGGGGATGCGTTTCTCGGCGATGTCGAGCTTGGACATGACCTTGATCCGCGACACCAGCAGGCCCGCCAGTTCCCGGCGCGGGCGCAGCACTTCGCGCAGCAGGCCGTCGACTCGCAGGCGCACGGACAGGTGTTGCTCGAAGGTTTCCAGGTGGATATCCGACGCCTTGACCTTGACCGCCTCGCCGAGGATCGCGTTGATCAGGCGAATGATCGGCGCATCGTCTTCCTGCTCCAGCAGGTCGGTGATCTGCGGCAGTTGTTCGGCCAGGCTGGCCAGGTCGTCCTGGCCGGCGATCTGGTCGCCCAGGCCCTCGGCCATCTGCATGGCGTCGTCGCGGCCGTCGCGATACTGCTCGGCCAACCGCTCGGCGAAACCCTCGGTGTCGAGTATCCGGTGGCCCAGCAGCGGGCCATGGCAGCGGCGGATCTCGGCGAGGATTTCCACCGGCGTGTCGACCCGGCAGTAAAGCTGCAGGCCGCTCTCCAAGGGCTCCAGCAGGACGCCATGGCGCTTGGCGAAACCAAAGGGCAGGCGTGCGACCGGGCTCATCGGTGTGGCTCGTTGGCGCGCATGTCGATGGTCGCCTCCTGCGGCGCGGCATCGAACAGCTGGCGCGAGTCGGCGGGCAGGGCCAGGGCGTTGCGGCTGTCACTGTTGGCGCGCAGCTTGCGCAGGTCGTTGTACTTGCGCTCGCTGACGTTGACGGCATCGGCGCTGCCACGGACCAGGGTCGGGCGCAGGAAGACCATCAGGTTGGTCTTCTCGGTGACGTCCTTGGTGCTGCTGAACAGCCGGCCGATCCAGGGAATGCTGCCCAGCACCGGCACCTTGCTGACCTGGGTCTTGACGTTGTCCTTGATCAGGCCGCCGAGCACGATGATCTGGCCGTCGTCGGCGAGGATGGTGCTTTTCACCGAACGCTTGTTGGTGATCACGTCGCTGGTGGTGATGCCCGGCGGGGCGCTGGCCAGCTCCGAGCTTTCCTGCTCGACCTTCAGGCGCAGGGTGTTGCCCTCGTTGATGTGCGGCGTCACCTTGAGGGTCACGCCGACGTCCTGGCGTTCCACGGTGGTGAAGGGGTTGCTGGCGCCGGCGGTGTCGGTGGTGTACGAGCCGGTCTGGAACGGCACGTTCTGGCCGACGAGGATTTCCGCCGCTTCGTTGTCCAGGGTCAGCAGACTTGGAGTGGACAGCAGGTTGTTCTTGGAGTCGCTGGACAGGGCCGTGACCAGCGCGCCGAAATTGCTGGTGCCGATGCCGATGATGGCGCCGTCCGGCAGGGTAACGCTCTTGTCCTTGCCTTTGCCCTGGCTCAGCAGGGTGCCGATCGACAGGCCGGTGCCGCTGAAATTGGTGCCGCCGGCGACGTTGCCGGCGCGCGCCGCCCATTGCACGCCGAGGGCTTCGTTGATGTCGCCGCTGACTTCGACAATGGCCGCTTCCACCAGCACCTGGGCCCGTGGCTGGTCCAGCTGGGTGATGACTTTATTGAGCATGCTCAGTTGCGCCGGGTCGGCCATCAGCACCAGGGCGTTCTGGCTTTCGTCGGCGCTCACCAGTATCGAGCTGCCGCCGCCCTTGCCTTCGCCGCTACCGCGATTGCTGTCTTCCAGGCGCTTGCCGATGCCGTTGAGCAGCTTCGACAGCTGTTTGGCATCGCTGTGGTGCAGGCGCACCACCCGCGCGCTGTCGTTGGCATTGCTCGGCACGTCGATGGCCTTGACCAGCTCGGCCATGCGCTGGCGGGCCTGGGCGGAGCCGGCGAGGATCACCCGGTTGCTGCGGGCGTCGCCCACGGCCTTGGCGTCGCTGGGGCCGTTGCCCGTCTGGCTGATGCTCTCGTTCAGGGTGCGGGCCACATCGCTGGCCCAGGCGTGCTTGAGGGCCACGGTGCTGAACGAGCGGTTGCCGGCCTGGTCCAGTTCGCTGACCACCTGGCGGATGCGCTCGACGTTGCTGGCGCTGTCGGAAACCACCAGGGCATTGGAGCTGGCCGAGGGCGCGACGTAGGCGTCGTCGCTCACCAGCGGGCGCACCACCCCGGAGATTTCCGCGGCGTTGGCGTTGCGCAGGTCCAGAACCTTGGTCACGAACTCATCGCCGGACTGCTCGCTGGATTTGGTCTTGGCTTCCACCGCCGGCATGATCAGCACCCGGTCGCCCTGGTCCAGGGCGACGAAACCCTGGCTGCGCAGCACGCTGAGGAACAGCGAATAGATACCGTCCTGGTCCAGGGCTTTGGACGATTGCACGCTGACCTTGCCTTGCAGGCGGGCATCGACCACCAGGGTCTTGCCGGTGATTTCCCCGACCTCGCTGGCCAGGTCGCGCAGTTCGGCGTCCTTCATGTTCAGCGTCCACAGGCGCTGGGTGGTGAGGGCCGCGCTGCTGGGCAGGGCATTCAGCAGGAGGCCGAGGCTGAGCACGGCGCCCGCAATCTTGGACAGTTTCATGGTGTGTTCTCTATCGCTCGCAGAAGGGCCGTGGCTTTTCGGTCGGCGACCTCCGGTGGGGTTGTCTGGGGGCTGAGCAGGCGCATTTGGCGCCCGGGCAACAGCAGGTTCTGTTCACGGCCATTGCGCAGCACCACCACCTGATCGGCGCTGACGCTCTTGAGCAGCGTGCCGTCGGGCAGGCGTTCGCCCGGGGAGTAGAAGGCCCGGCTGTCGGCGTACTGGATCAGCGCCCTGGATTGCTCGGGCTGGTTGCCCAGCAGGCTGGCGAGCAGGACCAGCGGCAGGCTGGCCTGCGCGCTGTCGAATTCGACTGGTATGGCGCCGAAGACCCTGGCGATGTTGTGATCGTCCAGGGGCGCGGGCAGGAGCTTTTCGGCGCTGGCACTCGGTACCGCGGCCGGCACCGGCTGGCCCGCCAGCACTTGCCGGTAGGTCCAGCTGTCGAGGCCGAGCCAGGTCAGCCAGAGGCCGAGGGCGACCAGGCTGACGGGGAGCAGGTAGCGTTGGCCGGAGCCGCGGGGGCGCCATGGGAACATCCTCTTCATGGGCGTTTGGGCAGCATGCGTCTGAGCACACCATGCCCGCGCAGTTGGTGGAGGATCACCGCGGCGATATGGCCGGCCACCAGCAGGGCCAGGGCCATGCAGCTGTAGTGGTGAAGCTCTTCGAAAAAGGTGATGGCCGTCGGGTTCTGCAAGGGTTGCGGCAGCTGCAGGCCGAACAGGTCGATCGGGCGCGACATCATCAGCACGCCGCTGAGCAGCACGGTGCCGAGGGTGACCAGCAATGCGCCGTGCCCGGCATGCACCAGCTTGCGCTCAGCCGCGCTCTGATGGGCGGGCGCCGGTGGAGCGGGATGGCGTACGAGGTAGAACAGTCGCAGGACGAACAGCGGCACCAGCAGGGTGGTCAGCGAGACGTTGATAAAGGCGATCGCCTGTTGGACCGAGCATGGCGGCTGCAACAGCGCGTTGGCATAGCCGCTGATGGTGGCCCACAGGACAACGGCGGCGAACAGCCAGTGCAGCAGCCTGCGCGGTCTGGAGTAGTGAGGGTGATTCATGTCGATTCCCAAGGTCCGCAACGCGGTGCCGAGGCACCACGCTGCGGTTGGTCAGGTTATGGATTACTTGCGAATCCAGGCGTCCTTCCAGTTGCTGCCAACGCCAGGCTCGTACTGAGTGGCGCCAGCGTTCCACTGGATGCAGTAGCCGCTGTAAGGGAACGGCTTGCACTCATAGACGTTGCCGTCCTTGGCCAAAACCTTGGTGCCGGCCTTGTAGCCGGTCAGGCCTTTGGGGAAGACGAAGTCGTAGTCGCCGCCGCCCACTTCCTCGGCTTTCAGGGTGATGCGCTGGCTTTGTTGCAGTTGCTCGCCTTTTTCCGGCTTGGCCACGACCACCACGTCATAGTCGCCTTCGCTGACGTTACGCAGCGCGATGGAGAAGTGCGGGGTGTTGTTGCCAGGCTCGGCTTGCACGTGAGCAATGCTTTCGTTCTTGCCGTTGAAGACCGTCGAACTGATGGTGTACTTGCCGCCCTGGGCAATGGCGTTGAAGTGCAGGTCGGTGGCGTTGTCCTTCAGGGTGTACTCGGCCTGCAGGCCGGAAAGCTTCAGCTCGCCAGGAATGCTCGGCTGCTCTTTCTGGATTTCCACGCGTACCACGTCGCTGTTGTTCTTGGCGTACAGGGTGTTCTTGCCGTAGTTGGGCACGACTTCATTACTGGTGTTGAGCTCGCCCATCATGTAGCCGGCATTGGCCTTGTTGACCTTCTCCGCCAGCAGGTACGGCCAGTTGTTGGCCTTGGCCTGGTCTTCGGTCTCGATGTTCAGGCGGGTCTGGCGGTTCTGCTGTTCGCCGGCGTTGGTGAACACGCGGGTGCTGACCTTGTCGCCGACGCGCAGTTGCTCAGGCTGCACCGCGCCGAGGATCTTCCAGTCAGGAATCGGCGCGCCATCGTTGTCGATGTTGACGTCGATGGCCTGGTAGAAGGTGGCGGCGGTGTCGGCGATTTTCCAGGTCGCCAGGATCACGTGGTAACCGCTGCGATCGGCAGGAATGTTGACTTTGTGCTTGGTCCTGCCACCGGCCGGTGGACGCGCGCCGTTCGCTTTTTCATCGAGCAGCGGGGTCATCTCGAAGGAGTCGCGGGTCAGCGGCTGGTTCGGGTTCCAGTCTTTCTTGGTGATGTAGAACTGGTAGTAGGCGCTGGCGTGACCGGCGGAGTAATACCAGGTGAATTCATTCATGCCTGGCTTGATCGTGGTTTTCTGCCAGCGGGTCGCTGTCTGCTCGTTGAGCTGGGAGAAGCTGGTGATGCCGCCCGCCGGGATGGTGCCGTTCGCCGGGCCGCATTTGGTGAAGTCGCCCGAGCAGTAATCCTTGGGGTAGTGATGCTGGACCGATGGCGAGTACTCGACACTTTGCGGTTCGTAAGTGACGGGGCCGCAATCGCGGTTGAGGTTGCCGCCGTTAGCGGAGCACATGAAGGCCCGGGACTTCGGGCTTTCGATGTAACCGTGGGCGAAGGCTTGTTGGCTGGCCAGCGAAGCCAGGCCGAGGGTGATGGCCAGCGGCAGCTTGCGCATGGCGGTGGCGCGGTTGTTATGAAGCATCGAATCACCTTGATTTAAGTATATGAAGTGGACTTCCTTGAGGTCTTCGATGCCGGCCGCTGCATGACTCGGCCAGGGTTGCCCGTGGCTGGCAGTGCCCGGTAACGAAGGGCTCCTAGGATGCCGAGCAGGCTTGCGGGCTTGTATGAGACGAGTACGAAAGGCGAGAGGAGGGAGTGGAACAAGATGTTTCAGGGCATCACCCTGGGCCGGGATGCTGTGTACAGGGCTGCCCGGAGCGGGTCAGCCGTGGCGTTCGATATCGCGCAGCATGCGTTCGATGACGGCCAGCACGGCTTCGCGTTGGTCATCCAGATTCTGCGCACCCTGGCGGGCCGCGAGTTGCAGGTCGAGGCAGGCCCGCATCAACGCTGGCGAGTCGACCGTGCAGGCCAGCCCGCTGACCCGGTGGACCCACTGTTCGAGGAAGTCCGGCGTGTCGGGCAGCGGGGCGCTCAGCAGCTCGCGCTCCTGTTCCAGGTTGCGGCGCAGCTCCTGGAACAGCCGTTCCTTGAGCTGCGGATCGTTCTGGAAACCCTCCAGGTAGGCCAGGTCGAACGATGCGGCGGTCTCCTCGTCAGGCGCTGGGGCGAGGGGAGGCGTGAGGGGGGCTTTGAGGGTGGGACTGGATAGCCCGAGCGCTTTCAGCCCGCCGAGCATTTCCCGCAGGCGTTCGAGGACGATGGGCTTGATCATCAGGTCGTCCATGCCGGCCGCCTGGCAACGCTGCTTTTCATCGCTCAGGGCCCGGGCCGTGTAGCCGATGATCGGCAGCCTTGGCAGGCCGCGCGCCTGTTCCGCGGCGCGTACGCTGCGGGTGAGGGCGTAGCCGTCCATTTCCGGCATGTTGCAGTCGGTGATCAGCACATCGAAGTCACCCTGTTCCCAGGCCTGCAGGGCTGCTTTGCCGCTGCCGACGTAGGTGCCTCGATGGCCGAGCCTGAGCAGTTGTTGCTCGAGCACCAGGCCATTGGTGGAGACGTCGTCGACGATCAGCACATTCAGCGCGGCGACCACCGTTGGGCCTTGAACGGCCTGCGGCGCTTCGTCCTCGACGACGGGGTGCCAGGGCAGGAGCAGTTCGAAGCAGATCCGGCAACCCAGGCCTGGCGCGCTGTCGAGCCGGATATTGCCACCCATGAGCTCGACCAGCTGCTTGCAGATGCTCAGGCCCAGGCCGGAGCCGCCGTGCTGATGGGCGATCTCGGCATAGGCTTGCTGATAAGGCGCGAAGATCTGCGGCTGGAGTTCCTCGGCGATGCCGATGCCGGTGTCGTCGACATGAAAGATCAGCCGGCTCTGGCGCGGGGCTGAGTCCAGCTCATGGACCTTCAGTTCGACCTGGCCATGGGCGGTGAACTTCAAGGCGTTGGACAGCAGGTTATGGAGGATTTGCGTCAGGCGCATGGCGTCCACCTGATAGCGCCGCAGTGGGTCCAGGTTGTGTTCCAGCTTCAGCTCCAGGTGCTTTTCCCGGGCCTGGGCGGCGAACAGCTCAAGGCAGTTTTCCAGTAACGGGGCGAGCGCGGTGGGGCTGGGCGCCAGTTCCATCTGCCCGGTTTCGGCCTTGTCCAGATCGAGAATGTTGCCGATCAGGTCGATCATCGATTGCGCCGACTGCTGGGCGATGCTCAGGTTCTGCGAGGGCGCGGACGAGCCGCTGGTTTCCAGCTCCAGCAGGCCGACCATGGCGTTCAGCGGGGTGCGCAGCTCATGGCTCATGGTCGCGAGGAACTGGCTTTTCGCCGCGCTGGCGTCGAGCGCCTGTTGCTGGGCTTCGAGCAGTTTGTTTTCCAGGTGCTTGCGCACGCTGATGTCGATCCAGCCCCCCAGCAGGCCCTGCTGTTTGCCAAGCGCGGTGTAGAAGGGCACCAGCCATTGGTAGATATGGTGGGTCTGGCCGTCGACCTCGATCACGCTGTCGAGGAACTGCGACTGGCGGTTATCCAGCAGCCGCTGGTGCTGTTCCTCCAGCTCCCGGGCCAGCGCGGGTGGGTTTATGCCTTGCTCCTGGGGCGTGGTGCCGCGGATCTCGTCCAGGGATTGGCCGAAGAACTGCTCATAGGCGTGGTTGCAGGTGCTCAGGCGCCCCTGCAGGTCGCGTACGTAAAGGGGAATGGGCAAGCCGTTGAGCAAGGCGAACTGGAAGGCCAGTTGGTCCTTGAGCTGATTCTGCGCGGCGCGCCGCTTGCGGACCTGAATCCGCAGGCGCCAGTTCCAGTGCAAGGACAGCAACACCAGCACCAGGACCAGTGCAGCGGTCTGCCACACCCAGCTCGGCAGATAGTCCCAGAGCGAGCCCTTGGTCGCGGGCCGCGCCAGAACGCTGATACGGTCCTGGTTGCCGTCCGAGTTCTTCAACGAGTACAGGAGCTTGTTGAGGATGCTCAGGAGTTCGGGGTGCTTGGCGGATACGGCGAACACCAGGGGGTCGGGCTGGGCCTGGAACTGCTTGCCGATGCGTAGCCCCGGATTGGTCATTTGCCGGGCATCGGCGGCGCTGTTCAGCATGGCGTCGACCATGCCCTGTTCCACCAATTGCACGGCCTGATCGTAATTGTCGGTGAGCACCAATTCGATCGTCGGGTAGCGGCTCGCCAGCAGCGACTGCAGCGGGTGCCCGGCCTGGAGTGCCAGGCGCCTGCCGCCCAGGGCCGCCAGTGAGCTGGGGGAACTGGCGCCCTTGCGGGTAACGAAGGCCCAGTACTCGGTGCCGAAGCCATCGCTGAACAGCAGGCTTTTTTGCAGGGCCGGGGTCGCCGCCAGGGACAGGGCGATCTGGGCTTCGTCGTTTTCCAGGCGGCGCTGGTCGATTTCCGGCGACTGGCTGTCGATGATGTTCAGTTGCAGCTGATAGTCGTCGGCCAGGCTGCGCAGCACATTGAATGCCAGCCCGGCCCATTGGCCATCGGCCTTGCGGTACAGGTAATTGGGGATTTGGCGGGCGATCAGGTTCAGCGACGGAAGGCGCTTGAGCCAGCTGTCTTCCGCGCTGTTGAGGGCGAAGGAGTCGGTCGGCGCGAACAGCCAGGGCGAGCGTTCCCAGTGCTGCAATATCGCTTGCTTGCGCTCCCGGGTAACCGTCTTCAGCGAGGCGTTGATCAGGGTGACCAGATTCTCTTCATGCCCCTGTGCGGCGAAGCTGAAGCCCATGGCCGGCAGGTTGGCGACGTATTTGTTCTGCAGCTTGAGGTTGGCCAGGCTGCGCATGTAGAAGTTGCTGCGCAGCTGATCGCCGATCAGCGCGTCGGCCTCGCCGTTGGCCAGGCGTTGCAGGCCTTCGACAATGCTTTTGATCACGATCAGTTCGGCCTTGGGGTAGGCCTTGGCGACCGTTTCGGCCTGTACATAGTAGGCCGGGACCAGCACGCGTTTGCCCGCCAGGTCCGGGGGCAGGTCCTTGTCGGCGATGCGGCCGACGATGATCGGCTCGTTGTCCAGGTAGGGCATGCTGTAGATGAAGCCGGGTTGCTTCCTTTCGTACTCGGTGGCACGGGGCATCAGGTCGATGTCCCCGGTGGTCAGCGCGGCGATGGCGGTGTCCACCGTAGGGTAGGGCACGCGCTGGATCGGCAGTTCGAGAAACTGGCTGATGTGTTCCAGGTAGTCGTTGGTGATCTGGTTGAGGACATCGTTGCCGCGAGGCTCGGGTTGCTCGTTGGAGGCGCTTACCTCGGCGACCCGTAGCGGGCGCGGGGGCAGCGTCTGACGCAGGGCCATCAGCCTGGCCAGGGACAGCGGCGCAGGCTCAGGTTCGGTGGCGCCCAGGGAAGCAACGCTGGTCAGCATGAGCGTGATCCAGAGGGTCAGACGCGACAGGCCCGCTAGAGGGTTAGGCATAGTCTCAGGCCAGCCCGACTTCCTGGATGTACAGATACAGGCTGGCATTGTTATCCAGCCCCAGTTTGCGCATGGCGCTGCTTTTCTGGCTGCTGATGGTCTGTTTGGAACGGTTGAGGTGCAGGGCTATTTCATTGATCGAAAGCCCGGCGCCGTACAGGCGCAAGACCTCGACTTCACGAGGGGACAGTTGCTCGATCTCGCTCAGGGGCTGACCGGGGTTGAGCAGATGCCGGATGGATGGGGATATGAAGGGCTTGGCCTGGCTGGCACGAACCGCCATCTGCAGGTCGCCTTGTACCCCGCGCTTGCTGATCAGACCCTGGACGCCCAGCTTGAGGATCGAGGCCAGCAGCGCCGGGTTGTTGAGCATGGTCACCACTATGACCGCAATGGCCGGATAACGACGGCGTAATTGTTCGATCAGGCGGATGCCGTCGGCCTGTTGGCTGTGGGGCATCATCAGGTCGGTGATGACCAGGTCACAGGGCTGCTCGGCCAACAGTTGGAAAAGCCCTTCGACATCCTGGGCCTCGCCGACGATCTGCAACGTGCTGTCATCGCTGAGCGAAGCTCGGATGCCGATCAGTGTCAGCAGGTGATCATCGACGACGATAACTTTCTTTTGCATCTGTGGCGGGTCCCTGTCCATACGCGGTATGAGCGAGTGCATAAAGTTAAGCAGAGCGCCTGCAAGTAGCGGTCTGTGTCGCCGTGCATGGTAATCCTGTTGCGCAATGTCATGAAGTGCCTGGCGTTTGCTGGCAAGACGAGCGTTGGCCGGATGGCGGGCATGGGGCGTCGCCGGAGGCGGAATGTCCGGGAAACATCGGTAATTGGGGGAGTAAAGGTCTGGGTGTCGCCATGGCTATCAGAGCCAGGCATCCCAGCGGCAAGCCAGGGCGGATTCGATCCTGGTGGCGCCGGGGCCGTATGAGCGGAGCGGGGCCCGTGGCTTGAGAACCGGCAGGCCATTCAAGCCAAGGGCCACTGGTTTCGCAGAGGTACGGTCGGGCGTTGAACCGGAAATCATGCTCGATTCCCAGGTGTCTTTCGATCGACACCAGAGGCAACTACCTGTTTGAACAGAACAAAGTGCGTTTCAAGGAGCGCAAGAGCGCGGTAATCGTGAAGATCAACGCTCAGGTGCGGTTCATCAAATGAGTGGAGATAGTCGCCCGGGCACTGTTCATACGCCCCGAAACGCCTGCTAGGGACAGGAAGGGCGCCAAGCAAGCAGCAGGGGAAGTTGGTGTCGCGGTGATTTGCGCACGCGCCATCCCTCAACTAGTCTCTCGGGACTGCAAGGGCAATCGGTAGTCTGCAATACAGGCTTGTTGATGTTTTCTGGCCAGTTCAAAGGTGCAATGACTCAATTGACTCGGTGGAAACCATGGACGTCAAGCTGATCGTTACCCATTCCTTCGCCGTTCAGCAGTCGCAGCCTGGTAAGCCAATGGCCCTATTCTTTGTGGCGCACCCGGCGTTTGTCTTGCGATGTGCGGACGAGAGCCATTCTTCATCGCCCATCTTTCCGTTTGCGCGCGCCTCCCGGTGTCGCGAAACGTGCCTGCTCCCTCGCCCGAAGCCGCCTGCCAGGTATTGAGTGTTACTTGCCTTGCTGGAGATGGTGGTGACCAATCGGAGAACGGAAATGGCGGAGCAAATCAGATCTACGGATGTTCTTGTCAAAACTGCGCTCGCGAATCCCGAAATCATCCAGGCATTGAAAGAGAATCCAGAGGGGACATTGAAGCGCCTCGGGGGGGGGTGCGGTGGAGTCATTACCACGCGTGCTCACCCAGCCCGATCCCCTCACCAACAACGCCATCTGGATCATCATTGTCCTTGCCTTCTCGGCGGTGATGCTCGGGTCGGCCTACGTGCTTGTCGCTGGCGTGGGCACCAAACTCGAGGCGGGCGCCACCTATGTGACCCAGGGGGGAACGGTGCTCACGCTGTTCACGCCCGTTGTCGCGTTTCTGGCTGGGCTGCTGTCGCCCAGTCAAGCGATAGCGATATTGAACGGCGCGGGCCAACAGAGGCCGCACTGTCGACCAAGGTGGGCGACATAACGTCGGGCCCATGGCGACAGGGCGGTCGGTTCATCAACGCATTCAACTTAAACTGCCTGCACTTCTGAGTGCCACTGTCACCAGCATTCATTGGGCTCAGCGCCGTGCATCCACGAGGTGTTCATCATGGCGACCCCTACATTCATGCGGATCAGTCTGGACGACTTCGCCCAGTTGCTGCGCACGTACCCTTTCACGCGTCAGATCGAATCTGTGCACATGCACCATACCTGGCGGCCCAGCCGAAGGGATTTCAAAGGGCATGAAACGATTGTCGCGATGTGGCGCTACCACACCGTCACCCAGAAATGGAGTGATATCGCGCAGCACATCACCATCGATCCGGATGGTTTCATCTGGCTCGGGAGAAACTGGAACCTGCCGCCAGCGAGTGCTCGTGGTTTCAATGGCAATACGAAGGTCGGCCCGTTCATGTTCGAAATGATCGGGGACTTCGATAAGGGCAGGGATCCCTTCGACGGCAACCAGCGAGCCTCGGCGCTTGCTGTGGTCGCGCTGGTCCAGTCGAGCTTTGGCCTGACGCTGAACAGTCTCAGGTTTCACAACATGATGTCCGCCAAGTCCTGCCCGGGCAGTACGCTCGACTATGACGAGATCTTGGCTGAGGTCAGCAGTCTGCGTGATGAACTTGCAGTCCAGGGCCAAACGAGAGCAACGAACACTTCAGGCCAGAATCCCTTCCCCGACGGTCAGGCCTTTCAGCTCAAGGAGGCCATCGCTGCCTTGTCGCGCACGCCCCGGGGCGTGGACCCGGTGGATGCAGAGCTGCCGTGCTGTGAACAAGAGACGGTGTCGCATGAGCAGGAGCGCTCGCCTGACACCCCCCGAGGCGAAGGGCTGAGCCCCGCCCGGCTGGCGGCATTGCAGCCCCATGTCGTCAACTTGTCGATGGGCCGGTTCTCCAACGATGGTGCGATCAGCACGTCACCCTCCGATGTCGATGCCATTTTCGAGCAGCACCTTGTCCAGGCGCTTGCCGAAGCCAAGGCCCAGGGCAGCAAGCTGCGCATCCTGTTCTATGCCCATGGTGGGCTGGTCAAGGAAAGCAGCGGTTTGGAAAAAGCTGAAACGCACATCGGTTGGTGGAAGAACAACGGGGTCTACCCGATCTATTTCGTCTGGGAAACCGGCTTCCTCGAAACGATCGGTTCGTTGCTCCGGCGTGCGTTGCCCGGCGCTTCACGGGACTTGGCCGACTACACCTCGGACCTGGTGATAGAAGCTGCCGCCAGGGCTTTACGGGGGCCAAGCATCTGGGGCGGGATGAAGTCCAGCGCGCAGCGGGCGGCCGATGAGCATGTTGGGGGGAGCTGGTATGTCGCGACCCGGCTCAAGCGTTTCTGTGATGCCCATGCCGCCCATGTCGAGCTGCATGCGATCGGCCACAGCGCGGGATCGATCTTCCACGCCTATTTCCTGCCCGTGGCCCAACGCCTGGGCGTACCGGACTTCGCCACCTTGCAGTTCTTCGCGCCGGCGGTGCGCGTCGACACGTTCAAGGAGCAGCTGCTGGCACTGCTCAACGCGGGAAAAGCGGCCAAGGCACTGACGATCTTCACCATGAAGAAGTCCTTCGAGCGGGACGACAATTGCGCCGGCGTCTATCGAAAGTCGTTGCTGTACCTGATTTTCCATGCCTTGGAGGACCAGCGCGAAACGCCGATCCTCGGCCTGGAGGAGAGCCTGCGCGCCGATGCGGATCTCAAGCAGTTCTTCAACCTGGACGGCATGAACCTTGGGAAGGGCGAAGTGGTGTGGTCGGTGTCTGCAAGTGACACCGGGCGCTCGGCCAGTCGCTCGACCAGCCATGGCGGCTTCGATGACGATCCCGCGACGATGAACAGCGCGGCGCGGCGGATCCTCGGCGTGCAGGATGCCGGCCGCATCGTGGAATACCCGGTATCGAGGGCAGTACCGAGTGGCCAGCCATGGGTCGACGAGGTCGATTGGCCGGAAGAGGTCCAGCAACTGCGCCGGGTGTTTGCGGTGCCCCCTTCGCAACGGGGCTTTGTTCCCGCCCAGATGACGCTGCCCGCGCTCCGTGGCGCAGCGTATGCCAGCCCCGCGGGTGGCAGGCGCATCGCGCTCTGCGTGGGCATCGACCAGTACCCGGACCCGGCCCACCGCCTCGCGGGCTGCGTCGCCGATGCGCAAATGTGGGCGCAGTCCTTGAGTCGCCAGGGTTTTGCCACGACGCTGCTGCTCGATGGGCAGGCCACCCGTGCGGCGATCGAGCGCAGTTTGCGCGAGTTGGTTGGTGGTGCCCGTGCCGGCGATGTCCTGGTGTTCCAGTATTCGGGCCATGGCACCTACGTCGACGATCTCAATGGCGATGAGGCGGACGGTCAGGACGAGGCTTTGTGCCCAGTCGATTTCACCGACGGCGCGCTCTTTATCGATGACGACATCGCGGCCGTGTTCGCGCAGGTGCCCGATGGCGTCAATCTGACCTGCTTCATGGACTGCTGCCATTCGGGCAGTAATACTCGCTTCGCAGTCGGCAAGGTGGATGGCCGGCCGCTGGGCAGTACCGATGAGCGCATGCGCATGCGTTTCGTGCGGCCTACCGCTGAGCTCAATCGCGCCCATGTGAACTACCGGGCATCGTACGGGATGGTTTCAGCGAGTGCAGGCAACGGTGGCCAGGACTTGATGCGCAACGTCAAGTTTGCAGCTTGCAAGGACGATGAAGTGGCCTGGGAAAACGATGGTCATGGTGAGTTTACCTTGCGGGCCACCCGTATTCTCGATGGCGGCATCGAAGGGCTGGACCACGAGCAGTTCGCCCTGCGTGTGCTGCGCGATTTCGGTGCGCAACCACGCCAGCACCCCCTGCTTGATTGTGCCGAAGCCATGCGCAAAGGCCTGCTGCTGCAAGGGGGGGGGACGCCGCCAGAGCCGAAGGCCGGGGCAGACAACGTTGAGCTGATCCAGTTGCTGCGTCAGCTGATTCGACGCTTGTCCCAAGGCTGAGTGATCGTCATGCGGCAGTGGCAGTGGGCCGAGGCAACGGAGGTTCGCCATGCGAGAACTGGGTGAAGGTATCAGCTTTGTCTTGGGCGAGCGGTTCAACTGGAAGCCCAATGAACCTTACCAACGAGGGCCAGACGCCCCGTTGTATCGGCCGCTGCGCATCTACGCGATGGACCCATCGGTTCCTCGACTCGATGGGGCCATCGCCACGGTAAATGTGCCCTACGAGCCATTGGGCGCAGGCCTGCAGGGTTGTCTCTTGCGTGTCGACAACCGCAACGCGCAACTGGGCCTGGAGTATCGTCGCGCCAATCTCGATGAGCCCAATGTGCTGATCGCCGATGGTTACGAGCCATCGCTGTCGGACCCTCGTTTTCACCAGCAGATGGTCTATGCCGTCGGCTGCAACGTTTACGAGGCGTTCCGGACTGCCTTGGGCAGGGACCTTTCCTGGGGATTCGGTCATGCCGACGAGCCGGCGTTACTGGCGTTGCACCCTCATTACGGAGAAGGTTCCAACGCTTACTACACCAAGACCGTCCACGGGGGCGAAATCCACTTCGGTTACTTCAAGGCGAGCAGTGAGCCAACGGACAGGACGATGCCGGGCGGTTTCGTCTTTACTTGCCTGTCCCACGATGTCATCGCGCACGAGATCAGCCATGCGCTGCTCGATGGCCTGCGCCCCTACTACAGCGAGCCGTCTGGCCCGGATGTGCTGGCGTTTCATGAGGCGTTTTCCGACCTGGTCGCCATCTTCCAGCACTTCAGTTACCGACAAGTGCTCATGCAATCCGTCCGCCGCTGCAAAGGTGATCTCTTGCAGGTCAGTCTGCTCAGTCAGTTGGCTCAGCAGTTTGGCCATGCAACGGGCAGGAAATCGGCGTTGCGCACAGCCTTGGAAGAGGATGTCGATAAGCCCCGCCAATACAACTCGACTGCCGATGCGCATGAGCTGGGTTCGGTTCTGGTCAGTGCCATGTTCGAAGCGTTCGCCCAGGTCTTCGAACGCAAGACAGCTCGCTTTATTCGCCTTGCCACCAACGGCTGCGGCATTCTGCCCCCAGGGGAACTCTCCCCCGACTTGCTGGCGCTGTTGGCGGACAAGGCAAGCCAGTTGGCCAGCCAGTTCCTCACGATCTGCATTCGCGCCATCGACTATTGCCCGTCGATCTCGGTCAATTTCGGCGACTACCTGCGCGCGCTGATAACGGCGGATTTCGATGTCGTGCCGGACGATCGCTGGGACTACCGTGGCGCGATTATCGACAGTTTCCGCAGGCGCAACATTTACCCGCGGGAGACAGGGAGCTTGTCAGAGGATGCACTGTTGTGGCGCAGTCCGGGCATTCCTCTACCCAAGGTGCCTGGACTCGATTTTGCCTCGTTACGTTTTCGCGGGGATCCTGCGCATGCCGCCACTCCAGAGGAGCTACGCCGGCAAGCGCATGAATTGGGCCTTTATGTCAGCCGGCCCGAGCACCTGGCGGAGTTCGGCCTGGTGGCCAGCGATGACCCACGGTTGCATGGCGACCAGGTCGGTCTGCCTTGCATCGAATCGATCCGTGCTTGCCGCCGTGCGGGGCCTGATCGTACGGTGGTATTCGACCTGGTGGCCGAGATCACCCAGGAACGGCATGTGCAGGCTTCGCGGCATGGCCCTGCGTTTTCCTATCGTGGTGGTTCTACCGTGCTCATCGGGCCTGGGGGAGATGTACGCTACGTAGTGTTGAAGAGCGTTGCTGGAGCAAAGCGCCTGGAGCGTCGGCGAAACTTTCTGCTGAGCGAGCAAGGCAGGAAATATTGGAAAGTCGAGGCGGGGCGTTACCTGCAGCTAAGCGATGTCTTCAAACTGGTGCATGGTGCTTAGGCTTTGCACGAAAAGTACGTGGGCGGCGACCAACAGAGCGATCTCTTGCATCGCTGTTGCTGGTGGCATCTGCGTTTGTCACGCCGATTGTCACGAGGGCCAAACAATGCTCGGCTCTCAATGGATGAAAGTGGTGGACCTTAAACGCAAAACCCCCGTATCGCCTGGCGATCACGGGGGTTTTGAAGTCTATCAAGCTCCGTGGAATTTCACGGAAACCGTCAGACGTTAAAGCGGAAGTGCATCACGTCGCCGTCCTTGACGATGTAGTCCTTGCCTTCCAGGCGCCATTTGCCGGCTTCCTTGGCACCGGCTTCACCCTTGAACTGGATGAAGTCGTTGTAGGCGATCACTTCGGCGCGGATAAAACCTTTCTCGAAATCGGTGTGGATCACAGCGGCGGCTTGTGGGGCGGTGGCACCCACACGGACGGTCCAGGCGCGAACTTCTTTGACGCCGGCGGTGAAGTAGGTCTGCAGGTGCAGCATTTCGTAGCCGGCGCGGATCACGCGGTTCAGGCCAGGTTCTTCGAGGCCCAGGGCTTCGAGGAACATGTCTTTCTCTTCGCCGTCTTCAAGTTCGGCGATTTCCGCTTCGATCTTGTTGCAGACCGGCACCACCACGGCGCCTTCTTCTTCGGCGATGGCCTTGACCACGTCAAGGTGCGGGTTGTTTTCGAAACCGTCTTCGGCGACGTTGGCGATGTACATCACCGGCTTGGTGGTCAGCAGGTGGAAACCTTTGATCACCGCTTTTTCGTCGGCGCTCATGTTCTTCATCAGGCTGCGCGCTGGCTTGCCTTCGGTGAAGTGAGCGATCAGTTGCTCCAGCAGGGCTTTCTGCGCCACGGCGTCCTTGTCGCCGCCCTTGGCGTTGCGCGCGACTTTCTGCAGTTGTTTTTCACAGCTGTCGAGGTCGGCGAAGATCAGTTCCAGGTCGATGATCTCGATGTCGCGTTTCGGGTCGACGCTGTTGGACACGTGGATCACGTTGTCGTCTTCGAAGCAGCGGACCACGTGGGCGATGGCATCGGTTTCGCGGATGTTGGCCAGGAACTTGTTACCCAGGCCTTCACCTTTCGAGGCGCCCGCCACCAGGCCGGCGATGTCGACGAATTCCATGGTGGTCGGCAGCACGCGCTCAGGCACCACGATGGCGGCCAGGGCGTCCAGGCGCGGATCCGGCATCGGCACGATGCCGCTGTTCGGCTCGATGGTGCAGAAGGGGAAGTTCTCGGCCGCGATACCGGATTTGGTCAGGGCGTTGAACAGGGTGGACTTGCCGACGTTAGGCAGGCCGACGATGCCGCAGTTGAATCCCATGGTGTTTCCCCTCGGATAAGAGTCAGGCCTTCTGGCTGTGCAGGTTTTTCATCGCACGGTTCCATTCACCGGCGAAGATATCCGGCAGCACGCCGAGGGCAAAATCGATGCTGGCATCGAGCTTTTCCTGTTCGGCGCGTGGCGCGCGACCCAGGACAAAGTTCGAGACCATGCTGGCGACGCCTGGGTGGCCGATGCCAAGCCGCAAACGGTGAAAGGTGTTCTGGTTGCCCAGTTGCGCGATGATGTCGCGCAACCCGTTGTGCCCGCCATGCCCGCCGCCCTGTTTGAGCTTGGCGACGCCGGGTGGCAGGTCGAGTTCGTCATGCGCCACCAGGATTTCTTCGGGCTTGATGCGGAAGAAACCGGCCAATGCCGCCACGGCCTGGCCGCTGCGGTTCATGTAGGTGGTGGGTATCAGCAGACGAATGTCCTGACCCTGGTGCGAAAAGCGCCCGGTCAGGCCGAAATATTTGCGATCGGCCACAAGGTTGACGCCTTGTTTCTCGGCGATGCGCTCAACAAAAAGGGCCCCTGCGTTATGCCGGGTCTGTTCGTATTCGGTGCCTGGATTACCCAGGCCAACGATCAGTTTGATGGCAGTCACGATAGGGGCCCTTCCTTGGAGTTGTGGATAACATCGCCGCGACTGGAGTGTGCGGCGAAAGTGGACGACAAGTGCTCATTTACCATTATGTAAACTCCGCGTTCCCGCCCGCTTTCTCGCTACGTTCCAGTCCGCGATGTTTCCGGTAACTCCGGCAAGCAGAGTGAATTACTCTGCAGCGCCTTCTGCAGCTTCTGGAGCAACACGTGGAGCGTGAACGTTGGCAACAGCCAGGTCGTTACCGTGAGCCAGAGCAACGAACTCAACGCCTTTAGGGGCCTTGATGTTCGACAGGTGAACGATGGTGCCGATTTCAGCGTCAGCCAGGTCGACTTCGATGAACTCAGGCAGGTCTTTCGGCAGGCAGGACACTTCGATTTCAGCAACAACGTGCGAAATCTCGCCGCCTTTCTTGACCGGAGCAGCTTCGTTGACGAAGTGCACTGGAACGATAGCGGTCAGTTTCTGACCAGCGACAACGCGTACGAAGTCAGCGTGCATCACGTGGCCTTTGGCCGGGTGACGTTGCAGCGCCTTGATCACGACGTTTTGCTTGGTGCCGCCAACGTTCAGCTCGATGATGTGGCTGTAAGCCGCTTCGTTTTCGAGCAGTTTGGCAACTTCTTTGGCCAGCATGCTGATGGATTCAGGGGCTTTGTCGCCACCGTAAACTACAGCTGGAACCAGGCTTGCGAGACGACGCAGGCGGCGGCTCGCACCTTTCCCCAGGTCGGAACGCAGTTCAGCATTCAGAGTAAAATCGTTCATGTTGTATCTCCAAAATAACCACACTCGCCCCAGCGTTTGCGACCAGCGCTAAAGGCGATATGGGCAAAAAAGCCCCGCCCCAACAGGAATGCTGGGGCGGGGCGCTTTTCGTCATCGAGATGTAAGGCTAGGGCAGGGCCTTAGCGGAACATCGCGCTGATCGATTCTTCGTTGCTGATACGGCGAACCGCTTCGGCAACAACCGGTGCGATATCCAGTTGACGGATACGCGCACAGGCTTGTGCTGCAGCGGACAGCGGGATGGTGTTGGTCACCACCAGCTCGTCCAGCACGGAATTTTCAATGTTCTCGATTGCTCGACCCGACAGCACAGGGTGTGTGCAGTAGGCAAAGACCTTGGCAGCGCCATGCTCTTTCAGGGCCTTGGCCGCGTGGCACAGGGTGCCGGCGGTATCGACCATGTCGTCAACCAGGATGCAGGTACGGCCTTCAACGTCACCGATGATATGCATCACTTCAGAGTGATTGGCTTTCTCACGGCGCTTGTCGATGATCCCGAGATCCACGCCCAGGGATTTGGCAACGGCACGTGCACGCACGACGCCACCAATGTCCGGGGAGACGATCATCAGGTTTTCGAAACGTTGGTCTTCGATGTCATCCACCAGAACCGGGGAGCCGTAGATGTTATCTACCGGAATATCGAAGAAGCCCTGAATCTGGTCAGCATGCAGATCGACCGTGAGAACACGGTCGATGCCGACTACGGTAAGCATGTCAGCCACGACTTTCGCGCTGATAGCCACACGTGCGGAGCGCGGACGGCGATCCTGACGGGCATAACCAAAGTAAGGAATTACAGCAGTGATTCGAGTCGCTGAGGAGCGGCGGAAGGCATCAGCCATCACGACGAGTTCCATCAGGTTATCGTTGGTCGGAGCGCAAGTCGGCTGAATAATGAAGACGTCTTTACCGCGGACATTTTCATTGATCTCAGCGGTAATTTCGCCGTCGGAAAACTTACCGACAGAGATGTCACCGAGAGGGATATGCAGCTGACGTACGACACGCCGAGCCAGATCGGGGTTAGCGTTCCCCGTAAAGACCATCATCTTGGACACGCGCAGTACCTGAAGGCTGAGGGTATACCTGGATGAGTATAAGGAAAATGGCAGGGGCGGCTGGATTCGAACCAACGCATGGCAGGATCAAAACCTGCTGCCTTACCGCTTGGCGACGCCCCTGTGTCTGTTGCATCAAGTGCCAGGCACTTGGTTCCTTTTAGAGCAGACTTTGCAGCTTGCGATGCAACATCGAAACGTTGCTTCCTTTTGCTACAAACCCTGTAAGGGTCTCTGTAAGAAGGGCCGAGACTTTATCAGCTTCAGCTTTGCTTGGGAAGCCCCCAAACACACAACTTCCAGTCCCGGTCAGTTTTGCTTCGGTAAATTTACCTAACAAATTCAATGCGTTACGTACATCTGGATAACGCCTTGCAACCACCGGCAAGCAGTCATTTCTGCTGTTTCCCTTGGGAACGGGGCGCACTTTAATGGGCGGAGTGTCACGTGTCAACAGCGGATCGGAAAAAATTTCTGCTGTACTTACAGAGACTTGCGGCACCAGCACAAGATACCAAGGCTCCTCGGGGTCTACCGGGGTGAGTTTTTCTCCTACGCCCTCGGCGAAAGCCGCATGCCCACGCACGA
>Ga0207976_100229_pt1 | contig 31603 bp, 28 predicted proteins | sample LakWasMe94_HOW11_2_FD_183916 | JGI IMG/M metagenome (GOLD analysis project Ga0207976, IMG submission 183916) | Freshwater sediment methanotrophic microbial communities from Lake Washington under simulated oxygen tension - Sediment Metagenome... | ecosystem: Environmental > Aquatic > Freshwater >... | reverse complement strand
ACCGCCGTTCTGGTTGGTCTTGAGCATGGTGCGAATGTTCTTGAAAGCGTTTTCGCTGCCCAACCAGTTTTTGGTCACGGCAATCAGCGCGCCCCAACCGGCGGCTGCTCCCTTGTAGGGTTTGTAGCGTTCAACTTCGCTCATGGTTCTTCTCCAGGACATCGCACGTAGGCTGTGCCTAATGCCAAGTCATTGTTCATGACTGTTTTGTTGTGCGGTTAAATGCGCTTTTATTTGCAGCCAGTTACAAGGCATGCGCATTTATTCACTTCACGGGTGCCGCTCAAGTACTACGGGAACAAGCCTATGTTGGCTGTGAAGTGCCTGTCTAATCGCTATTAATGACCAGATGATCGAGATCCTCTATCAAGGAAAAAATCAAAATAAATCAATTGATTATCTGTTTAAGGTGGCGTGCTTTCAGGCACTTTTCTGCTTGATAGATCCTATTGATCAACCAGTCATTAATAGCGATTAGACGGCGCTTTTAATTGAACTTAGTCTTGCCGCAACAAGGCCCCATATATAACGGTGGCCTTCCAATAACAGCCCTCGGGTCGATACGCCTGAAGTGTTGATGGAGGCGGTAATGTCAGATCGAATCCTGCGGGATGGTTTTTCCAGGCGAGTCGACTATCTGCGGATGTCGGTGACCGACCGCTGCGACTTTCGCTGTGTGTATTGCATGGCCGAAGACATGCAGTTCCTGCCGCGGCAACGCATCCTGACCCTGGAGGAGCTCTATCAGCTGGCGCACAGTTTCGTCGCCCTGGGCACCCGGAAAATCCGCCTGACCGGGGGCGAACCGCTGATCCGCCCGGGAGCCGTCGAGCTGTGCCGGCGCATCGCCGCGCTGCCGGGGCTGCGCGAGCTGTGCATGACCACCAACGGCTCGCAGCTGGGCAAGCTGGCGGCGCCCTTGTTCGAGGCCGGGCTCAAGCGCCTGAACATCAGCATCGACAGCCTCGATGCCAGGCGTTTTCGCGAGCTGACCCGCACCGGCGACCTGGCCCAGGTCATCGCCGGCATCGACGCGGCGAATGCCGCCGGTTTCCAGCACACCAAGCTCAACTGCGTGGTGATGAAAGGGCGCAACGATCACGAGATCAACGACCTGGTGGGTTTTGCCATCGACCGTGGGCTGGACATCTCCTTTATCGAAGAGATGCCCCTGGGGGTGATCAGCGAACACAGCCGCGCCGATGCGTTCTTTTCCAGCGCCCAGGTGCGCGAGCGCATCGCCGAGCGCTACACCCTGATCGACTCCACCGAATCGACCCAGGGGCCGTCGCGCTACTGGCGCCTGGCCGAGGCGCCGGAGATTCGCCTGGGGTTCATTTCGCCCCACAGCCACAACTTCTGCGCCACCTGCAACCGGGTGCGGCTGACCGTCGAGGGCCGGCTCCTGCTGTGCCTGGGCAACGAGCATTCGGTCGACCTGAAGCAGGTGCTGCGCAGCCATCCGGGCGAGCCGGAGCGCCTGGAGCGGGCAATCGTCGAGGCGATGAAAATCAAGCCGTACCGCCACAACTTCGAACTCAATGACGAGGTGCAAGTGGTGCGGTTCATGAACATGACCGGCGGCTGATCCGCGCGGTTTCTTTCTCTGCAAAAAGGCTGTCTTGCGATGATCGTCAGATCCAAACCCAACCTGATCAATGTGCTGATTTCGCTCAAGGGCTCGATCGCCAAGCGCATCGCCCTGCGCAGCCTGCTGGTGACCCTCCTGGCCTCGGTGATCGTGTTTATCGAGACCCTGTACCCGGCCTATTTTTCCAGGGTCAACGCCACGCCCTTTACCCTGTTGGGCCTGTCGCTGTCGATCTTCATGAGCTTTCGCAACAACGCCTGCTACGACCGCTGGTATGAGGCGCGCAAGGCCCTGGGCACGCTGGTGACGGAGGTGCGTTCGATGATCCGCGAAACCCAGGCGATCAAGGACCCGCGGCAGCGCGGCAAGATCCTGCGCGACCTCTGCGGCTTCGCCCATGCCCTCAACGCCAGGCTGCGCCAGGAAGACGAGTCGAGCGCGGCGGGCACCTGGCTGAGCCGGTTGCCGTCGGCCCAGGCGCCCAACGTGCCGGACAGCATCCTGCGCCACGTCGGCCAACAGTGTTCGACCCTGGCCGAATCCGGGGCGATCAACGAATGGCGCTACACGCTGCTGGCCAATCACCTGAGCAGCCTGACCAATGCCCAGACCATCTGCGAGCGGATCAAGGGCACGCCATTGCCCTTTCCCTACACGCTGTTGCTGCACCGCACCAGCTACATCTTCTGCATCCTGCTGCCCTTTGCCATGGCCGAGCCCCTGGGCTGGCTGACGCCGATCTTCACGGCCATCGTCAGTTATACGTTCTTCGGTCTGGATGCCATTGGCGACGAGCTGGAAGACCCCTTCGGCCGGGACGAGAACGACCTGCCGACCAATGCCCTGGTGCGCACCATCGAGCGCGAGGTGCTGGATGCCCTGGGGGCGACCCAGCTGCCGCCGGTGCTGCAGCCGGTGGACTTCGTGCTGAGCTGATCGGCGCCCATGCGTTGGCCCTGGTTCCCCTAGGCAACATCAAGTACTCAACCCAGCCAGCCGGCTGCGAGGATAACCATGCACCACGACTCCACCACCCTGACTCACCTGGATGCCGAAGGCCGGGCCAACATGGTCGATGTCAGCGACAAGCAGCCCACCGACCGTGAAGCCCAGGCCCAGGCCTGGGTGCGCATGCGGCCCGCCACCTTGCAGATGATCCAGCAGAACGGCCACCCCAAGGGCGACGTGTTCGCGGTGGCGCGCATCGCGGGGATCATGGCGGCGAAGAAAACCCATGAGCTCATCCCGCTATGCCACCCGTTGATGCTCAGCTCGATTCACCTCGAACTGAAGGCCGTCGAGCCCGACAGTGTCAGGATTGTCGCCACCTGCCGGCTGAACGGCCGCACCGGTGTCGAGCTGGAAGCCCTTACCGCGGCCAGCGTGGCCGCGCTGACTATCTATGACATGTGCAAGGCGGTCGACCGCGGCATGGTCATCGACAGCATCCAACTGCTGAAGAAACAGGGCGGGCGATCAGGCACCTTTGAAGCGGGAGTCACAGCATGATTCTGATCAACTACTTTGCCCGCTATCGGGAGCAGCTCGGTATCGGCGGCGAGAAGATCGCGCTGGATGATTCGTTGCGCAGCGTCGGCGACCTGAGGACATTGCTGATGGCCAGGGGCGAGGCCTGGCAGGCGGTGCTTGGCGAAAACAGCCTGATGTGCGCGCTGAACCAGGACCTGTGCAACCTCGACGCGCCCATCGAGGACTTCGACGAGATCGCGTTTTTCCCGCAAGTCACCGGGGGCTGAGCCATGACCGTGAATGTCCAGGCCGAGGCCCTCGACCTCGATCGGCTGCACCGCGAGGTGCACGACGAGGACCCCGGTGTTGGCGCGGTGGTGACCTTCGTCGGTTATGTGCGGGACCTGAACCTGGGACAACAGGTCGACAGCCTGTTCCTCGAACATTACCCGGGCATGACCGAGCGCGCGTTGCAGCGCATCGTCGACCAGGCCAATCAGCGCTGGCCGCTGCAACGGGTCAGGGTCGTGCATCGGGTGGGGTTGTTGCAGGTGGCTGAGCCCATCGTGTTTGTCGGCGTCGCCAGCGCCCATCGACAGGCGACCTTCGAGGCCTGTGCCTTCCTGATGGATTACCTGAAAACCCGCGCGCCGTTCTGGAAGAGAGAGCAAACGCCATCTGGCGAGCGCTGGGTGGATGGCCGCGAGAGCGACCAACTGGCCGCCAGCCGCTGGTAGGGCAGGGAGGCGCCCTGCGGCGCAGCACCTTTAGTCGGCCGTTGGTTCTTGTCCGGCAAACAGTTTCTTGGCTTCGGCAAAACACTTTTCGGCGATGGCCGAGCGCGGTTCGGTCTTGCGCATCACCAGGCCCAGGGGCGCCAGCACACTGGCATCCGGCAGGTTGATGAACGCCAGGTTCTCGATCGGGTTTTCCAGGGTGCTGGACAGCGGCATGATCGAGCAGCAGAAGCCTTCGTGAATCGCCTGGAATAGCTGATAGGTGGAATCGCTTTCGAGGATCGGCTGCGGGTCGAGGCCACGGCTGCGGAAACTCAGGTCGATGGATTTGCGGTAGTGCATGCCGTTGCTGATCATCCCCAGGGGCAGTTCGGCGGCTTCTTCCCAGCTCATTTCGCTGCCTTCGAAATGGAAGTGGCGGGTGTCGTACAGCAGGCCGACTCGGGTTTCGCCGATCTCGAAAAACTCGAAGTAGTTCGGGTTCACGTGGTCCAGATAACACACCCCCAGGTCCAGCTGGTTGTTGCCCAGGCCTTCGATGATCTGGTCCGAGCTCATGGACGACAGGGCGAACTTGAGTTCCGGGAAGCTCCGGGACAGCCCCTGGACGTAGCCGATCGGGTTGAAGCTGCTCAGCGGCACCAGGCCCAGGCGCAGGCTGCCGACCAGCTGGCCACGGCACGCGGCGGCTTCGGCGAACAGCCCGTCATGGGCGGCGAGCAGGGTCCGTGCCCAGGCCAGCACCCGTTCGCCGGCCTCGGTGAAACCTTCGAAACGCTGGCCACGCTTGACCAGCACCAGGTCCAGCTCGTCCTCCAGATTGCGCAAGCGCATGGACAGGGTCGGCTGGGTAATGTGGCAGCGCGCGGCGGCCTGGCCGAAGTGTCGGGTCTGGTCCAGGGCGATAAGGAACTTGAGTTGTTTGATGTCCACGGTGGCACCTGTTGAAGAAGGGGTTTGATGTCAGGGGGAAGGTCGCTGTCCAGGATGCACGAAGTGTCCGGACATCCCGATCCGACCTTTGGAGGAAAAGACTGTGCACCCGTTCGGTGGCACGCGGAGCTGTTAAAAAAACGCCGTTAAAAAAATGCTGTTAGAAAAACGCCGTTAAAACAGTAGTTCAGGGGTGTTGAAGTTGCTCAGGCGCGGGTCGTCCTCGGCGCAGACCAGGGCTTGCGGCCGGTGCTTCGACAAGGCGCGCTGCAGGCTGCGTTCGCCGGCGTCCCAGTCTTGTTGCAGGCTCGCCAGCAAGGCCTTGGGGATCAGGCTGAACATCGGCTGCCAGTGGCCGGCCTGCTGCACCATCAGCACCGAGTCCGCGGCGGGGCGCGCCGCCAGCATGGCGCTGATCAGCGCGCCATCGATTTTCGGCGCGTCGCAGGCGAACACCAGCAGCCAGGGATGACGCGCCACCGCCAGGCCGGCGAGCACGCCCGCCAGCGGGCCTGGGAAATCCTTCTGCGAGTCCTCCACCAGTTGGTCGGCATAGGCCCGGTACTGCTCGGCGTTGCGGTTGCAGGAGATGATCAGGTCGTCGCTGAAGGGCCGGACCGCCGCCTGCACATGGGCGATCAGCGGCTTGCCCTGCCAGGGCAGCAGGCCCTTGTCCCGCCCGCCCATGCGCGCGCCACGGCCGCCGGCCAGCAGCAGCACCGAGCAGGGGATGGACGAAGGGGAAGCGGGGCAGGTCGGGGTCATGGTTCAAGGCACGCTGGTTGGGTATCGGGACGATCTCATTGTCGCCCCTGCGAGTCCAATCGGAAGTATCGAATGGGCAATCAAAAGGCTCTATCGGCCGCGGATTCCAGCAGCGCCGGCGCGCGTTTTCCAGGGAAAAAATCCTTGATAGATGGGCTCGATAAAGTGGTCGGCCAGAGTGATTAGACACTGACGGTTTCAGCGCTTTAGCCTCTGGCAATGGTTTTTATGACTGCCTGCCGGAGAAAGACATGAGTGTGAAATCGGATGCATTGTTTGTCCCCCTGAATATTGCCGTGCTGACCGTCAGCGATACCCGCGAATACGCCACCGACACCTCCGGGCAGTTGCTCGTCAGCCGCCTGCTGGAAGCCGGCCACACCCTGAGCGAGCGCAACCTGCTCAAGGATGACCTGTACAAGATCCGCGCCCAGGTCGCGCTGTGGATCGCCGATGAGAATATCCAGGTGGTGCTGATTACCGGCGGCACCGGCTTCACCGGACGCGACAGCACGCCCGAGGCGGTGGGCTGCCTGCTGGACAAGCGGATCGACGGTTTCGGCGAACTGTTCCGGGCGATCTCCATCCTCGATATCGGTACCTCCACCGTGCAGAGCCGGGCCCTGGCCGGGCTGTCCAACGGCACCCTGGTGTGCTGCCTGCCGGGCTCCACAGGCGCTTGCCGGACCGCCTGGGAAGGCATCCTCGCCGAGCAGTTGGACGCGCGCCACCGGCCGTGCAATTTCGTGCCGCACCTCAAGCAGGTGCAAGCCTGCGGGACTCGCGGATGAGCCCGTCACCGCTGATGCCGGTGGAGGAGGCCATCGCCCGGCTGCTGGCCATGGCCGAGGCGCAACGCCTGCAGGACAGCGAGCCGGTGGCACTGGGCGAGGCGCGGCAACGGGTGCTGGCCAGCGACCTGGTGGCGACCCTGGACCTGCCGCCCTGGCCGAACAGCGCCATGGACGGTTATGCCTTGAACCTCGATGGCTGGGACGGACAGCCGCTGGCGGTGTCGCAACGCATTTTCGCCGGCCAGGCCCCCGAGCCGTTGCTGCCGGGCAGCTGCGCGCGAATCTTCACCGGCGCACCGCTGCCCCAGGGTGCCAACAGTATCGAGATGCAAGAGAACGTCGAGCAGCTCGATGACGGTCGCGTCCGCTTCAAGCAGCCGCTGAAGGCCGGCCAGAATATCCGTGCGCAAGGCCAGGAGAACCGCGCCGGGCAAGTGCTGCTGCGCGCCGGCAAACGCCTGGGGCCTTTTGAACTGGCCATCGCCGCGGCCCAGGGCTGTACCCATCTGCCGCTGGTACGGCGACCTCGGGTGGCGCTGTTGTCCACGGGCGACGAACTGGCCGAGCCGGGCACGCCCTTGCGCCCCGGCTGCATCTACAACAGCAATCGCACCCTGCTCAGCCACTGGTTGAGTGCCCTGGGCTGCGAGGTGATCGATGCCGGGATTCTCCCCGATCAGCCGCAACAGACCCGGCTGCGCCTGGAACAATTGCAGTGCGCCGCGGACCTGATCCTGACCACCGGCGGCGTGTCCGCCGGCGACGCCGATTGCCTCGGCCAGGTGCTGCGCGAGTGCGCCACCCCAGTGTTCTGGAAGCTTGCGATAAAACCCGGCAAGCCGCTGACCGTGGGGCGCTTCGGCAGGGTGCCGGTGATCGGCCTGCCCGGCAACCCAACCTCGGCCCTGGTGACCTTTGGCCTGCTGGCCCGGCCTTATCTGTTGCGCATCCAGGGCGTCGAGGAGGTCATGCCATTGAGCTTCCCGGTCAGCGTCGGCTTCGACTGGCCGAAAGCGGGCAGCCGCCGCGAGTACCTGCGGGCCAGGCTGGAGGAGGGGCGCGCCGTGCTCTACCCGAACCAGAGTTCCGGCGTGTTGCTGGGCGCTTCATGGGCCGATGGGCTGGTGGAGATCCTTGAGGGCAGCACCTTGCGGGCCGGGGAGCCGGCGCGCTTCATTCCGTTCAGCGAGCTGTTCTAGCAGGCGCGGTTTGGCGGCAAGCGCGGCGCACTCAGATCTTCCAGTGCTCCGCGCTTTTCGCCAGGCGCTGGCGCATCTCGTTGAGGTTGGCTACCAGTTGCCGGGTCAGCAGGCGGTAGCCGTCCAGTGCGCTGTAGACCGAGGTGTCGAGGGTCGAGGAGGACGGGCCATCCAGGGGCCGCCCCAGGCGTCTGGTGGCGCCGGACTGGAGGGCGCGGGCCATGCCCACCAGCTGGATGCGCACCTGCCGGTGCTCATGCTTGAGCAGCTGTTGCAGCTGCTCGCGAGCCTGTGGGTCGCTGAGGTTCGGCCGGGTATTGCCGAGGATTTCCAGGGTGCTGAAGCACATGCGCAGGTTGCGCTGGATGGCGTCCAGTTCGGTCATGGAGATCCGCACTTCCTTGGACACCGAGGGCATCAGCGAGCGCAGTTGCAGCAAGGTGCTGTTGAGGCGCCCGAGCAATTTCAGGTGTTCATCGTCGGTCACCGACTGGCCGCCGATGATGCGTCCGTAAAGGGTGGCGCAGTCGCGCAAGGCGCTGGCCAGGTTGTAGCGCCAGGAATACACCGCATACAGCGGGATGGCGAAGGAAAACGCCAGGGCCAGGGCGATGCCGATCAGGATGTCCACCGTGCGCCACAGGCCATCGCTGACGTGGTTGTCGCCATGGCCGGCGACGATGAACACGGTGATCGCCGCCAGCAGCGCGGTGTAGCCGCCCTTGCCGATGGCGTGATAGGAGAAATACCCGCACACCACCGACATCCCCAGGTAGGTCAGCCAGGACATGCCCAGGTAAGCCTGCTGCACCACCAGCACCAGGCCGACGCCCGCGCCGATCAGGGTACCGATGGCCCGTTCCGCGGCCTTCTTGCCGATATTGCCGTGGTGCTGCAAGCCGCCGATCACCACCAGCATGGTCACCGACGCCCATTCGCCGTGGGGCAGGTTGAGGCCGGTGGTCAGCGCGATGGTGGCCAGCAACCCCAGGGCCACGCGCACCGCATGGATCAGCTTGGCGTAGCGGTAGCGCCGATACGGGTCCAGTACCGGGAGCAGGAATCGGCGCAACAGCGGTGGCAGGCGCCAGGAGCGCCAGGAGTTCAGCAGGCCCAGAGGGTGTTCTCCGTTTCTAGAAAATGTAATCGGTGGTCAGGAAGCTCGACTCGCGGTTACGGATGATGTCGCTGATCAGCTCCTTGTTGCTCTCCTGGAACTTGGTGGCCACCAGGGTGCGGATCGAGAAGGTGCGCAGCGCGTCATGCACAGACAGCGTGCCTTCGGCGGAATTCTTGCGCCCGTTGAACGGGTAGGTGTCCGGGCCGCGCTGGCACTGGGCGTTGAGGTTGATCCGCCCGACCTGGTTGGCGAAGGCGTCCACCAGCCGCCCGACTTCTGCCGGTTGGGTGCCGAAGATACTCAGCTGCTGGCCGAAGTCCGATTCCAGGACGTAGTCGATCACGGTTTCCAGGTCGCGATACGGCACGATCGGCACCAGCGGCCCGAACTGTTCTTCCTGGTACACGCGCATCTGGCTGTTCACCGGGTACAGCACCGCCGGGTAGAAGAACGACGCCCGCGTTTCGCCGCCGCCGGGATTGACCACCTTGGCGCCCTTGTCGATGGCGTCGGCCACCAGGGCATGCAGGTAATCGACCTTGCCCGACTCCGGCAGCGGCGTCAGCGCCACCCCCGGTTCCCACGGCATGCCGGGCTTGAGGCTGAGCAGCTTGGCGTTGAATTTCTCGATGAAGGCATCGACCAGGGTTTCGTGGACGAAGAGGATCTTCAGCGCGGTGCAGCGTTGGCCGTTGAACGACAGCGAGCCGGTGATCGCCTCGTTGACCGCATTATCCAGGTCGACTTGCGGCAGCACGATGCCGGGGTTTTTCGCGTCCAGGCCCAGGGCCGCGCGCAGGCGGTGCGGCTTGGGGTGCAGTTTCTTCAGGTCGCTGGCGGCCTTGTTGGTGCCGATAAAGGCGAAGATATCGATCTTGCCGCTGGCCATCAGCGCGCTGACGGTTTCCCGGCCGCTGCCGTAGATCACGTTGATCACCCCGGCCGGGAAGCTGTCGCGGAAGGCTTCCAGCAGCGGGCGGATCAGCAGCACGCCGAACTTGGCCGGCTTGAACACCACGGTGTTGCCCATGATCAGCGCCGGGATCAGGGTGGTGAAGGTCTCGTTCAGCGGGTAGTTGTACGGGCCCATGCACAGGGCCACGCCCAGCGGCACGCGGCGGATCTGGCCGAGGGTGTCCTGTTCCAGCTCGAAGCGGCTGGAGCGGCGGTCGAGTTCCTTGAGGGCGTTGATGGTGTCGACGATGTAGTCGCAGGTGCGGTCGAACTCTTTTTCCGAGTCCTTGAGGTTCTTGCCGATTTCCCACATCAGCAGCTTGACCACCGCCGAGCGCTGTTCGCGCATGCGCCCGAGGAAGGCTTCGACGTGCTGGATGCGTTCGGCCACGCGCATGGTCGGCCACGCGCCCTGGCCACGGTCATAGGCGCGCACGGCGGCGTCGAGGGCGGTCAGCGCGGTGTCGGCGTCGAGCAGCGGGGTGCTGCCGAGAATCACTTGTTCGTCGCCATTGGCGGTGTCCAGGTACACCGGGCTGCGCACCAGCGCCAGGGGCCCGTTCCAGGTCTGCAACTGACCGTCGACCAGGTACTCGCGTTGTTCGACTTGGCCGTCCAGGCGGTACTGCTCGGGGATGTCGGCGGCGACGGGAAACAGCGTGTTCAACAGATGGGCTGTGGTCATGACTCTATTCCGTAATGGCAATGGGCAATGCACCGGCGGGCTGGATAGCGCGCCGGCGCTGACGGGCGAGACAGGTCTTCAAGGTTTGTTTCTACGGGTATACGCCTTGATGTCTCGGGTCTTTAGCAAAAAGCTGGGCCAAAATGGCGGAAAGTCGTGCAGCAGAGGTGTGATGGTGTGGTTCTTTGGGCCAAGAGTAGCCGCTTTTTCCCTTGGAAAAACAGCCTTTGTTTCAACCGGCGCTGAACAATTGGCGGATCAGCTTGGGTGTGCTGCCGGTCCAGCGCTTGAACGAGCGGCGGAAATTTGCCGCGTCGTTGAAGCTCAGGTACTCGGCGACTTCCTCGTTGCTCAGGCCCTTGATCCGGTACAGGTACAGCGCCACGTGCTTGCGCACCAGGTCCGCCTGCTGCTGGAAACCGCTGTCGTGCTTGTGCAGCTTGCGCTTGAGGGTGGCCGGGCTCATGCCAAAGGCCTGGGCCGTCTGCTCCAGGCTCGGCGCCTGGCGCACCTGGGCTTGCAGGTAGCGGTAGATGCAGTCGAGAAAGCTTGAGGCAAAACCCAGGTGCTCGAGCTGGCCCAGGGCTTCCTGGCGCGCCACCTGGCCGGCGGTGGCCGAGGCGTTGGGCCAGGGCTGGGTGAGGAATTCGCGGGGGATGCGCATCAGGTCCATGGGCCGCTTGAACTGGGTGTGCTCGCTCAGGTGCACCCAGTACTGCTCGACATAACGCGGCTCGGCATGGCTGAAGCTGCATTCCCAGGGCAGGCGCTGGCCGCTCAGCCACTGACTCATGGCCACCAGCGAGGTCATGCTGGCCTCCAGCAGGAAGCGCCACTGTTCGCCGGCGCCGCAGCTGTCCAGCCAGTAGAAATAGGCGTGCCTGTCATCCAGCAGCAAACGCGGGCTGGCCAGCGGGCTGAGCAGCGCCTGTTGCTGCACCAGGGTGTCGAGGGCCTGGTGCAGGTTCTGCGCATGGCGCAGGGCGTGGCTGGCGGCGCCGTAGTGCCCGGGCAGCAGGCGCTGGCCGAACAGGAAGCTGCTGTCGTCGGCGTCCAGCAGGCGCCGGCTGTTGCCGATCAGGCCGAGAAACTGCTGCGGGCTGAGGCGGGTCTGGCCGGCCAGGATGTCCTCGTGGAACAGCCCGGTGCCGCGCAGCAGGCGATGGCTGTCGATGTCCCGGGACAGCGCCAGGTCGATCAGGCTGGCCGGCTGGTAATGCCCGGGAATGAAACGGCTGTCGTTCTCGTACCAACTGGTTTTCAGGGTCATGGCCGGGCCTCAGGCGCTTTTCGCCAGCGGCTGCTTGGCCCGGGCCAGGGCCAGGTTGAGGCGCTTGAGCAGGACGTCCGAGGTCTCGTCGAGGGCCATCACCACCGCGGTGCAGGCGGACAGCTGCAAGCGTTCGCCGTGCTGGCGGCTCTTGTGTGCCAGGCTCTGCACTGCCTGGCGCAGCTCCTGGGCCAGCAGCCGCGCCTGGCTTTCGCCGGTGTTCGGCAGCAGCACCACGAAGCGGTCGCCGGCCAGCCGGCAGAGCAGGTCCTGGCGCCGCAGGTTGAGCAGCAGCAAATGGCTCAGCGCCTGCAGCACCGCATCGCCCTCGGCATGGCCGAAGTCCTGGTTGAGCGCGGCGAAGTTGTCCAGGTCCAGGGCCAGCAGCGACAGCGGCTGCTGCTGGCGCTGGCTGTCCTGCAGGCTGTCGGCCAGCTGGCGCTTGAGGTAGTCGGCGCCGCCCAGCGGAGTGAGCTTGTCGAACAGCCGGTGCTCGCGGAACAGCCGCTCGCGTTTTTCCATCTGCGCGCTGATCGCCAGCTGTTCGCGGTGCCAGTGGTAGATGCCGATGGTCAGCAGGACCATGCCCACGGGCATCGGCCCGGACTCCAGCCAGTGGTCCCAGGTGATGCTGTCGGGCACGCGGATGAACTCGTCGAGGCTGTCGATCCACCAGGAGAAGAAGATGCAGCTCAGGCCCAGCGCCAGGTAGTTGGTGACCCGTCCCGCCGGGCGGCTTTTCAGCACCAGGCCGAGCCAGATCAGGGCCAGCAGGGCGGTGCCGCCTTCGCCGACGATGTCCAGCCAGACCCATTCGCTGACCGCCTTCAACTCGCCACAGGCCAGGTGCAGGAGCAGGCCGAGATTGGCCGCCAGCAGCAGGGTGGCGAGTTTCCATCGGTGGGGTTTGAGCACTGAGAACATGGCCGCGATCCTTTGGCGAAGAAGCAATGCGCGCCAGCACAGCAGATGTATGTGACAGCCGGGTGACGGTGACGAAGCGGGTGGGGGAGGTCGAATCAGCTCATCGTGAAAGAGGATTTTTTGCCTGTGCAATGTCCATTGCCTCGGTGCTGGCAGAGCCGCCGATTCGCGGGCAAGCCTCGCTCCTACAGACGCACGCATTCTTCTGTAGGAGCGGCCGGTCGACGCTCGATTGCCCGCGATAGCGTCAGATCCATCACTGCCAATCTCTGGGAAAAGGTCATTTCAGCTCACTTTGCCCCTGGATCCCGGGCAAACCCCCGCTTCAAGGGCCTCCCCGCCACCCCCTGTCACAGAACTGTCATTCCCCGACCCTAGCTTGCCCTCCCAGTTGCCGGGCCCCTTGCCTGGCCGTCACCGGACTCTTGGGGGAGGACCATCATGTACAAGCGCAGCAGCACCGCCGGCCTGCTCGGCTTCACGCTCACCACCCTGGCCATGGCGATCGCCAGCGAACGCCTGAGCGCCGCCGAAGCCGATTCGACTAAAAACACCGAACACCTGGAAGTGGTCGGCCAGGCCGCGAGCATCGACCAGGCGCTCAAGGAGCAGCGCAGCGCCGACACGATCAAGAGCGTGGTGCACGCCGACGGCGTGGGCCAGTTGCCGGACGAGAACGTCGCCGAAGCGGCGCAGCGCCTGCCGGGCATCAGCGTCGAGCGCGACCAGGGTGAAGGGCGTTTTGTCAGCGTGCGTGGCCTGGGCCCGGACCTCAACAGCGTGACCATCAACGGCACCCTGGTGCCGGCCCCGGAAAGCAAACGCCGCGCCGTGGCCCTGGACGTGCTGCCCTCGGAGCTGGTGCAGTCGCTGTCGGTGATCAAGACCCTGACCCCGGACATGGACGCCAACTCCCTGGGCGGCACCGTCGACGTGCAGAGCCTCTCGGCCTTCGATCACAAGGGCCTGTTCTACACCGGCAGCAGCGAAGCCAGCTACGACCAGAACACCCACCAGACCAGCCCGAAATTTTCCGGGGCGATCAGCGACCGCTTCAGCCTCGGCGACGGCATCGACAACTTCGGCGTGGCCGCGGCCCTGAGCTGGCAGAAGCGCGACTTCGGTTCGGACAACGTCGAGACCGGCGGCGCCTGGGACTTCGAGCAGGGCGCAAAACTGCAGGAACTCGAACTGCGCGACTACGACATCAGCCGCGAACGCGCCGGTGGCGGCCTGAACTTCGACTACAAGCCGGACGACCTCAGCAGCTACTACCTGCGCACCCTGTACAGCCGCTACAAGGACAGCGAGACGCGCAACGCCGCCAGCCTGGAATTCGCCGAGCCCCAGGCGGCCGGCGAGCTGGGCGACGCCGAAGGTAAACGCAAGCTCAAGCAGCGCGAGGAAACCCAGGAGATCCAGTCCTACGTGTTCGGTGGCGAGCGCATGTTCGGCCTCTGGACCCTCAGCGGCCAGGCCGGCTACAGCCGTTCCAGCGAAGACAGCCCGGGGCATATCGCCAGCGCGGTGTTCAAGGGCAACGACGACTTCGCCGACAGCGGTTTCTACGACAACGACAAGCCGCGGCCGATCGTCGGCCAGGGGTTCTACAACCCGTCCAACTTCAGCCTGGACAAGGTCGAGTGGGAAAAGCAGCGCACCACCGACACCGAGAAGAACCTGCGCCTGGACCTGGCCCGCGACTACGACCTCAGCGGCTATGCATCCCAGGTCAAGTTCGGCGGCAAGGTCAGCCGGCGCAACAAGGACAACGACCTCGACGCCTGGGTCTACAAAGACTTCGACGAACTGGGCTTCAGCGACGAGCAGCTCAACCTCAGCGGCTTCCAGAAAGGCAGCGTCGACTATCGCCTCGGCCGCTTCGGCCCGGGCATCAGCGGCGGCCCGATCAAGCAGTTGATCGGTGGCCTGGGCCGCGACGGGTTTTTCGACGAGACCGAGTCCCGGGTCAATGACTTCAAGATCAGCGAAGACATCAACGCCGGCTACCTGATGAACACCGTGGATATCGACGACTGGCGCTTTATCGCCGGCCTGCGCTACGAAGGCACCGAGTTCGAGGCCAAGGGCACCGGCGCCACCGACGGCGAGTTCCAGTCCACCGAGACCAAGCGCCGTTACCACCACTGGCTGCCGGGCCTGCACGCCCGTTACCAGCTGGACAAGAACACCCAGGTGCGCGCCGCCTGGACCAAGGCGGTGGTGCGCCCGACCTTCGGCCAGCTGGCGCCGGGCTTTGTCATCGACGATGACGAAGCCAGCTTCGGCAACCCGGACCTCAAGCCGCTGGAGTCGAGCAACCTGGACCTGGGCATCGAGCACTTCATGGGCCGCGCCGGCACCGTCTCGGCCTTCGTGTTCTACAAGGACATCAAGAACTTCGTCTACAACACCGACCTGGCCGGCACCGGCGCCTGGACCAACTTCTCCGAGGCGCACACCTTCGGCAACGGCGACAGCGCCAAGCTGTACGGCCTGGAGCTGGCCTACTCGCAGCAATTCGACTGGCTGCCGGCGCCCTGGAACGGCCTGCTGCTGGGGGCCAACGCTACCTTCAGCCGCTCCGACGCCGAGATCAAGGGCTTCGACGCCGCCAGCGGGGTCAACCGCAAACGCAGCATCGACCTGCCGAACCAGTCGGACACCGTCGGCAACCTGATGCTCGGTTGGGAAAACGACAAGCTCAGCCTGCGCCTGTCGGCCAACTACAAGTCGGACTACCTCTATGAGCTGGCCTCGATCAACGACAAGGCCCACGACCTGCACGTCGATGCCCAGACCTTCGTCGATTTCAGCGCCCGCTATTCGCTGAGCAAGAACCTGCAACTGAGCTTCGAGGCGCAGAACATCACCGACGAGCCGTACTTCGTCTACACCGGCCACCGTTCCTACAACGGCCAGTACGAGGAGTACGGCCCGACCTACAAGCTCGGCCTGACCTTCACCCACTTCTGATCCCGAGGCGGCGGCGCCCCAGCGCTGCCGCCGTGCCGAACGAACAGTAAGGACCTGATCCATTCATGAGTATTCTGTTGTCACCCGCGCGCTGCCTGTTGGCCGCGCTGATCTGCCTGGGTAGCGGCGCGGCCGTCGCTGGCTCCTCATCGGCGTCCACCGATCCCACTCTGACCCTGAAACCCTGGCTGCCCAAGCAGGCCCTGGCCATCGAAGCCATCGGCTTTGTACCTGGCACCAGCGAGCGCCTGGCCGCCAGCGAACGCGACGGCCTGTTGCTGCTCGACGCCCAGGGCCAGGAACTGGCGCGCTTGAAAGGCTCCTTCAATGGCCTGGACAGCCGCGCCGCCGGCCAGCAGGTGCTGGTCGCCACGCTCGACAGCCAGCGCCAGCAGGCGCTGCTGGTCAGCCTCGATCCGCGCAGCCGCCAGTGGGGCCAGCCGCTGTACCTGCCGACGCGGGACTTCCCGGTCAACGGCCTGTGCCTGTACCGCGACGAGGCCAGCAACCTGTTCCTGTTCCTGGTGGGCGAGGAGGGCAAGGGCGAGCAATGGCTGGTGGGCGCCGGCGCCCAGCTGAGCGCCACCGCGCAGCGGGTGCGCGGCGTGCCCCTGCCGCCGGCGGCGCAGTTCTGCCAGGTGGACGATGGCGCTAACCAGTTGCTGGTCAACGAAGAGCACGTCGGCTGGTGGGCCTACCCGGCGCACCCCGAGGCGGATGTCGAGCGGCGGCCGGTGGCCATGCGCGCGCCGTTCGGCGAGGTGGCCAAGGCCGCCGGCGCCATGGCTTTGGTGCCGGGCGGCGTGCTGGCGCTCGACCCCAAGGCGGCGCGGTTGCACCTTTATCAGCAGCAGGGCGGGTATCAGCAACAGGGCGAAGGCTGGTCGGCCAGGGCCGCGCTGGCGTTGCCCGGCCTGAAGGAGCCGGAAAACCTCGCCGTGCAGGCCAGCGCCAAGGGCCTGCAAGTGCTGGTGCGCGACGATGCCGACGGGCAGATCTACCAGGGGCACCTGGACTGGCAGGCCACCCCGGTGCCGCTGGCGCCGGTGCTGCCGAATGTACCGGCCCTGAGCCAGAGCGAGCCGGTGGGGCGCCAGGGCGATGCGGCGGACGACCCGGCGATCTGGATTCATCCCCGGCAGCCGGAGCTGAGCCGGGTGCTGGGCACCAACAAGAAACAGGGGCTGCTGGCCTACGACCTGCAAGGCAAGTTGCTCCAGGAGTTGCCGGTGGGGCGGCTGAACAACGTCGACCTGCGGCCGAACTTCAAGCTGGGCACCCAGGTGGTCGACCTGGCGGTGGCGAGCAACCGCGATCACAACAGCCTCAGCCTGTTCAGCATCGATCGCGCCAGCGGCGAGCTGCGCGAAGCCGGGGAGATCCCCACGCCGCTCAAGGAAATCTACGGCATCTGTCTGTTCCAGCCGGCCAGCGGCGAGCTGTATGCCTTTGCCAACGGCAAGGATGGCAGCTTCCTGCAATACCGCCTGAGCGCCCCCGATGGCCGGGTCCAGGGTGAGCTGGTGCGTCAGTTCAAGGTCGACAGCCAGCCGGAAGGCTGTGTCGCCGACGACCAGCGCCAGCGCCTGTTCCTCGGTGAAGAGGACGTCGGCGTGTGGGCGGTGGATGCCCGCGCCGACCAGCCGGCCAACCTCGCCAGCGTGATCAAGGTCGGCCCGCAGCTGCATGCCGACGTCGAGGGCCTGGCGCTGTACCAGAGCGAGGCGCATGACTACCTGGTGATTTCCAGCCAGGGCAACGACAGCTATGTGGTGCTCGATGCCGAGCCGCCGTTCGCTTCCCGCGGGGCCTTCCGGGTCGGCCTGAATGCCGCCGCGGGCATCGACGGGGCGTCGGAAACCGATGGCCTGGAAGTCACCTCGGCCAACCTCGGCGGGCCCTGGAGCCAGGGGCTGCTGGTGGTCCAGGACGGCCGCAAGCGCATGCCCGAGCAGACCCAGAACTTCAAGTTCGTGCCCTGGGCCGAGGTGGCCAGGGCGCTGAAGCTGCCCTGAGCTGTCATTAACCGTTCATCAACATGTCATCGAATAGCCCCGGCGCCTTCGCGCATCGACGGCCCGGGCGCACAGGCAAAGGAGTTTCACCATGCAGGCGACACTGGAACACATGACCATCTGGGGGCTGATCAGCGATGCCAGCCTGTTGGTCAAGGCGGTCATGCTCACCCTGTTGCTGGCGTCGTTGCTCAGCTGGTACCTGATCATCCAGCGCGGCAGCGTGCTCAAGCGCACGGAGCGGCAGCTCGACGCTTTCGTCCAACGCTTTCGCGGCAGCGCCGAACTCACCCCGCTGTACCGCGAAAGCCAGCAACAGGCGGACGGCGAGGGCGGTGTCGAGCCGATCTTCCAGGCCGGTTTCCAGGCCTACAGCCAGCTGCGCCAGCAGGGCGGCAACCCGGCCGAAGTGGTGCTCGAAGGGGTGGAGCGTTCGTTGTACGTGGCCATCAGCGAGCAGGAAATCCGCCTGGAAAAAGGCTTGCAGTTCCTTGCCACGGTCGGTTCGGTCAGCCCTTATATCGGCCTGTTCGGCACCGTGTGGGGGATCATGAATTCCTTCCTCGGCCTGTCCCAGGTGCAGCAGGCGACCCTGTCCACCGTGGCCCCGGGCATCGCCGAAGCGCTGATCGCCACCGCCATCGGCCTGTTCGCGGCGATTCCCGCGGTGATCGCCTACAACCGCTTCGCCGCCCGTGGCCAGACCCTGCTGACCCGCTACTACGCCTTCGGCAACGAACTGCAGGCGCGCCTGCATCGCCAGCTGCACGGCGTGTCGTCGAACCTGGCCGTCGCGGCCTGAGAGGAGAGTGCAGATGCTAGTCAGGCCGCAACGCAAGCACGGGCCCAAGGCCGAAATGAACGTGGTGCCCTACATCGACGTGATGCTGGTGCTGCTGGTGATCTTCATGGTCACCGCGCCGATGCTCACCCAGGGGGTGAAGATCGAGCTGCCCAAGGTCGCCAGCGAGGCCCTGGCCACTGACACTCGGCAGCAGATCCTGACCCTGTCGGTGAAGGCCGAGGGCGGCTACTACTGGAACCTTGGCGGTGAGCTGGATACCCGGCAACAGACCGACAGCGCGGTGGACCTCGACGAGATGCGCGCCAAGGTCGCGCAAATAGTCGCCGCGCGAAGCGATACCCAGGTCTACATCCGCGCCGACAATGACGCCGGCTACGGCCTGGTGGTGGCGGCCATGGCGGCGTTGCAGCAGGGCGGGGTGAGCAACCTGGGGCTGGTGACCGAGGCCCCGCAATGACGGCGATGATCATGCACAGTCCACAGCAGACCCTCGACGATTTTTCCCTGCGACCCTTGCGCAAACACTGGCGTCCCCATGCGCTGGCCGCGACCCTGGCGGTGGCGCTGCACGCCGGGGTGCTGGCGCTGCTGCTGGCGGGTTGGTCGGTAGCGCCACCGGCCGCCGAACAGCCGGCGGTGTTGCGTACCCAGTTGGTGATGCTGCCGCCGACAGCGCCAGCGCCCGAGCCTGCGCCGGCTTTAGTCGAGGCTGAAGCCACCCCCATGCCCACGCCCGCGCCGCCGGAACCGGTGGTCGCGGCCCCGGTCGAGCCGGCCAAGCCTGCCGTCGATCCGCGGCTCCAGGCGCAGAAACTCGAGCAGGCGGCCCTGGCGCGCAAACGGGTCGAAGACAAGAACCGCGAACAGCTGGCCGAACAGCAACGCCAGCAGCACGAGCGCCAGGAAAACGAAAAGCGCAACCGCGAAGCCGAGCAACAGCGCCTGGCCCAGGAACAGGCGCAACAGCAACAGGCGCAGCGCGCCGAACAGGCCCGCCTGGCCGCCGAGCACGCCCGCCAACAAGCCGCCCAGGCTGCGGCCGACAGCCGCCAGTACCAGCCCCTGAGCAAGGAGGCCCCGGACTACCCGCAACGGGCCCTGGACAAGAACATCGAAGGCGACTGCACCGTGGAATACAGCGTCAACCCGCAAGGCAAGGTGGAGAATCCCAAGGTGCTCGACGGCTGCCACCCGTTGTTTATCCGTCCCTCGCTGGCGGCGGCCAACACCTTCCGCTACCAGCCGCGCATCGTCGACGGCCAGGCGGTGTCGGTGCCCACGGTGCGCAACACCTTCCACTACCGCATCAAATAGCCCCGGCCCGCACTCTGCTGCTTCTGTAGGAGCAGCCGGTCGGCGCTCCCCAGGCCCCCGCGTTATCGTTAACGGTTTTTCGCGGGCAAGCCTCGCTCCTACAGAAGCCCCGCAATCCTGTAGGAGCGCAGCTTGCGCGCGATGAACGATAACGCGGTCCACCGGTAGGCCGCGTCGTCTCCATCGAGGGTAAGCGTCTGCACAGGCCTGGCCGCAGATGCCCCCCTCGCTGGCCCGCAATGCCCTCGGGCGGTGGCGGCGCCTGCCTTAGTGTTTGCTCTGGGTCGACCCCGACCGTCACCAGAGAGGAACACCATGCCGGCACCGACTGCCTCGCTGCTGTCTTTATCCATCGCCAGGTTGTATCGCCTGGGGCGCGTCGCGCTGTGCCTGGCGCTGGGTGGGCTGCTGGTTGCCTGCGGCGACAAGCCTGCGCCGCCCTCTACGGCTGCGGTGCAACAGCTGCCCGACGATTCGGTGCTGGCGCGGATCTACGACAGCAGCTGCAAGCTCTGCCACGCCAACCCGGCGTCCAGCGCGCCGCTGACCGGCGATGTCCAGGCCTGGCGGCCGCGCATCGCCCAGGGTGCCGACACCCTGCTGGACCACAGCATCAACGGCTATAACGGCATGCCGCCGATGGGCCTGTGCATGCAGTGTTCCGAGGAGCAGTTCCTCGCCCTGATCCGCTTCATGTCCGCACAAGACCTCCAATAACCCGGCACAGGGACACAGGCATGACCATGCACCTCACACGACGTCAGTTGCTGCAACGCGCAGGGGTAGCCGGAGCGTTCAGCGCCCTGGCCAGCCATCCGCTGCTGGCCGAGCTGGCGCGGGCGCCACGGCTGATTCCCTGGCGCAACTGGTCCGGCGCGCAAAGCTGCCTGCCCCTGGCGCGGCTGGCGCCCAAGGACCTCGACGAGCTGGTACAGGTGATTCGCCAGACCCCGGGCAAGATCCGCCCGGTGGGCTCGGGGCACTCCTTCAGCGCCCTGGTGCCCACCGACGGCACGCTGCTGTCGCTGAGTTTCTTCAGCGGCCTGCTCAGCCACGATGCCGCGACCTTGCAGGCCGAGTTCGCCGCCGGCACACCGATGTCGCGCATGGGCGCGCCGCTCAAGGCGATCGGCCAGGCCCTGCCGAACATGGCCGACATCGACTACCAGACCCTGGCCGGGGCCATCGCCACCTCGACCCACGGCACCGGCGTCGGCTTCAAGTCCTATTCGGCCCAGGTCTGCGGCCTGCAACTGGTGACCGCCAGCGGCGAGGTGCTGGACTGCGACAGCAGCCGCCACGCCGAAGTCTTCAGCACCGCGCGGGTGTCCCTCGGCGCGTTGGGCGTGGCCACCCGGGTGCGTTTGCAGAATCGCCCGGCCTATCGCCTGCGGGAAAAACAGTGGATCGCCAAGACCGAGGAACTGCTCGAGGACCTGGCGAAAAACACCCGCGACAACCAGCACTGGGAAATGCTGGTGGTCACCCATTCCGACTACGCGCTGTCGATCGCCCTGAATGAAACCGAAGACCCGGCGACCCCGCCCGTGGACCCGGCACAAGAGGGCGGCAACGAATTCGTCAGCCTGATCGAGAACCTCGACAAATACCTCAGCGACTTTCCCGAAACCCGCCGCACCCTGCTCAACAGCCTGCGGCATTTCGCCAGTTTCGATGACCGGGTCGGCGACTCCTACGAGGTCTACGCCAACGTGCGCAACGTGCGCTTCAACGAAATGGAATACTCGGTGCCGGCCGAGCACGGCCCGGCGTGCCTGCGGGAAATCCTCAAGCTGATCCGCGACAAGGATCTGCGCACCTGGTTTCCCATCGAGTACCGCTACGTCCAGGCCGACGACATTCCCTTGAGCATGTTCGAGGGCCGCGACAGCTGTTCGATCTCGGTGCACCAGCACTACGGCATGGACCACCACAACTTCTTCGCCGCCGTCGAACCGATCTTCTGGAAGTACGCCGGCCGCCCGCACTGGGGCAAGCTGCACAGCCTCAACGCCCGGCAGTTGCAGGCGCTGTACCCGCGCTGGCACGAGTTCACCCGGGTGCGCGAGGCGCTGGACCCCGGCGGCAAGTTCCTCAATGCACACCTGTCGTCCATCCTGGGCGTGGTCTGAAGGGAGATAAAAAGGATGAATCGACGCAACTTCCTGCTCGGTACCGCGGGTGTCGGCGCGTTGTTGGCGGGCGTGGGCGCCTGGCTGCGGCCCGCCGACCGGGGCGGGCCCTACAGCGACTATTTCCGCGTGCTGAACCGGGAGCTCAAGGCCCACGGCCCGATGCGCCCGGTGATGCTGATCGACCTCGACCGCCTGGACCACAACATCGACGTGGTGCTGCAGTCGGTCAAGCGCGGCGGCAAGCAGCTGCGGCTGGTGGAGAAATCCCTGCCGTCGCCGGGATTGCTGGACTATATCGGCCAGCGCGCCAGCACCCAGCGCCTGATGTCGTTCCACCAGCCGTTCCTCAATCACGACGCCCAGCGTTTTCCCGAGGCCGACATCCTGCTGGGCAAGCCGCTGCCGGTGCGCTCCGCCGAGCTGTTCTACCAGAGCCACAAAGGCCCGTTCGACCCGGCCCGGCAGTTGCAGTGGCTGATCGACACCCCGGAACACCTGCAGCAATACCTGGCCCTGGCCCGCGGCCTGGGCACCCGGTTGCGGATCAATATCGAACTGGACGTCGGCCTGCATCGCGGCGGGGTGAAGGACAGCCTCGAACTGGGGCCGCTGCTGACCCTGATCGCCGCCAATCCCCAGCACCTGGAGTTCGCCGGTTTCATGGGCTACGACCCCTTTGTCGGCATGGGCGTGCCGGGCATTCTCGGCTCGCCCGAAGCGCTGTTCGCCAAGGTCATGCAGCGCTACCAGAGCGCCGTGGACTTCACCCGGCAACAGCATCCGGCGCTCTGGCAGCCGGGGCTGACCCTGAACACCGCCGGCAGCCCCAGCTACCGCATGCATGAGCAGGAACAGTTGAGCAGCGAAGTGTCGGTGGGCACGGCGATGCTCAAGCCGACCCACTACGACCTGCCGTCCCTCAGCGAACATCGGCCCGCGGCCTATATCGCCACCCCGGTGCTGAAAAGCACTGGGCCGGTGCGCATCCCGGCGCTGGACGACAAATCGAAGCTGTTCGCCTGGTGGGACCCGAACCAGCGCGAGACATTCTTCATCTACGGCGGCAACTGGCTGGCCGAGTTCGAGTCGCCCTCGGGGCTGCAAAGCAACGGCTTGTTCGGCCGCAGTTCCAACCAGGAGATGGTCAACGGCTCGCCCGCCGTGGGCCTGGGGCCGGACGACCAGGTGTTCCTGCGGCCAATGCAGAGCGAAGCGGTACTGCTGCAATTCGGCGACCTGCTGGCGGTGCGCGGCGGGCGGATCGTCGACAGCTGGCCGGTCTATAGCTAGGTTTTTTGCGGTGTCCTCGAGGCCTTTCGCGGGCAAGTCGGATCGCCGCCCGCTCGCTCCTACAGAAGCTCACACGTTCTTCTGTAGGAGCGAGGCTTGCCCGCGATGACCGTGACGCGGAATGTCTGGGAAACCGCGTTATCGTTCATCGCACGCAAGCTGTGCTCCTACAGAAGAAGATCGCGCAATCCGTAGGAGCGAGCGGGTGGCGCTCCTACATTACAAGGAGAACGGAATCGTCAGCTTGGCCCACAGCATCTCGCCCTCGGGCCGGTTCTCCACGTCGAACTCCTTGGCCCAGCGGATCTCCGCGCTGGCGTACTTGAGGAAGGTCAGGTACAGCGCCGGGCCGATGGCGAACACCTGGCCGCGCACGCCATCGTCCACGTCCTCGCCGAGAAACTGCACGGTGCGGCCGTACTGTTTGTCGTCGGTGGTCTGCTTCAGGTAGTAACCATTGACCCCCAGGCTCAGGTTGTCGGTCACCTTGTAGCTGGCGGAATAATCGAAGTGGAAGATCTGCCCGGACTTGTAGTCGGTGGCGTGGTTTTCCTCGTTGAAGCTGTAGGTGGTCTTCATCGACAGTTCGGTGCGCGGGGTGGGCAGCCAGGTCACCGAAACCAGCGGCTTGTAGGTGTAGAAGTTGTTGCTGGTATTGGCCAGGCGCGTCGCGTCGTACTTGCCGGTGGGAATGGTGATTTCCACGGCGGCGCCCAGGGTCAGGTTCTTGCCCATGTCCCACAGGATGATCGGCGCGATGGTGGTGTCGCCCATGCTTTCGCGCTGGTCCTTGAGGCCGAAGGCCCCCACCTGCTGGCGCAGATAAGGCTGCGCCACGTAGCCGCCGAGGCGCCCGCCGAACAGCCGCAGCGGGCTCAGGTAGTCGAGGCGGGGAATGATCGCGTCGGAGACGATCCGCACGTCCGGCACCTTGCCGCCCAGGGAGCTGATATTCAGCTTCCGTGCTTCGTAGTGGTTGTAATAGAGGTTGAAGGCGAACATGTGGTCTGGCAGGCCGTTGACGTCCAGCGGCAGGATGAAAAAACCGTCGGTGCCGGTGCCGATATTGTCGACTCCGGATTCGGTGGCCGGTGCCAGGGCGGGCAGGGCGGCGATACAGGCCAGGCTGGCGGCAAGGCGCCGGGGGCGATGCGTGCGGGTCGAATTCATGTTCGGGCTCTTATTATTGTCAGTGGGCGCGCAGTTGGCCGGTTTCCGGCCGCCCCATAGGAATAAGCCTTCGGCGCCTGGCCAGGCAGGGTATTGGCGGCCACTGAGGGGGACTTTCGCGGCCAGCCTGCAATGACTTGTTACATCCTTCCGTGAATGCGAGCGGAAAACGCTATGCTGAGCGAGCGCTCGCCTCGCCCTGGCGGTGTCCGGGAGCGGGGCGCATAACCAGAATAAGAATTGCAGCCGAACCGGCTCGGGACCCGATGCCCATGCAGATGAAAGCCGTCGATCCACAGTACCAACTGGCCCTGGTTTCACCCTTCCTGTTGCAGACCCTGGCCGAAGTCGCCGGCAGCCACGGCGTCGACCCGCACGCCCTGTGCCGCGGCCTGGGCTTTACCCTCGACGACCTGCAGGACCCGGCGCAACGCATCTCCTACCGCCAGGCCGTGGCGATGATCCAGCGCGCGCTCAAGGCCTTGCCGCAGCAGGGCCTGGGCCTGTGGGTCGGGCATCAGAACGTGCTCGGCACCCTGGGCCTGCTAGGGCATGTGCTGTCGCTGTGCAAGACCCTGCGCGATGCCTTCGACATTGGCCTGCGCCATCAGCACACCACCGGCGGCCTCGCCACCTACCACGTCCAGCAGCAGGGCGATGAGTTTTTTGTCGAGGCCGAATGCTGGCTGCCCTGTAGCGAGGTGCAGATCTTTGCCATCGAAGAGCTCTTCGCCAGCCTGCCGGTCTATGGCCGCGCCCTGATCGGCGCCGATTTCAAGCCGCTGCGGATCGAGTTCACCCACGCCGCCCCGGTTTATCGGGACGAGTACCTGCGGCTGCTGGGGCCTGACGTGCACTTCGGCTGCCTGCACAACCGCCTGGTCATCGCCAGCCACTGGCTGGACGCGCGCCTGCCCAATCACCACGCCGTGGCCCTGCGCCAGGCGCTCAAGTTGCTGGAACTGGAAAGCGCCCAGGTGCACCGCAAGATGGACCTGATCCAGGCGGTGGAGCGGGCCATCTCCCGCGACCTGACCCAGGGCAGTCATATCGACCAGGTCGCCAGCGACCTGAACATGAGCGGGCGCACCCTGCGCCGGCGCCTGAGCGAGCACCACCTGACCTTCGAAGCGTTGCTGGAGCAGGTGCGCCGGGCGCGCACCCTGAGCCTGCTGGCCAACCCGCAGCTGTCCATCGAGCGCATTACCGAGGCGGTGGGCTACAGCGATGTGCGCAGTTTTCGCCGGGCGTTCAAGCGCTGGACCGGCCTGAGCCCCAGCGCCTATCGGGAAGAGGGCGGCCAGTTGTAGGGCAGGGTGCCTGGCGGTGTGACCATTCACCACGTCGGTCCATAAGCGTCTAAACCCCCACAAATTGTGGTGCGCCGGGTAAACTCCGGGCTTTCTTCAAGGAGTCGCTATGAGTTACTACCAGCCGGGCATTCTTGCCACCCCCGTTCCGACCCAGGCTCGTCACCTGTTTTTTGCCCTCGAATCCATCGAGGCGCTGCCGGCGGCGATCGATCGCTTGCTGGCGCTGGTGGACGGGAAAACGGCGGTAGCAGGTTTCGGCGCGTCGCTGGTCAAGGCGCTGGGCGCCCGCGTGCAGGGGCTCAAAGCTTTCCCGGCGCTGACCGGGGTCGGCGTCGACAACCCTTCGACCCAGCATGCGCTGTGGGTCTGGCTGCATGGCGAAGAGCGCGGCGAGCTGCTGCACCGCAGCAACGCCTTGGAGGCCGCCCTGGCCCCGGCGCTGCGCCTGGTGCAAATGAACGAAGCCTTCCGCCACAAGACCGGCCACGACCTGACCGGTTACGAGGACGGCACCGAAAACCCCCACGATGAAGAAGCGGTCGCCGCGGCCCTGGCCGAAGGCGCCGATGGCCTGCGCGGTGGCAGCTTCGCCGCGATCCAGCAGTGGCAGCACGACTTCAAGGGTTTTGCCGCGATGCATCAGCAAGAGCGCGACAACATCATCGGCCGCCGCCTGAGCGACAACGAAGAACTGGACGACGCGCCGGACTCGGCCCACGTCAAGCGTACCGCCCAGGAGAGCTTCACCCCCGAAGCCTTTATGGTGCGCCGCTCGATGCCGTGGATCGAAGGCGACAAGGGCGGCCTGATGTTCCTCGCCTTCGGCCACAGCCTCCACGCCTTCGAAGTCCAGCTGCGGCGCATGAGCGGCCTGGAAGACGGCATAGTCGATGGCCTGTACCGCATGAGCCGGCCGATCACCGGCGGCTACTACTGGTGCCCGCCACTGCAGGACGGCCGCCTCGACCTGCGTGCCCTGCAAGCGGTCTGACCGGCCAATGGGCACAGGAGGAGAGGGCATGCGGCCCGTGCGCTGGGGCATGATCGGTTGCGGCAGCGTCACCGAGCGCAAGAGCGGCCCGGCCTTCTACAAGGCGCCGGGCTCGGCGCTGGTGGCGGTGATGGGCCGGCGCCTGGAAGCGGTGCAGGACTATGCGGTACGCCACGGTATCGCACGCTTCTACACCGATGCCCAGGCGCTGATCGACGACCCCGAAGTGGACGCGGTGTACATCGCCACGCCACCCGACAGTCACCACGCCTACAGCTTGCGGGTGGCCGCCGCCGGCAAGCACTGCTGCGTGGAAAAACCGATGGCGTTGAACGCCGGGCAAAGCCTGGAGATGCAGCAGGTTTTCCAGCAGGCCGGATTGCACCTGTTCGTGTCCTACTACCGCCGTTCCCTGCCGCGCTTCCAGCACGTGCGGCAATGGCTGCGGGACGGGCGCATCGGTGAGGTCCGCCACCTGAGCTGGACCCTGACCAAGGCCCCGTCCGAGGCCGATCGCAGTGGCGGCCGCAACTGGCGCACCGACCCGCGGATCGCCGGCGGCGGCTACTTCGCCGACCTGGCGAGCCACGGCCTGGACCTGTTCCAGTACCTGCTGGGGGACATCACCGAGGTTGCCGGTTTCACCGCCCAACAGGCCGGGCTGTACCGCGCCGAGGACGCGGTGAGCGCCAGCTGGCGCTTCGCCTGCGGCGCCCTGGGCACGGGGGCCTGGAACTTCGTCGCGGACCGTCGGGTGGACCGGGTGGAGATCATCGGCAGCCAGGGGCGTATCGGCTTCTCGGTGTTCGACGAACATCCGCTGCAATTGGACGCCGATGAACAGTTGAGCCTCTTCATCGACAACCCCGAGCACATCCAGTGGCACCACGTACTCGGCATGAACGCCCATATCCGTGGCGAAGCACAGCATCCGGCCCTGGCCGCCGAGGCGGTGAAAGCCGACTGGGTCATGGACCTGATCCTCAAGCGCGGTTAGGCCTTACGGAACGTACGCGATCTTCTTCTGTAGGAGCACAGCTTGCGTGCGATGAACGATAACGCGGTTTCCCAGACATTCCGCGTCGCCCTCATCGCGGGCAAGTCGGATCGCCGCCCGCTCGCTCCTACAGATCCCACGTCTTTACTGCGCCGCGGTCATGTTCGGCCGGCACGAATGGAAGATGTCCAGCCGCGGCTGGTACAGGCTGGTCTTGACCTCGAACAGCCCGAGCACCGAGTGGAACAGGTTGTCGTGGCTCAGGTCCGGCTCGCCGCTCTTGCCTTGCAGGCAGTCGCGCTGGATGCCCAGGTCGCTCAGGGCCTGTTGGCCGAACCACATCAGCATCGGCACATGGGTCTGCGCCTGCGGCGCCAGGGCGTAGGGCGCGGCGTGCAGGTACAGGCCGTTTTCGCCGAGGGACTCGCCATGGTCGGAGACGTACAGCATCGAGGTGTCGAAGCGTTCCTGGTTGTGCTTGAGCAACTCGATGACCCGGGCCAGGAAGTGGTCGGTGTAGAGGATGGTGTTGTCGTAGACGTTCACCAGTTCCTCGCTGCTGCAACTGCCCAGCTGGTTGGTGTGGCAGATCGGGGTGAAGCGCTCCAGGCTCTTCGGATAGCGGTCGTAGTACTCCGGGCCGTGGCTGCCGTCGGCGTGCAGGACGATGATCGCGTTGTCGCCGAGGCGGTCGATGTACTGCTGCAGGTCCACCAGCAGGGCTTCGTCCAGGCAGTTCTTGCCATCGCAGAAGGGGCTCGGCTGGGTCTTGGCAATGTCGCGGTTCGGCACCCGCAGGCAGGTGCCCTTGCAGTCGCTGTTGTTGTCCAGCCACAGCACCTGCACGCCGGCCCGTTGCAGTACATCCAGCAGGCCTTCGTAGGTCTTGCCCTTCTTGTCGCTGTAGTCCTCGCGGGGAAACATCGAGAACATGCACGGCACCGAGACCGCGGTCGAGGTGCCGCAGGAGTGCACCTGGGTGAAGTTGAGGATGTCCAGCCTGGCCAGCTCCGGGTTGGTGTCGCGGGCATAGCCGTTGAGGGAGAAGTGGTCGGCGCGGGCGGTCTCGCCGACCACCAGGATCATCAGCGACTTCTTCTCCCGGGCGCTGGCCTGGGCGCTCATCGCCGCGTCCTGGCCGATCGGCTGGATCACCAGATGTTGCTTGATCCCCAGGCTCTGCTTGGCGTATTTGCCGAGGGCGTAGATGTAGTTGGTCGGGTTGATGAAGTGGGTCAGCTTGTCTTCTTCGCGAAAGATCGGCGCGTAGGTGGAATAGAAGGCGCCGACCGAGACTGCGATCACCAGCACGCAGGCGGCGATCACCAATAGCTTGTTCAGCAGGCCGCGAAAGAACGGCCGGTAGAGAACCGGGGTGCGCCAGATCAGCACCACCGGCAACGCGCCCAGCACCAGCAGGTAGCCCAGCAGCTTGAAGTTGAACAGCGCGCTAGCTTCGCCCGGGTTGGTTTCGAACACGTTCTGCACCATCACCGTGTCGATGGTGATGCCGTACTGGTTCATGAAATACGCGGCGGCGGCCGAGGTCAGGGCCACCAGGGTCAGCGCCGGTTTCAGGGTCCAGCGGAAGGACACCAGGGTCAGCAGCAGGGTGATGGCGGCCCACAGGAACAGCCCGAAGGAGGCGAAGAACGCCAGCTTGTGCAGGCCTTGCAGGCTGATCAGGTTACCCAGTGCGCGCCAGGTGGCGAAGTTGTAGAGCGCCACCAGGGCCAGGGAAAACAGCAGCACCAGGCGGGTCGATGTGATTGACGCGAATCGCAGTCCTTTGCCCAAGACCATTTCAGTTCGTTCCTCCGGGTAGAGATGCAGACACCAGCAGTTGCACTGCTGACTGTAGAAGGTCATTGGTAAAAAAAATGTCGAAAGGGCACGGGCCGTTATCCCGAATCGCGTCGAACCGCGCCCGCTGGATTCAGAAAGTCTTCCGGGCGCTGGCGACCCAGGTCGCGCCACACAGGTCGCTGAACCCGTAATTGCTGGTGCACTGGCTTTTCGACAGATCGGTATCGATATAGCTCAGGCCCAGCACCACGCCCGCCACTTCGCGGGTCAATCTGGCCTCCCATTCGTGGTAGGCATCCTCGCCCTGGCCCGAGGCCGGGATCAACCGTGGATCCTTGAAGTCCATCTCGCCGTAACGCAGCTTCAAGCCCAGGCCCAGGGGCAGCTCGGTTTCATAACCGACATAGCGGTACAGGGTGCTTTGCTGGCTGTCGATGCCCGCGGCGTCGCTGGAGTAGTAGGCCGCCAGGTTGAACCCGTAGGCGCTGAAAATCCCGTAGACCTCGCTCTGGTTGAATTGCCCTTCCCTGGGGTAGCTGTACTTGAGGTAGCCCAGGTCGAGGCTGATCGCGTCGCTGGCCTGCCACAGCCAGCCGGCGTAGTAGTCGACTTCCTGGCGGGTCTTCAGGCCACCGCCGAAATCGACGTTGGAGGTCCACGCACCGAGGTACAGGCCGCTGCTGTGCAACAGGGTCGCGGCGGCCTGCGCGGCGGGGTCGTTCTGGGTCTGGGAAATGCCGCGGGTGCGGTAGTCGCTGGCCAGGGTCAGTTCCAGCTCCAGGGCGAAGTCATCGTTCAAGGGCAGGGCCTGGCTGCCCAGGGGCAACAGGCCCAAGGCAGCGATGGCGAACAGGCTGAGGGTCTTCATGTGGGCGTCCCGTGTTGTTGTGATTGTTGGGGGGCGGATTTCAGGCAAGGCTGCGCCGGCCCCACGTGCGCAAGGACGTGGGGGCGGGCAGTGGGTCAGGTGTTTTTTAGATCAGCCGGTCTGGATGAATCAGGTTAGATGCATCGGGTTAGAGAGACCGGACGTAGACTTCGCGACCGGCGAACCAGGTCTGCAGCACCTGGGTTTCATGCAGGGCCTTTTCGTCGACGCGGAACACGTCGCGGTCCAGCACGATGAAGTCGGCCTGTTTGCCGGCGCTCAGCGAGCCGATTTGCTGCTCCAGGCCGATGGCGCGGGCGGCGTTGAGGGTGTAGGCGTAGAACATGGTTTCGCGGTCCAGGCGCTCGTCGGCGTTGAGCACCCCCAGCGGCCCCTTGCGGGTGATGGCCTGGGCGATGGCGTTCCACGGGTTGGGCGAGGACACCGGCCAGTCGCTGGCCCCGGCGAGGGTCGCGCCCTGCTTGAGCAGGGAGTGCGCCGGGTACTGGTAACGGAAGGCCAGGGCGCTGACGTAGGGCTTGATCATGTCCAGGGTGTAGTCGTCCGCCGAGGCCCACAGCAGTTGCATCGAGGCGATGACCCCCAGCGGCTTGAAGCGGGCGAACTCTTTCGGGTTGACCATCTGCAGGTGGGTGATGGAGTGGGCGATGCCGCTCTGGCGGTCCTTGCGCGCTTGGGCGATGCCGTTGAGGGATTCGCGCACCGCGCGGTCGCCGATGGCATGGATATGCACTAGCCAGCCGCGCTGGTCGATGGCGCTGACCAGTTCGCCGAAATGCTCGGGATCGATCAGCAGTTCGCCCTGTTTGTGCGAGTTGCTGTAGGGATCGATCATCGCCGCGCTCTGGGCCGGGTACTCGATCACCCCGTCGGCGAAGATCTTGACGCCAGGCAGGGTCAGGTTGGGGATGCCCTGGAATTGCTGGCGCACCTGCTCCAGCACGTCGAGGTCGGCAGGGCGGCTTTTCGGGTTGGCCACCAGCAGCGCGGCGACATGGGCACTCATGCCGCCGCTCTCGGCGAGCGCCTTGTAGGCCGGCAGCACACCGACGGTCTGGGCGGTGGGCTTGAGGGCGAATACCGCTTCGCCGGGGGCGGCGTTGGCCGCCGGGTCCATCCAGGCGGTGATGCCCAGGCTGTTGTTGTAGCGCACCGCCGATTGCGCCGCGTTGAGCAGGGCGGCGCTGCTGGGCACCGGCATTTTCGCCGCGACCCGGTCCCAGCCGGCGTCCACCAGGAAGCCGTTGGGGCGGCCGTCGGCGAGCTGGCCGATGGTGTCGCGCTCGGCCTGCGGCAGGGTCTTGAGCAGGGCGGCGTCGATGCCGGCGCGCTCAAGCATCACCGCGTTGGCCCAGGCGGTATGGTGATCGCTGCCGGTGAACACCACGGGCACCTTGGCCCACTCGCCGGCGTTGAAGCGCTGGCCCAGGGCTTCGGCCTGGGCCCAGTAGGCCGAGCTC
>Ga0207976_100227_pt1 | contig 31991 bp, 28 predicted proteins | sample LakWasMe94_HOW11_2_FD_183916 | JGI IMG/M metagenome (GOLD analysis project Ga0207976, IMG submission 183916) | Freshwater sediment methanotrophic microbial communities from Lake Washington under simulated oxygen tension - Sediment Metagenome... | ecosystem: Environmental > Aquatic > Freshwater >... | reverse complement strand
CGAGCTGTCGACCGCTTGCTGCAGCAGCGCTTCGAGGACCACCAGCGGCAGGCACAGCTGGACGATGCGCCCCAGGTTGCGCTGGCAGAAGTACAGGGAGTCGCGCAGAACGGTTAATGGATTCATCAATGGTTATCGCAGATCACAAAAAGCGGTTGGACACTTTAACCGATGCAGCCCCGGGGCGAGCAAACGTAAACCTTAGGTAAAGGCTATTGAAAGCTCGCTGGGCAGCCCCATTACTGGTTGCACCTTGTGCATGACAGGCAAGGCCCAGTTTTTTACCGGCAATCTAAAGAGGTCGCCATGAACAGCGAAGAGCAAACCCTGATCGATGGACTGTTTTCACGGTTGCAGCAAGCCGAGAAGGATTCAGCCCCGCGCGACGCCCAGGCCGAGGCGCGGATCAAGGAGCATCTGACCCGGCAGCCTGCCGCCGGGTATTTCATGACCCAGGCGATTCTGGTGCAAGAGGCGGCAATCAAGAGCCTCGACGAGCAGAACAAGCAACTCACCCAGCAAATCCAGCAACTGCAGGCCGAGCTGCAGCAGGCCAGGTCCCAGGCCGCGGCACCGGCGCCCAGCAGCGGTGGCGGATTCCTTTCGAGCATCTTCGGCAGCGGCTCCCGCGATCCGCAGCCGGCGCCGACGCAAAGCGCTCCGGCCTCGTCCGGCGGCTGGCGCGAACCGGCGCGGCCGGCGTTCAACCCAGCGCCGCAGCAGAACTTCGGCGCCCCGCAACAGAGCTATCCCCAGCAAAACTATGCCGCGCCACCCCAGCAGGCTCCGGCCGCGGCTGGCAGCAGCTTCCTCGGCGGCGCGCTGAAGACCGCCGCTGGCGTGGCGGGTGGCGTGATGCTGGCGCAAGGCATCAGCAGCCTGTTCCACGGCAACCAGCAGCCGCAGGAAATCGTCGAAGTGATCAAGGAAGAACCGGCACCCGCCAGCGACAACGCGGGTGGCTGGGGCAATGACGAGCAGCGCATGGCCAACAACGACTCCTGGGGCAACAACGATCAGGGTGGCTTCAGCGATGCCGACTACGGCAACGACGACAGCTCGTTCTTTTCCGACGACGATTCCTTCGTCTGATCCACCATCGGTCCGGAACGCCGTCGCGCTCCGGACCTTACAGCACCGATTATTCGCGGAATCCTCCTGCCGGCTGGCATACTGGGCGACTTTTCAGGGTTTGAGTCCCGGCCCAGTTCGCGCGCGTGAGCGCCATGAGGATAAGCGGTGAAAAAAATCGCTGTGTTCGCCGATGTCCAGAATCTCTATTACACCGTGCGTCAGGCCTATGGTTGCCACTTCAACTATGCCGCCCTGTGGGCCGATATCAGCCAACGCGGGCAGATAGTCGAGGCTTACGCCTATGCGATCGACCGGGGCGACAGCAAGCAGCAGCAGTTCCAGCAGATCCTGCGCAACCTGGGCTTCACGGTAAAACTCAAACCCTACATCCAGCGCAGTGACGGTTCGGCCAAGGGCGACTGGGACGTGGGCATCACCATCGACATCATGGACGCCGCCGCCCATGTCGACGAAGTGGTGCTGGCCTCCGGCGACGGCGATTTCGACCTGTTGCTCGAGCGCATCATCAACAAGCACGGCGTCGAAGCGGTTGCCTATGGCGTGCCGGGACTCACCGCCAATTCGCTGATTCGCGCGGCCACGCGCTACGTGCCGATCGAAGGCGTGCTGCTGCTCAAAAGCTGAGCTGACTATTTTTTGTACGGAGCTGGACAGGTTTGGAACGCATCGCAGTCATCGACTTTGAAACCACCGGGATCTCCCCGAGCAGCAGTTGCCGGGCCACGGAAATCGCCGTGGTGATCCTTGAGCAGGGGCGCATCGTCGAGCGTTACCAGAGCCTGATGAATGCCGGCGTGCGGGTGCCGGCCTTTATCGAACAGCTGACCGGCATCAGTAACGCCATGCTGCGCAGCGCGCCGTCGGCCGAGCAGGTGATGAACGAGGTCAACGAGTTCGTCGGCACCACGCCGCTGCTGGCGCACAACGCCTCGTTCGACCAGAAGTTCTGGGACTACGAACTTGGCCGGATCAAGCGTACCCGCTTGCAGAACTTCGCCTGTTCCCTGTTGCTGGCCCGGCGGCTGATGCCGGCGGCGCCCAACCACAAGCTCGGCACCCTCACCACGTTCGCCAGCCTGCCCCATACCGGCCAGGCTCACCGGGCCATGGCCGATGCGGAAATGGCCGCCAACCTCACCGCGCACCTGGCGCTGGAGCTGCGGCAGAAGCACGGGCTACGCGAGCTGTCCCACGACTTCCTGTGCAAATTGCAGAAAGTGCCGGCCGCCAAGATCGGCGAACACCTCAAGCGCCATTGCGGTGCCTGACCCGCAATCCCTGTAGCCGCTGCCGAGCGACAGCGAGGCTGCGCACGACCGCGCAGCGGTCGTAAAACCGGGCACGGCGTTTCTCCAGGCGGATCGCGGACGCGGGTTTTGCGGCAACTGCGTTGCCGTTCGCAGCCTCGCTACGGCTCGGCAGCGGCTACAGATCGGTTGGTGGCTGGGCTCACTTGCCGCTGCTCTCCAGATGCCCCAGCGGCACGCGCTGTTCGATGGCGCTGGAGAGCACGATCGAGGTCTTGCTGAACCCGAACTTCGCCACCCGGTTGATCAACTCTTCCAGCTCCGGCATCGAGCCGACGGCGGCGCGCATGATCACGCACGGATCGCCCGTGACCCGGTGGCATTCGGTGAGTTGCGGGATCCGGCTCAGTTCGTCGTAGGCCTTCTGATTGCCGTGCTGGGCCATGCGCAGTTCGATCACGCACTGGATCGGCAGGCCGAGCTTGGCCAGGTCGACCTTGGCCTGGTAGCCGGTGATGACCCCGCTGGCTTCGAGTTTGGCCACCCGTTCGGCCACGGCCGGGGCGGAGAGGTTCACCTTGCGCGCCAGCTCGGCGTAGCTTGCCCGGCCATTTTCCAGCAAGGCGGCGAGGAGCATGCGGTCATATTTATCCATGATAAGGCTTCCAAACACAGCGACTTTCGAAAGCATTGTTTATAGCGACAATCTCCATGTTTTGAAAAGTGTACTGGCGCTTTAAACAGGTTTTGTAACTTAAGTTCCGCCTGCCGGCTTTCTAGAATAACCCCTCTCCCTTGCCTGTCTTCGAGCGTCCCATGCCTGGCCTGCGCCGTTTTCCCTTGCCGTTGATTGCCGCCTTTTTTGCGCTGTACGTGATCTGGGGGTCGACCTACCTGGTGATCCGTATCGGTGTCGAATACTGGCCACCGCTGATGCTCGGCGGTATCCGCTTCGTCATCGCCGGCAGCCTGATGTACGGCTTCCTGCGCTGGCGCGGGGTGCCGGCACCGACCTGGGCGCAATGGCGGGCGGCAGGAGTGATCGGCATCCTGCTGCTGAGCTGCGGCAATGGCGCGGTCACCGTCGCCGAACACATGGGCGTGGCGTCCGGAGTGGCGGCCCTGGCGGTGGCCACGGTGCCGCTGTTCACCCTGCTGTGCGGCTACTTCTGGGGCGCGCGCAACACTCGTCTGGAATGGGCCGGGATCGTCCTCGGGCTGATCGGCATCGCCATGCTCAACCTCGGCTCCAACCTGCAGTCGAGCCCGACCGGCGCGGCCCTGCTGGTGTTCGCGGCAGCGGCCTGGGCCTTCGGTTCGGTGTGGAGCAAGCACCTGCCGTTACCACAAGGGGCGATGGCCAGTGCCGCCGAGATGCTGGTGGGCGGCGTGGTGCTGCTGATCGGCAGCTGGTTGAGCGGCGAGCAATTGGCCGCGGTTCCGCCGATCGAAGGCTGGGCGGCCCTGGCATACCTGATCGGCTTCGGCTCGATCATCGCCTTCAACGCCTACATGTACCTGCTCAAGCACGTGCGTCCGGCGGCGGCCACCAGCTATGCCTACGTCAACCCGGCGGTAGCGGTGCTGCTGGGGATCGTGTTTGTCGGCGAGACCATCGGCCTGGAGGAGGCGCTGGCGATGGTGGTGATCATCAGTGCCGTGGTGTTGATCGGCCTGCCACAGTGGCGCAAGCCAAAAGCCGCCGCGATACAGGAAGAAGCCACGGCTTGAAGTGGCCTGTTGGCGCGCGATCAAAAACGCCGTGCATTGCCCGGCGTTTTTGGTTCCAGCCTGTCGTACTCAGGCCGGGTTGAACAGCATCACCAGCGGTATCAGCGCCACGACGAAGGCCAGCATGAACAGCAGGCTGATCCCGGCGACGCGCCACAACGAGAAGAAGGGCCCCTTGCTGAGTTTGTGTTCGATGACGACCGGACCGAAAAGCTGGCGCGCGTAGGTGTTCATCGCAAAAAGCGGTGGCAGTACGAAGACCATGGCTGGAACGCTTTCCGGCAACACCGCGCTCAGCACCATCATCAGGACGAGCAGGCCGATACCGACATACCAGGCCTTCTTCACTTCGCTTTCGCGGCCGAGCGCCTTGAGGTTGGCAGCGATCATGTAGGACCCCGCCAGGGAAGTGCCGAGGAAGGTGGCAAGGCCGACGGCGTTGATGCTGTACAGGCGCAATGGCGCGGTCGCCGCCGGGGTCTGCAACTCGGCGGCCGGTGTCTGGAAGGGGTTGGGGGTATCCATACGGGTCAAGTTCCTGAATCTTCAAAGGTGCGATAGGGACAAAAGGGAGCCGGATTCTCCCCCGACGCCTCAAGGTGCGTCCACTCACATTATCCGTGCTCGCCGTCTGCCGACCCGTAATGGCGGCATGCAAGGCAACTCGTCAGCCCGAAAGAAACCCGCCTGAATTAGGGTAAACTGCCGCCCATTGCACACCTGCGCTGACCTTTTCCCTACGGTATCCCCATGACATTCGCCACTCTTGGCCTGATCGAACCCTTGCTGCGCGCCCTCGAAACGCTTGGCTACCAGACCCCGACACCGGTGCAGGCGCAAGCCATTCCGGCGGTGCTGGGCGGTCGCGACCTGATGGCCGCGGCCCAGACCGGCACCGGCAAGACCGCCGGCTTCGCCTTGCCGCTCCTGCAATCGCTGACCATGGAAGGGCCGAAAGTGGCCAGCAACTCGGTGCGCGCGCTGATCCTGGTGCCGACCCGCGAGTTGGCCGAACAGGTGCACGAGAGCGTGCGCCAGTACGCCGAACACCTGCCGCTGAGCACCTACGCGGTGTACGGCGGCGTCAGCATCAACCCGCAGATGATGAAGCTGCGCAAAGGCATCGACCTGCTGGTGGCGACCCCGGGTCGCTTGCTCGACCTATACCGGCAGAACGCGGTGAAGTTCAGCCAGTTGCAGACCCTGGTGCTGGACGAAGCCGACCGCATGCTCGACCTGGGTTTCTCCGAAGAACTGAAGGACATCTACGCGGCACTGCCGAAAAAGCGCCAGACCCTGCTGTTCTCCGCGACCTTCTCCGATGCCATCCGCCTGTTGGCCGGGCAGATGCTCAACGACCCGCTGAGCATCGAAGTCAGCCCGCGCAACGTCGCCGCCAACACCGTCAAGCAATGGGTGGTGACGGTGGACAAGAAGCGCAAGCCGGAGCTGTTCAGCCACCTGCTGCGCAAGAACCGCTGGAAGCAGGTGCTGGTGTTCGCCAAGACCCGCAACGGCGTGGACGCGCTGGTGGAAAGGCTGCAGGGCCAGGGCGTGAATGCCGACGGCATCCATGGCGACAAGCCCCAGGCTACCCGCCAGCGTGCGCTGGACCGCTTCAAGGCCAGCGAGATCCAGATCCTGGTGGCCACCGATGTGGCGGCCCGTGGCCTGGACATCGAGGACCTGCCGCTGGTGGTCAACTTCGACCTGCCGATCGTCGCCGAGGATTACATCCACCGCATCGGCCGTACCGGCCGTGCCGGTTCCACCGGTGAGGCGATCTCGCTGGTGTGCGCCGATGAAGTGAACCTGCTGTCGGCCATCGAGATGCTGACCCGCCAGACCCTCAAGCGCCATGACGAGCCGGACTTCATCCCGGAACACCGGGTACCGGAAACCGACGCCAGCGGCCAGGTGATCAAGAAGCCGAAAAAACCGAAGAAGCCCAAGACTTCCGGCGGTGGCGGCAAGCGCAACCTGGGCAAGTGGGTGGACAGCGGCGAAGTGGCCGAAGCCCCAGCGGTGAAACCGGTGCGCAAGGTGCCGGCGTTCAACACCGGGCCACGCAAGCGCAAGCCGTAACGCCGTCTCTGTAGCCGCTGCCGAGCCCGCGAGGCTGCGATCGGCTGCGCAGCGGCCGCCAAACTAAACGACCCGGTTTTCCAGGAAAACCGGGTCGTTCGTTTTTTGCGAGGACTGCGTCCTCGATCGCAGGCTGCGCCAGCGGCTACAGGATGTACGCCGGCTTCAGGCCTTTTCCCGCAACCACTCGATCATCCCCAGCCCCGCCGCCCGCCCGCTGGCGAAACACGCAGTGAGCAGATAGCCGCCGGTGGGCGCCTCCCAGTCGAGCATCTCTCCGGCGCAGAACACGCCGGGCAATTGCGTGAGCATCAAGCGTTGATCCATGGCCTCGAACGTCACGCCGCCGGCGCTGCTGATGGCTTCGTCCAGCGGCCGGGTTCTCACCAGGGTCAACGGCAAGGCCTTGATCGCCTTGGCCAACAGTGCCGGGTCAGCGAAGCAGTCGGCGCTGGTCAGTTCACGCAAGAGTGCGGCTTTCACCCCATCGATACCCAGCTGGCTGTGCAGGTGCTTGGCCATGGAGCGCGAGCCCCGTGGCTTGCTCAGTGCGGCCTGGATCCGGTCATGGGGTTTGCCCGGCAACAGGTCGATATGCACGGTGGCCGAGCCGTGGCGGTTGATCGCTTGCCGAATCGGCGCCGACAGCGCGTAGATCAGGCTGCCCTCGATCCCGGTGGTGGTGATCACGCATTCGCCGAGGCGGGGGATGTCGTCGTTCAGGCCGATGGCCACGTTCTTCAGCGGGGCGCCGGCAAACTTGCTGCGCAGCAGATCGCTCCAGTCCTGCACTTCGAACCCGCAGTTGCTCGGTTGCAGGGGCGCCAGTTGCACGCCGCGCTGTTCCAGCGGCAGCATCCAGGCTCCATCCGAACCCAGGCGTGCCCAGCTGCCGCCGCCCAGCGCCAGCAGCAGGGCGTCGGCCTGAACCGACTTTTCACCTTCCGGGCTGTGGATGCGCAGGCTGCCATCGACATTCCAGCCGAGCCAGCGATGGCGGGTGTGGATAACCACGCCGGCATCGCGCAGGCGCTTGAGCCAGGCGCGCAGCAGCGGCGCGGCTTTCATGTCGGTGGGGAACACCCGGCCCGAGCTGCCGACGAAGGTGTCGATGCCCAGGCTGTGAATCCATTGGCACAACGCCTCGCTGCCGAACTCGCGCAACAGCGGGGCTATCTGCGGGGCCCGTTCGGCATAACGCGAGAGGAAGACCGGGTAGGCCTCGGAATGCGTGATGTTCATGCCGCCGACCCCGGCCAGCAGGAACTTGCGGCCCACCGACGGCATGCCGTCGTAGAGATCGACGCGGATGCCCGCCAGGCTCAGCACCTCGGCCGCCATCAAGCCGGCGGGGCCGCCACCGATAATGGCGACGTGATGGGGCAGGGTGGTGCTGGATAAGGTCATGGCGGGCGGCGGCGTGGCGGAATAAGCCAGGCATTCTACCCGAGGCAGGCTCGTCGCCAATGCTCCATGCGCCCCGCAGCGGCTTATGCAGGGGGTTGATCAAAAAATGTTCAGCACTCTGCAGGGCTCGTACAGCATGGTCTGCAGCCCCTTGCACTCAGGTTATCCACAAGCAGTTCCACAGAGATTGGGGGTAAGGCACTCACAATTTCATGACCATCCGATGAAGGCTTTTGTAGCCGCTGCCGCAGGCTGCGAAAGGTCCGCAGGACCTCCACCGGCATCACTATCAGCGCTCCCGCTTCGCAGTATTCAGCAGTGCTTAGCGGGCCTGGTCAAAAAATGATCGCCTGTCTGTAGGGCGCAGCCAGCATGGTCTGCAGCCGCTTGCACTCAGGTTATCCACAAGCGGTTCCACAGAGATTGGGGGTAAGACGCCCACAATTTCATGACCGCCTGATGAAGGTTTTTGTAGCCGCTGCCGCAGGCTGCGAAAGGTCCGCAGGGTCTCCAGCGGCATCACTATCAACACTCCCGCTTCGCAGTATTCAGCAGCGCTTACCGACTTGATCAAAAAATGATCGCCTGTCTGTAGGGTACAGCCAGCATGGCCTGCAGCCGCTTGCACTCAGGTTATCCACAAGCGGTTCCACAGAGATTGGGGGTAAGGCACTCACAACTTCATGACCATCCGATGAAGGCTTTGTAGCCGCTGCCGCAGGCTGCGAAAGGTCCGCAGGGCCTCCAGCGGCATCACTATCAACACTCCCGCTTCGCAGTATTCAGCAGCGCTTACCGACTTGATCAAAAAATGATCGCCTGTCTGTAGGGCACAGCCAGCATGGCCTGCAGCCGCTTGCACTCAGGTTATCCACAAGCGGTTCCACAGAGATTGGGGGTAAGGCGCTCACAGTTTCATGACCGCCTGATGAAGGCTTTTGTAGCCGCTGCCACAGGCTGCGAAAGGTCTGCAGGACCTTCAGCGGCACATCACTGTTGGCGCTCCTATTTTGCAGCCTTCAGCCGCGCTTACCGGCCTGATCAAAAAATGATCGCCTGTCTGTGGGGCACGGCCAGCATGGCCTGCAGCGGCTTGCGCTCAGGTTATCCACAGGCGGTTCCACAGCCATTGTGGGTAAGGCGCCCAGCTTTCAGTGACAACCTGATGACGTCCACACCCGTTGCGCGCTGTGGTGGAGGATGCCGTGGCGCCGCGCCAGGGCCTGGCGATCCTTGCTGTAGCCGCCGCCGATCACCCCGAGCACCGGGATGTCGCGGCCCAGGCAATGGCGCATCACCTGTTCGTCGCGGGCGGCGACGCCCTGGTCGGTCAGTTTCAGGTAACCCAGGGCATCGTCCTTGTGCACATCCACCCCGGCGTCGTACAGCACCAGGTCCGGCTGGTACAGCGGCAGCAGGTAATTGAGCGCGTCGTCGACCACCTTCAGGTAGTCGGCGTCGCCCATGCCCATGGGCAGGGGGATGTCCCAGTCGCTGGTGGCCTTGCGCGCCGGGAAGTTTTTTTCGCAGTGCAGCGAGACGGTCACGGCGTCCGGGGTATGTTCGAGAATCCGCGCGGTGCCGTCGCCCTGGTGCACGTCGCAGTCGAAGATCAGCACCCGGCCGACCCGACCGGCTTCGAGCAGGTAATGGCTGATCACCGCCAGGTCGTTGAAGATGCAGAACCCCGCCGGGTGGTCGTAGTGGGCGTGATGGGTACCGCCGGCCAGGTGACAGGCCAGGCCATGCTCCAGGGCCTGTTCGGCGGCCAGCAGCGAGCCGCCGACCGCGCGCACGGTGCGCCGGGCCAGGGCTTCGTTCCAGGGCAGGCCGAGGCGCCGTTGGTCTTCCCGCGACAACTCGCCGGCCATATAACGTTCGATATACCCAGGGTCGTGGGCCAGGGCGAGAATCTCCGTCGGGCACAACTCCGGGCGCAGCAGGTCGGCATCGCGGGTCAGGCCGCTGTCCACCAGGTGGTCGCGCAGCAGGCGAAACTTGTCCATGGGGAAGCGGTGCTCCGCCGGGAACTCGGGACTGTAGTCGTCGTGGTAGATCAGCGGCAGTGGCATGGCAATTTCATGTAGGAATCCGAAAAGGATCCTACCAGCGATGTAGACTGGCACGCATGGAAATGGAGGGGACGATGGAGCCGATACTGCAACTCGAAAGTGCTCGACTGCTGTTGCGCCAGTGGCGCGACGAGGATTTGCCGGCGTTTGCGGCGATGTGTGCCGATCCGCAGGTCATGCGTTACTTTCCGGCCCCCCTGAGCCGCCTGGAAAGCGCCGCGCTGATCGGTCGGATCCGTGGGCATTTCGCCGAGCACGGTTTTGGTACATGGGCGCTGGAGCGCAAGGATACCGGGGCCTTCATCGGGTTTACCGGGCTGGGCGTGGTGGGCTTCGAAGCGCCGTTCACCCCGGCGGTGGAAATCGGCTGGCGCCTGGCGCGCGAACACTGGGGCCTGGGCTACGCCAGCGAAGCGGCCTGGACCGCGCTGCGTTGCGGCTTCGATCGCCTGGCCCTGAACGAGATCGTCGCCTTCACCACCACCAGCAACCTGCCGTCGCAGAAAGTCATGCAGGCCATCGGCATGCAACACGATGCGGACGACGATTTCGATCACCCAAAGCTCGGCAGCGAGCATCCGCTGCGTCATCATGTGCTGTATCGCATCAACCGCGAACAATGGTTGGAAACCTTGCATGGATAGCAGGTCGGGGGCATCTGGAGTGTGCCCATGTGTGTGAACCCGATTGAATCGACCGCGGCAGCCAAGACTGCGCGGCATTGCTCTGTGTGAGGAGAGTCTGAATGAGCCACGTGTTGGATGATCTGGTCGACCTGTTGACCCTGGAACCGATCGAGGAAAACCTGTTTCGCGGTCGCAGCCAGGACCTGGGCTTCCGCCAGCTGTTCGGCGGCCAGGTGTTGGGCCAGTCCCTGTCCGCGGCCAGCCAGACTGTCGAAGAGGCGCGCCATGTGCATTCGCTGCACGGTTACTTCCTGCGTCCGGGCGATGCGGCGTTGCCGGTGGTGTACCAGGTCGACCGGGTGCGCGATGGCGGCAGCTTCAGCACCCGCCGGGTAACGGCGATCCAGAAGGGCAACCCGATCTTCACCTGCAGCGCTTCGTTCCAGTACGACGAGGAAGGCTTCGAGCACCAGAACGCGATGCCCCAGGTGGTCGGCCCGGAAAACCTGCCGTCGGAGCTGGAGATCACCCAGCAGCGCGCGCACCTGATCCCTGAGCACATGCGCGAAAAACTGCTGTGCCCCAAGCCCATCGAAGTACGCCCGGTGACCGAGAAAGACCCCTACAACCCGCAGCCGGCGGACCCGATCAAATACGTCTGGTTCCGCGCCGACGGCGAGCTGCCGGACATTCCCGCGCTGCATAAATACCTGCTGGCCTACGCCTCGGACTTCGGCCTGCTGACCACCTCGATGCTGCCCCACGGCAAATCGGTGTGGCAGAAGGACATGCAGGTCGCCAGTCTCGACCACGCGCTGTGGTTCCATGCCGACCTGCGCGCCGACGACTGGCTGCTGTATGCCATGGACAGCCCCTGGGCCGGCAATTCCCGTGGTTTCTCCCGTGGCAGCGTGTTCAACCGCGCCGGCCAGTTGGTAGCGTCGGTGACCCAGGAAGGCCTGATCCGTCACCGCAAGGACTGGGCATGAGCCTGGCCGAGGTGCGTCATTGGGTGTTCGACATGGACGGCACCCTGACGGTGGCCGTGCATGATTTCGCGGCCATTCGCGAGGCGCTGGGGATTCCACCGGAGCACGACATCCTGACCCACCTCGCGGCCTTGCCCGCCGCCGAAGCCGCGGCGAAGCATGCCTGGCTGTTGGAGCACGAACGCGACCTGGCCCTGGGTTCGTGCCCGGCGCCGGGGGCGGTGGAGCTGGTGCGGGAGCTGGCGGCGCGGGGCTATCGCCTGGGTATCCTGACCCGCAATGCGCGGGAGCTGGCCCATGTCACCCTGGAGGCCATCGGCCTGGCCGACTGCTTTGCCGTCGAGGACGTGCTGGGGCGTGACGAAGCTCCACCCAAACCTCACCCGGGCGGCTTGCTGAAACTGGCCGCGGCCTGGGAGGTGGCGCCCGCTGAAATGGTGATGGTCGGCGACTACCGCTTCGACCTCGACTGCGGTCGCGCAGCGGGCACCCACACGGTGCTGGTGAACCTGCCGGATAACCCGTGGCCGGAGCTGGCCGACTGGCATGCCGAGGATTGCAGCGTTCTACGGCGGATGGTGTTGGCTTAAAAAGCATCGCGGGCAAGCCTCGCTCCTACGGATCTGCGGTGTAGCCCTCTGCCGGGTACGACAACGAACCTGTAGGAGCGAGGCTTGCCCGCGATGGCTTCCTTTCTGACACCACTACATCTATTGGCCGAACAACGCCTTCTGCCCCTCGGGCGAGGTGAACATCTTGTCGCCGTCATGCCCGACCCCGGGCACTTCGACCAGCTGCTGTTGCAGTCCCTGGGGATGGCGCTGTTTCAGGTAGTCGAAGTAGTTGTGCCCGCGAATCAACCGGTAGGCGCCCTGGGTCTCGGCGGCGCAGCGGATGTCCAGCGCCGGGTGGTGCGGGTCGGTGTCCTGTTTGCCCAGCAGATAGGTGATATCGCGTTTGACGTAGCGCTGTTCCAGTTGCTGCGCGGTCTGGTCGGCGGAGTAGGCGGGCAGCTTGAGCAGGCCGTACTTCCAGTGGTTGAAACCGGGGCACGCGCTGGCGTCGACCTTCACCGGGCGCTGCTCGTCGAAGTAGGCGTAGGACGATGGGTTGGCGATGACGTAGCGCAGTTTGATGCCGTCATCCTCCAGGCCCGGATGCTGCTGGCCGAGCAGGGCAAAACGCTGCACCACCTGGGCGCCACCGGAGTGGCCGGCGATGACGATCTCGGTCAGGGACGGGAACTGCTGGCGATCGCTCAGCCGCGTGATGATCGCGTCCAGCACCGCATAAGAGCTTTGTGGCTTGGGCCCGCTGGACGGCTCACCGGCCATCCAGTCATTGCCCTGCCAGCGCAGCAGCGAGTCGGGTAGCTGGTGACGCTCGATATCGCTCTGATTGAGAAACTGCGGGGCGATCACCAGGGTGGTCGCGCTTTGTCCGGCCTGGCTGGCGGCCTGTTCGGCGCTGTGCAGGTAGGTCTGGGCGTTGCGCAGGCGCCCGTGGACGATGATCAGTGCCCGCTGGATCTCGGGCAACGGCCGCTGCCAATCCTGGCTCAGGCCGACGGCCAGTTCGCTGCCTTCGAGGTTCAGCCGCGCGGGGCTGATGGTTTTGACGCCCCGCACTGCCGCCTGTGTGCTGGCGCAGATCAGCCATAAGGTGACCAGCGCCAGCACTCGGCGCATTACAGACTCTTCGCCGCGAAGGTATCGCACTGGCCGATCTGGCCTTGAGTGAAGCCTGCCTTGAACCAGCGCACCCGTTGCGCCGAACTGCCGTGGGTGAAGGAGTCCGGTACCACGCGGCCCTGGCCTTGCTGTTGCAGGCGGTCGTCACCGATGGCGTTGGCGGCGTTCAGGGCTTCTTCGATATCCCCCGGCTCCAGCCAGTTCAGGCGTTTCTGCGCATGGTTGGCCCAGACGCCCGCCAGGCAGTCGGCTTGCAGTTCCTGGCGCACCAGCAGGCCGCCGTCGCCTTCCATCTGCCGGCCTTGTTGACGGGCGGCCTGGATCTTCGCCGAGACACCGAGCAGGGTCTGTACGTGGTGGCCGATTTCGTGGGCGATCACGTAGGCCTGGGCGAAGTCGCCGGCGGCCGAGAAGCGCTGGTCCATCTCGCGGAAGAAGTCCATGTCCAGGTACACCTGCTGGTCGGCCGGGCAATAGAACGGGCCGGTGGCGGAGGTCGCCGAGCCACAGGCGGAGTTCACCCGGCCGCGGAACAGGATGAGCTTGGGTTGCTGATAGGTACGTCCGGCCTGCTGGAAGATCTGGCCCCAGGTGTCTTCGGTGTCGCCCAGGATGGAGCGCACGAATTCCGCCTGCTCGTCATTGGCCGGCGGCGCCTGGCGGGTCTGCTGGGTGGTGGCGGGCGCCGAGGACTGATCCATCTGCCCGACGAGTTGTCCGAGGATTTGCAGTGGGTCCTGGCCGGTGACCCAGCCGATGCCGACGATCAGGATGACCGCGGTCAGGCTCAGGCCCTTGCCGCCGCCAAAGCGCAGACCGCCGCCTCCACCGCCGCCACTGTCATCGCGAGCATCCACCACGTTGTCGCTGCGCCGTCCTTTTTTCCAAAGCATGGGTGAACCCTCGTTCTAATTTGCTGATCAGTGTTACTGGTGAGCAGGGCCGGCGCCAGTCCGGTCGTCAGCCTTTTGCATGCACGCTACCATTGCCCGCAGCCGCATCGATCCTATTGCGACACATCCGGGGCCTCCTTTGAACATCGATACCCGTATCAAATTCCGTCACCTCGTATGTTTTCTTGAAATGTCTCGCCAGGGCAGCCTGGCGCGGGCGGCGGATGTGCTCGCGGTGAGCCAGCCGGCAATGTCGAAAACCCTCAAGGAACTGGAAGAACTGCTCGATACCCGGCTGTTCGCCCGGAGCAAGGCCGGGCTCAGCCTGACCGAGGCGGGCATGGCCTTTCTGCGTTACGCCGGGCCCTCGGTGCAGGCCCTGCGCGAGGGGGTGAACACCTTGCGCGGCGGTGAATATGCCGCCGGTGTGGTACGCCTGGGTGTGCTCTCGACTGCCGAAAGCCTGCTGCTGCCAGAGGTGGTGCGGCGCCTGCACGAACGGCACTCGGCGCTGGTGGTGAGCGTGGTCACCGGCCCCAGCGCCTATCTGCTGTCGCAGCTGCGGGTCGGCGATGTCGACCTAGTGGTCGGGCGCATGACGGACAGTCCGCAGATCCAGGGCCTGAGCTTCGAGCATTTGTACAGCGAGTCCATGACCCTGGTGGCGCGTCCCGATCATCCGTTGCTGCACGGGCCATTGGACCGGCATGCGCTGGAGCAGTACCCGCTGGTGCTGCCGCTGGCCGGCACCACCATCCGCAAGTTCGCCGACAGCCTGTTCGTGCAGTGCGGCATCAACCAGTCGCGCCAGCGCCTGGAAACCCTCTCGGTGACCCTGAGCCGGCGCTATGCGCTGTCCAGCGATGCGCTGTGGATCGCCCCGCTGGATGCGGTGCGCCTGGACCTGGCCAATGGCGAGCTGCGCGAGATCGACCTCGGGCAGCGCGAGCCGGGTGGCTCGGTGGGCATCTCCAGCAATGCCAGCCTGCCGCTGTCGCTGGCGGCGCAATGGTGCGTCGAGGTGCTGCGAGAGGTCGGGCAGGCCTATCGCGAGGGGCGTTATCCATAACCTCTTGGTTATGTATGAGAGAGGGCTTTTCAATATTCGCCGGGCTGCTGTTGTTTGAAACTGCGTGGGCTGCGCTCCATAAATCAAACAACAGGAGATCGACATGTCTGATGCAGACAGCAGTCGTTTCGTTATCCGTGACCGTAATTGGCATCCCAAGGCCCTGACCCCCGACTACAAGACCTCCGTGGCTCGTTCGCCGCGCCAGGCGCTGGTGAGCATCCCGCAATCGCTGAGCGAAACCAGTGGCCCCGACTTCTCCCATCTGAAGACCGGGCGTTTCGATAACGACCTGCTGCTCAACTTCAATAACGGTGGCTTGCCGGTGGGCGAGCGGATCATCGTTTCCGGCAGGGTCTGCGATCAGTACGGCAAGCCGATTCCCCACACCCTGGTGGAGATGTGGCAAGCCAACGCCGGTGGTCGCTACCGGCACAAGAACGACCGTTACCTGGCGCCCCTGGACCCGAATTTCGGCGGCGTCGGCCGGGCCCTGACCGACCGTGACGGCTACTACAGTTTCCGCACCATCAAGCCCGGCCCTTACCCATGGCGCAACGGCCCGAACGACTGGCGCCCGGCGCATATCCACTTCTCCATCAGCGGGCCGTCGATCGCCACGCGGCTGATCACCCAGCTGTATTTCGAAGGCGACCCGCTGATCCCGCTGTGCCCGATCGTCAAGTCGATCGCCAACCCGGACGCGGTGCAGAGCCTGATCGCGCGCCTGGACATGAGCAGCGCCAACCCGATGGACTGCCTGGCCTATCGCTTCGACATCGTGTTGCGCGGTCAGCGCAAAACCCACTTCGAGAATTGCTGAGGAGTCCGCCATGCCTATCCAATTGCTGCCTGAAACCCCCTCGCAAACGGCCGGCCCTTACGTGCACATCGGTTTGGCGCTAGCCGCTGCGGGCAACCCGACCCGTAGCGACGAGATCTGGAACCGGATGGCCGGGCCCGATGCCCAGGGAGAAAAGATCCTGCTGATCGGCCATGTGTATGACGGCAACGGCCATCTGGTGCGCGACTCGTTCCTCGAGTTCTGGCAAGCCGACCACGAGGGCGTCTACGATCCAGTGTTCGATTCGGAGAAAGCCTTCAACAGCTTCGGTCGCACGGCCACCACCTTCGATGCCGGCGAGTGGACGCTGCACACCATCAAGCCGGGCCTGGTGAAGAATGCAGCCGGGGTGCCGATGGCGCCGCATATCAACGTGGCGCTGTTCGCCCGGGGGATCAACATCCACCTGCACACCCGCCTGTATTTCGCCGACGAAGCCGAAGCCAACGCCGCCTGCCCGGTGCTGAACCTGATCGAGCAGCCGCAACGGCGCGGCACCCTGCTGGCCCATCCCTGCGAAGTGGACGGGCAGCGGGCGTACCGCTTCGATATCCACATCCAGGGGGAAGAGGAGACAGTGTTCTTCGATTTCTGATCCGCCATCCGCGACCTGTCGCAGTGGCAGGTTCGCGTCTCCTGCGCAGCCGTTCGCAGCCTCGCGGGGCTTGGCAGCGGCTACAGGGCGTGCTTCCTGTAGCCGCTGGCGCAGCCTGCTATAAGCCCGGGCCACGCTGGTCGAAGGGCCTTCAAGCGACCTCAAGAACCACACCCTTTTCGAGTTTGATTGCCGCCTTATTCGTAAGCGCTGGCGCCGGCGATGTGCCGACCGGCGATATAGCCGAAGGTCAGCGCCGGGCCGAGATTGATGCCGCCGGCGGGGTAGTGGCCGCCCATGATGCTGGCCATATCGCTGCCGGCGGCGTACAGGCCGGCGATGGCCTGGCCCTGGCCGTCGAGCACCTGGGCGTGGGGGTTGACCTTGAGCCCGGCGAAGGTGCCGAAGCAGCCCGGCTGGACTTTCACCGCGTAGAACGGCCCCTGCTCGATGGGTGCCACGCACGGGTTGGGTTGCTGGCGCGGGTCGCCCTGTTTGCGGTTGTAGGGCGTCGAGCCTCGGCCGAACAGCGGATCCTGGCCTTGCCGGGCATGCCGGTTGTATTCCGCCAGGGTGGTGCGCAGGCCGTCCGCATCGATGCCGCAGGCCTGGGCCAGCTCCTCGATGCTGTCGCCGCGTTTCAGGTAACCACTGCGGATAAAGGGCGCTAGCGGCACCGGGAAGGGCCGGGAGATACCCAGGCCATAACGACGCTGGAAGCTGTGGCTGCAGATCAGCCACGACGCCACTTCTTCGCCCTCGGGGGCCGCCGCGACCATCGCCCGCACATAGTCGTAGTAACCGTCGGCTTCGTTGACGAAGCGCTGGCCGTTGCGCAAGACGCCGATGATCCCCGGTTTGCCGCGCTCGATGATGTGCGGGAAATGCCCGCGGCTGCCGTCCTTGTAGGGCACCGCGGAGACTGGGGCCCAGGCCACGGGGGATTCCATGTCGGTATCGACCCGGGCACCGACGCTTTCCCCCAGGCGCAAGCCATCGCCCGAGACCGCCAAGGGCGGCAGGGCCAGATGCTCGTGGCCGGTGGGCGTGCGTGGGAACAGCGCCTTGCGCCGCTCGATGTCGTTGGGGAAACCTCCGGCCGCCAGCACCACCGCTTTGCGGGCGCGGATCCGAATGGGGCCTCGGCTGGCGCTGCTGACAATCGCCCCGGTCACCGCGTCGCCGTCGCGCAGCAGCTCGGTGACCGGCGCCGATTCCCAGAGCAGCACGCCAAGGTCCTGCGCCGACTTGGCCAGGCGCGCCACCAGGGCCACGCCATTGAGCAGTTGCAGGGCGCGGCGGTGAGTGACGAGGTCGCGCAGGTGGCGGCCGAAGCGCTTGCTCACGTGCCAGGCCGCCGGCAGCGAACGGCTCAGGTTGAGGAAGGCTGCAAGGTCGGCGCCGGCCATGATCGGCATGCCCATGAACGAGGTTTCGCGCAGGGTCTTGCGCAGGCGCTTGAGCAGCGTGCCGACCTCGCGCCCATCGTAGGGCGCGGCGATCACCGAGCGTCCGCCGGTGCCAGCGCCCGGCGTATCGCCGTGGATATCGGCGATGGCGTTGCCGTCGGCGAATTGCAGCGCGGTATGGCGCTCGAAGAACGACACCATGCGCGGGCCGGCTTCGAGGAAGGCGTCGATCAGTGCTGGCTGGTAGCGTTCGCCCAGTTCGTGTTTCAGGTAGGTGCGCGGCAGTTCCACGTCCTCGACTATGCCGGCCCGTCGCGCCAGCGGGTTGCACGGCACCCAGGCCCAGCCGCCGGACCAGGCGGTGGCACCGCCGAACACCGGGTCTTTCTCCACCACTATGACCTTCAGGCCATGCCAGGCCGCGGTCACGGCCGCCGAGAGGCCGGCGGCGCCGGAGCCGACGACCAGCACGTCGCAATCGATATCGGGGTGGTGCGGGGAGGCGGTGGCAGGCATGGAAGAAGCAACTCCGTTAAACGAACAGTTATTATTTTTGGAACTTGATTCCAAAAAATATACGGAGTCGAATAGTCGGCAGCAAGGCGAGGGCAGGATCATCTGCGCCATGCCGAGGTTTTTATGGGCGGTTATCGAACGATGCCGCGGTGTGTTTCCCATTGCGCCGGTTGTCACTAGAATCGGCCAAATTTCGTCTGGACCCGACCATGGCCGGCAGTCAAATCGAGCGCGTCTTCAGCGTTCTGGAAAGTCTTACCAGTGACCCCCGCGGCCTGCCGATGCAGACCCTGGCCGAGCAGCTGGACATCCCCAAAAGCGCTACCCACCGGCTGTTGGCGGAGCTGATCCGCCTGGGCTACGTGCGCCAGAACCCGGACAACCTGCGTTATCACCTGTCGACCAAGCTGGTGGCCATGGGCTTTCGCTACCTGTCCAGCAGCGGCGCGGACATCGTCCAGCCGGTGCTCGACCGGCTGGCCCAGGAAACCGGCGAACTGGTGCGCCTCGGAGTGATCGAGGACGAGCGCCAGACCTGGATCGCCAAGTCCCAGGGCGCCCGGTCCGGGTTGCGCTACGACCCCGACATGGGGCGCGAGGCGCCACTGTTCTATACCGCTTCCGGGCACGCCTGGCTGGCCTGCCTGAGCGATGCCGAGGCCTTGTCGCTGGTGGAGCGCCAGGCCGCCGAGATCCCCGCGGACCTGGGCCCGAACGCGCCGCGCTCGAACATCGAGCTGCTCGAAGGGCTACGCCTGGGTCGAGGAAAGTTCGGCAGTGGGCACCTCGGCGGTGGCCGCGGTGGTGCGTCATCCGGTCGATGGCCGGGTGGTCGGGGTGCTGAGCATCGCCGGCCCGAGCGCGCGCATGCCGCTGGCGCGCCTGCATGAACTGGCGCCGCTGCTGCTGAAGTTCGTCGACGAACTCTCGGCCGCCAGTCAGGCTTCCGAGCTCTTCAACTGAGCCATATTTTCTTTTTGTGTAGGAGCGAGGCTTGCCCGCGATAGGCGTGACGCGACCTTCTGCCGTGCCTCGCTGCCCTGATCGCGGGCAAGCCTCGCTCCTACACATTCAAGTCATCCTTAAAGCTGTTCGCTGATCGGACACTATTTTGTTTTGCTCTTGTGTGAAAGTGGAACCGAGTTCTAAATATTTGAAATCTCGCGTTCCGATAACAATCACAAGAGGATCCCGCCTTGGACTCACCTTTGCGCATTGCCCTGATCGGCGCCGGCAACATGGGCCAGCAGCATTACCAGCACCTCAAGACCCTGACCGAGGCCAGGCTCTGCGCCGTGGCCGATCCCGGCCCGCAAGCCGCCGGCATCGCCGCGCAGTGGGAGGTGGCGTATTACTCCGACTATCGACAGATGCTCGAACAGGCCCGCCCCGACGCGGTGATAGTCGCCAACCCGAACAACCTGCACGTCAGCACCGCCCTGGATTGCCTGGCGGCCGGGGTGCCGGTGTTGCTGGAAAAACCGGTCGGCGTGCACCTGGATGAAGTCCGTGAACTGGTCGCCGCCGTGAAAAGCAACGGAGTGCCGGTGCTGGTGGGCCATCACCGTCGGCACAACCCACTGATCGTCCGCGCCCATGCGCTGGTGCAAGGCGGGGCATTGGGCCGGCTGACCACGGTCACCGCGCTCTGGCAATTGCAGAAGCCCGACAGTTATTTCGAGATTCCCTGGCGCCGCGAGCCCGGGGCCGGAATGCTGCTGACCAACCTGATTCACGACCTCGACCTGCTGCGTCACCTGTGTGGTGAGGTGCACCAGGTACAGGCCGTCACCAGCAATGCGGTGCGCGGTTTCGCCAACGAGGATTGCGCCGCCGTCCTGCTGCAATTCGCCAACGGCGCCCTGGGCAGCCTGACCGGCTCCGACGCGGTGGCGGCGCCCTGGAGCTGGGAGTTGGATTCCGGCGAGAACCCGGTGTACCCGCGCCAGGCCGACCAGCCGTGCTATTTGCTGGCCGGCACCGGTGGCGCCCTGAGCATTCCGCAACTCAAGCGCTGGCAATACGCCGAGGCCGGTGCTGGCTGGCATCAGCCATTGCTGGCGGTCGAGGAACCTTTCACCGCCGCCGAAGCCCTGCGCCTGCAATTACAGCATTTCGTCAAAGTGGCGCGGCGCGAGGTCGAGCCCCTGGTCAGCGTGGCCGATGCGGCGCGGACCCTGGCGTTGATCGAGGCGATCCGCGAAGCGGCGGCGACCGGTCGCGCCTGTGCCCCGGCGCTGATCGAGGGATGAGCATGAGCGAGCGTATTCTTTCCCTGGCCAGCCTCACGGTGCTGGAGATTTCACCGCCGCAGATGGTCGAGGTCGCGGCCCGCGCCGGTTACAGCCACGTTGGTTTGCGCCTGGTGCCGGCGACACCGGAGGAGCATCACTTTGCCCTGGTGGCCGATGCCGATCTGCGCCGGCAGACCCTGAGCCGCCTACGCGACACTGGCGTCGGTGTGCTGGATGTGGAGATCCTGCGGCTCAAGCCACAAACCCGGGTGGCGGATTTCGAGGCGGTGCTGGCGGTCGGCGCCGAGTTCGGCGCCAGCGAGCTGCTGGTGGCCGGCAACGACCCCGACGAGGGGCGCATGACCGAACGTTTCGCCGAACTTTGCGACCTGGCGTCGATCTACGGCTTGCACCCGCACCTGGAGTTCATGCCCTGGACCGATGCGCGCAACCTGGAACAGGCGGTGCGGGTGATGGAGAACACCGGTCGCGACAACGCCGCGGTGCTGGTGGACGCGTTCCACTTTGATCGCTCGGCCTCGCGCCTGGAGGATCTGGCAAAGGTTGCGCCGACGCGGCTGCGTTATGCCCAGCTGTGCGACGTGGCCGGCCCGCGCCCGGACGATATGCAGGAGATCCTGCGCCAGGCCCGCAACGAACGGCGTTTCCCCGGGGATGGCGATTGCGACCTGGCGGGGCTCTTGCATTGTCTGCCGGCCAACCTGCCGTTAAGCCTGGAGATCCCCACGGTGAAGTTGCTTGAACAGGGCGTCGGCGCCCTGGAGCGGGCGCAGATGGCTTTGGACAAGACCCGGGCGTTGTTGGCCCGGCTCTAGTGGGTAGCCCGTATGACCCCAATCGCGGGCAAGCCTCGCTCCTACAGGCGCGGCATTTTTCTGTAGGAGCGAGGCTTGCCCGCGAAGCTGTTTTCTACAAACAACCCCTATCTTGAGAGACCCCGCGGATGACCCTCAGCACACCCCTTTCCGGTGTCAACCAGCCCTTCAAGGGCATCCTGCTGGTCGTCGTGGCGACCTTCCTGTTCGCCAGCCACGATGCCCTGTCGAAATACCTCTCGGGGTTCTATCCGATCGTGATGGTGGTCTGGGCCCGCTACCTGATTCATACCCTGCTGATGGCCGGGATCTTCCTGCCGCAATCGGGCCTGCGGGTGTTGCGCACCAAGCGGCCGTTGTTGCAGCTGGCGCGGGCCTTGTGCCTGCTCAGCACCAGCCTGCTGTTCACCTCGGCGCTGCTGTTTATCCCGCTGGCCGAAGCCACCGCAGTCAACTTCCTGGCACCGGTGCTGGTCACCGCATTGTCGGTGCCGCTGCTGGGCGAGTGGGTCACGAAGGGCCAGTGGCTGGCGGTGATCTGTGGTTTTATCGGCGTGCTGATCATCGTTCACCCGGGCGGCGACCTGTTCACCCCGGCGGTGCTGCTGCCTTTCTGCTCGGCGCTGTTTTTCTGCTTTTACCAACTGCTGACCCGCAAGCTCGCCGAGCACGACAGCCCGACCACCAGCAACTTCTTCGCCGGCCTGTGCAACACCCTGGTGATGAGCGCGCTGGTGCCGTTGTTCTGGCAGGTGCCGAGTTTTTTCCATGGCGTGCTGATGCTGGCGCTGGGGGCCTGCGGCATGACCGCCCACCTGTTCCTGACCCAGGCATTCCGCCACGCGGCGCCGGCCCTGCTGGCGCCGTTCGGCTATTGCCAGATCGTCTTCGCCGGGCTGCTGGGCTGGCTGTTGTTCAGCCATACGCCGCAGCCAATCACCCAGCTGGGCATCGCGGTGATCTGCCTCAGCGGCCTGGCGGCTGCCTGGCAACAGCGCCGGGGCTGATCAGAACTTGAAGCGCAGCACCAGGCCCTGCAGGCCCGCCGCTAGCTGCGACAGCTCCTGGCTGGTGGCGTTGGTCAGGGTCGAGGCATCGGCGCTTTCCAGGGACAGATCGCGAATGTTCAGCAGGTTGCGATCCACCTCGCGGGCGACCTGAGCCTGTTCTTCCGAGGCGCTGGCGATCACCAGGTTGTGCGCGTGGATCTGCTCCATGGCCCGGGTGATTTCCGCCAGCGCCAGCCCGGCTTGTTCGGCGACCGACAGGGTCTGTGCCACCCGCTGGCTGTTGCCGTGCATCGACAGCACCACGCTGTCGGTGTCGCCCCGGACCCGGGCGATCATCTGCTCGATTTCCCGGGTCGATTGCTGGGTGCGATGGGCCAGGGCCCGCACCTCGTCGGCGACCACCGCGAATCCGCGCCCGGCTTCCCCAGCCCGGGCCGCCTCGATGGCGGCATTCAGGGCCAGCAGGTTGGTCTGTTCGGCGATGGCGCGAATCACGTCCAGCACCTTGCCGATTTCCCGGGACTGCTCGGCCAGGGTCTGCACCTGTTGCAGGGCGGTGCCGACCTCCGTGCTCATGACCTGGATCGAGTCCAGGGTCTCGATCACTCGCGCCTGGCCCTGGGTGGCTTCGAGGCTTGACTGATGGGTGGTGTCGGAGGTGGACAGCGCATTGCGCGCCACCTCTTCGACGGCCACCGTCATCTGGTTGACGGCGGTGGCGGCCTGTTCGATTTCATTGTGCTGGCGTTGCAGGCGGCTGGAATCCTCGCCGGTGCGCTGGCTCATCTGCTGGGCGGCGCTGGCCAGTTGGGTCGAGGTACCGCTGATCAGTTGCAGGGTGTCGCGCAGGCTGTGCTGCATGCTGGCCAGGGCCTTGAGCAGGCGCGCGGTTTCATCATTGCCGTGGCTGACGATGGGGGAACCGAGGTCGCCCCGGGCCACTTGTTCGGCGACCTGCACCGCCTGGCGGATCGGTACGACGATGCTGCGAATCAGCAGCCAGGCCAGCAACAGGGTCAGCAGGGCCACGGCCAGCAGGGCGCCGATCACGGTGGCCTTGACCTGGTCATACAGCGCGTCGGCATGGCTGGCCGACTGGTCGACCTGCGCGACGGTGAGGCTCATCAGTTCGCTGAACTGATCGCCAGTCAGGGTCGAGTATTCCTGGATCCTGCCGTTGAGCAGGGCAGTCATCTCGGCGCTACGGTTCTCCCGCGACAGCGCCTGGTATTGCTTCAGCGCCTGGCGGTAGCTGTTCACCGTGGCGACGAAGGCCTCGTACTGCGGGCGATTGTAGTCGCCTACCAGCGGCGCGAATTTCTCGAGGCTCTGGTCCAGCCAGGCCTCCACCTGATGCAGGCGGGCGACGGTAGCTTCGAGCACCTTGGGTTCGCGGTTGAGGGCCATGCGCAGGCTGAGCACGCGGATGCTCAGGATGTAGTCGCGCACTTCGCCCAGGTAGCGGGTGCTGGGCAGGGAGACATTCTCGGTGTGCTGGCCGGTGGCACGCACCTGGGCCACCTGCTTGAGGGAAAACAGTCCTTGCAACAGCACCAGCAGGGCGATGACCCCGAAGCTGATCACGGCGCGTTGGGCAATGCTCAGGTTACCAAGCGGCATGGGGCGACCTCTGTGGTTGGGGCGAAACAGGGTAGGGGAAACGAAAAAAAGCAGGCCCGGAACCGGGCCTGCGAGAGGAAAGCGTCAGTCTTCTATGTTCGGAATCTTGCGTGGAGCCATGAAGTACATCCAGGTCAGGGCGATGAAGTACATCGCCGGGATCAAGGTGAACAGCACGGTGTAGTTGTTGTTGGTGACGGTCAGGATGTGGCCCACCAGCTGGGTCATGAACATGCCGCCGATGGCTGCGCACATGCCACCGAAACCGAACACCGTGCTCATCATGTGCTTGGGCGTGTAGTCCATCACCAGGCTCCAGATGTTGGCGGTCCAGGCCTGGTGCGCGCCGATGGCCAGGGAGATGGCGAGCACCGCGATCCACAGGTTGCTGGCGCCGGCGGCCATGATCACGCTGACGATGCAGCAGGCGAACAGCAGCATGGACATCAGGCGCGCCTTGATCGGGTTGACTCCGCGGCCGATCAGGAACGACGAGAGGATGCCGCCGCCGACGCTGCCGAAGTCGGCGGTCAGGTAGATGATGATCAGCGGGATACCCATCTGGGTCACGTTGATACCCAGGTTGTACTGCTGGTTGAGGAACGGTGGCAGCCAGTACAGGTAGAACCAGAACACCGGCGCGGTGATCGAGTAGGCGAGGGCGAAGGCCCAGGTACCGCGCATGCGCAGGATGCGCGAGAAGGGCACGCGGGTCTGTTCCGGTTCGGCTTCTTTCTGGATGTACTCGAGCTCGGACTGTTTGACGGTTGGGTGATCTTCCGGGTTGAAGTACTTCAGGCCCCAGAACAGCAGCCAGACAGCACCCAGTGCAGCCATGCACAGGAACGCCGCCTGCCAGCCCCAGGCGTGCAGGATCAACGGCAGCAGCATTGGCGTGAGCATGGCGCCGACGTTGGTCCCGGCGTTGAAGATGCCGGTGGCCACTGCACGTTCGCCGGCCGGGAACCACAGGCGCGTGGTCTTCACGCAGGCCGGGTAGTTGGCGGCCTCGGTCAGCCCGAGGATGAAACGGCAGACCATGAAGCCCGCGGCCGAGGTGGCCAGGCCGTGAGCACCGGTGGCCAGGCTCCACAGCAGCACGGCGAAGAAGAACACGCGCTTGACGCCGATCCGGTCGATCAGCCGCCCTTGCAGGATGAAGCCGACGGCGTAGCCGACCTGGAACCAGAAGTTGATGTTGGCGTAGTCCATCGCCGTCCAGCTCAGTTCCTTGGCCAGGATCGGCTGCATCACACCCAGTGCGGCGCGGTCGATGTAGTTCAGGGTGGTGGCGAAGAACACCAGGGCGAGCATGCTCCAGCGGGTCTTGCCGACCGCCATGGCGCCGCGGATCTTGTCGCCGATGCCGCCGGGGGCGGTGCCGACGCTCGGGGCCATGCGGGAGCTTTGAGAAGGAATCATGTGTGCCATCCGTTCAATGACTGACGAGGGACAACTCGTCGGGACTCAAGGGCGCGTGATCGATCGTCGGCTGGGCGGACGGGCCGCGGGTGAACGCGATGATCGATCGGCTGAGTGCTTTCGTCGACGCGCATCGGGCGCGGCGGTGGAAAGCGGGCTGGTTAGCGTGCAAGCACGGTTCAGCCCAAGGGCCGTAGTGCGTCCGTCTGAAGGCAGCTGTTGGAGGCGTGGCCGGGTGAGAGCCGGAGGACCAGGCAGAGAGGTGTGGCGTTGAGTGCAAGCATGAGGGTGTACCCGATTTTTGAAATTTTTATGGTGTGTTCTGGGTCTTTGGCGATTGAAGCCGGCGGTTCGGTGCCGGCTCAATGTGCTGTCGATGGTGCGCAGTGGACGAAAAATCGTCAATTCGTCAACGGCCATTTTGTTCGATAATCGCACGAAAAACTAACTGGTTCGTACACTTTAAATTGCTGTCTGTAATGCCCGGCTCAATAATCCGTTCCATCCAATAACAAACCTGTACCTGTAGTCGCTGCCGCAGGCTGCGATCGTCCGCGAAGCGGGCGCGGGATCTTCAGTGCGCTGGAGGACCTGCGGCAGCGGCCACAGGCACGGCGCCCGATCTGTGGTCATTACCGGGAGTTGAAACATGCAGCGTTCCATTGCCACCGTCTCCTTGAGCGGTACCCTGCCGGAAAAACTCGAAGCCATCGCCGCCGCCGGTTTCGACGGCGTGGAGATTTTCGAGAACGACCTCCTCTATTACGACGGCAGCCCCCGGGAAATCCGCCAGATGTGCGCGGACCTGGGCATCGCCATCACCCTGTTCCAACCCTTTCGCGACTTCGAAGGCTGCCGCCGCGACCGCCTGCAACGCAACCTGGAACGCGCCGAACGCAAGTTCGACCTGATGCAGGAACTGGGCACCGACCTGGTGCTGGTGTGCAGCAATGCCGCGGCCGACAGTGTCGGCGACCGGCAGATTCTGGTGGACGACCTGCGCCTGCTGGCCGAGCGCGCCGGCAGCCGCGGCCTGCGGATCGGCTACGAAGCCCTGGCCTGGGGCCGGCACGTCAATACTTATCAACAGGTCTGGGACATCGTCCGCGAGGCCGACCATCCAAGCCTGGGCGTGCTGCTCGACAGCTTCCACACCCTGTCGCTCAAGGGCGACCCGGCGGCGATCGCCGAGATTCCCGGGGACAAGATCTTCTTCGTGCAGATGGCCGACGCGCCGATCCTGGCCATGGACGTGCTGGAGTGGAGCCGGCATTTTCGCTGCTTCCCGGGGCAGGGCGATTTCGACCTGCCGGGGTTCCTCGCGCCGATCATCAAGAGCGGCTACACCGGGCCTTTGTCCCTGGAGATCTTCAACGACGGTTTCCGCGCCGCGCCACCGCGGGCCAATGCCGCGGACGGCTTGCGTTCGCTGCTGTACCTCGAAGAGAAAACCCGCCAGCGCCTGGCGCAGGAAGCCACGCCGGTGGCCAATATCGATACGTTGTTCGCGCCGCCGCCGGCCAGTGAATACGACGGCACCGAGTTTCTCGAGTTCGCCGTGGACGAAGCGCTGGGCGCCAAGCTCGGCGGCTGGCTGGAACGCCTGGGGTTTGCCAAGGCCGGCCAGCACCGCTCGAAGAACGTCAGCCTGATGCGCCAGGGCGATATCAACCTGATCCTCAACTCCGAGCCTTATTCCTTTGCCCACAGCTTCTTCGAAGCCCATGGTCCTTCGGTGTGCGCCACGGCGATCCGGGTCAAGGACAGCGCCAAGGCACTGGAGCGCGCGGTGGCCTACAAGGGCCAGCCGTACCGCGGGCTGGTGGGCCCCAACGAACTGGAGCTGGCCGCCGTGCGCGAGCTGGATGGCAGCCTGATCTACCTGCTGGATCAGGAGCAGGGCGGACAGAACCTGTACGACACCGATTTCAATATGCTCCCTGGAGTGGTGGCCAAGGGCGGTCTCAAGCGCATCGACCACATGGCCATGGCGCTGCCGGCCGACAACCTCGACAGTTGGGTGCTGTTCTACAAGAGCCTGCTGGATTTCACCGCCGACGACGAAGTGGTGCTGCCCGACCCCTACGGGCTGGTGAAGAGCCGGGCGCTGCGCAGCCGTTGCAGCACCATTCGGTTGCCGCTGAACATTTCCGAGAACCGCAAGACCGCGATCTCCCATGCGCTGTCCAGTTATGGCGGCTCGGGCGTGCATCACATCGCCTTCGATTGCGACGACATCTTTGCCGAAGTCAGCCGGGCCAAGGAGGCGGGCGTGCCGCTGCTGGACATCCCGCTGAACTACTACGACGACCTGGCGGCGCGCTTCGATTTCGACGACGAGTTCCTCAGCGAACTGGCCTACTACAACGTGCTCTACGACCGTGACGCCCAGGGCGGCGAGCTGTTCCACGTCTACACCGAGCCGTTCGAGGGGCGCTTCTTCTTCGAGATCATCCAGCGCAAGAATGGCTATGTCGGGTATGGCGCGGCGAACGTCGCGGTGCGTCTGGCGGCCATGGCCAAGTCGCGCAGTGGTGCGGCGCGGCACGCCAAGTTGTAGGAGTTTCGTAACGACGGCGGCAAAGGGCCGCCGTCCTGCTTTCCTTCGTTGCGCGACGCGGCCCATAATCGCCCGCGTGTGCAGCGATGGCCGTGAGCCCCAGAATGACAATGACCACAGAACTCTCCGTAGTGCCCGAGCAGTCCGTGAACGAGCCGCGCAAGAGTCGCAAGAACAACCCGGAAAAGACCCGCGAGAACATTCTTCAAGAAGCCATTGTCGAGTTCGTACAGCAAGGCCTGTCCGGTGCTCGAGTGGATGCCATCGCCGAGCGCATCCACACCTCCAAACGCATGATCTATTACTACTTCGGCAGCAAGGAGCAGCTGTACGTCGAGGTGCTGGAGAAGCTCTACGGCGATATCCGCAGCACCGAGAGCCGCCTGCACCTGGCGGAGCTGGCGCCGCGCGATGCGATTCGCCGGCTGGTGGAGTTCACCTTCGATCACCACGACCGCAACGTCGATTTCGTGCGCATCGTCAGCATCGAGAACATCCATAACGCCGAGTACGTGAAGCGCTCCGAGGCGATCAAGGCGATGAACAACACCATCCTCCATGCCCTGGGCGAGATCCTGCAGCGCGGGGCCGACGAGGGCGTGTTCCGTGCCGGCCTGGACCCGCTGGATGTGCACTTGCTGATCAGCTCGTTCTGCTTCTACCGCGTGTCCAACCGCCACACCTTCGGCGAGATCTTCCAGATCGACCTGCCCGACGAGGCGATCAAGCAGCGTCACCGCGAGATGATCTGCGAGTCGGTGCTGCGTTACTTGCAGGCCTGATTGCCTAAAGGGTTGAACCCCGCTGCCGATCGATCAGGCGGCACAGGGTTTCAACCGCATCCTGCATCGACTCCGCCCGGGTATTGCCAAAGCCCATCAGTAATCCCGGACGTGGCCGGCCCTGGGCGCCAACGAAAAAACCTGACAGCGGCGCGACGCCGACTTTTCGGGCATGGGCGGCGGCAGCGATAGCCAGGTCGTCGAGGCCATCGGGCAGTTCGGCGAGCAGATGCAATCCGGTAGCGCTGCTGGCTACCCTCATGCGCTCGCTGCCGGCGTTGTGAATGGCCGCCAGCAAGGCTGCGCGACGTTGCGCATAAACCGCCTGGCTACGACGGATATGGCTACCGAGGTGGCCATTGCCGATGAACTCCGCCGCCGTCGCCTGGAGCGACAAAGGTACGCGGTGGCCACTGCCATTGCGCACCTTGCACAACACGTCCACCACCGCCTCGGGGGCGACCAGGAACCCCAGGCGCAGCCCCGGCGCCAGCAGCTTGCTCAAGGTCCCGACATAAATCACCCGTCCCTGATGACCGTCCAGGGCCTTGAGCGCCGGCGTTGGCGCGCCGCCGTAGCGAAACTCGCTGTCGTAATCGTCTTCGAGGATGAAGGCATCGGCATCGTGGGCCCATTGCAGCAAGGCCAGGCGTCGCGCCAGGCTCATGCCGACCCCCAGGGGATACTGGTGCGAAGGCGATACCAGCGCGAGCCTGGCGTCTGGCGCGAGCCGGCGGCCGGCCTGCACATCCAGCCCTTCTTTATCTACTGGAACGCCCACCGCCTGCACGCCAGCCAGCAACACGCTGCGGTAGGCCGCATCGTAGCCGGGGTTCTCGACCCAGACGCGATCCCCCTGGTCGGTGAGCGCCAGTGTCGCAATCGACACCGCCGCTTGGGCACCGGGAGTAATCACGATGTGACTGGCCTGGCAGACCACCCCGCGTGCCGCGCCCAGGTAAGCCGCCAAGGCTTCGCGTAAGGGCAGGAAACCCTGTGGGTCGCCGTAGGACAGGTCTGGAAGTGGCCGGCGTCGCCAGAACCGACCTTCCAGGCGCCCCCACAGGGCATAGGGAAAGGCGTCCAGCGCCGGCAGGCCTGGGGTCAGTGGCCAGGCGGCGGGGGCCATGGACATCGAGTCGTTCCCCGTCAACGCCCGGGACCGGGTGGAGCCGAGGGGGGCCTCTGTCCGGGCGGACGGCGAGGCTGTTGGTTCGGCGATGCGGGCCATGACATAGGTGCCCGAACCTGTCCGGGCCTCCAGGAACCCCTCGGCGATCAACTGCCCATAGGCTTCGGTCACGGTCATGCGTGACAGCCCCAGCTGGGCCGCCAGCACACGTGAGGCCGGCAGGCGGATGCCGGCCTTGACGCTGCCATCGGCGATGCCTTTGCGCAGGAACAGCAGCAATTGCTCGCGCAAGGACAAGTGGCCGTCCTTGGCCAGTTGCAGACGGTTCCAGATGGGATAGGCGGTTTTACGGGTTTTCATCGGGGGCCTGTGGATCGTTGGACTGCGCGACAAGCTGGAAAAGTGGTCTGGGATATTTATGGAAAGTGGATATTTTATATAGACCATTATCTGCGGATACTCCCTCGCCTCGCCAACACATCCAGAGGGGCCCACCGATGAAAACCGCCAGCATCAGAATCGCTGACCTGCTGCATCCGAGCGTTGCCGCGCTGATTTCGGTCATCGTCAATTACGGAGGAACCTTTATTCTGGTTTTCCAGGGGGCCAAGGCGGCCGGGCTGAGTCCCGAGCAGACCGCTTCGTGGATCTGGTCGATCTCTATCGGCGTCGGCCTGACCGGCGCCTGGCTGAGCTATCGCTACCGCGAGCCGATCATTACCGCCTGGTCGACCCCGGGCGCGGCCTTCCTGATCGCGGTACTGCCGAGCACGCCTTACCCGGAAATGATCGGCGCCTTCATGCTGTCGGCTGTCGGCTTCGTCGTGCTGGGGATGTCGGGCTATTTCGAGCGGGTGGTGAAGCTGATCCCGCCGGGAATCGCGGCGGGCCTGCTGGCGGGCATTTTGCTGCGCTTCGGGATTGGCACTTTCGACGGGGCGGGGGTGGATCCTTTGCTGGTGGGCGCGCTGCTGCTCAGCTATGTGCTGCTACGCCGCTTTACCGCGCGTTATGCGATTGTCGGGGTATTGCTGATCGGCATCGTGCTGTTGCTCGGGCTGGGGCAAGTCAGTTTCGCCGGCCTCGAACTCAAGCCGGCCGTGCCGGTGCTGACCTTGCCGGTGTTCTCGCTGAATGCGCTGTTGAGCGTGGCCCTGCCGTTGTTCCTGATCACCCTGACCGGCCAGTACATGCCCGGCATGCTGGTGCTGCGCAACGACGGATTCAAGACCAGTGCCAATCCGATTCTCACGGCGACGGGGTTGGGCTCCTTGTTGATGGCGCCGTTCGGTTCCCATGCCTTCAACGTCGCCGCGATTACCGCCGCCATCTGTACGGGCAAGGAGGCGCATGAGGAGCCCGCCAAGCGTTATCTGGCCGGGCTCGCTTGTGGGGTGTTCTATCTGCTGGTGGGGATTTTCGGCAGCACCCTGGCGGCGCTGTTCGTGGTCCTGCCGGCGACCTTTATCACCACCCTGGCGGGCCTGGCCCTGCTGGGTGCGATCGGCGGCAGCCTCGCCACCGCGCTGATCGAGCCCAATGGCCGGGAAACCGCCTTGATCACCTTCCTGGCGACCGCTGCCAATATCACCTTGTTCGGTTTGGGCGGCGCATTCTGGGGGTTGCTGGCGGGGTTGCTGGCGCACGGCGTGATGCACGGTCGACTGCGGCCAGCCGGTCGTCATGAACGCGCGTAGTCGCAAGGGGAGGAGTGCAACGGGGTGCCTGACTGTGCGGCAGGCACCTGTCGAGAGCGGAGCTGATCACAGCCCCGCACCGACCCGCTCATGCACGGTCAGCCATTCATGCTCTGGAAATGCGCGAGCATGCGCTGGGCATCCGGCGCTATGCCGCTGAACAGCTCGAACGCCTTCACTGCCTGAAACACCGCCATGTTGCCGCCGTCCAGGGTGCGGCAACCGAGGGCGCGGGCGTTGCGCAGCAACTCGGTTTCCAGCGGGAAGTAGACGATCTCCGCGACCCACAGCTCAGGGCGCAGCAACTCGACCGGCACCGGCATGCCCGGCAGCTTGGCCATGCCCATCGGCGTGGTGTTCACCAGACCGTCAGCGGCGGCCAGGGTGGTGGGCAGGTCGACGCCGGCCTTGGCCCGGCCGGGGCCGAAA
>Ga0207976_100223_pt1 | contig 32884 bp, 32 predicted proteins | sample LakWasMe94_HOW11_2_FD_183916 | JGI IMG/M metagenome (GOLD analysis project Ga0207976, IMG submission 183916) | Freshwater sediment methanotrophic microbial communities from Lake Washington under simulated oxygen tension - Sediment Metagenome... | ecosystem: Environmental > Aquatic > Freshwater >... | reverse complement strand
GCGGTAACCACGCAGCATGCGCCACTCCTCCTGCAGCGCGGGGTAGTGTGGGGTCTGCGCAAAGTGCTCCAGCGTGGCGATGGTGCTCTCGGGAATCTCTGCGGCCAGCGGCGCCACGGCGGCGCGCACGGTGGCGGGCGTGGCGCCAAAGTACGCGTCCCGGATGGCGGTGGCGTCGATGCGACCCTGGCGTTCTATGTGAATGAGCTGCCAGCCTGGAAAGGCGCTGAGGTAGCCGCTGGTCGCATCCTTGAAGTGGCCCACCAGGCCGATGCGTGCGCCTGGGGCGGTGAGGCGCGCCACGCCCCGGCGAACCGCCTGCACCCACACGGCTTCGTTGTAGTAGTCGCGCATGGGCAGCACCTGCACCCGGGCACTGTCTGCGGGGGCCAGGGCAGCGCGCAGCATGGCTTCGCGCTCTTGCCAGGTGAAAGGGTTCTTGGGCGAGCGTGCCTGCCACGCCGAGCCGATCACCACGATGACCTGCGGGGCGCTGTCCAGTGCACGTTGCAATAGCGCCATGTGGCCGCTGTGGACGGGCTCAAAACGTCCGATGTAGATGGCGGTGTCGACCATGTGTCTCCGGCTGGTGGTGCGCTTCAGGGCCCTTCGCGTTGCTGGCGTGGGGGCCGCCCATGTCCTCGCGGTGGCCGTCGCATGCCAGGGGCTGATCGGGGCATTGGGGCGGCGTTGGAGCAGGTCGAGCAAGCAATGGGGCTGTATGCGCTGGATGTATATATGCTGGCAGCTATCTTTTTTGTAGTGATTTTACCGCCAGCCAGTGTCGTGGGTGGGGGGATGATCGTGGCAGGGCGCCCTGGCGGCGGCAGATGGGCGGCGCTGCCCCCCCGCCTCTGAAGTCGCTATTGTGCGACCCGGCGGTTCATGCAGGGCATGGGGCGGAGGCGCGGGGCAGCGTGGCAAAAAAGAGATGGACCGGGCCGCACAAACGTGGCGACAATGCGCCGCTTGCACGCTGTGCGCAAAGTTTCTGTAGCGCGAATCCGTCCTTTTCGTGCTGTGGTCCCGTGGTGCGGCGTGCAAGCCCACCTGTGTGAACCTGGGGGACTGCGCCCGATATGGCGTGTCCGCACCTCCAATAACAGGCCCGCTGTGCGCGGGCCACCGAGGGAGATCCATGTCGTTGCGGCTCAAATTCAATCTGGTGCTGGCGGGCGTGCTGCTGCTGGCGGTGCTGGGCGCGGGCGCCTATGTGCACCGCTTCCTGCAGCAGTCTGCCATCGAGGAGGTGCAGCACAACTCGCAGATCATGATGCACGCCGCCATGGCCATCCGCGACTACACCACCGAGCTGGTCAAGCCCCACCTGGACGTGACGCTGGCCGAAAAATTCCTGCCCCAGACCGTGCCCGCCTATGCCGCCACGGAGACCCTGCGCCGGCTGCAGAACCGGTTCCCCGGTTACGAATACAAGGAGGCGGTGCTCAACCCGACCAACCTGCGCGACCGTGCCAACGAGTGGGAAGAGCGCATCATCAGCGACTTTCGCGAAGGCCGCGCCGACCTCAAGAAGGAAGTGACCGGCGAGGTGGGCGAGGGCATGCACCGTGCCATGTACGTGGCCCGGCCCATCACCATCAAGCAGCCGCAGTGCATGGCCTGCCACAGCACGCCCGCCGTGGCCCCACCCACCATGCTCAAGGTCTATGGCGACAAGAACGGGTTTGGCTGGGGCATGAACGAGACGGTGGGCATCCAGGTGGTGAAGGTGCCGATGTACTTCCCGCTGGAGAAGGCGCGTCAGACCTTCAACACGGTGATGACGGCGCTGGTGGGCAGCTTTGTGCTGCTGTTCGTGGGCCTCAACCTGTCGCTGTCGTCGCTGGTGATCGAGCCCATGGCGCGGCTCAACCGCAAGCTGGAAGACCTGGCCACCAAGGACTTCCTGACGGACCTGGTCAACCGCCGGCGCTTTTTTGAGAGGCTGGAGACCGAGATGGCCGACACCCGCATCAAGAAGGGGAGCCTGTCGGTGGTGATGTTCGACATCGACTTTTTCAAACGCATCAACGATACCTTTGGGCATGACTCTGGCGATGTGGTGCTCAAGAGCACGGCGCTGCGTGTGCGCGAGTTGCTGCGGTCGTCCGACTGCGCTGCGCGTTTTGGGGGCGAGGAGTTCATCATCCTGCTCAAGGAAACCCCGGTAGACGCTGCCATGGCGATGGCGGAGGCCGTGCGCGCGCGCATTGCAGGCGTGCCATTCGACGCCGTGGGCCATGTCAGTGCCAGCTTTGGCGTAGCCACCTGGGACCACAAGGAAGACAGCCATGCGCTCATCAAGCGCGCGGACACAGCGTTGTACAAGGCCAAGTCCAGCGGCCGCAACTGCGTGATCCAGGCCGAAGACGCCGCCTGATTCGCGTTGGCGAGGGGCTTCAGGCCGTAGCGGCCTTGGCGTCCTCGTAGTCCGCCCGGTAGTCTGCCGCCAGCGCGGTTTTCTGCTTCTCCGTCAGCAGTTTGCCCGCCATCTGGAAGAAGCGGTGTTCCTCTTCCTTCAGGTGGTGTTCCACTTTCTCAGCCAGCTTCTTGGCCAGCGGCAACCAGGCAGGGCTCGATGGCTCGGTCTCTTCCAGTGACTCCACCAGTTCGTCGATCTGGTGGTGTTCTGAAATGGCGTGGCGCGACAGATCAATGCCTGCGTCGTGTGCCATCAGCGGCACATAGAAGTGGCGGTCCTCGGCCTGGGCGTGGGCGGCGAGTTCCTTCTTGAGTTGCTCGAACAGGTCACGCCGCTCGGGCGTGTCGCCGCTGGTGTCGGTCAGTGCGCCGTACAGCGCGCGCTGGCGCTCGTGGCTCTCGCGCAGGGCTTCGAAGATGGTGGTCGTATCGGTCATGGTGGGCTGCGTGTTGTGTTGCAGTGACGAAGGTGTGCAGGACTACTTGAGCACCTTGCGCGCGGCGCCCACTCCGATGGCCGCCAGCACCACAAACACCACGGCAACCACCAGGAACAGCACAAACAGCACCTTGGCAATGCCCGCTGCACCTGCGGCCACACCGCTGAAACCCAGGGCCCCTGCCACGAGGGAAATCAGAGCAAAAATGATGGCGTACTTCAGCATGGTGGTCGCTCCTTGCGGTGGATGTTGAGGCAGCGCGGGGCTGCGAAAGGGTGTGCAGGAACGATACCGGCGGCCTGTGGCGTGCGCCGTCAGTGCAAGCGGGCGGCGGGTGTAGGAGAGCGCCGCTGGCGGGCGGGTGGTGAAGCGCCAAAAGAAAAGCCGCAACGCGTGGCGTTGCGGCTTGGGATGTGGAGCGGCTCTGGCTGTCTTTTGGCCTGCGCTCACATCGCTGGCGCGATATGAGCTTCGTCCACGTACGGAAAGCCGCGCGTGCCGCGCGGAGGGCTTACAGCCCTGCTGCAGCACGCAGTGCAGCAGCTTTGTCCGTACCTTGGTCTGCGTTCACATCGCTTGCGCGATATGAACTTCGCCCGAAGGCCGATACCGCGCTATTCGCGCGGCGGGCTTTACAGCCTTGCCCGTACGTTGGCTGCGGCACGGGCCTTGCGGCCCTTCACATCGCTGCGCGATATGAGCCTGCGCCGAAAGCCGGACAAGCTCGCTTCGCTCCGGGCCTTTACAGGCCCGCCGCTGCGCGCAGCGCAGCAGCCTTGTCCGTCTTTTCCCAGCTGAACTCGGGTTCTTCGCGGCCGAAGTGGCCGTAGGCTGCCGTCTTTTCGTAGATGGGGCGCAGCAGGTCCAGCATCTGGATGATGCCCTTGGGGCGCAGGTCGAAATGCTCACGCACCAGCGCGGCCAGACGCTCGTCCGACACCACGCCCGTGCCTTCGGTGTAGACGGTGATGTTCATCGGCTCGGCCACGCCAATGGCATAGGCCACCTGGATCTGGCACTGGCGCGCCAGGCCGGCAGCCACGATGTTCTTGGCCACGTAGCGGGCGGCGTAGGCGGCCGAGCGGTCCACCTTCGTTGGGTCTTTGCCGCTGAATGCGCCGCCGCCGTGGGGGCAGGCACCGCCGTAGGTGTCCACGATGATCTTGCGGCCAGTCAGGCCGCAGTCGCCTTGCGGGCCGCCGATGACGAAGCGGCCCGTGGGGTTGATCAGGTAGCGGGTGTTCTGCAGCCATTCCTTGGGCAGCACAGGCTTGATGATCTCTTCAATGATGGCTTCGGTGAACGAGGCCTTCATCTTGGTTTGCGTTTCGCTCTGGTCGGGGTGGTGCTGGGTGGAGAGCACCACGGTGTCGATGCTGTGGGGCTTGCCGTCCACATAGCGCATCGTCACTTGCGACTTGGCGTCAGGGCGCAGGAAGGGCAGGCGACCGTCCTTGCGCAGCTGGGCCTGGCGCTCGACGAGGCGGTGCGCGTAGTAGATGGGCGCGGGCATCAGCTCGGGCGTCTCGTCGCAGGCGTAGCCGAACATCAGGCCCTGGTCGCCAGCGCCGGTGTTCAGGTGGTCGTCGGACGCGTGGTCCACGCCCTGGGCGATGTCGTTGGACTGCTTGTCATAGGCCACGAGCACGGCGCAACCCTTGTAGTCGATGCCGTAGTCGGTGTTGTCGTAGCCGATGCGCTTGATGGTGTCGCGCGCCACCTGGATGTAGTCCACATGCGCGTTGGTGGTGATCTCGCCCGCCAGCACCACGAGGCCGGTGTTGGTCAGCGTTTCAGCGGCGACGCGGCTGCGGGGGTCCTGTTTGAAGATCGCATCGAGAATCGCGTCCGAGATCTGGTCGGCCACCTTGTCGGGGTGGCCTTCGGAGACGGATTCCGAGGTAAAGAGAAAGTCGTTCGCCATTTGAATAAACTCCTGTGTTCCGGCATTTGGGGCGTTGCCCTCACCCCGAAGGAGATCTGGCGAACGCTTTAGCAGATTTTTTTAACGTCGCCCTGCAAGTTGCTCATTTAACTCAGCGACCCCGTTATTTTAATGCCAGTCGTCTTCAGATTCTTTTCCGTATTTCCACTGTGGTTGCTGCACATCATGGGCGCGGCCATGGGCTGGGTGGCGTTTGTGGCGTCTCCCACCTACCGGCGCCGGTTTCTCTCCAACTCGGCGCTGGCGGGCTATGCGTTTGGCGATGTGCGCGCCGCCGTGGCCCATGCGGGCCGCATGGTGGCCGAGCTGCCACGCCTTTGGATGGGCGCGACCATGCCCTGCGCACTCACGGGCGAAGCCTGTGTGGAGCAGGCCTATGCAGCCGGTCGCGGTATTGTTTTTCTGACCCCGCACCAGGGGTGTTTTGAACTGTCGGCACAGGCCGCTGCACGCCGCTGGAGCGCGGAGCGTGGCCCCATCACGGTGTTGTACCGCCCGGCACGCCAGGCCTGGCTGGCCAAGGTGATGGAGACCGCACGCAACCGCCCCGGCATGCTGGCCGTGCCCACCACGCTGGCGGGTGTGCGCCAGATGATCAAGGCCCTGCGCCGGGGCGAGGCCGTGGGCCTGCTGCCTGACCAGGTGCCGCCCGAGGGGCAGGGCCAGTGGGCACCTTTTTTTGGGCGCGACGCTTACACCATGACCCTGGCCGTGCGCCTGGCGCAACAGACCGGCGCGACCGTGGTGCTGGCGCGTTGCGAGCGTCTGCCATGGGGCCGTGGATATGTCACGCATTTCGAACCCTTGCCCCAGCCGCTGTCCGACCAGATGGACCAGGCCGTGCTGCAAATCAACCAAGCCATGGAACACCTCATTCGCCAATGCCCCGAGCAATATCTGTGGGGCTATGGCCGCTACAAGCAGCCGCGTGGCGAGGCGGCTCCGGCAGAACCTGCCGCCGGAGGCGCCGCATGAAGGGCCTCACAGGGCGTTTGGGTGTGTGGTTCATGCGGGTGCTGGCGCTGCTGCCGCTGCCGGTGTTGCGCGGCATGGGCTGGCTGCTGGGGCAGGTGGCCTTTGTGCTGGTGGCACCCCGCCGCAGGGTGGCGTTGCGCAATCTGGCGCTGTGTTTTCCTGACTGGACCGAAGCGCGCCGCCGCGCCGTGGCGCGGGCCAGCTTTGTCGCGTTCTGCCAGACCTGGCTGGACCGTAGCTGGCTGTGGGCCGCGCCGCGTTCGGTGGTGGAGCAGCGTGTGCGTTTGACGGGGGCGGTGCACGAGCTGGAGGGCGGCACGCCCACCATCTTGTTTGCGCCGCATTTCTATGGCATGGACGCGGGCGGTCTGGCCTTGCCGCTGCGCAGCGGCCGTGCGTTCACATCCATCTTTGCCACCCACCCTGATCCGGCGGTGGATGCCTGGTTCATGGCCGGGCGCCAGCGTTTTGGCGATGTGCGCATGCTCAACCGTTCGGACGGCGTCAAACCCATCATCGCCAACCTGCGCAAGGGTGGTTTGCTGTACCTGCTGCCCGACATGGACTACGGACGCAATGATTCGGTGTTTGTGCCGTTCTATGGCGTGACTGCAGCCACCATTCCGTCGCTTTCGCGGTTTGCGCGACTGGGTCGCGCCAAAGTGGTGGGCGTGTATTCGCGCATGACGCCCACCGGGTACGTGGCCGAGGTTTCGCCCGCTTGGGCCAACTACCCCACCGACGACGCTGAGGCCGACACGGCCCGTATGAACCGCGAGCTGCAGGCCGTGATCGACACCATGCCCGAGCAGTACTACTGGGTGCACAAGCGCTTCAAGACCCGCCCGGAGGGCGAGCCCTCCGTGTATTCCCGCTGAAATATCAGCAAAAATGGCTTGATGCGCTAGTGCATCATGCGCTGATAGCTATTTTTTAGATAGCAAAAAACGCTGCAGTTCCATGGCCACGCGCTCGGGGTGCTCGTGCACGACCCAGTGCGATGCCTGCTCCACCTGCTGCACCTGCAGCCGGGGAATCCAGCCGGGCAGGCCGTCGAGCAGGCCAGGCAGCAGGGCCGGGTCGTCCATGCCCCAGAGCACCAGCGTGGGCACGTCCACCGTCAACATCGACTCGGGCAGGGTGATGGCCTGGGCGCCGGGGTCGCCCTCGCGCGGCGGGCGGATGGGGCTGGCCCGGTAGTAGTTGCAGGCACCCTGCAACCCCTGTTGCCACAGGGCCCGGTACTGGGCGCGCACCTCGTCGGTCAGCCATGCGGGGGCTGTGCCATCCGGGGCGTTGAAAAAGGCAAACAGGCGGCGGAAGTCGTCTTCGGCCAGCAGGGCCTCGGCATCGGGCCTGCACAAAAAATGCATGTACTGGCTGCCCGCCTGCTGGGCGGCGTTGTGCGACAGCTCGCGCACAAAGGCGCCGGGGTGGGGTGAGTTGATGATGGCCAGGCGCTTCATCAGCTGCGGCTGCTGGTTGGCCAGGTTCCATGCCACGGCGCCGCCCCAGTCATGGGCTACCAGGCATTCCAGCGCACTGCCGGGGCATTCGTGGGCGATCAGCGCGACCAGGTCCTGGACCAGGTGCTTGGCGCGGTACGCATCCACCGCCTGCGGGTTGCTGGACGGGCCAAACCCTCGCAGGTAGGGCGCCACGCAGCGGTAGCCGCCGTTCTCGGGGCGGGCAAAGTGCAGCAGCAGTTCGTCCCAGATGAAGGCCCCCTCGGGGAATCCGTGCAGGAACAACAGCACCGGGCGCCCGGGGATGCCGCTCACGCGGCAGTGCAGGGTGATTCCGTGGGGGAGGTCAACAGGGCAATCTTGGATCATGGCGCTATGCATTCTGTAGCTGCCAGCGCATGATGCAATTGCGCTTGCGGCTAGTTGGGCTCGGATTCGCTGGTGGGCGAAGGCTGTGCGGGGCTGCTGCTGTCCGCAGCCGCAGGGGGCTCTTCGACGAGGGGCTTCACAGGGTGCGCCCACTGCCACAGCAGCTGGGCCACTTCATCCACCCCTTGCTTTTTGAGGGCCGAGAACATCTTCACCTCGCCGCCACCCGCGTGCAGTCGCGTAATCGACAGCACCTTGGCCTGTTCGGCGCGCGTGAGCTTGTCGGCCTTGGTCAGCACGATGAGGAACTTGAGGCCTTCCTCGACCCGGGGGCGCACCACTTCGAGCAGCGCCTCGTCCAGATCGGTCAGGCCCAGGCGGGGGTCGCACAACAGCACGATGCCCGTGAGGCCGGGGCGGCTGACCAGGTAATTCACCATCACCTGCTGCCAGCGCACCTTGTCCGAGCGCGATACGGCGGCATACCCATAGCCGGGCAGGTCGGCCAGCACGGCGTCCATCACCCCTTGTTTGCCCAGCGAGAACAAATTGATGTGCTGGGTACGCCCCGGCTTCTTGGAGGCAAATGCCAGCTGCTTTTGCTGGGTGAGGGTGTTGATGCAGGTGGATTTGCCCGCGTTGGAACGGCCCACGAAAGCGATTTCGGGCACGTCGATGGGCGGCAGGTGGTGCAGTTGCGCCGCCGTGGTGAGGAACCTGGCGGTGTGCATCCAGCCCATGGCGATTTTGGCGTCAGGTGCGGGCGGGAGAGAGCCAGCAACTGGCGCAGAGGGGGGTGTCGTCATGGGGAGTTGGGAGAGAAAGAACCATCATTGTAGAATCGCGAGGTTTTGCGCACATAAACACACACCCTCGATATGAAGTTGCTCGCCTCATTGCTGACGGCTGCCGCACTGGCAGCACCTGTTTTTTCGGCCTTTGCAGCGGGTGATGCACCCAAAGCGGCCAAGCCGGATCTCGTCAAGGGCGAGGCCAGCTTCACTGCGGTGTGTGCGGCCTGCCACGGCGCAGACGGCAACTCGGCCATCGCGGCCAACCCCAAGCTGTCGCAGCAACACCCCGAATACCTGGTCAAGCAACTGCAGGAATTCAAGTCCGGCAAGCGCAACAACGCCATCATGAAGGGCTTTGCCACGGCCCTGTCGGATGACGACATGCGCAACATCGCCTACTGGCTCACGTCCAAGCCCGCCAAGGCCGGCTTTGCCAAGGACAAGGACCTGGTGGCCATGGGTGAACGTATCTACCGCGGCGGCATTGCCGACCGCCAGATCGCCGCTTGCGCTGGCTGCCACAGCCCCAATGGCGCTGGCATCCCTGCGCAATACCCCCGCCTGTCGGGCCAGCACGCCGACTACACGGTGTCGCAGCTGAACATGTTCCGCGACGGCTCGCGCGCCAATAGCATCCAGATGACCCAGGTGGCTGCCAAGCTCAATGACAAGGAAATCAAGGCCGTGGCGGACTACATCGCCGGCCTGCGCTGATTGATTGCTTGATATTTGTCATGACCCGGCCTGATTGACCGGGCGGCACGGAACCTACCGCCAATAACAACCCCAAAAAGGGCGGGTCCATCGCAGCGATGGTCCCGCCCTTTTTCTTTCGCGCTTCGCAGACACCGCTCCCACCCATGTCCGACAACACCCAGGGCCTTCGCATGAAGTCCGGCTCCCAGGCCCTGCGCGCCGGGGTCGAGCTGCTGTCTTCCATGCGCTTTGCCATCTCGCTGCTGACGGTGATCTGCATCGCCTCGGTCATCGGCACGGTGCTCAAGCAGCACGAACCGGCGGCCAACTACGTCAACCAGTTCGGTCCGTTCTGGGCCGAGTTGTTCGGCGCCATCCAGCTCAACGCGGTGTACAGCGCCTGGTGGTTTCTGCTGATCCTGGCGTTCCTGGTGATCAGCACCTCGCTGTGCATTGCCCGCAACACGCCCAAGATCCTGGTGGACCTCAAGGCCTACAAGGAAAACATCCGCGAGCAGAGCCTCAAGGCGTTCCACCACAAGGCACAGGCCGATCTGCCCGAATCGGCCGAGGCCGAGGCACGCCGCATTGGCACACTTCTGGCAGGTGGCGGGTGGAAGGTGCGCCTGCAGCAGCGCGACACAGCCGCTGGTCCAGGTACCGGCTGGATGGTGGCGGCCAAGGCTGGCGCCGCCAACAAGATTGGCTACATCGCAGCGCACAGCGCCATCGTGCTGGTGTGTGTGGGCGGCCTGCTGGATGGCGACCTCATCGTGCGCGCGCAGATGCTGCTGGGCGGCAAGTCGGTCTACACCGGGGGCGGGCTGATCGCCGATGTGAAGCCCGAGCACCGACTGTCCGAGCGCAACCCCACCTTCCGGGGCAACCTGCTCGTGGCCGAGGGCACACAGTCGAGCACCGCCATCCTGAGCCAGTCCGACGGGGTGTTGCTGCAGGACCTGCCGTTTGCGATCGAGCTCAAGAAGTTCATCGTGGAGCACTACTCCACCGGCATGCCCAAGCTGTTCGCCAGCGAGATCATCATCCACGACAAGGCCACGGGCGAGAAGACACCCGCGCGCGTCGAGGTGAACCACCCGGCCAGCTACAAGGGCATCGAGATCTATCAGTCGAGCTTTGACGACGGCGGCTCGCACCTCAAGCTGCGTGCCGTGCCCATGGTGGCGGGCGCCAAGGCATTCGACGTCGAGGGTGTGGTGGGCAACTCCACCCAGCTCACCAACAAGGGCGGCGGCTCCGGTAGCGACACGCTGACGCTGGAGTTCACGGCGCTGCGTACCATCAACGTCGAGAATTTTGGTGGTGCCGGCCCTGGCGGCAGCGGTGCAGACGTGCGCAAGGTGGACCTGCGCGAATCGGTGGAGTCGCGCCTGGGGGCTGCCAACAAGACCGTTACCAAAAAAGAACTGCGCAATGTCGGCCCCAGCGTGAGCTACAAGCTGCGTGATGCGGCTGGCCAGGCCCGCGAGTTCCACAACTACATGCTGCCGGTGGACACAGGCGACGGCGTGCCGGTGTTCCTGCTCGGTGTGCGCGAGTCTCCGGCAGAGCCCTTCCGCTACCTGCGGGTGCCGGCCGATGACAAGGGCAGCATGGATGGTTTCATGCGCATGAAGGCTGCGCTGGCGGACCCCCAGGCCCGGGAGCAGGCGGTGCGCCGCTATGTGTCTCAGGCCATGGACGCGTCGCGCCCCGACCTGGCCGAGCAGCTGCAGCAGTCTGCCGTGCGTGCGCTGGCGCTTTTTGCGGGCAAGGGCATGGTCGATGGCAAGCCCACGGGCGGGCTGCAGGCCGTGTCGGACTTCATGGAAGCCAATGTGCCCGAGGCCGAGCGCGCGCGCGCAGGCGAGGTCCTGGTGCGCATTCTGAATGGCACGTTGTTCGAGCTGGCCCAGCTGTCGCGCCAGCGCGAGGGGCTTCCGCCATTGCCGCAGGACGAGCAGACCCGGGGTTTCATGACACAGGCCGTACTCTCGCTCAGCGATGCGCAGATCTACCCTGCACCCCTGGCGTTTGAACTCAAGGACTTCACCCAGGTGCAGGCCAGCGTGTTCCAGGTGGCGCGAGCCCCTGGCAAGAATGTTGTCTATCTGGGCTGCGCCTTGCTGATCCTGGGCGTTTTTGCCATGCTCTACGTGCGCGAGCGGCGCGTGTGGGTCTGGGTGGCGCCGCAGGATGGCCGCACCCACGCCACCATGGCCCTGTCCACCAACCGCAAGACCATGGATGGCGACCAGGAGTTTGTCCAGCTCGCACAGAAACTGATCGGGGCATCGCCCCGCGAAGGCACCGCATGAACACCGCGACTTCTTCCTCGACCGTCACCACGATCACCCTGAACGAGGGGTTCTTCGCTCGCCGCAACTGGTTTGACTGGCTGTTTGCCGCCATCGTGGCCGTGGGGGCGTTGTATGCGCTGCAGCGCTACGGGGCCTTCATGGATGTCTACGAAAAAGGCATTTTGCTGGGCGCCATTCCGAGCACCATCTGGCTGGGCTGGTTCTGGCGCCCGCTGCGCGTTCTGATGCTGGTGGTGGCGGCCGTGGCGCTCATGGCCATTGGCCTGTACCAGCAAGACGGGGCAGGCAGCCTGGCGCGGGCCGACACGGTGTTCGGCCTCAAGTATTTCCTGTCCAGCCAGTCGGCCATCCTGTGGATGAGCATGCTGTTTTTCATCAGCACGGCGTTTTACTGGGTGGGGATGTTTGCACGTGGTGAAGGCAAGACGATGAGCATGCTGGGCTCGCGCATTGCCTGGGTGGCGGTGGCGATGGCGCTCATTGGCACCCTGGTGCGCTGGTACGAAAGCTACCTGATCGGCCCGGACATCGGCCACATTCCGGTCAGCAACCTCTACGAAGTGTTCGTTCTGTTTTGCTGGATGACGGCCGCGTTCTATCTGTACTACGAGCAGCAGTACGACACGCGCGCGCTGGGTGGTTTTGTGATGCTGGTGGTCAGTGCTGCCGTGGGCTTTTTGCTCTGGTACACCGTGGTGCGCGAGGCGCATGAGATCCAGCCGCTGGTCCCCGCGCTCAAGAGCTGGTGGATGAAGCTGCATGTGCCCGCCAACTTCATCGGTTACGGCACGTTTGCGCTGTCGGCCATGGTGGCGTTTGCCTACCTGATCAAGCAGCAGGCCACCGAAACCCGTTGGTACAAGCTGGCGCCGCTGTGGCTGCTGGGCGTGGTGCTGTGTTTCGAGCCCATCGTGTTCCGCCAGGGGGCGACGGAGAATGGCGGCAGCTACTGGATGGTGTACTTCGGCATTTCTGCGCTGATCGTTGCTGGCATCCTGCTGGGGCGCAAGCGCATCGCGGCGCGTCTGCCTTCGTTCGAGATTCTGGATGACGTCATGTACAAGTCCATTGCGGTGGGCTTTGCGTTCTTCACCATCGCCACGGTGCTGGGTGCGCTGTGGGCCGCCGAGGCCTGGGGCGGCTACTGGAGCTGGGACCCCAAGGAAACCTGGGCCCTGATCGTCTGGCTCAACTACGCGGCGTGGCTGCACATGCGGCTCATGAAGGGCTTGCGCGGTACCGTGTCCGCCTGGTGGGCGCTGGTTGGCCTGGCGGTGACAACGTTCGCGTTCCTGGGCGTGAATATGTTCCTGAGCGGCCTGCACAGCTACGGCACGCTGTGATGATTCAAGGCCTGCTAACGACTCCCCGCGAGATTGTTGGCAGGCGCGGCAGGCATGTCGGGCATTCGGTGGCGCGCAACAACTATTGCGTCTTCGGTGTAACCTGAGCGGTCCAGGGAACGAACTAACAGTTGTTCTGCTCTACCGCTGCAGCTGTCTCACCCCACATGACCGGAGCCACCATGCTGATCCCCTCGCGCGATTCGGGTTTTCACCACCCACATTCCTCCGAAATCACCCCCCGCTCGGTCTATGAAGACCGCCGCCAGATGCTCAAGCTGATGGCGGGTGGCGCCGCAGGTGCTGCAATGGCGGCCTGGGCGGGCCGTGAGGCCCTGGCGCAGCAGGTGGCAGTCACGCGTCCCGGCAAGCTGGCGCCTCTGGCGGGCGCCAAGTCGGCGGTGGCAGGTGCGGTTTCCATGGAGAAGCTCACGGACTACAAGGACGCGAGCACCTACAACAACTTCTACGAATTTGGCACCGACAAGGCCGACCCCGCCCGCAATGCGCACACCCTCAAGACCAGTCCGTGGACGGTGGAGGTCGAGGGCCTGGTCAAGAAGCCCGGCAAATACGGCATTGAAGACCTGATCAAACTCAGCGCGCAGGAAGAACGCATTTACAGACTGCGCTGCGTCGAAGGCTGGTCCATGGTCATCCCGTGGGTCGGGTACTCGCTGGCCGAGTTGATCAAGCGGGTGGAGCCCCAGGGCAGCGCCAAGTACGTCGAGTTCGTGACCCTGGCCGACAAGGCCACCATGCCCTTCGTGGGCTCGCGTGTGCTGGACTGGCCTTATGTGGAAGGCTTGCGCATGGACGAGGCCATGCACCCGCTGACCTTGCTGGCCTTCGGCATGTACGGCGAAGTGCTGCCCAACCAGAACGGTGCACCCGTGCGCTTGGTGGTGCCATGGAAGTACGGCTTCAAGAGCGCCAAGAGCATTGTGAAGATCCGCTTTGTCGAAAAGGAGCCAGGCACCGCGTGGAACAAGGCGGCCCAGCAGGAGTACGGGTTCTATTCCAACGTGAACCCCAATGTGGACCACCCCCGCTGGAGCCAGGCGACCGAGCGGCGCATTGGTGAAGACGGCTTGTTTGCCAAGAAGCGCAAGACGCTGATGTTCAACGGCTACGAAGCCCAGGTCGGCCAGCTCTACGCGGGCATGGACCTCAAGAAGTTCTACTGATCGCCTGGGCCTCGTTACCGTCCTGGGCGGTGTGCGAGGCCACGGTGGTTCTTGAATCGCGATGCGAAAACTATTGCTCCACCCCGCCGCCAAGCCGGTGGTGTTTGTGTTGTGCCTGTTGCCGCTGGCATGGCTTGTCTATGCGGCGGTGGCGAACCATCTGGGTGCCAACCCTGCGGAGGCATTGATCCGGGCAACCGGTGACTGGACGCTGCGGGCGCTCTGCCTGGTGCTGGCCATCACTCCACTGCGCGTCATCACCTCCACTCCTCAGCTGGCTCGGTTTCGGCGCATGCTGGGGCTGTTCGTGTTTTTCTATGGCGTGCTGCACCTGCTGAGCTACAGCTGGTTCGACATGGGTTTTGACATCCCGGACATCCTGCACGACATCGCCAAGCGGCCATTCATTCTGGTGGGTACATTGGACCTGGTGCTGCTGGCCCTGCTGGCCGCCACCTCATTCAATCGTGCGATCAAGGCACTGGGTGGCAAACGCTGGCAGGCGCTGCACCGCACCGTGTATGCGGTGGCAGGGTTGGCGGTGCTGCACTTTTTCTGGATGCGTGCTGGCAAGAACAACTTTGGCGAAGTGGCGGTCTACGCCGGCATCCTCGGCGCGCTGCTGGGCTGGCGGTTCTGGCAACGACTGCGCAAGCGGTCGGCCACACCGGCAGTTGCTGCGGCACGACGGACAGCCGCAGGACCGTCTTGAGGTTGACTACTACCAAATTGATAGCTGTAAGCGAATATTTTCAATACGCTAGCAGCCGATTTGGCTGATTTTTAACCGTTGACTGCCCGCAGCGCTGGGCGCATTTGCCGGGTCACTGGGTCGATGTACCCGGTGGGAATCTGGTAGGCGCGGTCATCGAACAGGTCAATGCCACACATCAGGTTCTCGATCCATTCAAAGAAGTCGTTGATGGCTTCCTTGCCCATGATGGGAGCGCCGTGCTGCGGCACCAGCATGGCAATGTCGAGCTGCCGGGCCATGCGTGCCCACAGGCGCAGGATCTTGTTGGACACCATGTAGCGGCGGTGGAAGCCCTCCATGCGCGGGATGTGCGCCTTGAGGTCGGTCACCGGGACACGGGCCTCGGCCCCCGACATCATGGACACCCCCAGGTCGCCCGTGAACAGGATGCGGCTGACCGGATCGTAGAAGTGGAAGTTGCCTTCGGAGTGCATGAAGTGCGCGGGTAGCAACACCAGCTCATGGCGTCCCAGGGGCAGGTGGCCGCCGCCGTCCGGCACACCGATCACCCGGTTTTCTGTCTTACCCACCTTGGTGAAGTGCGGCGCAAAGCGCTCCCAGACGCGCGAGATCACCAGGTTGGCCTTGGTGCTGGTCATCCAGCGGTCCAGCGAGGCGATGATGTCTGGGTCTGCATGCGAAGCGATCAGGTACGACAGCTTGTGCGGCGGGAAATGTTTGGTCATCCCCATGAACAGCTCGTTGAACGCGAGATTACCGCCCGGGTCGATGATCGCGCCGGTGTCGTCGTCCACGATCAAGAACTGATTGGCTTGCACGGCCTGCCCATCTTCCTCAATGAGGTCGGTGAACATCAGGCAAGCATGATTTTTGTCGCGGTAGAGTTCCAGGGCCATGGCCATCCTGCGGTGCAATAAAGCGCAGACTGTACGAGTACCCCTAGAGTTTGTGCTTGATGGAAATCAAGCGAAACCGCATTGCCTGGCGATCCTGCGCAGGCGGCTGGGTGTGTCAGCGTGGCTGGGAGGCGGTGGCAGCGGGCGTTGGCGCACTGCTGGCGTCGTTGCCCGGGGTGAGTGTTTGCGGTAGCGTGGCACGCTGGCTTGCCGCAGGGCCGGTGGGCAGATACAACGGCCCCCGCTGACCGCAGCCGAAGAGGGCTGCCGCACTGGCAGCAAGGACAAGCGTCCTGACTAGAATTTGGGGAGCTTTCAACATGCGCAAATTGTACTTTTCGACGCTAACTTCCTGCCTAAACGCAGTGCGATCGATTTATTTTGTGAAGCGTGGCCGGTTTGCACGAGATAGCCTACGCGCCTCTTCAAGGCGATCATATTCGAATAGATCTTCGATTCCACGTTGAAATTCTCCCCTCATATCCCAAATGACGCTGCGACCCTTGAAAGCCTCGGGGGTAGGGGCTAATCTAATCGCCTCGTTGAAATCGTGAAAAGCTTTGTCAACCTCACCTTTTGCAAGCAACGCAAAACCCCTTCCTGAAAGAGCACCCGGAAATCGCGGAGAATTATCAACGACTCTATTAAAGTCGATAAATGCAAGATCAAAATTTCTCATCTCGTTGTGCAAATTTCCGCGCTGTATTAATGCAAGTGGGAAATCGGGCCAAACAAGAAGGGCTGCGTTAAGATCGGCGAGTTTTTCCTCTAATTTTTTTCTTAATAAAGAACGATTTAAGTATGCCTGATAGTAATCCGGCTTAATCTGAATTGCCTTGTTGTAGTCCGCAATAGCGTCATCTATGCGCCTCATTGAAGTATATGTTGCTGCTCGACTATAATAAATAGATGGATTCATTGGGCTGATGTTTGCAGCCTTGTTATAATCTGATAAAGATTTCTCAAAATTTCCGATCTCAGCATACCAGTAAGCACGATTGTTTAGTATTATAGGATCGTTTGGGTCGAGTTCAATGGCTTTGTCAAAGTCACTCAGCGCCTTGTCTGCATCGCCGAGCAAAGCATTAGATATTGCACGACCGTTGTATCCGTATTTGTAAATTGGGTCTATTGCGATAGATGATCCATATTCAATAATCGCTTGTTCATAAAATCCATTATCTTTGTAAGTATTGCCTTGTATAGTGTGTATGCGCGCGCGGCTGCGAGTGGTTAGCTGATTTTCCTTAAGCGATTCTGTGCAGGTTGCGATGATGTATTCAAGAGGGCCTTTGGCTCTATCGCAGCGGTTGTAAGCAATATCGCTGGCGCTTTGCGCTTTTACCGTGAAAGCGAGTAGCAAAGGTGAAATAAGAAAAACAAATGAACGCATATCTCGCATTGCAGATAAATTAATTGATGGCTACAGAGTAGCTATAGTCTAATATGATGCGCGGCGAGGAAAATCAAGGGGTTCCGCCCCTTGACCCCGAAGACCTAACCCCCGTGAGATACGGAGCGTCCGGCCGTATCACTCGATAAATCGCGCACTTGATAGTGCCAAGACCGACCCCCCACACATCGGACAACTCCTCCATCGTGCAAGCGCCAGATACGTACATGGAAACCACCTGCGCCTCATCCTCAGCCGACAGCGCGCGACGACGCCCCCAACGTTTACCACGAGCCCTTGCAGCAGCCTGACCAGCCATAACGCGTTCACGAATCATTGACCGCTCAAGCTGTGCAACAGCACCAAGCACTTGAAACGTGAATTCACCAAACGGGCTAGTTGTATCTAACGGCTCAGTAAGACTACGAATACAAGACCCCGCAGCCTTCAGCCGCCCCTGAATAGACAACAGATCAGGCAAGCTACGAGCAACCCTGTCGAGCTTCCAAACAACTAGGGTATCACCACGCCGAAGCATTGCCAGAGCCTTTTGCAGCTCAGGACGAGGACCGACACCAGAACCGGACTCAGTAAACACACGCTGCACACCATGCGCAGAGAGCGCATCGCGCTGCAGCGCCGTATCCTGATCCTGAGTGCTCACACGCGCATAGCCAATCAGCATCCACCTTCCTAGAACTGTTGAAGACCGGGAACGAAACGCCCAAAATTACAGGCAATAGCACCCACCCAATCAGCAGAAAAGCCGCCCTAAACGCATGCGCCACGCACAACTTTTCAAACCCCTGATATGCGCCGCTTTCGCAATACCAATCTATGCGGACGCACAACAATCAATAACACTGACTGCACCGACAAAAGCGTTCAGAGCGAACTCCACCGCACAAGCCACGGTGACGAAAAGAGGCCCATTCCTAGAAGTAGCGATATTGCGGCACCTCGTATGGACATTGCCCAAACATGCTGAACAGACCCAACTGGTCTCGTACTCCGCAGCTCTTGCTACAAACACAGAAGAGGGCCAATGGCACACGGTACGAAAGTCGGCAGAGATCGAAACACCATTGAAACTGCAACCCGGCGGAACAAAGCAAATGAAGGCAGAAACGCTCCTAATCCCGATCGACGGCATCAAACAACTGGACAAGCACTGGATCCTCATCCAGCTGACATTGCGCAACCAAAACTCGCCTAGCGGATACGGCTAGCACGCAGGGCAACATGGGCATGCTGCCCATACCCTGCCCCACGCACCCCTGCGGGGACGCGCTAGTCGCGCTGCGCGGGTCCCCGGTTGTTTCCAAAGACAGGGGGCGGGCGGGGGGCGGGAACGTGCCGCGAGCACCGGGGGCGCCGTAGGTGAGATAGATCATGGGAGCAGCCCCTGCATGCCTTCGAGGCGCAGCACATGGAGGCGGGCGCGCTCGATCTGGTGGCCGGTGCGGAGGAACGCGCCGACCGCTGCTGCGCAGGCTTTGTAGTCGGCGGCTTGTCGTGCGTTGCCCTCAAGAACGGATTTCGGGACCGGGGCCTCAATGGCGCGCTTGGCCCGGTATTGCAGATCGCGCTTTTCTTCGGGACTCATTGCAAGACCCCATCGCGGCGAGCGCCGTACAAGCCGACCTGTTTCCAATTGCGGTTGCACTCAGCAAAACGCACCATGGACTGGAGCAGCTCATTCACACTGCAATCGAGCTGGGAGGCAGTCTCGCGAAGCTTGGCAATGATTTCGGGCTTGTCGGTGAAATCGACACGGGCCTTTTCAGCGCGGTAGGCGGCTTTGCGGGCTGCTGCACTGGCATGGACTGGGCGACGGCCCTTGCGCTTTTCGTTCCCGGTGCACTCCCCGCCGTTTGCGATGCAAGCCACTGCACAACTGTCGCCATTGCTGCCGACTTCGGGGGGAGTGCAATCGTTAGCAGCTTCGGGGGCTGCAAATTCAGGGAGAACAAGCTGCAGGGCTGGCATGGGTGGCTCCATGGTGGTAAAGTGGCTTTACGCGTAACGGATAACAATATCCGCATTACGTAAAACGTAATTTAATACAAAAATTACAGAATTGGTAATTGATTTTCTCTATGGAGAATTTCTGCTATGTATGCTGAATTAATCGAGAACCTGACAGCCGAAGACCGCAAAGCCCTGGCAGAACAAGGCGTTCCATCGTCGCGCGTGAGCGAATGGAAAACAGGGTTTAGAGTGCCAACCCGCCCTCAAGCGCTAGCATTGGCCAGTGTTAAAGGCGTTGACTATATGGAGCTGGAGAAAGAGCTGGTAATGATCGAGGCAACGGAAGAAGCCAAGAAGAAACCAGCAATGGCCAGCCTACTTGAACGCATTCGAATACTGTAATGACCGACCTCGAATTCATGGACCACGCCGAACAACTGCTGCTTGCCGTCGAACGCAGTTGTGATCGCATCAATGACACCTCGGATGCCGATGTGGACAGCCAGCACTCGGGGGGCATGGTGACCTTGACCTTTCCCAACCGCAGCCAGATCGTGATCAACCTGCAAAAACCGCTGCACGAGGTGTGGATGGCCGCCCGGTCTGGCGGCTATCACTATCGTTTTGATGGCAGCCATTGGCAGGACACCAAGGGCGCCGGAGAATTTTTTGCATGCCTCACGCGCGATGCCTCGCAACAGTCCGGGATGTCGCTGCAGTTTGCCCCGTAACTTACTCCGCGCCCGCCCAGCTGAGGAGGGGTGCGGCAGAGTATGCGGCGCTCAGTTTCGGAACAAGTCCAGGATGCGGCTGCGCTCTTCAGAAGGCGGAGGTGCTTGGGGCGCTACTGCGGGAGACGCGGACCGGTCGTCCACACCCACGCTCGAAACACCCGCATTGCGTGCGTACTCCTCGTAGAACCACTCACCGCCCACATTCACGACACCGGGTGGCACTGTAGGCTCCATCACTGGCACGCCCTTCAGCGCACGCTCCATGAAGCTGATCCACACGGGCAGGCTGAGCCCGCCACCGGTTTCGCGGCTGCCCAGATTGCGTGGCGTGTCATATCCAATCCAGGTGACAGCCGCGATGGTGGGCTGGAACCCTGCGAACCACGCGTCCACCGAATCGTTGGTAGTGCCGGTTTTGCCATAAAGATCGGGGCGCTTGAGAGTGGCCTGGGCCCGCGCTGCAGTGCCGGTGCGGGTCACCTCCTGCAACAGACTGCTCATCACAAAGGCATTGCGTGCGTCGATGGCCCGGGGCTGCTCGTTGAGCGCTGGTGGCGTGATTTCTGAAATCACTCGCCCCTTGTGGTCAGTCACCTTGGCAATCAGCCAAGGATTGACGCGGTAGCCCCCGTTGGCAAACACGGAATAAGCGGATGCCATTTGCAGGGGCGTAACCGAGCCCGCACCCAGCGCCATGGTCAGGTAGGCCGGGTGCTTTTCTGGGTCGAATCCAAATCGTCCCACCCATTCCTGCGCGGTTTTGGGTCCCACGGCTTGCAGGATCCGGATGGAGATCATGTTTTTGGACTTCGCCAAGCCCGTGCGCATACTCATGGGGCCGTCGTACTTGCCGTCGTAGTTCTTGGGTTCCCAAGGCTGACCGCCGGTGATACCCGCATCAAAGAACAGCGGAGCATCGTTGATTACGGTGGCAGGCGTGAAGCCCTTTTCGAGCGCTGCTGAATAGATGAACGGCTTGAAGCTCGAACCAGGCTGGCGCCATGCTTGCGCTGCGTGGTTGAACTTGTTCTTGTCAAAGTCGAATCCACCCACCAATGCCCGGATGGAGCCATTACGGGGGTCAAGGGCTACAAAAGCCCCCTCCACTTCGGGCAGCTGTGTAATCTCCCATGCGCCCTTTGGTGTCTTGACCACTCGGATGACGGCGCCGCGCCGGATCTTGATATTGGGCGGCGCCTTGTCGCTGAGCCCCGACTGCGCTGGTTTGAGTCCATCGCCGGTGATCTCCAGTGAGTCGCCATTGGCTCGTGCGGCCAGGATGCGTTTGGTGGATGCTTCCAGCACCACAGCGGAGAGTACGTCTCCGTTGTCGGGGTGGTTGGCAAGGGCGTCATCAATGGCGTCCTCCACTTCCTGGGCTGCTGTGGGCAACGCAACGAACTTCTCTGGTCCCCGGTACTGCTGGCGCCGCTCATAGTCCATGATCCCGCGCCGCAGGGCCACATAGGCGGCCTCTTGCTCCGCCGCATTGAGGGTGGTGTACACGTTGAGGCCGCGTGTATAGGCCTCATTGCCGTACTGGGCGAAGATCAGCTGGCGGGTCATTTCGGCAACATATTCCGCGTGGATGCGCGTGTTGTCGGGCCCCGTACGGATTTTCAACTCTTCCTTCTTGGCTTGCTCTGCTTGTTGCGCAGTGATGAAGCCGTTCTCTTCCATCCGTTCGATGATGTACTGCTGTCGAGCGCGGGCACGTTTGGGATTGCTGATGGGGTTGTAGGCAGATGGTGCCTTGGGCAAGCCCGCAAGCATTGCTGCTTCAGCAATAGAAACGGATTTCAGCGGTTTCCCAAAATAAGCCTCGGAGGCTGCCGCAAATCCATACGCACGATTGCCAAGGAAAATCTGATTCATGTAAATCTCAAGAATCTGATCCTTGGTCAGCAAATGCTCCAATTTGAAAGTCAGTAAGATTTCGTAAATTTTGCGAGTAAATGTTTTTTCTGAGGACAGATAAACATTTCGCGCAACCTGCATGGTGATCGTCGAGGCGCCCTGGCTTTTCACGCGGCCCAGATTGGCGAGGCCCGCACGCAGCACGCCTTTGTAGTCCACACCACCGTGCTGGAAGAAGCGAGAGTCTTCGATCGCCAGCACTGCGTCTTTCATGACCTGCGGAATCTCGTCGATGGGCGTGAGGTTGCGACGCTCTTCTCCAAATTCGCCCAATAAGGCCCCTTCCGCAGAGTACACCCGCAGCGGCAATTTGGGGCGGTAGTCCGCCAAGTCAGAGATGTCCGGCAGGTTGGGGTAGGCCACCGACAGAGCCACAGCGATTGTGAGCGCCAAGCCCACGGCCGCGGCCGCCGCCAGTCCAGTGATCCATAGAGCGATGCGAACCAACCAGCGAAGCCAACTGGGACGGGTGCGAGCAGGAGAGGAGTCCGACTTGTCGGAGGACTTCGAGGGGGAGGGCGGCATATCGCTCCGATGGGGTAAGACCACCCATTATAAAAATGTCCGCCGCTGGGGCTGGAAATCCGATTTCGTACTTGGCAAGGTGTCGCTGAAAGGCTTCCCGTAGTAGCCAAGCGGTATTGCAGTGCTCTGAAATTTCGTCTGCTTTTGGCAACGCTCTTCGGGCGTTACAGGGGGAAAAATCTTTGCCGGAGAACTATCTTACTGATAGCATTCATGTGAAGTGTTAAGTTTTGTTGCCTCATTTTGGCAAGTTACAGGGGACCAATCTTGATCTCAATGGGGTCTTTGTTCAATCGCCAGTCTGCTCCGCTGCTGGGAATCGACATCAGCTCCTCCAGTGTCAAGCTGGTGGAGTTAGGGCGCGATAAGGCAGGTAGTCTGGTCCTAGAGCGTTGCGCGATCGAGCCGCTGGAGCGAGGCTGGATCACCGATGGCAACATCGAAAAATTTGACGAAGTGGCCGACGCATTGCGTCGACTGGTCAAGAAGAGCGGCACTCGAACCAAAAACGTGGCACTGGCATTGCCCCCCTCCGCTGTGATCACCAAGAAGATTACGCTGCCGGGTGGAATGACGGAGCAGGAGCTTGAGGTTCAGGTCGAATCCGAAGCCAACCAGTACATCCCGTTTTCGCTCGACGAGGTGAGCTTGGATTTTTGCGTTATTGGTCCGAGTAAAAACGCGCCCGGGGACGTTGACGTTCTGATTGCTGCCTCCCGGCGCGAAAAAGTCCAGGACCGACAGGGCTTGGCGGAGGCTGCTGGGTTGAAGCCCGTGGTGGTCGATATTGAATCCCATGCATCGCGATTGGCTGCAGGGCGTCTCATTGAAGCGCTGCCGAATAGAGGCGTCGATGCGATGGTGGCGCTTTTCGAGGTGGGAGCCTTGACGACCAGTATGCAGGTGATTCGGAACGAAGAGGTTCTGTATGACCGCGACCAAGCCTTCGGCGGCGCCCAGCTGACCCAACTGATTGTTCGGCAATATGGTTTCTCTGTGGAAGAAGCCGAGAGTAAAAAGCGCAGCGGTGATTTGCCGGAAGACTATCAATCAGCGGTCCTTCGTCCTTTTGTCGACAGCATGGCCCAAGAGATTGGCCGAGCCCTCCAATTCTTCTTCACCAGCACGCCCCACAACCGTGTGGACCACATCATGCTGGCTGGCGGCTCAGCCCCATTACCAGGGCTAACCGAGGCTGTCACCCAGCAAACCGGTTTTGCGTGCAGTGCTGTCAATCCATTTGACGGTATGGAAATCGGAAGTTCCGTACGACTGAAAAAAATGGTGCGTGAAGCACCGTCGTACCTGACCTCGTGCGGTCTTGCTATGCGGAGGTTTCTGCAGTGATTCTTATCAATCTTTTGCCTCACCGCGAGGAGGCGCGTAAGCGCCGCAAGGAAGCCTTTCAGGCGACGATGTTTGCGTCGTTGTTACTAGGTCTCGCCATCGCTGGAGCCATTTATTGGTGGTTCCAGATCATGATTACGGATCAGCAAAATCAGAATGCCTTTCTTCAGCGGGAGATCAAGGTGTTGGAGAGCCAGATCAAGGAAATTGCGTCTATTGAAGACGAAATTGCCTCATTACGTGCGCGCCAGAAGGCCGTAGAGGACCTCCAGTCTGATAGAAATCTGCCCGTTCACTTGCTTACTGAGCTTGTAAAGCAACTGCCTGACGGGGTATATATCACTGCGATCAGGCAATCTGGACAAACGATTACGATGTTGGGGATGGCTCAATCCAATGAGCGTGTTTCGGAGCTATTGCGCAATTTGGCAAGTAACACTCCGTGGCTGACGAAACCTGAGCTGGTGGAAATTACTGCCAGTACAGTAGCTCTAAGTCAGCGGGATCAACGCCGTGTTTCCTCCTTCAATTTGAGGTTTCAATTGGTGCGCGCCAGCGATGCCCAAAAAACCATAGCAGCTGCAAATGCTGCAGCGTCTTCGCCTGGAGGTAAGTAACATGGCGAAAGCAAAAGAAAAAGCGATAAGTTTTGCTGAGCGGATGGAGTTGGTTCAGCGACAATTTAAGAACTTAGATACTAAAGATCCGTCGGTTTGGCCGATTTTACCAAAGGTAATTCTGTGTGCCTTTATTGCTGGGGCCGTTGCTGCGATATCGTGGTTCGCATTTTTGCAGGACTACGAAGTGCAGTTGGAAACGGAGCGCACCAAAGAACTCGCGTTGCGCACGGATTATCAAAAAAAACTGGTAAAGGCCGTCAGCTTGGATGCGTTGAAAAAGCAGCGAGAGCAAATTCAGCAGTATGTCATCCAGCTGGAAAAGCAACTTCCCAGCAAAGCTGAAATGGCAGCACTGCTTTCTGATATCAATCAATCTGGCTTGGGGCGGAGTCTGCAGTTTGAGCTCTTCCGGCCAGGGCAGGTGGTCGCTCGAGATTATTACGCAGAGTTACCCATTTCCATTCGGGTAACTGGAAAATATCACGACATTGGGGCTTTTGCGTCTGATATTGCGCACCTGTCACGTATTGTGACGATTAATAATATGACGATTACCCCCGGGGCTCGCGATGGGTTAGCTATGGATGCGACTGCGCGCACCTTCAGATATTTGGATCCTGAAGAAATTCAGGCACAGAAGAAAGCAGGGGGGGGCAAGTGATGAAAGCTCATGCTGGGCTACTTCTGGTCGGCTGGTCCCTTATTCTTGTTGGTTGCGGGCCTTCAGGTGAGGATGAGTTAAGAGTTTGGATGGCTGAACAGCGAGCTAGCACTAAGCCGAGTGTGCAACCGTTGACTGAGCCCAAAAAATTTATTCCTGAGCCATACACTCAAGAGGGTGCAATAGAGCCTTTCAATCAAGTCAAATTGACTCAGGCATTAAAGCGTGACTCAAATCAAGTGGCCTCAAATGCGGCCCTGATTGCGCCGGAAATGGCTCGTCGTAAAGAGCCGTTGGAAGCTTTTCCACTGGATTCAATGGCTATGGTGGGGAGTTTGAACAAGTCTGGAGCGCCGACAGCTTTGGTAAAGGTTGATAATTTAATTTACCAAGTAAAGGTTGGAAGCTATCTCGGCCAGAATTACGGAAGAGTGATTCGAATTACTGAGAGTTCAATTCAGTTGCGCGAGATAGCGCAGGATGCAACTGGGGATTGGATAGAGCGTTCTGCATCGCTTGATCTGCAAGAGGGGAAAAAATGAAACAAAATAGTGGCAAACTTCTGAATTACTGCCGTAGCGCTGCTGTTGGCATTTCAGTCCTTTTGATCTCCTTTGGTGCTCTCGCTCAAGGTGCTATCAGCGCTGTCTCTTCTAGCGTCCAGAGCGGGGTTGAGACGCTCAAAATTGACTTCACAGACCCTGTTGCAACACCCCCAACGGGATTTGCGACGCAATCTCCCGCCCGCATTGCGCTTGACTTTCAAGGGGTTGTCAATTCTGCTGGAAAATCAGTATTTGAAGCAAATTTGGGGAATTTGAAGTCTGTCAATATTGTTCAAGCGGGAGATCGATCTCGTGTTGTCTTGAACTTGAAGTCACCCACGTCGTATAGAACTGATCTGCAGGGCAAAACATTGTTCTTATTTTTAGAACCTGTTTCGAGTGCTTCTGCGTCGAATGCGCAGCCAGCGGCCTTTTCTGAAAGCCAAAACGCAGATGTTCTGCCATTGAAAGATATCGATTTTCGTCGTGGTGCAGACGGGGCGGGGAGGGTGGTTGTTAATCTCGCAAGCAATCAGGTTGGCGTTGACTTGCAGCAGCAATCAAAAGGAATCGTTGTGGATTTCATGAAATCTTCTATTCCGGAGGGGCTTCGGCGCCGTTTGGATGTTACCGACTTTGGTACGCCGGTCCAAACCGTGACTGCCACTCAAAATGGTGAGCGAGTGAGGATGCTTATTGAATCCAATGGGGATTGGGAGCACAGTGCTTATCAAAGCGATAATCAATTTGTGGTTGAAATTCGCCAGAAAAAAGTTGATCTAAGCAAACTGACTCAAGGGCCTGGTTACTCCGGTGAAAAGCTTTCTTTGAATTTTCAGAATATCGAAGTGAGATCTTTGCTTCAGGTTATTGCTGATTTTACAAACTTTAATATAGTTACTTCCGATACGGTGACTGGGGCACTGACGTTACGGCTTAAGGATGTTCCTTGGGATCAAGCTCTCCAAATCATTATGGATGCAAAGGGCTTGGGAATGCGCAAGACTGGATCGGTTCTATGGATCGCTCCGAAAGATGAAATAGATGCGCGTACCAAAAAGGATTTCGAAGCGGCTCAAGCCATTCAGAAGTTAGAGCCTCTCAAGACCCAAGCTTTTCAGCTTAACTATGCCAAGTCCGCAGATATCGTCACACAACTTACTGCAACGTCTGGCTCGACAGCAGGGAGTACTGCCACTCGCTTCCTGTCGGAGCGTGGAAGCGCGATTTCAGAACCACGTACTAACCAGATATTCGTGACGGATACTGCTGCGAAGCTCGAAGAGGTTCGACTTTTGTTGGCAAGCCTTGACGTTGCTGTGCGTCAAGTGCTGATTGAGGCACGGATTGTTGAGGCTCGTGATACGTTTGGCAGATCGCTGGGCGTTCGCTTGGGAGCAACGGACTTGCGAGCCAATAGAGGTGGGGACGGTGGATATGGCATTGGAGGTGATAACCGTGTTGCCTTCGGCACGTCTTACAGCAATGCTGTGGCGTCTAGTGGAGCCGGTGGAACGACCAGTACCAGCGGCAATTTTGTGAACTTACCTGCTAGTCTTTCGAATGTGAGCAGCGTTGGTAGCTTTGCGCTATCTATATTTAACTCTGCGGCGAACCGATTTTTGACTCTGGAGCTCTCTGCGATGGAGGCTGATGGTAAAGGGCGTATTGTTTCCAGTCCGCGTATCATTACGGCAGATCAGACCAAAGCGCTTATTGAGCAAGGTACAGAATATCCATACGCTGTTACGGCACCCAACGGAGCGACTACTCTGGCCTTCAAAAAGGCTGTGCTGAAACTTGAAGTCACGCCGCAAATTACTCCCGAGGGTAATATCATCTTAGATCTCGATGTCAACAAGGACAGTCGAGGCGAGACTACCACTCAGGGAGTCGCCATTGACACTAAACATGTGAAAACTCAAATTCTCATAGAAAATGGCGGTACGGTGGTTATTGGTGGTATTTTTGAAATGGAAGAGACCAATCAAGAAAATAAAATACCAGTGCTTGGGGATGTCCCTGTTCTGGGTAATTTATTCAAGAATAGAACAAAAGAATCTACCAAGCGGGAAATGCTGATTTTTATTAGTCCTAAGGTAATCAACGAGCGCACTGCGAATCGGTAAATTTAGTATATAGTTGAGGATGGCCAATGTTAAAATATTTTAAATTCATACCCGCTGCATTGACTGTGGCTTTGGCTGCTTGCGGTGGCGGCGGCGGCAGTTCAGGTGAAACTCAAGAGGCCTACACTATCACTGTACGGGCCGAAAAGAGTCAATTGCCTTTAAATGTTGCCGGTATAATGCCTGGTATTGGCGTGTATAGTCCATATACAACAACTGTGTATGTTGATGCTCGTAAGGGTAGTTTCCCGATTCCAGGCGGCGAAGATATATTTGGTTGTAATATTTCGGGTGGTTTGGATACTGGGTCGTTATATTACTTGGATGGCAAAGCGGAGCACGAAACCGAAGTTGATGACGGTAACGGTGGTAAAGTTAAGGTGCCAAAGGCTTACCGGAGTATCACACTAGGCTCTAATTCTGGGGGCAATTCGTTTCACTTTCATTCAGCTGACCAAGCTGGTACTGCGCGCATTGTCTGTTCCGTAACAGATCCACGGGATAAACAGCAAAAGTTCGCGAGCGTGGATATTAGTGTTGGCGGAGCAACGGGTAAACCTGCCAGCGTCCGCTTAGAAGCTTCGATACCAGGCTACTTGGGCGTAAAGAACAACGTCAATGGGCTGCTGTCTCAAATGGCGATTCAAGCATTTGTGCTCGATGACGCCAATCAGCCTGCGTCAGGCGTTACGGGTGGTAGCGTCCAAGTTCGTCTTCTTTCAGGTACTGAAGCTGCACAAGGCGCGCGTCTGGTGGCTGGATCCCAGAGCGGCAGTGTGCTGCAGCTGCCATCCATCGGTGGCGTCGCCACGTTCTCCTTGCTTAGTGGGAGCGAAACTGGTCAGATCTTTTTGGAGCTTTCTGCGGATCGGTCGGACAACAACGTGACCAACGGCATCTCTGATCCCATGACCGCAATCATTCCAATCTCCGTCTTGGAAGCAGTGACGGCACCGCCGGTTTTCGCCGACCTTGATCTGGGTGACGTGACCAAGGGTGTGCAGTTCACATCGCTTCTTTCCGTGACGGGTGGTTTGCCTCCGTACTCATGGTCTGCGACCGGCTTGCCTTCGGGCCTGACAGTGGATTCTGCTACCGGTATGATTAGCGGCAAAGTGGCCCAAGATGCTGAAGAGCGCGTGTATCGTGCAACGATTACAGTGACTGACAAGAACAAGAAATCTGCATCGGGATCTGTAACTTTGAAGGTGGTCGGTGGTTTGTCGGAAGATTTCGCGATCGGGGGCTGCAACTCAAACACGGTGTGTGTGTTGCCAGGTGCGACGACCGGCAGCAAGTACTCGTACTCTTTTGTTTCTTCGACAACGGGAGTGAGCTATCAGTTTGTGGCCCTGCCAAAATGGCTCACTGGTGCTACAAGTGGTACTGCAGGCGTTCTGACGGGAACCCCAGTAACAGGCGATTGTGGCACCAGCGAATTTATCGTTACTGCCACGAAGGGCGCTTCTTCGGTGACCCGGAGGCTCAGTATCACCGTTACTCAAGGTACGGTAGCCTGTGTAGCAGCTCCTTGATGAATGATCTCGAGGGTGTGTAAAGGTCCCTCGGTTGGTATTTCATAGCTTAAAATCCCCGGCGTGCCCGGGGATTTTTATTTTGCTTTTTGTACCCGAGTCAAGCTTGCCTGCTAGAGTGCTTTAGCCAGGCGGTACTTCAGGCCGTGGAAGTGTTCGCCGTTCGTTGTGAAGCCTATTTAATGGCAGTCAGTCGGCGGCCATGATATTTTGCATGGTGATGCTGATTATTAGTAGGCAAAAATTGAATATTGAATGTGCCTTTCGTAAGGTGCACCCTATCTAGATCGCGTCGTTGTTATTTTTTGGCAGTCATGTCCCCTATTATTCAATCATCGACGAAAATATTCAACGAAGTGCCCATATCACTGGGCGAACGCAGTTATCGTATCCTGATCGGTGCCAATCTCTTAGCTGATGGCGGCGTATGGGAGGGGGTTCCAGAAAGCCACCACGCAGTAATCGTCAGTAATTCGACAGTAGCGCCTCTATACAGCGATGTACTGCGCAATGCAATTTCGGGTCGCTACGCGCAGGTTCATGAAGTGCGATTACCTGACGGCGAGGAGTTCAAGAACTGGCAGACACTTCAAAGCATCTTTGATGTGCTGCTTCAAAAGGGCTGCGACCGCAAGACCATCCTTTATGCGCTTGGTGGTGGCGTTGTGGGTGACATGACGGGCTTTGCTGCAGCTTGTTACATGCGGGGCATACCATTTGTACAGGTGCCAACGACGCTGCTCTCCCAAGTTGATTCCTCTGTCGGTGGCAAGACCGGTATCAATCATCCATTGGGTAAGAATATGGTGGGTGCGTTCTATCAACCACAACGAGTCGTGTGCGATCTCAGTGTTTTAACCACGCTACCGCGGCGAGAGTTCAGTGCGGGTTTAGCGGAGGTGATTAAGTACGGCCCTATCGCGGACATGCAGTTCTTTACTTGGCTGGAGGACAACATTGAAGCGGTGATGGCGCAACACCCTGAGGCCTTGGCGCATGCGGTGTGCCGTAGTTGCGAAATCAAGGCAGAGGTGGTTGGGCTAGACGAGCGTGAGTCTGGTTTACGAGCGATTTTGAACTTTGGCCATACCTTTGGTCATGCTATTGAGGCGGGTCTGGGCTATGGCATATGGTTACACGGCGAAGGAGTGGGCGCCGGCATGGTAATGGCTGCGGAACTGTCGTGCCGGCTCGGATTGGTGGACGAGATTTTTGTTAAGCGATTGATGTCGATAATCGATAGAGCGGGGTTGTCTGTTAAGGGGCCTATTTTGGATAGTAAAGACAACGCAGGTCGTTATCTTCAGCTCATGAGGGGTGACAAGAAATCTGAGGCTGGCGAGATCCGTTTTGTGTTGATAGAAAGTCCTGGCAAAGCGGTGGTCCGTTCCGCGCCTGACCGGTTGGTGCGTGAAGTAATTGATGCATGTTGCAGCTGAGGCGCCTCTGTTGAAGTGTCTCTTTTGATCGTTATTTGGGCTGTCTGCTAAGGACGAGCGACTGCTTTGACAGCAACATCTGGTTTTTCTATATTTGGCTGCCATCCTGACACGACGAGAGGCCGGCGCTACCCCGAAAATCCGGCACCTACCCGGACCGAATACCAGCGCGACCGCGACCGAATCGTCCATTCCACGGCATTCCGACGGCTTGTCTACAAGACACAAGTCTTCCTCAACCACGAGGGGGATCTATTTCGTACCCGGCTAACTCATTCGTTAGAAGTCGCGCAACTCGGGCGATCCATCGCACGGTCGCTACAGATTAACGAAGACTTGGTTGAGGCCATCTCGTTAGCCCACGACTTGGGACATACCCCGTTCGGGCATGCAGGGCAGGACGCCTTGAATGGCTGCATGGCCGACTTTGGAGGCTTTGAACACAACTTGCAGAGCTTGCGAGTGGTGGACAAGCTGGAAGAACGATACCCTTTGTATGACGGACTCAATCTCACATTCGAGACCCGAGAGGGGATTCTCAAACACTGCTCGCGCACTCATGCTTTGCAGTTGGAGAGTGAGGAGCCCAATGGTGTTGGTGCCCGCTTCCTGCGCAATGAGCGGCCGAGTCTGGAGGCGCAGTTGTGCAATTTGGCCGACGAGATTGCTTACAACGCACACGATATAGATGACGGCGTGCGCTCTGGGTTGATTACTCTGACGCAGCTGCAAGAAGTACCCTTGTTTGATGCGTACCGTTCGGCAGCCCAGATGGAGCATCCCGGCCTCACTACGCCTTCAATGCAGCGCCGCTTGTTGTATGAGGCGATACGGCGGATGCTGAGTGCGCAGGTGTACGACGTCATTGACACCACAAAAGCCGCGCTGCACGAGCATGCACCAGCCCATCCCGATGAGGTGCGGAAGCTCCCAGTTCTGGTGAGCTTCAGTGGTGAGATGCGCGAGCGCTCTACCGTACTCAAGCGGTTCCTCTTCAAGCATCTGTACCGGCATCCACAGGTCATGGAGACTACGGGCCATGCCCAAGAAATCGTGCGTGAGTTGTTCGATGCCTATATGGCCCAGCCTCATGAAATGAAAGCTGCCTTTACCGCGCGAGCCCTGGAGGGCGACAGGTATGGAAGAGCGCGGGCGGTGGCCGACTTCATTGCCGGGATGACGGACCGCTTTGCGGTGCGGGAGCATGAGCGCCTGACAGGGCGCCGACTGCTGCAGGAATAGCGCACGGTTTTGGGGTGGAGCGAGATGCGTTGATTTTGGGGTGGTTCGTCGCTGGTGTAGCGCGACTTCAGGCTGGGGTAGACGTGGCCGCCTGAAGCGTGTTTGCTGTGTGGGCTTGCGCATCTATTCTTTTTCTCCACTGCCCTCCCGCCGATGTGAGCGTGCACTGAGGAGTCCATGAGGCTTCCAGATTGGACCGCCGCTATCGCTAGATCTGCCAACAACTCACACCGATAAAATCCCGCCTCTATCCCTGCGCTTCTGCGCGCACCCATGACATCTTCCTCCACCAACGCCGCTAATGCGCCCCCCCATTTTGTGTCCACTGATATCTACGTCCAGGACACTGTCCGGTGGTTGGAGCGGGCCGTCATTGGATTGAATCTCTGTCCATTTGCCAAGTCGGTGCATGTCAAAGGGCAAATTCACTATGTGGTCAGCTTGGCCGCGACCGGGGAGGATGTGCTGGAGGTGTTGCGCGAAGAACTTCAGGCGCTCGCAAACACGCCCGCAGAAGTCAGGGACACCACCTTGCTGGTGATGCCGCATTGCCAGCAGGATTTCCTGGATTTCAATGACTTTCTTGGTGACGTGGAGGACATGGTGCACGTTCTCGGGTTGGAGGGCACGCTGCAGGTCGCAAGCTTTCACCCGCAGTTTCAGTTCGCCGGCACCGATGCGGACGACGTGACCAATTGCACCAATCGCGCTCCATACCCCACGCTACATTTGTTGCGCGAGGCCAGCATCGATCGGGCGGTGTCAGTCTTTCCCGAGGCAGAAGCCATCTTCGAGCGCAACATGGAAGTACTTGAAGAGATGGGCATGGCCGGTTGGCTGGCGCTGGACGTGGGCCCTCATGACAAAGGCGGTGCGAACATGGCTGCCACTGCCGCCAGCGATGACAATCCGCCAGCACAAGGCCCCGGTTTATGAATAAAAAGAACCCATCTGCAGTGACGACCGACAAGCGAATTCGCGATGCGGGAAAATCCAAGAACGAGAGTGCTGAGCTGCAGGAACTGCGCCCTGGCCAATCGGTAGAGCTGCTCAAGGAGCTGCACATCCTCACGCGGGATGGCCGTCTCAATCAGGACTCACGCCGCAAGCTCAAGCAGGTGTACCACCTGTTCAACTTCATCGAGCCCCTGCTCACGGAGCTGTCCGTCCAGGGCAGTGGGCCCACGTTGGCGGACCACGGCGCGGGCAAGTCCTATCTGGGTTTCATCCTGTACGACCTGTACTTCAAGGCGCTGGG